>Ga0307378_10008673_pt1 | contig 13463 bp, 16 predicted proteins | sample UN1MG_FD_202238 | JGI IMG/M metagenome (GOLD analysis project Ga0307378, IMG submission 202238) | Soil microbial communities from Risofladan, Vaasa, Finland - UN-1 | ecosystem: Environmental > Terrestrial > Soil > Coastal area > Acid sulfate soil | place: Finland: Risofladan, Vaasa | collected... | reverse complement strand
ATAGTGCCAAAGAAGGTGTATGACGAACTAAGGAAATTGCCGTGGGACTTCACCGTTACCACTGATGATACGGGACTCCCCTCATCGCAAAGGGGGATTATAAAAATAGCTTGGATATAATTCACTAGGTTTTTTATTAAATATTTTGTATATTATATATTAAATCATAATAAATAAAACTATGAACACAACTTCTACTAATCCTTTCATGATCATTTGGTTGGGAATCAAAGGATTAATTAATAAACAAACATTCTCTGTTATTAATTTCTTTAATCTTTTGGCAGTATTGGTCACAATGCTACCTATTTGGGGAGAAGCAGGATTAATAACTCCAGCAATATCAATATTTTCCATTAGTTTAATCTCATTTGTTCTAAAATGGAGACAAAGCCACTCTGAATTGGTTGGTACAGGATTAGGATTGGATCCTGTATTTTACCTACTTACTATCACTGGTATGTTATTTGGTGGTTTTGAACAGTTTATGAATAGCGGATACTTGTTTAATTATATAGGTCCTGGGTTATCTAAAGCTATTACAATTATTTACTCGTTGATTCTCATACTGTTAAGAACAGGGTTTACTAACCAATCAACTAAAAGTATTGCAGCAAGGAAAGCATCGTAAGTTTTTTTGGTTCTAATTGTCGTTTTGGTTGAAGAGAGTCTTAATTAATTTTAAGGCTCTTTTCTTTTATTTAAACTTTTTTTATTTAAACTTTTTATATCTTTGATGTAAATCAAAATAAATAATTATGGAAGAATCTAAAGTACCACCAACAGTAGAACAAATTGCTGAAATGAAAAAGAATATGGAAGCTCATTGGGATTCCCAAATGCCATTTCTTGAAAAGCAAGCTCAATATGAAAAACTAATAATGGAGATTGAAGAATACAGATTAAAGAGAATAAGTTATCAATTCCAATTAGCTAAATTAGAAGAAGATCAAAAAGCAGCAGCTGCCCAAAATCAGAATCCTAACAAAGAAGAAGTTAAATCATTACGTAGAGAAAAATAATTATGACCATTGTTGATCAGATTCTTCCTTATGGAGAATATTATGCAGATATCCGCAAAAAAGATTCTATTTATATTCATCATACAGCGGGTGGTCATAGACCAGATTGGGCTATCGATTCATGGAAATTTGATCGAACAAAAACGAATGGAAAAATAGCTGTTGCTACATCGTATGTTATAGGGGGTTTAAGTACATCTACGGATGAGTCATCATATGATGGAGTTGTGTATAGAGCATTTGATGAAAAGTACTGGGCTCATCATTTGGGATTAAAGCAACAAAATAACAGAACAATTAATCAGAGGTCCATAGCTATAGAGATATGTAACTATGGACCTCTTATAGAATCATCAAATGGGAAATTTATAAATTATGTAAATAAAGAAGTTCCTTTATGTATGGTTGGTACATTATCTGAACCTTTCAGAGGTTATACTCATTATCATAAGTATACAAATAAACAACTTGATTCCTTAAAAATACTCTTATTGGATATTGCTGACAGACATAATATAAACTTAAGAAAAGGTCTTCATGAACATTTAGGTATACCTTTTCGTTCTAATTATGCATTCGAAATTCAACAAGACGCTTTAAAAGGATTACCAGGTCTTTGGACTCACACAAATGTAAGAAGTGATAAAACTGATTGTTGGCCTCAACAAGAATTAGTCGATCTTATTACTTCTCTGTAATAAATATAAAATGGCAAAAGTAAACCTAGTAAACAAACGTATTAAAATGGAGTTATCAGATATTATAAAATATCAGTTATTAACTCATTGCTACGTAAATAGAATTTATGTTACTGAGTCAGATCTAAAATGTATGACTCTTCTTGCTCTTTCTGAGAATAATGATTTAACAGATTTTTGTGAAGAAGCAACCAATCAACAAATATTTAAAAGTACACAGACAGTAAGGAATTGTATAGTAAAACTTGAAAAAATAAAACTTATAATAAAAGAAGGAAAGAATAAAAAGAAAATTAAAATAAATCCTGGTTTAAAAATACAAACAAGAGGTAATATTTTATTAGATTATAAAATAGCACACGTTGGTTCCGATTAGATCAAAGGATATTATAAAAGAATATTGTGATGAAAACGATGTTGACAGAGCATTTATAGAAGATGTTATGTCCTTCTTTTGGAAGAGTGTTAGAATTAAGCTAACAGGTCTTGAATATCACAGAATGTATGTAATAGGTCTTGGTACATTTGAAGTAAAGCCACATAAAATTTCAGAACATCTCAAAGATTTTGGAAATTATGTCAGAAAAATGGATAAGATTAAATACATAAGTTCTGAAAAGAAAGAATCAATGAAACAATATTATGAATCTCTGCTGAGATTACAATCACAATTAGATAACGATAAACTAAAACGTAGTAAAATACTTGAAAAAAGATATGGCAAAGACTATATTGGAAATCTGGAAAAATAGAAAAAACATAATAGAAGGTATTAAAAATAATACTTTTAAAAAAGAAGATGTTGAGCATATAGCAAATGCAAGAATGGTTATCTGCTCTGGATGTGATAATATAGATAGAGTAGGTGATAAATGTTTTGCTCCTAAAACTCAACCATGTTGTGCATTATGTGGTTGTAAATTAGCATGGAAGATCAGATCTCTATCTGAAAAATGCGACATTGATAAATGGGATGCTATAACAACTTTTGAGGAAGAAAAAGAAATCAAAAAAGAACTTGGAATCGATGACAATTCTTGATGATGATTGGGAAAAGAAATTAAGAGAAAAACTTGAAAGAGAATTACCTGATGGTGCTTATAGGTTACTAACTGATAATGGTATAATCATGACAGGAAAAGGTGGAAAGATAAATTTTGAAATAGAATTTGAAAGAGAAATAAGAAGACTAGCTAAAGATAATTGACATGAAAGTAAGATTCAGAGCTGAAGATCATAGTTATATAAGTATAGATCCTGACAGTAAAATAAAATGGACAAGTGTAACTACTTTTATAGGTCAATTTAAAAATAAATTTGACGCAAAATCTGTTTCAGAAAAAGTATCTCTTAATAAAAAATCAAAGTGGTATGGAATGGATCCTTTGGTTATTCAAAAAATATGGTCTGCTGAATCCGATAGATCCATGGAACTTGGTAATTGGTATCATGATCAACGCGAAGCAGATCTTATATCTATAAATACTTTATCCAGAGATGGTATACATCTTCCAATAATCAGGCCTTTAACATCTTTTGGGTTCAGAGAATCTCCTGAGCAAACTATGGTAGAAGGCATATATCCAGAACATTTTGTATTTTTAGAATCTGCAGGTATTTGTGGACAATCTGATCGTGTGGAAGTTGTTGGTAATAAAGTGGATATTATAGATTATAAAACCAATAAGGAAATAAAGAAGAAAAGTTATACTAATTGGCAGGGAGTATCACAAAAGATGAAAACTCCCATAAACCATATAGATGATTGTAATTATTATCATTATGCTTTACAGTTGAGTTTGTATATGTATATAATATTGAGGCATAATCCAACATTAAAACCTGGAAAGCTTGAGTTACATCACGTTACATTTAAGACAAAACCTGATAAAGATAAGTATGGTAACCCTGTATTAGAAAAAGATTATAATGATAATTACATTGTTCATCAGGTAATTCCTTACCCTGTACCTTATTTAAAAAGTGAAATAATAACTCTTTTAAAATATAATAAATGATTAGATTATTTGATATTCAAAATGGTGCTGTAATACCAACAGAACATTGTTACATGTTACCATTTCTTAAACGTATAATGGACGAGTATCCAGATAATTATCTTATTATTTATGCGTACTTGTTTTATATGACTTGTCCTAATCCCGATATTAATGTGTACTTTAATGTCCCTGAATTAGATAAGGAAGACATGATACTGTCAGATCTTAAGTCAACATTTGCACCTGATGAGGAACCTATTGTTGAGGCATTAGAACATTGTTATACAATGTATGACACTGCTTCAGCCAGGGCATTTCGGGGAATTAAAACAATGCTTGATAAATTAGCTAAGTATATGGAAGATACTGCTATAACAAGTGGTCGTGATGGAAATCTTCCTGCTTTAATAAGTGCTGCTAAAAACTTTGATTCCATAAGATCTTCATTTAAAGGAGCGTATAAAGATTTATTGGAAGAACAACAGTCTCATGTACGTGGGGGTGCTGGTCTTGCATATGACCAAAAATAGTATGGTATGGTTGAACGTAATACTGAATCTTTGGTAGATTGGTTTTTTTTGTATGATCCTGATACTCTTTTATGGCATGGTGTTCATATATCAGAAATGAAAAAATATATAAGTGTGAAAGAAGGTAAAAAAGGGGATTATGAATTTATTTCAGCTAGTTCTATAAATATAATTATAGATTATATAATAGATAGTGGAAATAATATTAATAACACTAACTGATGTATACAGAAATTCCTACATGGGATGAAGGACACTGGAGCACAACGATATTTGAAACTCGTGATGAGTTTAAAGAATTTGTGTTAAGTTGTTTTAAAGAACCTGGTTTGTATGGGTTTGATGATTCTTCATATGTTTTTAATGAGCAAGCCAGAAATTTTAGAAGAGATAATTACTTCTGTGCTAATCCTATGATGAGTAAAGATTATATTACTTATTGGGATGATCAGAAACTAAAATGCAGAAGAGGAGTAATTTTTAAGAATAAGGGAAACCAGTGGTATCTTCCTAGAGATTATTATATGTGGTTGAATTTTCTACCTATAAATGATAAAGAACAAAGAAAGTTCGATTTTCCACAAGTAAGAGATGCTCAGTATCACATGGCATTATATGAAATACTTGCAGAACTTCATTATTTACATGCTGCTATTTTAAAGAAAAGACAGATTGCTTCCAGTTATTTTCATACAGCTAAGCTGATTAATCAGATATGGTTTGAAGAAACACCTATATTAAAAATGGGTGCAAGTCTGAAGGACTACATAAATGAGAAAGGATCATGGAAATTCTTAACTGAATATAAAAGTTTTCTGGATGAGCATACTGCATGGTATAGGCCAATGAATCCTGGAAAAGTACTTATTTGGCAACAGCAAATTGAAGAAACTACCAGAGGAAGAAGTTACAAAAAAGGATTGAAGGGAGTAATGCAGGGTGTTACTTTTGAGAAGGATCCAACAAATGGAGTTGGCGGGCCTTGCACAATATTCTTTTATGAAGAAGCAGGAATTGCCCCAACCATGGGAACAACAGTAGAATTTCTTTTCCCTGCCATGAGATCAGGACAAATGACCACAGGTTTATTTATTGCAGCTGGTTCAGTAGGAGATTTGGATCAGTGTGATCCGCTAAAGCAGATGATCTACTACCCCAAAAGCAACGACATCTATGGTGTAAAAACCAATCTTTTGGATGAGAAAGGATCAACAGGAATAACAGGCCTATTCATTCCAGAACAATGGTCGATGCTCCCATATATAGATGATTATGGTAATTCACAAGTACAGGATGCTTTAGAATCAATCATTCAGGAAAGACTCCAGTGGAAAAAAGATCTTACAGCAGAAAAGTATCAACTACGTATATCTCAACACCCAGTGAACATAGCGGAAGCCTTTGCATACAGAAATGTATCAAAGTTTCCTCAAAATCTAGTAACATCTCAATTAAACAGAATAGATGATAAAACATATCCTTATGAGCACATAACTCTAAGCAGAGATGAAAATAATATTATAGTTCCATCAATCAGTAATAAACTGCCAATTACAGAATTTCCAATAACTAAGACTACTGAAGATAAAACAGGTGTCATTGTTGTTTATGAAAGACCTGTAAAAAATGCTGAATTTGGTACATATTATGGATCAGTCGATCCAGTATCAGAAGGTAAAACAACCACATCTGATTCATTATGTAGTATTTACATATATAAAAATCCAATCGAGGTAACCAGAGTTAATGGTGATGAAACAAAAACTTTTTTAGAACAAGATAAAATTGTAGCTGCCTGGTGCGGAAGATATGATGATATTAATAAAACACATGAACAATTGGAACATTTGATTGAATGGTATAATGCCTGGACAATAGTAGAAAATAATATTTCTCTATTTATCAGACATATGATTGATAGAAAAAAGCAAAAATATCTGGTACCAAAAAATCAAATTATATTCCTAAAAGATTTAGGATCAAACAATAGCGTTTATCAGGAATATGGATGGAAAAATACAGGGGTACTTTTTTCTAATCATTTATTGAGTTATTTAATTGAATATCTGAAAGAAGTTATTCACACTGATTCTAAGGAGGATGGTACTATAGTAAAAAACACATATGGTATAGAACGTATTCCTGATAGAATGGCCATGCTTGAAATGAGAGCTTATACTCCTGATGTCAATGTGGATAGATTAGTAGCTTTGGCTGCGTTAATAGCTTTCGCAAAAGTGCAACAAGCTAATCGTGGCTTAAAGAAACGAGTAGAAAGATTAAATGATAAGAATCCTGATAGATTAAAAAATCTATATGAACTTCCTAAAAATACTATTTTTAGACATATGGGAAATAAAACAGGAAAGAGTACTATATTAAAAAGAAGTGCTTTTAAGCATTTGAAATAAAGTTAAAACTATCTGTATCTCAATATATTGTTGTTAATAAGGAATAAAATTTGTATATTATTATAACTAAACCTATGTAACATGGAGGTTCTCAATGCTCTTCAATTAAAAGCTGGTAAAAAAGCAAAGTATAATAGGATGGGTTCTATTACCCAACCTATTCAGTTTCTTCCACGAAAGGAGAAGAATGAGGAATGGACTGCCTGGAATATGGATTGGTTGGAATGGCAAGGTTTGAAGCAAATCAAACGCAATGCGCGAAGGTTGATGAAAAACTACAAGCTTGCAAAAGGTATTATTGATCGAACAGATTATATTGTAGAAGAAGACAATGAGTATAAAGATATTGTTGAAAGTTTAGTTCAGGAGGATGTTAGTGCATTAGAACTTAAATTTTATCCTATTATTCCTAATGTGATAAATGTTCTGGTTACAGAATTTGCTAAGCGTAATACGAGAGTCACTTTTAAAGCTGTTGATGATTATTCGTATAATGAACAGATGGAGCAAAAAAAGGAAATGGTAAGTAGTACCCTTCTTGCTCAGGCTGAACAGGAAATGATGGCAGCACTTTTAGAATCAGGATTAGATCCTAATGATCCTGAAGTCCAAAAACAAATGCAGGAGCAAATGGCTCCAGAGAATTTAAAATCTCTTCCCCAAATAGAAGAATTTTTCAATAAAGATTATCGTTCCATGTGTGAACAATGGGCTTCTCACCAACATCAGGTAGATGAGGAACGATTCAGAATGAACGAGCTTGAAGAACGCGGATTCAGGGATATGCTTATAGCAGACAGAGAATTTTGGCATTTCAGAATGATGGAGGATGATTACGACGTAGAACTATGGAATCCTGTTTTATGCTTTTATCATAAATCACCCGATGCACGATATATCTCACAAGGAAATTGGGTAGGAAAAATAGAAATGATGACCATATCAGATGTTATTGACAAATATGGTTACATAATGACAGAAGATCAATTAGAATCTCTGGAAGCAATATATCCTGTAAGAGCAGCAGGTTATACCATGCAAGGTTATCAGAATGATGGTACCTTTTATGATCCTACAAAAAGCCACGATTGGAATGTGGATATGCCTTCTTTAGCATATCGTCAGTTTACCAGCATGTATGATAATTCAATTAATAATAGTGGAGATATCATAAATTGGTTACTTAATGAATCAGAAGATTATACAGATCTGGGAGAAGCTTATTTATTAAGAGTTACTACATCTTATTGGAAATCACAACATAAAGTAGGTCATCTTACCAAAATAACTGATAATGGTGAAATCATTGTTGATATTGTGGATGAAGATTATAAGATTACTGATAAACCTGTTTATAATAACACTTTTATCAAGAACAAAACAAAAGATACTTTAGTATTTGGAGAACATATAGATTGGATTTGGATTAATAAGGTTTATGGAGGCCTTAAGATCGGGCCAAACAGACCTTCATTTTGGGGAATGAATGGACCTGGTGGTGTAAATCCTATGTATTTGGGAATACAACAAAATAAAATAGGGCCTTTAAAATTTCAATTTAAGGGTGATAATACATTATATGGTTGTAAGCTTCCTGTTGAAGGTGCTGTTTTTTCAGATCGTAATACTCGATCCTCATCTTTAGTAGATCTTATGAAACCTTTTCAGATTGGTTTTAATATTGTCAATAACCAAATAGCTGATATTTTAGTTGATGAACTTGGAACCATTATATTATTAGATCAGAATGCATTACCAAAACATTCATTAGGTGAAGATTGGGGACCAAATAACTTATCAAAAGCTTATTTAGCAATGAAGAATTTTCAAATGCTTCCTTTAGATACATCTATAACTAATACTGAGAACGCGTTAAATTTCCAGCATTTTCAGACTTTAAATCTTGAGCAAACCCAAAGAATGCTTTCAAGAGTACAACTTGCTCAATTCTTTAAACAACAAGCTTTTGAAACAGTTGGTGTTACTCCACAAAGATTAGGTCAACAAATAGGACAAACTGATACAGCTACAGGTATTGAACAAGCTGTAACAGGATCTTATGTACAAACTGAAATATATTTTATACAACATTCTGATTATCTGATGCCTAGAGTACATCAGATGCGAACAGATTTAGCTCAGTTCTATCAATCAACTAAGCCATCATTAAGGTTACAATATATGACCAGTAATGATGAAAAGGTTAATTTTGAACTAAATGGCACAGATCTTTTGCTTAGGGATCTTAATATTTATTGTACCACAAAAGCTAATCATAGAGCTGTTTTAGAAATGATGAAAGAACTCGCCATCAAGAATAATACTGCAGGTGCTAGTATTTATGATTTAGGTAATGTTATTCAAAGTGATTCATTATCAGAACTTAATCATACATTGAAAGCAACTGAGAAGAAAATAGATGAGCGTCGTCAACAAGAGATGAGTTCAGAACAACAATTAGCTCAGATGGCAATTGATGCAGAAGCTAAAGAGAAACAATTAGAAAGGGATTATGAATCAATGGAAAATGAGAAGAATCGCAGAAAAGATATTCTTGTTGCTGAAATAAGATCTGCGGGTTATGGTGCCATGATGGATATAGATAAGAATCAACAAAGTGATTATCTGGATGCTATGAAAGAAATCAGACAAACTGATGAATTTGGCCAGGTGATGAATCTTGATCGTCAAAAAGAAACATCTAAAACTCAGCAATTTAGAGATAAGCAAACATTGGAGCGTGAAAAACTCCAAGCTCAAAGAGAAATGAAAAATGTTGAATTACAAATTGCTAGAGAAAATAAAAATAAATACGATGTAAAGAAACCCGAAAAGAAATCTACTAAAAAGAAGTAGCTATGTAATTGAGATTAATTTTTATATATGATAAATATAAAAAGTTTATTTCGATATTTTTGCTTATATTATTATTAATCAGTCACTAAATCTTAAATTATATGCCTGAGACAACATTGGAAACAACACACGTAACAGAAGTAGACATGGATCTTGATAATATCCTTGGAACCCCTGGTTCTGAGAATATTATGCTGCCAAATGAAGAAGTATCTAAATCAAAAACACAAAATCTTTTCAGTTCTAAACCTGTTGATATGTCTTTTCTTGATAAAGAAGAGAAAGAAAAAACAGAAATACCTGAAGGAGAAACTGAAGAACAAAAAATAGCAAGAGAAGCTAAGGATACTGAAGCTAAGAAAAAAGAAGTATCCACAGAAGAAGTAGAAAAAACTCTTTCTATTGAAGACCCTGATGATGAGGGATCTGCTAAAGAAACCAAGACTACAGGGAATATAGCAGAGTTAATGAATAAGCTTGTTGAGAAAAAGTTAATTCTTCCTTTTGATGATGACAAATCTTTTGATGAGTATAAACTAGCTGATTTTGAGCAGTTACTCGAAGAAAATATGAAAGAAAATGAGCGTAAAATAAGAGAAGAAGCTCCTATTGAATTTTTCGACGCGCTCCCTGACCAATTAAAATATGCTGCAAAATATGTAGCTGATGGTGGTACAGATTTAAAAGGACTTTTCAGATCACTCTCAGCCTCAGAAGAAATCAAAACATTAGATCCAAAAAAAGAAGATGACCAAAAACAAATTATTCGCAGTTACTTGATGGCTACTCGTTTTGGTACAGCTGATGAAATAGAAGATGAAATTGATGGTTGGCATGATCGCGATGAATTAGAAAGTAAAGCATTGAAATTCAAGCCAAAATTAGATGCATTACAAGAAGAAGTTGTTACTGTTAGATTACAGAATCAAGAAACATTACGTTTACAAAGAGAAAGGGAATCTCAAAAATATGTAGATAACTTATATAATGTATTAGAGCCAGGTGATTTAAATGGTATTAAACTTGATAAAAAAACTCAAGGGTTTTTATTTTCTGGATTAGTTGAACCAAAATACGAATCAAGATCAGGAAGAGGAACAAATCTGCTTGGTCATCTTTTGGAAAAGTATCAATATGTTGAACCTAATCATTCTTTAATAGCTGAGGTATTGTGGTTACTAGCTGATCCTGATACTTACAAAGCTAAGATTCAGGAGAATGGTAAAAAAGAAACCACTCAGAAACATGTGCGGATGCTCAAAACAGAAGAAGCAAACAAGCTTGCTTCAACAACAAATCAAGACAACATTCAAGCAAAACCAAACAAGGAAAAGCTTGCAAAGCCGAGTGCAAACTTTTTTAAACGCTAAAAAAAGACTAAAAATTAATAAGATAAACTAATTGTAAACTATAATAAAAACTAATAAAAATGGCAACACCAGTATTAAATAATGGCCTGTTCTTGAGGGATACTAATTATCAAGCAAATTCGCATATTGATTCTTATCACCTCGTGAACATGCTAAAAACAGCTGAACCTATGGATTTAGGTCCAGTTGATATTTGGGCTATGGCTCAAAAAGTAGAAATGCCCCTTTATCAACTATCCAGCTTTGGTGGGAAAAATATCATAATGGTTGATAATGCAAGAGGTGAATGGAAATGGCAAACACCAGTTTCTCAGGAACTTCCTTATATACTAGATGATATTGAAAGTGATAATACCACTAAAGGTATTGATGGAACGACTTTCAAGATCAAAATCAATCGTCGTGAATTTGGACATGGTGATATCATCACGTATGATAAATACAATGGTTGTGAGATGTATATCACAGCTGATGATATCCTTCCAATGGGTGATGGCTTTATTTATACAGTGCAGCTGGTAAATAATGATAATTATAAATTCCTGGATAATAAGTATCTGCAAAATGGTACTAAAATATTCCGCAAAGGTTCTGCCAGGGGAGAATATGGTGAAAGATTTTCTGACATCATGACAGGAGCAGGATTTCGTGAGTTCTACAACTTTGTAGGTGGAGCAGAAGCTCACGTACATTATAGTGTGTCTTCTCGCGCTGATATGATGATCAAAGGTGGAATGAATGCTGATGGAACTGTTCCTGTAACAGAAATTTGGCGAAACTTTGATAAGACTATGGATCCATCAATCTCTAGTATTGAGACTATGGTTCAATTTAAAGGAAAAGATTGGGTAAAGAAAGCAATGAGCAATGGCACGTTGACCAGAACTTTCCTTACCACAATGGAAGCAGCACATCTTACAAAGATTGCTACTGATATTGAAACTTACTTAATGTGGGGTCATGGTGGACGAGTTCGCCAGGATGGACCAGATGATGTTCGTTTATCTGTAGGTCTTTGGAAACAACTTGATAATTCATTCAAGCGTATATACAATAAGTCTAACTTCTCATTGGAATTGTTCCGTAGTGAACTTTACAATTTCTACGCAGGTAGGGTTGAATTCCAGGGACCAGATCCTAAACGTACATTGATTGTACAAACAGGTATGGGTGGTATGCGTTTGGTAAATGAGGCAATCAAGACTGAAGCAGTTAATTCAGGTCTTGTTATTCAAGCTGCTTCAAATAACGGTATAGGTGCAATTACAGGACAGGGAATGGATCTGAATTATGGATTCTCATTCACTAGTTATGTAATTCCATTCCTTGCCAATGTGAAGTTTGTATTGAATCCTGCATTTGATAACATTCATACCAACGATATTGAGAATCCAATCATCGATGGTAATCCTCTTTCATCTTATAGTTTTATTATTTTCGATATCACTGATACAGGAAATGATAATATCTACATGTTGAAACTTTCTTGGGATAATCAATTGAAATGGTGGTATCAAAATGGTACCATGGACTATATGGGTAAAACACAAGGTTTTGCATCATCTGGTCAGTTCAATGGATATCGTGTAATGATGACTCAAACAATGCCCGCAATTTGGGTAAAAGATCCAACCAAGGTTCTTAAAATTGTGATGAGAAATCCTGTCACAGGCGGATCATTTTAACTAATCGGGAGGGTGGTATCAGCTACCCTCCCTTTTAATATACATAATCATGGCAAAAAAGAAAAAAAGGCCAGGTATAGTTGTACGAATTATATCTGCCAAAAAAGGTCATTGGGAAGTATATGCATATCTTGTATCTGGTACTAAATTCTGTCAGGGTTTTAAAGATGTTGATGGTAAACTTTGGCATGGGTATTACACATTTGGAACCAGATTGATATCAAATAATGGTAAGCAAATTGCTGACAATAAGGATTTCAATAACATAACAATTGCAAGAAAAAATATTAAAGCTGTTAAAAATTCTGCATAAACTAAAAACTAAAAATAATGTCTATTATATCTCCATTTCAAAAATTGTTCGATTGGCAAACTGCACATGATCGTATTAATAAAACTGCTCCGTTATCAGGTGCTGGAACACCAACTGTAACAGATACTGTTCCACAATCTATTGGTCAAATTTATGTAGATACTGCAGCATCTAAAGTATATGTGGCAGAAGGAATCACAGATGTATCAGATTGGTTAATACTTAATTAACATAATGGATTTATTTATCCCCTTATCACCAGATCCATTTCTGATCAATGAGGAGGATATGTCATTGGCCAAATTTGGTCACATCAATGCAATAGTAAAAGCATTAAATGATACTATCCCATCAGGGGTTGGGTTAATGTATCAATCACAATATGATCCATTTAATACTGGAATCGTACTCAATTCTTCTGCTTTAAATAGTAAACCTGGTAGTTATTATTTAGATAGAGATAATCACACAGGTACTCAACCACAATCTTCTATTACAAATCTTGTAAACGATCTCGCTTTAAAAGGAGATATGTTTAAACTTGTTTATGATAGTTTAGATAATGGAATTGTAAATGA
>Ga0307378_10008672_pt1 | contig 13463 bp, 12 predicted proteins | sample UN1MG_FD_202238 | JGI IMG/M metagenome (GOLD analysis project Ga0307378, IMG submission 202238) | Soil microbial communities from Risofladan, Vaasa, Finland - UN-1 | ecosystem: Environmental > Terrestrial > Soil > Coastal area > Acid sulfate soil | place: Finland: Risofladan, Vaasa | collected... | reverse complement strand
AAATAAGAGATCTAATAAAAATAATTTACTTTTATTGGTCTTTTAAAACAAATTAAAAAATCCTTTCTCTTATTAACTTTTTATTAGTTATTATTTATCGAATACAGACTCAAAATCGGTCATTAATAATGATGTAAAAATTCAATGAATTCTATTATAAATGTACTTTTTTCGAATTAATTCTTCAACATCGCTTATATCGCGTTTAAAAGGCCCTTCGGCCTCCATTTTGATACTAACCGCTGCAGCAGCCCAAATTGTTGCTTCAGCAGGGGGAGCAGAAATACGTTTTGCCATGTAGGAAGCAATTACAGTATCACCACGTCCGCTGCGGCCTATTAACTTTTCAGGATAAAAACCTGCTTCGAAATAGTTTTTACCGTCATACACCAGCAATCCGTCTTTATGTGTCAGTACAATCTCTTTTGGACCATAAGATGCCAATTCTTTTGCCGCCTTATAAATATCCGTCTCTTTGGTTAAAAACTCTGCTTCCACTGCATCAGTCTTTAGGACATCCGCTCTAGACAGCACTGCTTCTTTTTCCGGCCATTTAGCATAAACCAAAACTCCATCACGGATAATCCGGATATAACCCTGGACATCAATGGATATGAACTTATTGCGTTTTTTAATTTCATCAATGACTGCTATTGGAACTTCGCCTCGAATAGAAGGGCTGATTACAAAAGATTTGGCGCTAAGTCCTTCTACCTGACTAATTGTAAAAGAGCCGGCATTGTTTGTCACATAAAGATTACGCTGGTCAACATTGGTAGTCGGGTATTCAAGTGTTATACAGGTTGAATGCGTGGTGGCAGTTGCATAAACATCCGCACCAGTTTTTTTAAGTTCATCAACCAGATGGAAGTCTTCCTGAGCTAAACGAGTTACCGAAGCAACCTTCAAACCCATTCTGGCTACAACATTTGTACCATAGTTAAAACCACCGCCATCAACAAATCTTTTACCGGTAGGTGAAATAATCGTATCTTTCGTATAAGCACCCATCAAAATCACATCATACTCTAATTTATTCATAAAAATCTCCCCTTTTTCAAACAAGCATTTCAAATTTTGAATTGGTAATCTGCCCTGATTGTGGGTAAATACCGGTTAATTAAATTTTTGGCAAGATATTCAATCCGATAATCATTTTGTTAAATCCAATTTGTCCTCTTTCCGGTTAAAAAGTAGTTTAATCCAAAAACACAAGTTCATTATTCCTATAGGATTTTGTTGCAGCATATGCTATTTCGGTAGATTTAACCCCATCATAAACAGTTACCACAGGTTTTCTGTTTTCGATTATACAATTCACAAATTCCTGAAGTTCACTAAGATAAGCCTGTTCAAATCTTTCTAAAAAACCTGAAACACATTCATTTATAGAACCACTGTCATTAAATACTGTAACCAGGTTTTTGACTGGTGTGGTGCCGATCCTCAGGCTTCCTTCAGTTCCGATGATCTCTGTTTCGATATGATACCCGTGATGGCAAGTCCTGCTGACATAAAACATTGCCATTGAATTGTTCCTGAATTGGATTAGCGCTGCTCCATTATCGACATCATTATACTTTTTAAATACATTGAAGGCAAAACAGCCGCCGACTGCATACACACTAATGGCTTCTGCTTCCAGATACCATCTTGAAAGATCGAAATCATGTATCGCCATATCAAAAAATATGCCTCCGCTTTTTTCTGAAAAGGCTACTGCCCCTTTTATGGCTTTCACCGGATCAAGCCCGTAACATCTGATAAGAAATGGTTTTCCAATATAGCCTGCTTCAATTTTCTTTTTTGCATAAATATATGAACTGTCATATCTTCTCATGAAACCAACCTGGAATATTTTGCCACCGTGGCTTGCAACAATCCGTTCTGTTTCATGCACTTCATCGATATTTACGCCCAATGGCTTCTCCGAGAAAACATTAAAGCCTTTTTCAAGTGCCGACTTAATATGTTTGCAATGTTCCGTTGAAGATGATGCTATAACAATGCCGTCAAGATCATCATGATTTAACATGTCCTCAAAACTACCGTAAGTATATTTTAAGCCCCAATTCCTTTTTACATCATCCAGTTCTTCTTTGATTATGCTGCATACGCATGTCAATTCAGCGTTCGGAATCCTGAAAGCGATATTTTCGGCATGTTGTTTTCCTAATCTACCAAGGCCGACAATTCCCAGTTTTATTTTTTTCATGTTATCCTCCAGATTATTTTCATTATCCCGGTTTTTTTCAATATGAATTACAAACCATAAATTAAAATCAAATTTAAGGTGATTACTAAATTAATACTTGTTTTTATTTCGTTTTTTCAGTAAAGCCTCTACCTCTTCAATATTTCCTTTAAATGGACCTTCTTTTTCTAATTTTAGAGTAGTCAACGCAGCAGTATAACATAGCGCGGGATAAGGTTCCAGAGTAAAACGTTTTCCGATATAAGTAGAAATACAGGTGTCTCCCCTGCCACTACGCCCCTTTAAAGATTTTGGAGAAAAGGGAGCTTCGTAAAATTTCCCACCCACATGTAAAAGCACTCCATCTTTATGGGTAAGTAAAACTTCTTTAGCTCCTAATCGTGCCAATATCTTCGCTGCTTTGTGTAAATCTGAAGTGCCGGTCAAAATAGTAGCTTCAGCGATATCTGCCTTTAAATACTTTAAATAGGGAATAATTTCCTCCTTTTCCTTCCAATCTTTTAAGATAAGATTATCTCCTTCTCTTGTTCTCATAAATCCCTGTACATCAATGCTAAGCTCTGCTTTTTCTGATAATTCTTTTATCATATTAACCGGAACTTCCTTTTGCATCAATGAGGCAATGTGAATTACTTTAGCCTTTAAATCGGTTGGATAATCTTTTCCGCAAAAAGGCCCGGCAGACCGCATAAAATAGCTTCTGCGATTATCCGGATCATCGGTTGAATAAACATTTCTTATTCCTGTTGTTTCTTCCGATTCTGTCGGAAATACACTAATTCCCGTATCTTCAAATATGCTCAATAGGGGAAAATCTTTTTTGGCAAGTTTGGTAACTATCGCTACTTTTATACCAATTGCCCTAAGCGCAAAAGCACCGTGATATACTGCGCTCCCGGTAACCTCTTTCTCCGCTCCGTTTACTACATCATTATCTATGGCAAAATGCCCCAACAAAACGACTTCAAAATTTTTTAAATTCATTTATTGTCTCGCCTTTTCTGTTTTATATCTTTTTGACCATTTAATTTTATCATTAATCATCTTCGTTGTCCTGCAGATGAATAGGGATATATTTTTTAGCAAGTTTACCAATTTCTTCTGCTTTTTTTTGGGATAAATGTAAATTATTTATTATTGTATCTGTCACTTCTTCCTCTTTTAAGGTAGAATCGACATAAGCCACATCCGCACCCCGCACTAGTTCTATTAGCTCCGGACACATACCGGTATCCCCGCTTATTGCAATAATTTTATCATGATGTATAAATTGATATCCTACCGCAACGTCTGGATGCAAAATTCGATTCACTCCCACAGCTGCATAGTGTCTCATCTGATATATTTTTACTTTTAAATCTTTTATTTTTAATTCATCTCCGCCTTTTACTTCGTGCATTTGAATTTGGAAAGAGACATCATTATAACTTTCTTGAAATGCAAAAACAATCTGCTGAGCTTCCTTAGATCCTTTTGGAAAATATATATTAATTGGGAATTTTCTTTCAATTGTCCGTAAATATCCCAACAGGGCATATAATCCCGCTATGTGATCAAAATGTCCATGGGTTAAAAATATTCCTCTTATCTTTTGAAAATCAATCTTTAAAGACACTAAATCTCTTAGAGTGCCGTCTCCGGCATCAACTATAAAATAATATTCTTCTGTTGATAGTAATATTTGTGTGGCAATACCAGCCCTAGAATAAAGAATGCTTGAATCCATATTTCTTCCTTTAACCTAAAAATTATTTTTCTCGAGTTACAATAATATCTTCAGGCGATAAATAAAAAGTTACTTCATCTCCAAGTTCAAAATCATACTTCGCTTCAACGCTAGTTCTAACTTCCCATTTTCCCAGTTTAATCTTGTAATCAATATTTTCTCCTAAATAGGAAGATTGAATGATTTTTCCTCTAAATATATTTACTTTATTTTTCTCAACTTTGCTTTCATTTTGAATAAATTTAATCGTATTCATTCTCATAACTACTGATACTCGCTGCCCTATAGATAAATTATCATTAATTCCATTGATAATAAAACCGTCATCGCTTTTTACTACAACATTTTTCTTTCCTTCTAAAAATGAATCTACACTACCATCAATAAAAGTACTAACTGCAATAAATCCAGCTACAAATTTATTTTTGGGATTAGAATAAATTTCTTTTGGTGAACCGGATTGGACTATCTTGCCCTGATCAAGAATTATAATTTTATCAGAAATTACTAATGCCTCTGCTTGATCATGAGTTACATAGATTGCAGTAATTCCGAGTTTCCTTTGTAATTCAGTAAATTCAAAACGCATCTCTTCTCTTAATTTGGCATCTAAATTACTTAATGGTTCATCAAGTAACATTATTTCCGGTTCGAATACTAGTGCTCGTGCCATAGCAATGCGCTGCTGCTGACCGCCACTCATTTGTCGGGGATATCTACTTTCATAACCATCTAATTGCACCATACTTAAAACTATTTTTATTCTTTTATCAATTTCGGGTTTTGGTACTTTTTTAATTTGTAAGCCAAAAGCTAAATTACCATAAACGGTCATATGGGGCCAAAGAGCATAATTTTGAAAAACCATTCCAATACCCCTCTTTTCGGGTGGGAAAGGGGTAATTTTTCTATTACCTAAATATATCTCTCCTTGGTCAGGATTTTCAAAACCGGCAATGCATCGAAGCGTAGTCGTTTTACCACATCCGCTGGGGCCCAAAAGGCTTAAAACCTTACCCTCTGTTGCTTCAAAAGTAACACCTTGAACAGCTTTTACCTTTCCGAAATTTTTACTTAAATTTTTTACTTTAAGAATTGCCATAAAATAAATTACCTCCAAGAAATATCTGGTTATTTTTATATCTTAATTTATCCTCCCATTCCTCCTAAATGTTCGGCTTTAAGGAATTTTTGAATTACTATCATAAAAAGAATCGAAGGAATTAATAACAATATAGCGATTACCGATGCAAATTGAATATTAGAACCACTTGCTGAATAAAGGGTCATGGGAAGAGTTGTTACAAAAGGAATCCCTACAAAGAAAGTACCGGTAAATTCATCCATTGAAGTAAGGAATACAAATACTGCACTGGCTATAAGTCCGGGAGTTGAAATAGGCAAAGTTACTTTAAAAAATGCCTTTAATCTTGAAGCCCCTACACTTCGAGCGGCCTCTTCTAACTCCGGAGGAATTGAACTAAAAGTACTTGCAGTAATCCAAACTGCAAAAACTAAACCTACAACCAGGTGTACTAAAATTACGCCAAATACAGTTCCGGTTAACCCTATCTTATTAAACATCAACATTAAGTTAATAAATACTGGCTGTTGAGGAAATGCCCGGGGTAATAAAAATAATATTAAAATTATACCTTTTAAGAGAGCAGGAATTTTAAGTTTTGCTAACGAATAACCTGCCGGAATGGCAATTGCCATAGTTATTATAACTACAATAATGGCAATACCCAAGCTTAGTAGAAAAGCCGGAATTACGTTTACTGCCCCCAGGGTTAAACTTTTAGTAATTCCTAAAGCTTGGAGCCAGTAATCAAATCCTATTTTTTGAGGAAGTGTATGAGGCCAATACCATCTTAAAGCCACAGACCAAATCCCCAAACTCAACACCGGAGCAAACAGGAAAAATATGAATATCGAAAATATAATTATTTCAATAGTTTTTCTAAAACTACTCTTTTGCATTAACAACCTCCATCAATCATAAAGACCTTTTTTCATCATACTTCTCACATAATAAATTGCTAACAAGCTGACTAATATATATGAAAAAACGCCTAATGCATTTGCTACTCCATAATCACCAAAATAATTTACACGATGAGCAATGTCTACGGTTATAGTAACCGGGGATTTCCCGCCAATAAGCATGTAAGGAAAGCTAAAACATCCTACCAGGGAACAAAAAACCAAAGTTACCGCAATTAGAATAGTAGGTTTATTCATAGGAATAAGAACCTTGGTGATAATCTGGGGCAACTTTGCTCCTACACTTTTTGCTGCTTCAATATAAGAATTGTCGATCATCTGAAAGCCACCTAAAATTATTAGTATCATAAAGGGTGCTTGTTTCCATACAAAACCGAAAGTTAAACCAATCCAATTAAAAAGCTGTAAAGGGTTTTCAATATTGATAAGACCTAATTTCGCCAAAAAGAGGTTTAGTGTTCCATGAGGAGCTAAAAAACTTCTCATCATCTGGGCAATGACTACAAAGGGGAGAAAAATAGGCAACCGGTATAAAATTCCAATAATGTTAGCTAGCCAGCCTTTAGTCAATCTCAAATATACTGCTACAAAAATACTTATAACTGTAGCAATAAAAGTGCTGAATGCAGTTACTCCAAAAGTAAATAAAATATCATATCGATATAAACGAAGCGTTTTCTCATAATTTGCTAAACTTAAAACCCCTTCTTTACTGATAAAGCTTTTCCAAAACGAAGCAAGGAAAGGGTATAAATATAATAACAAAATGACCATTACTGCAGGAAATACTAATATATAAGGAAGAATATTAGTATAGGAGCGGGGCCTTTCGACCCCAACCCCTATTTCACTCTTTCCAACAGCCAATTCATTTTTTAAATTGTTTCCCATTAAATTTCTCCTAAATTGGTTGTATCTTAATCCTATTCGACAGCCTCTAATATTGCATCAAAATAGTCTCCCAAGGGAAATGCCAGACCAAATTCAGCTAACATTGCCGGGGTTACATCTTGATATATCACATCGAAAGTTTCCTTGCTGACAAAATCTTTAACATAACTTCCGTCAATCCCCGGGTACCAATTAAATCTCTTTACGATCTCCTCAGCTTGTACTGCAGGTGAAGTGACCATTTCAACAAAATTTTTCGCTTCTTCAGGATGAGGCGCATTTTTAGGAATTACAAAATACATTGGTTGTCCGGGCATACCTGGTTCAGGAAGAAGGATACGGGTTGCAGGATCTAATTTGCCCTCTGCCATCCAGCTTAAGAACATATCCACCCAGACCGGTCCCATCCAAATTTCACCTCTGTTTAGTGCATCGAGAGTAGCCACATTTCCACCGGTTAAAGTGACATTTTTGTTGAATTCTTTCAGTTCTTTAATTGGCTCATCCCATGTTGCAATTTCGGCTTCATCAAAAGGTCCGGTAACCGCATACTTTTCATATTTACCTGTCTTCCAGTAAATCCATCCACAGGTAAATGCTACTCCTGACATTCCACCTTTTATTCCATTATAACCAAATTTTCCAGGATTTTCTTCAGCCCATTTAACAATTTCTTCATAAGTTTTAGGTGGGTTGGGAACATATTTTGGATTAAATGCAACAACTGCCTGACTATGGAACATGGGCATGCAATATCCTTCTACATCAACACCAAGGGTATTCTTTGCAAATGGTGAAGTAATGTATTGCCACGTATCTATGCCTTTGGCATAATCAAGTAGTAGATCTTCTTCCATTGCCCATTTTAGGAAAATCTGATGTATCATTACTACATCTATATCGCCTTCTTTTTTATCCTTATCTGCCAGGATTTTTTCAAAAATTAAACGAGAACCTGCATTCCCCGGGCCAGTATGAACTGTCATTACGCTTACATCGGGATATTTTTCGCTAAATTGAGGACCTATCACATGTTGGCCAAGAGCAAGCATATTCACATCTCCGGCAGTCATGTATACTAATTTTGTGTCCGCCGCAAAAGCACCTAAAGAAAATACGCCTACCAGCATAACGCATGCTATTAAAAAAATTATCCAAAATTTCGTAAGTTTCGTAAACACAATCTTTTCCTCCTTAAAGTTTTTATTCAAAAACGACATCTTGCCACAAAGCTTCTATGAAAGTCTATGCAGCTTTCATTTAACTATTTTATTTCGTTAGACCACCTCCTTTACATTAATTTTGTTTTTGCCTAAGATCGGTGAGGAATGTTCAGCTGTAATTTAAAATCTAAATAATTATTTATAATGATTTTTTTCATAAGTTAATTGATTGAGTCCACTCGTAGAGTTTTTCGTAAGTGAAACTTTTTTCATTAACAAAAAATTCAAAACCTGCAAATCCTGAATAAACCTTGGAGAGTTCTTTAAGAATAAATTTATAGTCGAGCTCACCAATCCAGGGTTCACATCTGTAAGGAACGTTTGCCGCATGAATGTATCCTATAAATTGGTGATATCTTTGTAGGGTTTCTAAGATATTTCCTTCCATAATCTGCATATGGTATATATCATAAAGTATTTTAAGATGTTCGGAATTTACTGCTTGAATTAATTCAAGAGTTTTTTGGAAATTATCTAAATAATAATTTTTATGGTCCTTTAGAGAATTTAAAGGCTCAATCACCAACATAATATCTCTCTTTTTAGCAACCTCAACAAGAGCTTTAAGATTATCATATAAACGAAGTAATTTTTTTTCACTGCTTGCCGAATTAATTTTTACGCTTCCATCACCCTCTAATATATCTGATAGTAACATGATGCGGTCACATTTTAATTTCTTTGCTGTATCGATAGAAGCATTTACTTCCTGAATAACTTTTTCTGTGCTGTCCAAGGTTAAAGATGATATTCTGTTCCCGCTAAAATTAGTTACTTTTAAGCCGCTATTTAGAATTAAATCAAAGTCTTTGTCACGCCAATCCCAGAATTCAATAAATTTAAATCCCGCCTGTCTTATTTTTGTAAGTTTCTCCTTTAAATTATCTTTAGGATATATTGAATCTATACATAATGAAAACTTCATCTTCTTCCCTTTCTTAGTTAAATTATAATTTCTTAATTTTAACTTATACATTTTATTTAAATACAAAAAAAGCAAATAACTATAATGGTAGCTATCTTTAATTTTAAAACTTAAGCATTACTTTAAAGGCGTTTTTCTTATCATTAGCAGCTTTATTAAAAGCCGCATGAATATCTTTAAAAGGATACCTATGTGAAATTAAAGCTTTAAAATCAAACTCATTCTTTATTCTTTCCATAAACCTAATTGTTCTGGGCATAAAATTTTTAATTCCGCCAGAGCCGGTAATTGCCAGTGTCTTCCAAATTGTTAAACCAATTTCAACCGGCACTTTTCTTCCGACTGAATGTCCAATAAGTCTAACTCTTGCACTATGACCGGCAACATCAAAAATAGAAGCAATAGCATTATCATTTCCCGAAGCCTCAACAACAACACTTCCTCTAAACCCATCCGTAAGCTTTAAAATTTCATCTTTTAAATTACAAGCAGTGGGATCTATAACTTCATCGGCACCAAGCTTTAAAGCTAAATTGTTACGATTTTTAAAAGGTTCAACAATTATTACTTTTGCTCTTGCAGCTTTAGCAACAATTAACGCAGATAGTCCAATGGGACCAGCACCAAAAATTATAACTGTATCACTTGCATCAACATAGCCACCATTGCCCCAAATACCAAAATATCCCACAGAAAAAGGTTCTACCAAGGCTCCTTCCTCATAAGACCATTCATCAGGCAATTTATGAGCATATCTTTCTTCTATAATTAAATATTCTCCCATTCCTCCGGGTGAATCTGGCCTAAAGCCTGTTTCTCTCATATTTTCACAAGCGGAAGGCATTTTACCATTTTTACAGTTACAACAATATCCACAATCCAACACACAATCTCCAGTTACTTTATCGCCAACATTAAATGTACTTACTCTATTTCCGATTTCTACTATTTGGCCTGCCCATTCATGTCCAGGTGTATATGGAGCGATATCATACCTACCTTCAGCCGATTTTCCTATATAACATTCTACATCAGACCCACAAATTCCACAGGCTTCTATTTTTACCAAAATTTCATCGGGTTTTAATTTGGGAAGCTCAATCTCTTCAATTCTAAGATCATAGGGCTTATGTAAAAATACTATTTTTGCTTTCATTTTATTGACCTTCTATTAAATTTATTTTACTAAATTATATGTCGGTTATAATTTAATGTTTCAGTTTCTAAAAATAACCCGAAAAACATATAGTCTTCCGGGTTATTTTTTTGAAATACTACTCGCTTTTTTTTACTTCAGCGCCTGTGATACGTTCAAAAACCTTCACAACTGACCAATTATCTTCATCGGGAAATGATGATATGCCTGCTTGAAACATTTCCATTGCAATACTTGTTGCAAACATTGGAACCCCGCACTCTTTTGCCAGACTCATAGTAATGCCTAAATCCTTATACATTGTACCAATATGACTTCCAGTATTTTTAAACTTACGCTCCATAATAAATTTTGTAGTGCTTTTAAATAGGGGACTACCCACTCCGGTTGTACTGATAACATCATATAATATTTCTGGTTTTATACCAGCTTTTGCTCCAAGGGCTAATGTTTCAAAAACTCCTTCAAAGGTAACCCCGATCAAGGCTTGTAAACATGATTTTACAACTTGTCCCATTCCAATCTCTTCACCAACATAATGAACATTTTCGCCAATTGCATTAAAGAGATCTTGACATTCTTCAAATACATCACGCTCAGCAGCAACCATTAAAGTTAAAGTACCGGCATCAGCACCATTTCGCCCTCCACTAACGCCTGAATCGACCATCTTGATACCTTTTTCTTTTATCGCCCCTTCAACATCTTTAACATCTTTTCGACCAATCGTAGCAGTAATTATAATAGTTGACCCTGGCTTCATTGTATTAAGCAGACCATTCTCTCCTAAAATCACACTTTTTGCTTGATTTCCATTAAGCACCATTACGAAAACAGCGTCAGCATTGTTACCGGCCTCAGCACAATTCTTTGCAGGTTCACCGCCTGCTTCTGCAAAATTTTTTAATTTATCTTCGCATAAATCAAATCCTTTAACCTTAAATCCGCTCTTAAGAAGATTCTTTGCCATTCCCATTCCCATATCACCAAGTCCGACAAAACCAACAGTTTTCATTATTACTATTTTCCTCCTAAAATATTTTTTTATTTATTAAATGTATATTCATATATAATATAATAATCTATTTTTTATCCAAACAATTCTTTCATTACCTCGATTGATTTATAATATCCATCCTCAAAAGTTCCACCATCTGGCCGATAGACGCTCTCTAATGATATTACACCATTATAATTATCTTTTCTAAGAGCATTAGCAATATCTTCCAAATAAGGAGCAAGATCTCCCCGACCCAAAGAACGAAAATTAACAGTAGCTTTTGGAATATCGACTTTCATATCTTTCATATGAATATGACCAAGGTAGTTACGTATTTCTGCATAGGCATCTGGGAAAGGAGTATCTGCGCAATAAAGTGAATTAGCAATATCCCATATAACTTTTAAATGTTTTGTTCCCAGATCCTCTATCATTTTTCTTGCCAAATAACCTGAAACTATCATCGCATTTGTTCCGGTTTCCATGACTAAATCAACATCCTCATCCTCAGCAAGTTGTACCGGTTTTTCAAATAACTTTAAAAATTTATTCCAAGATTTATTTCCTCCTGCAACCCACCTATCGGCACCATTTGTTCCCCAAATAACCATTTGTTTATTAAATGTCATAACCCGAACAAGTCGCGTTCCAAGAGCCTTTGCCATATCTATTGTTTTTTTAAGATATGCCATATGTTCTTTATAATTTTCATCATCAACTTCCGTATCCATTACAGAAAGACCGTTAAAATTATGTCGGGAAACACATGAAACTTTAACTCCATAAGAATCTACAAGTTTTTTAATTTTATCAATTTCTTCAGGGGTGTGATCTCCTACTTGTTTGTCCCAAACAAATTGCAATTCTGCATACTTTACCCCTGTTTTATTCATCACCTTTAATGCATACTCAAGATCTTCACTAATACCATTTGTAATTACACCAATTTTCACTAACATTTTCCTCCTAAAATATTATTTTTTAATTTATTAAAATATTTAATTTCGCACAGATTCATACTAGGCCACAATATTTTCAACAGGAATCTGATGATTTATTGTAGCCAAAAAGAAAAGCGTTCACGTTCAGTTATTCTTCCTCCTCCTAATATTATTTCACTAATAACTCTGGTAAATATGTTGTTATTGGTGGGTAAAGACAAATCAAAAGCAATACGAAAATATTAGCAATTAAAAAGGGAATTGCAGCCTTAAATATATCAAAAATTTCCATATGTGAAATTGCAGAAGCAACATTAAGGCAAGTACCAACCGGGGGTGTAACTGTGCCTACAGCGAGTCCTACAATTAATAAAGCACCAAATTGAACTGGCGAAATACCAATGGCCATACATGCTGGTAAAAAAACCGGAGTAAATAATAATATTGCAGGACTAACATCGATAAAAGTACCGGCTAATAAGATAATATTCATAATTACCATTAACGTAAATACGGGAGAAAGGTTCAAACCTATAACAAAGTTTGCTATAGCTAGAGGCACCCCTTCTAGGGCTAATATCCATACATATAACTGACTAACTGCAATAATAATCATTATTGACGAACAGGTCTTAATTGCTTTTAAAAAACTCTCAGGAAGATTTTTTGCTTTTAAGCCACGAAAAATAAAAAGACCAACTACTATTGAATACATAACCCCAAAAGAAGCAGATTCATTTGCAGTTGCAACACCAAAAACTACAGTACCAACAACAAATACTGGCATAATTAGTGCTACCAATGATTGTCGTGTAACTTTCAATACATTTCCCCAGGAGTATTCAAAATTCTCCCTCGGGTAATCTCGTCTATAAGAAATAACTAAATTGATAATCAACTGTGAAAGACCAACCAACACACCGGGAATTAAGCCAGCAAGAAATAATTTCCCAACAGACTGTTCGGCCGTTACACAGTAAAGTATCATGGGAACACTCGGTGGAATTACCATACCCATGGTTGAAGAGGCTACTGTTATACCAGCAGAATATTCTTTAGTATATCCACGCTTTTCCATTTCCGGTATCAAGATTGCGCCAATTGAGGCAGTATCTGATGCTGATGATCCGGATATTCCCCCAAAGATCATGCTTGCAAAAACATTAATACATCCAAGTCCACCTTTTAATCTTCCAAATATCAAATTGCTGAAATCAATGATTCTATTAGTAATACCACTATCATTCATTAATTGTCCCATAACAATAAATAAAGGAAGCGCAATCATTGCATCGCTATTTAAACCGGAAAAAAGGCGCTGGGGGAATACTGTTAAAAGTTCCGGTCTATATACTAAAAAATATGATAATGCGGATAAA
>Ga0307378_10008670_pt1 | contig 13463 bp, 8 predicted proteins | sample UN1MG_FD_202238 | JGI IMG/M metagenome (GOLD analysis project Ga0307378, IMG submission 202238) | Soil microbial communities from Risofladan, Vaasa, Finland - UN-1 | ecosystem: Environmental > Terrestrial > Soil > Coastal area > Acid sulfate soil | place: Finland: Risofladan, Vaasa | collected... | reverse complement strand
GAAGACCGGTAAAGACCAGGCAATATGGGCGGAACTCCAACGACAGCTTGATGCTCGGGGTCTGGGAGTGAAGCAAAGCAGGGAGTTGTCCAGGATGCGACGTTTATTACCGCTGATCCTAGGCAGGGCATGCGAAGGCAGATAAGCCGCGAGGAGAGGAAGCGGAGACGCGCCGAAGCACGGATGGCTCGTGGGCAAAGAAGGGCAGCAAATCCTATTTCGGCTACAAGCTTCACAGTAAGCTGGATACCGAGCACGGCCTCATTCCCGAGCTCGAAACGACCACCGCATCGGTTCACGACAGTCAGGTAGACCTCTCCAAAAAGGGCGAGGTCGTGTATCGAGATCGTGGTTATCAGGGCGTAGCGCCCAAAGGGTACTCAGCTCGGCAACGATGAAACGAGGTGCTCGGGGTCATCCAATCGGGATCATGGATAAGTTGCGGAATCTGAGAATCAGCAAGAAGAGAGCGCCCGTTGAGCGGCACTATGCAGTAATTAAACGAGTATTCAACGCCGGGCACGTGCTGGTCACCACGGTGCCGCGGGTGAACGTAAAGATGACCTTTACCGCCTTTGGCTTTAACCTCTACCAGCTATACACGCTCAGAAAGCAAGGAGTGGTCTAGCCGAGCGTGAGCTATCGACAAAAACCACGAAAAGGTGGAAAATTAGCCTGTTAGACGGCAAAAAAGCCGAAATATACGTGCCAAAACTGAAAAAATGGTTTGAAGATTACAGGGGGGGGGTCATAAAGAGAAGTAAATCAAAATCCTCTCTATATTTTGCAAGGGTCGTTGTTTCTGAATCTATTTCTTCTAACTCGATCAAGTCAAAATAGACCGGATTAGCGGAGTCTGCATTGAGCCTATCCGGGAAAACAGTTGCCCCGCATCTGCGCGAGTGCGGTCAACGCGGAGGCGGTTGTTGGTGAGATATACGACGGTTCTGGTGTTGGGAATGAAATTCGGCGGTTATCCAGAGGGGAAGCAATAGCGGGTTGTAAAGCTGCCGCTAATAACACACTTATTGCAAAGATCGCGAAGATACGGAGTGATTTTGAAGAGTGTTTTAACGTTAACTATATAGAAACGTACACTTCGACGTTACATTTAAAGTTTTCGGGTCGCCACAACTTTTTGGTATACGCTTATTCATTCGATAAGCTCGTGTAGACCCGAAACCACCGTATCCAACTGCTCCTTACTGATGACCAGCGGCGGTACTAACCGGATCACGTTCCCTACCGTGCAATTGACCAGGATCCCTCGTTCAATAGCCTTCTCCACGAGCTCGTTACAGGGCTTCACTAATTCGATCCCAATCATCAGCCCTTTGCCTCGGATTTCCTTCACGACGAGACGTGATTCTAGCCCGTTCTCACCGCGAACCTGTTCCATGACGTAGTTGCCGAGTTCTCGTGACCGTTCCACAAGTTTCTCATCTTCCATCACGTTTATGGACGCTAACGCGGTAGCACACGCCAGCGGATTGCCACCGAAGGTTGATGCATGCTCACTGGCTTCAAATTCTATGCCATCGCGTGCGAGCATGGCGCCGATAGGGAAGCCCGCGCCCAACGCCTTTGCAAGTGTCATTATATCCGGCTCGACACCGTCATGATCCTTGCCGAACCATTTCCCGGTGCGACCAAAGCCAGTCTGCACCTCATCCAGGATCAGCAGAACGCCTTTCTCCGTGCAGATCTCACGCACCTCGTTCAAATAGCCTGCCGAGGGCACAATCACACCGTTTTCGCCCTGGATGGGCTCTAAGATAACCGCGGCGGTCTCGTCGTCGATCGCAGCTCTTATCGCATCGGCATCGTTGTAGCGCACGAATTTAACGCTTTTCAGGAGCAACGGCTCGAACGGACTTCTGAATTTCGGCTCGTACGTGGCACTCAGAGAAGCAATGGTTCTGCCGTGAAAGCTGCCTTTTGCCGCTATAAATCCCGGTTTACCGGTTATTTTACATGCCAGCTTCATTGCGGCTTCTATGCTCTCTGCGCCTGAATTGCAGAAGAACGCCTTGGCCATGCCGCTCAGCTCCGATAGTTTCTCCGCGAGTTTCACCTGTGGCTCCGTGTAATACAAATTGGAGACGTGCATGAGCTTCGCTGCCTGTTCCTGGATCGCCTTTACAACAACGGGATGGCTGTATCCCACGGCATTCACCGCAATGCCACCCACGCAGTCGATATACTCGTTACCAAAGAAGTCCTTTAGTATCGCGCCTTTGCCCTCTTTGATTACGAGCTGCGGCCTCCTGTACGTTTGCATGATGTACCGCTTCTCTTTCTCAAAAACTTCTGTCTGAGACGAAAACATCTCACTCATTCACCTTCCTAGCTCCTTCAGCAATTTCCGAGGATTCACGTCCATCGCTTTTCGCACTTCGTCGGGGTCTAACCCGGCACCTGCGAGGATTCGTGCACCGAGTTCTTCGGTCAGGAAATCATCCGGGGAATGCAAATCCGAATTGAGCACGACGCTCGCTCCTACGTTTCGTGCAACCTGCGCGACATGCCCATTGGTCAGGGAATGCCCCTTTCGTGACGTAATTTCGAGATAAATGCCATTTTCCTTTGCGCGTTCCGCTTCTTCTTCTGTTATCAGGCCGGGATGTGCGAGTATGTTCACGGCGGGGTTGCTCACGGCTGCTCCGTTCGTGCCGCTTTCCACAGGCTCCGCGATCGTCTCGCCATGCACCACGACCAGTTCCGCACCCAACTCAAGAGCTTTTTTAACAAGTCTTCCGATCTTCTCAGGCGGTACATGCGTGATTTCCACGCCTCTTATCACTTCTATCTCACTGTTTGGCCTAGCCTGGAGTTCTGATTTCTGTAAACACTTCAGTATGTGCTCTACGTTTGTGAAGTCCACGTGGTCTGTTATTGCAACCGTTTCGTAGCCGTGAACGACCGCTCGCCGTACCAATTCGCTCGGGATGAGTTCGCCATCACTGAGGAGCGAATGCGTGTGCAGATCGAACATTATTATCGGCCTCCGCTCTTAGTCTTAGATTTCTCACGCAGCTCTTTTATCCCTTTCGCAATTTCTCGCACGATCTCGCCTTTACGGCCTCTTTTCGTCACTAACACTCGACCGCTCTTATCCCAGTGCGCCTTCGGATACGCTTTCTCCTTCTCCACGTCGGGCTCCAGGTTGAGCGTTCGCGCAACCGTTCCTATCTCCTCGACCTTTGGCGATTTTACTGCGTGCTTCCTTGCTACGAGTCGCCCTTCGCTTTTCGTTTTTCCCGCTGCCAAATACGCAGGCCAGACGACCATCTTCTTCATAAACTGTTCTTTTAAATAGAAATCTTTACTAAAGAAATAACCTGATTACTGGAATGCAGCTATTAGATAGTCACCATCGCAAATTGTTGCTTGTTGGCAGTAGTATTTCTCATTCATTTATCGCCGCATTCTTCCATCACTCACCGCTTCTTTTAGAGCCGTATCGGGGTTTTGCTTCTATCTGCAGGGCTTTAGGAAATAATATCCTCTAATTTAGGTTGGCCTATTTTACTGTATCAACCGCCCAAACAAGCTGTTAAGTCCTCTTCTACGCCATGATGATTGCCGCCATATTCCCTGTATGCGGGACGGGGTGTATTATTGTCACGCACGTGTCGAGCGTTTAGTAATTACGGTTTTTATTCACTTCTTCCTACTTTTCTTTCGGATTCTCCGGGAGGCAACAACGATCAATAATCCTACAAGTGCTGTAATTCCGATTGGCGTGAGTGACGGGGCTGCCGCTACATTTGACGAGGCACCTCTTCTTGCAAATACCACCGGAGGATCTCCCACTTCCATTGTGATTGTTACGGTATCTGTGGTGGTAGTTGTATCCAACACTAACCATTGGCTTGGTGGTACGGATGTGGGATCTATTTTGTAAACTACAATTCGGGTTGCATTCGAAATGTTTGTAAATCTCAACGTGAAGTTACCAGCGCCCGTTGCGTTTATCAAGTATGCCGATTGCAGTATAACCCCTGCAGGTATGTAGGTCTCGTTGAGCTCAGAAAGATTCAAATGGGTTACATTAATACCTGTAACATTTGGGCTAGCAGCAAGTAATTCAACATTTGGTGGAAGTGTGAGGTTTATACCTGCTACTTCCGCGTCGAAATACTCAAGACTTGAAACAAGCGGTGCCAAACTCTGACCGATCATGTCCGCATAAAAGGTGTACGTAATCCTGTGTACGCCGGTTGCGCTGGTTGTGAGCGTACGGTTGACTTGGATGGCATTCTCACCCGCATTCAATGTTTTATTAGCCTCAAATTCGTCAATGACATGGCTGGTGGGGTCATACATCCTCGTCCGCAATACGCCTGATGCTGCTCGGTTCGTCTCGATAGTCATGTTCAGCAACACCGTGTCCCCGTTGTAATATCTCTCCTTGTCCAGATCTGCCTCCAGTATCCGTGCGGAATAGCCAACCACATCGAAGGGATGATAACCCGAGTATGTGCCGAAGGTGTACCGAATATAATACGTGCCCGACTGCATCTCGGGCAGGGTGAATTGTAACGTGGTGGATCCACTTATCGTATCGCTGTACGTGAAATTCGGCGCAGTCAGGTTCAATACATCCTGCGCGCTCACATCCTCGATATGTATGGTCACGGTCTCACCCATGGTATACACGTCTTTATCGGTGTACAAGGTGAGTGGAGCCGTTGCATTCTTCTCATAAACGTACATCGAATTGATGTAGAGCGACCGTCCTGTATCCATGTAAACCGAGTAGAGCAGCTTGTTGTCGTCCGTGAAGTTAACCGGTACCATAAAGGTGAGCGTTTCGTTTTCCAACCCGGTCAAATTGAAATAAGTCACGTTATCATATTCATTGAACTTGACCCGTGAGTACAAACTCAAATCCCTATTCCGGTTGTTGGTTACCGTCATGGTGAACAGAGCGGTCTCGCCCGCCTGATACACCTTTTTATTAAGGCTCGCGCTCACGGAGATGTTCGCACCTTGAACGAAGAACGTGAACTCTTCCCGCTCGCCATCGAGTTCGTAGAAACCTTTGTAGCTCTTCTCTTCTAAGTCATCGGGAATCGTGAAGTTGAAACTCATGTTCTCCGCAGCGCCGGCGCCTATCCAGGTTCGATTTGTGTCTTCAAAGTCAGGCATTTCTACCGTTAGTATCGCCTCCCCTTCAGACCCACCGATATTCTCAACCGTGAATACAAGGGGAACATCCTCACCGGCGGTGAAATTACGACCCGTTGGGGTGATCGCACTGACGACAAAGTCAGTTGGTGAAAACACAACGATAGGTACGGTCACCGTCTCGAACGGCGAGGTGTAGCTCAACGTGTGCGTGCCCTGCGTCAGGTTGAACGAGACGCTATCGGAAATGTTCTCTCCTTGTGGTACGAAGAACTTCGCGGAAATCGTTTGTCCGCTGAGCGAGAAGGTAGCATTGAACGCCGTATCCAGTATGCCCGTGTTGGTAACGGTAAACGGAATCTCAGCCGGTCCCGTTAGGTACATCGACTCCGGCGTCAGATTGATTCGCGCATCCTCCCCAAAGATGATCTCCTTTTGTACGTCCCAATCAAAATCGCCGGAAACTGTCACGTTCAGCGTTCTATTCGCGGTAATGTTCAGCGTGGTTTCCAGCAACCGCGACTGCCCCTCCGGTATCGTGACGTCCCACGTGCTATTGATACTAACGGTGAGATCAGCACTGACGTTGTCCGTGTTCTCGAGCAGAACGCCGACGTTAAAGGGACCTAAGCCCACCATATCCGGCGCGGTTACACTCACGTTTACGCGCGGCAGTTCCACCGCCACCGATTCAGTAACGTTGACGCCACCGACGGTTCCTTCTAAGGCGAATGAGGTGTTTGAGCTGGTATTCGTGAGGTATGTATGAGTCTCACCGGGAGTTAAGCTTAACGCTACTGTGTATATCGGAGCGCCATCCTTTTTAATCGTCAAGTTGCAGCTTTGCGCACTGCTCCCGTGATTTGTTACCTCCCCCATTATATTCACGGTCTCATTGGGCTTGTAAACCCGCTTATCGGTCTCCAAGGTCAACGACAAATCTTGATCGGTGATATAGAACGAGGAGATGTTGTAGGCAATGAGTTGACCAGTGCTGGAATAAAGGGTTGCATAGAGGTACAGCTTTCCGGTGACGTTCAATTGCCCCACGTTCGTAGTCACGGTGGCGAAATTGGTGACGTCCTGGCTGATGTTCGTCTCCCAGATCGTATAGCTCTCATTGGTCGAACTTGCCTGGAAGAATGGGCCAAGGCTTCCGAGGAAGTGGGCTTCTGCGATTCCAACGGGGCTTCGAATTCGAAGGTTCGACAACCGCAGAGCAACCCCTTTCAGCAAAGCAAGCAGCCCCGACGATTGCAATAAGGATTGGTTTTCCGCAATAGATTGAGTATCTACGATGGTCTGGTTATCTGAATTGGTTACAGTACTCGCTGGTTGTGTGGTTGGCGTTGGTGCTGGTACGAGTGCTGGTGCTTCGGACATGAATTCCGGCGCCGGAAGTTGATGTGTGGATACCCAATCAGTCGATAACAACCCAGCTGAACCCACCCCTGAGAACCCAAAGCAGTTATAGGTGCAGCCCGTAGCGTTGGCATCGTTCCAGCTCGTCGTAGTGTTGCAGGTATTGTTCGAGCCCGTGTTCCCCGTACCGCTATTCAATATGTCCTTGATCGTGTTAGAACAGAACGTATTGCTCTGCAGGACATTGTTATGGCTCTGCCCCAGGGCAATGCCGTAGTAGCTGTTCGAGTTGGCAGTGTTGCTAGGGATATTGTTGCCGTTGGAATAAGATAGGTAAATGCCGTATCTGGTGTTCGAGTTGGCGGTGTTGTTGGAGATATTGTTGCCGTTGGAACGATAGAGGTAAATGCCCATGTAACTGTTCGAATTAGCCGTGTTACGTGCGATAGTGTTGTTGCTCGAAGAAGCCAGGTAAATGCCGTAGCCGTTGGTGCCGCCGTTGTTCGAGTTGGCGGTGATGTGTGTGAGATTGTTATAATAGCAATCTTGGCGTAAATAAATGCCGTAAATGTTTGAACTCGCGTTGCAATTCTTTATGGTTGAAGAGTTCATTATACGCGTAGATACCACAGCCGGATGATAGATTATTATTTGTAACCGTAAGATTCCGAAGCGTGATGTTGGTGCAGTTGATGATAGAGACCTTACCCAGATTACTGACCTTTGGTGCGTCTAATACCAAATCCTCAAGTACAACGTCCCGCTCGTCCACCAGGTGATAATAGATATCACCATTGACGTGGTTGTTCACAATCGAGTTATAAAGGGTCTCTTGTCCTATACTGAAACCAAGACCACTCCCGTTTATCTCATTGTCGATAATGGTGTTATTGTTGGCGAAGAGATAAATACCGTAGCTGTTTGCGGTGAGCGTGTTGTTTGAAATGCGATTGTTCTCGAAAGGATAATAGCCCCCCATACTGCTGGAGATGTAAATGCCATAGGGGTTGTTTGAGATGGTGTTGTTGGTGAAATTATTGTTATAGCAGTCTTGGCGTAAGTAAATGCCATTGGAGTTCGAACTCGCGTTACAGTTCTCTATGGTTGAAGAGTTCATTTGATATCCGAAGATACCACTACTAAAGCCAGGAGGTTGATGATTGTTATTCGTAACCGTAAGATTCCGGAGCGTGATGTTGGTGCAGTTGATGACGGAGACCTTACCCAGATTGCTGACCTTTGGCGCGTCTAATATCAGATCTTCAAGGACGATGTCTTGTGCATTCACCAGGTGATAATAGATATCACCGTTGACGCGGTTGTTCACAATCGAGTGGTAATAGTACTCTAAATTTATGTTGAAACCAAACTCATCACTCCCGTTTATCTCGTTGTCAGTAATGGTGTTATTGTAGCCTGAGAGACTAATACCGATATTGTTTGCTGTGAGCGTGTTGTTTGAAATGCGATTGTTCTCGCCACCACAAGCGATTCCAACAGCGTATGTACCCGTGTTGTTTGAGACTGTGTTGTGGGTGATCGTGTTCCAGTTCCCACTAACATCGATACCATGGTTGTTGGTGCTGTTTGAGACGGTGTTATAGGTGATGGTGTTATTGTTGGCAGAGTTGATGCTGATGCGTCTGTTAGCGGTGTTGTTGGCGATGACATTAGCATTCGAACCTAACACTGAAATAGCGTCGGAGGAGGCCGATGTAATAGTATTATTTGCTACGGTGTTGGTACTCCCATAGTACAACTCGATGCCGTTCCAGTAGGGCTCCATCGAGTGAACGGCGTTGTTCTTGATGGTGTTGCCACTAGAATACCATAGAGCGATGCCATCACTGCTACCCCCGCTGAGATTGCTCTCTTCAATCGTGTTGTTATCAGACCGGTACAGGAAAACATCCCGAGAACTCTCATGGTTCCTGAAGGTGAGATTGCGCAGCGTGATATTGGTGCAGTTGATTAAAGATACCGCAGCTAAATTGCTGACCTTTGGCACCTCCAATATTAAATCTTCGCGTATAACATCCCGTTCATCGACCAGATGATAAAAAGGATGGCCATTGACCGTGGTATTCACGAACGAATTGTAATAAGCATTATAACCGAAATAAATCCCGAGCGCACTACTTCCATTTATTTCATTGTTCCTGAACGTGTTGTTACCGGACGATTCCAGGTAGATGCCATCATGACTACTGTCCAGTATGGTGTTGCCGGTGAAGGTGTTGTTGTCGTTGTGTACATAGAAGTAAACCCCATCATAGTTGTTGTTGAGCGTGTTATTGGTAAAGCAGCTATTTCTAGCATAATAGAGGTAGAGGCCATATTTGTTCCCACTGAGGTTGTTACCTGAAATCACGTTGTTATTGCCCCTGAGATAAATCCCGGAATAAAAATTGGTGACCTCGATATTCTTAATCGTCACTCCGGCACGATTGTAGCTATAGATGCCCCTGTAGCTACTGCCTGAACCCGGCCCGACGAGCACCGTATTGTTGCCCTCGACGACTACGTTATCCGCATTGATGATGAGGCCGGTACTAGTAAGGTTATACACACCGGGACAGAGAACTGTATCTGAATTGATGTACAGGTTCTCGGTGGGCACCACACACTGCTGCGGCGGTGCAGGTGGCGGTGCCGTGCCACCGATGATTTTGAGATCCAAGCGAGCACCGGTTATGTCATTTCCCACATTCGTGATGTTGGTTACCACGGTAATATCCTCATCTGTGGAGTAAACAGTTTTATCGGTATGCGAACTGAGCGAGGCATCCAGGCCACTCACCGAGAGCACTTCAAGTGATCTCTGTGTCTCATTTGTTCCGAGGTTTTCATAGGCGAGCGAAAGGAGGTAGTCACCGGTTATTAACCCTGCGGGGAGCGTGTAGTTAAAGAGCACGGTCTCGCCGGCTTCTATCACCCCGGATTGGCTATCGGTAAGAATCGTCGAGAGATACGCATCCCGGAGGTGCGCCGAGTAATTATAGCTCGTATCAACCCCCCCGGTGTTCGCCAGCGCAACGCTGAGGTTTCTCGCCCGCGGTAACGCTCCTGCGTCCCAGACGGTGCTGCAGATGCGACTCTGGTATAATGAACCAATCATAAAGGGTCGAGCTGTCATAACTTATCGTAACGATAACCTCATGCTTGCCTGTATTGACGGTCGCCGGGATGCTTACCACCCACCCTACACTATCAGTTGCATTCGGGTCAACGGTCACACTCTGTGTGCCCGTAAAATTAAGCGAGGGCACCGAGAGGTTCAGCAATGAATGCCAGGGTATTGCCCCGTGATTGGTGACATCCACGGATACGCTCACGTTCCGCCGTAGTTGATAGAGCTTATCCGGTTTATCAAAACTAAGCTGAGCGCGATAAGGCTTGACCACCTGCAAGTAGGTTGATGCAGCGCCGATTTTGGCTCCGTTCTCGTACGCCTCTGCAGTAACAGGATATACGCCGTACGATGCGTCCGTGGGCAGCGTGAAATTAAACTTTTTTGTTTCAGATGTGCCAGCACTGAGATTGGTGGTAAAAGACGCGTCAAAAATCGTTTTGTTCTGTGGATCGCGTGTTTGCACAAGAACGGAGACATTATGGCTGATCTCTTGCCTGTTAGTAAGATTCACGGTTAACGAAACAGCCTCGCCTTTCGCATAGTCGTACTTGTCCGTGTCGAGGCGGATATCAACTCTGGGCTTAACCACATAAAATCCGCGTGATGCTCGGCCAAGATACTCATACGAGGTCGCATCGCCATCGTAAAATTGAGCCCACAATCTATCAAATTCAGAATACACCGGTACCGTGACGGTAAAATTCCTCTCACACCATGCGCAGGGACCGTTACGGTGTTGTATAAACCACTCCGATGCCCAGGCATTGTCCCGCGACATCCATAAACGGGGTCGTAGTCCGTTGCCCGGTAATTATGCGGGAAGTTCCACCAGCAGGTGACCTCCTTGGCGGTCTCACCATGGTTCCACATCGTAATCGTGAACGTCGCGTTGGTCCCATACACGTAACGCTCCCGATCTGAATTAACGCTAAAGGTAATATTCTTACCCTGATAGGCAAAGCCGTCTGGGTTTTCTGCGTAGTTGCTCACGGCAAAATGTGCCACGTCGGAGATGAGCACATTCTGCGGATCCAGCAGGTCGTTCTCGACCGGCAGCACACTGTATTCGATTGACCATAGTCCAAGCGTTGTTAACGGAATAGTTAGATTAGTCACATTAAGTTGTCCAGTTTCTCCGGGGCGGATAGAGAGCGAGATATTTTGTTCTTCTTTAACGACAGTGTCATCAGGATCTCGAACCGTGACAAACGCTTCGAATCGGGAAAGGTTGGTGATGTTGTAATCATAGGCGAATTCGCCGCCCCATCCTGCAGCAATTGGATCCTTACCCGCACACACGAGGTAAATGATGCTCCATATTCCGCTCTTGGCGGATGCGGGTGGTCGGTAGTAGAGGTCCACAAACGTGGATTCGTTCGATGCGACTATGCACGATACATTGACCCACGTCAAATTGAACAGGGGATCAAAGAGGGCAAATGAAACGGTATCACCGGTGACATTACCCCGGTTGGTGACATTAACCGACAGGTTCACGGTATCACCAGCCCCAAATTCAGGTACCGGATAGTCTAAGGGGCCGTAAATGAGATTCGTTATGTTGACTGAGACATTAACCGTGCCGGGTGCATAGGTTTGAATTTCATTTGAAGACGTCGCCCAGGTGAGCATATCCTTAATGAGTGTCTTCTCGGTGGCTGTTTGTTGATGAAGACCCCATGCCATGTCCGAGTATAACGTCGTGGCCAACACGCGACCTCTTCCATACTCATACAGCAGCATGGCCGGCATGCTATTCTTGGTTCGCATTAACAGGACGGAAGAATTGGTCGGCCAAGCAGTAAAGAAGCCATCAACGTTGACGCTCAAGACCTCGCTCGTCTGCCGGGCAAAGATAGGATGATAGGTGGCGATGCCAACCGAGTTGTACTGGCAACTCTGATCTTCAAGCCAGCCATAGCCGCTTACATTACCGGGAAGCGCAGCGAATTCGTAGCCGTGCTGCTGCGTGAACACGATCAATGTACCGCCGTTTCTCACATACTGCTCAAGGCGGGATGTGAAGGTAGGTACACGGTCCAGCCCGTACAGCCCGCCAGAAGGAATGACCAAAACAGAATACTCCTCGACGCCTTGAAGCGATACATTAATAAACTCCCCAGACTCGTTTATTTGCGTTAAAAGCTTGATGAAATAGGGATTGAAACCACTTGATAATACCGCAATCTCGGGTGGTTCGTAGATAGTACCAGACCTGGTACTCCCGATAGCAGTCGTGACGCTCCCAGGTGATAGAGAAGAGACATCAAAGCTCTCGTCTGGCTTATCACAACCGGGTATTAAAGGGTTGTCCCAATAATCCCACCAGCATTCGCCATCAGTGCACCAGTTTAATGTGCAGGGATCGCCATCATCACAGTCAATATCCTTACACGGATCTTTGCAGACCGGGCCGCTCTTCGTCATCGCGCATTCCTTACCCAGCGGGCACGCGTCAAGCTCATCCAGTTGATATTCACAATCTTTACACTTGTAGACCGCTTTGTCCTCACCAAGACACTTCCACTTCTCGGGTGATATGTAATCGCGGCACGGGTGCCCCCAATTTTGTGACCACGTGCTCGGATGCCCTGCGCATTCAGAGATACAATTGGCGTGGGGCTCCAGTAAATCACCCAATGTATCCCATAACCCAACCACACAACCTGCAACAGGAATCTGTCCCACTGCACCTGATAAGCTACAGCGCGTACAATCGAGGATAGCCTTCGCATCAGCGCTTTCTTCAATCTCACCGCACTTGCTACTACACTTTGCCAATTTGGAATATTTATAGGCATTAGCTATATCTTTAGCCGCAGTCACCCCTGCGCAGTCCTGTGCATAATCTAACATTTGTTGATATGCCCACCCGTATGTTATAGGTGACTGTTCTTGTATAACACAGTCTGAATAACACGTCCAGAAACTGCAGCTGTGATGTTCAGCACCGGCTTCATCCCCGGTTTGGCTGCTGGTTAAACTGATTCCGCTCTCCGTCAGATCTGAAGATGAAAAAGAACCGCTCAAACGTTCAGGCACCGTTCCGTACTCGAGCACATACTCAAAGCTCTCTTCTAGCACACTCTTATCGGTAAACCCGTCAAAGAGCTGATAGACGTACCCGTCCTCGTCTTCGGCCACGATCAAGAACATGGTGGGGAACCCGTACACCTCAAATTCGACAAAGGCATACGGGTTCTCATCGGCAGTCACACGGATAAACGCGATTGAACCGTTGTACCCCGTCTCCAGTTCGTCAATTATAGGTTTCTGCTCTTGGCAGAAGTCGCACCAATCCGAGTAGAAAAACAGGAATACGGGTTTTCCTTCTGCAAGCAGCTCATCAATTCGTTTGGATAGATTTGAAGAAGGCAATGGTTCAGCAGTTTCTGGTGCTGATTCAGGATTACGAGTGGTCTCGGAAATTTCATGAGAAGTATCATTCTCCATTGAATAGCCAGAACCTAAACTAGTATCCGCAGCTATCGCTCCACTCAACACCGATGTGACCACGAGTGCGATCAGCAAGAATGAAAACAATCGATACACCATACAGGTATTTCTCATATCACTATCACTTCTAACCTTTAATTTAGAATGAACTCACTATTACAATCTGATGAGGCCGTCTACCAATCCATTATCAGCAGTGACACTTAAAGTTAACTATTGGATGGAAACCTAAAAAGTTCTTGACCTTCGATACCAAATTGGTAACCGATCCTAAGATCTTACCGATAACTGCCGCATCTCTACTCAAGTTACCCCAGGTTATCTTTAGATTATGGGCTGAGCATACCAGATTATACTCCGTCCTTACGTTCTCGAGCCC
>Ga0307378_10008668_pt1 | contig 13466 bp, 16 predicted proteins | sample UN1MG_FD_202238 | JGI IMG/M metagenome (GOLD analysis project Ga0307378, IMG submission 202238) | Soil microbial communities from Risofladan, Vaasa, Finland - UN-1 | ecosystem: Environmental > Terrestrial > Soil > Coastal area > Acid sulfate soil | place: Finland: Risofladan, Vaasa | collected... | reverse complement strand
TTCGGCACGGGCGTGGGGGCGACGGATATGGCTGAGATCTACTCACGGGGACGGCTCTGGTTCAAGGTGCCCGAGACCATAGCCGTGCGCGCATCCGGCACGATCAAGCCCAACGTCTCTGCCAAGGACATTGCCCTCATGGTGATAGGCAAGCTTGGTGCGGACGGGGCGACATACAAAGCCGTGGAGTACATTGGCCCGGCCATCGAGGCCCTGAGCATGTCTGGAAGGATGACGCTGTGCAATTTGGGCGTGGAGATGGGGGCAAAGGCGGCCATAGTTCCGCCCGACAAAAAGACGGATGCCTGGCTTGCGGGCCGGGCGCACCAGCCTTACAAGCATGTGCTCTCGGATCCAGATTCATACGATTATGAATACGAATACGACATAACTGATTTAGAGCCGCAGGTGGCGGTGCCCTACCGGGTGGACAACGTCCGGCCCGTCTCGGAGCTGGAGGGCCTGGAGGTCGATCAGGTCTTCATAGGCACCTGCACCAACGGAAGGCTGGAGGATCTGGCAGCCGCCGCTCGCATCTTGAAGGGAAGCCAGGTCAAAGCCAGAACCCTGGTCATCCCCGCCTCGCGGGAGGTTCTGCGGGAGGCGCTGCAAAGCGGCATCATCCAGACGCTGGTGGAAGCGGGGGCGATGATTGGTCCGCCGGGATGCGGACCCTGTTTGGGGGCGCACATGGGAGTTTTGGCGGAGGGCGAGGTTTGCGTCTCCACATCGAATCGCAACTTCCCGGGAAGGATGGGCAAAGGAGGACTGGTTTATCTGGCCAGCCCGGCCACAGCGGCTGCCTCAGCCCTGAGCGGCTGCCTCGCCGTGCCCGAAATTTAAAGTAATTTAGAATGGTTTAAAAAGGATTTGTGAAATGGAGCCTTAGTGAAGATGAAATTTGATCTGCACGTGCATTCCAGTTGCTCTGACGGCCGCGATAAGGTCAGGGTCATCCTCCAGGCCGCTGCTCGGCGCGGGCTGGCCGGCCTGTCCATAACCGATCACGATACTCTGAAAGGCTCATTAAGGGCCATGAAGATCATCAGGGAAGAGGGGCTCGACCTGATTCTCATCCCCGGTGCAGAGGTCACTACATCAGAGGGGCACCTGCTGGTTCTAGGGATAGAAGAGTTGCCGCCCCGGGGGCGAAGCCCCGAAGAGACGTCCGAGATGGCCCGTGAGCAGGGTGGCATCACCATTGTTCCCCATCCTTACCATCCCTTCCGGCATGCCATCGGGCGCATACCGGATTGCGATGCGGTGGAGGTGTACAACTCCAAGCACCTCTTCGGCATAGCCAACGCCCGGGCCCGGAGAGGTGCAAAGAAGCTAGGTCTGCCCATGGTGGCCGGATCTGACTCGCACTTTGCCGCCACGGTAGGGCTGGGAGTCACGGAGATTCGGGCGGCAGACGCAGAGGAAGCGGTGGCAGCCATCCGGGCCGGGAGGACGCGGGTGGTGGGCAAGAGGACGCCGCCACGGTTTTTCATTGGGAATACATTTCAGTCGATCTATATGATTGTGAGAAAGGGCGTGGGGAGAAGGCGGAAGGTGTAGCTCCGAGAGTGGGCCAAATGCCACAAAATCTATCCGTTGAAAAAGCAAAATTAAAGCAAAGACTACTCTTCGTTACAAAATTCTTCTCAGAATAGAGGAGGATGGGGCATACACTGTGATTGTGCCATCTCTCCCCGGTTGCCTGACCTTTGGGGATATCGCAGGAGAGGCCCTGGAAATGGCAAAGGAAGCAATAGAGGGCTTTATCGAATCGAAAATTCGACTAACAAGCACATTTTTATATGCAATTGCTTCAAGCCAATTTCATGGGACACTATGACAACCATATTGCTCAGAAGCTAATCGAAAAAGGCAATTTTATATTAAAAAGCGATTATGAACCGACAAAAGCAGCAGGAGATCCAGAGAACCCAGAAGATCTAAACGATCCAGAATTTAATTCTGAGCAGATAAAAAAAGCAAATGATTTAATAAATAATTTAAAAATATATCCACATGCGTTTGTGTTAGCCTGTATCATGGATACGGGTGTTAAAGCTAAACGGGCATGGCAAGTACCATATCGTTTTAGTCAAGTGATCGGAGGATTTGAGTTTGAAAAGCTGCTGGAATTAGAGAAAAGTACAATTGTAAACATTTTTAATAATAAGAAAAACAATTTTGGGATGCGTTATCCTAACGATAAGGCAGAATATTTTCATTGTGCTATTTTGAGGATTCATGAGAATTATAATGATGATGCGTCACGAATTGGGCAAACAGCCCCTCTAGCTCAGAAGTAGTTCGAAATTTTCTAGGGTTTAAGGGCATTGGGATTAAAATAGCTACGATGGCAGCTAATATCTTGGTCCGAGAATTTAAGATTGAATTTCAGGATAAGCGCTGCATCGACATATCCCCAGATATTCATGTCATGCGGGTTTTTTCTCGATTGGGGTTGATATCAATGGACGCAAAAATTGAAGAACTAAACTATTGTGCCAGGCAATTGTATCCAGAATATCCAGGTGTTTTTGATTTACCATCATGGGAGATTGGTACAAAACTATGCAGACCAAAAAATCCTGATTGCATCAATTGCTACCTCAATGATGTCTGTCCCAAAATCATTTAATAAGAATAATCATATCGGTGCTAAATATGAAAAATCTATGTATTGTTCCCTGTGGAAAGCGCAAGATATGGGACAATGAATCTGATTTAGGATCTGTTAAAGCCAAATGTGCCTATATTGGACCTTTTTCGAAAAAATGCATGGAATATGCAGAGAAATTTTATCCAAAAGAATGGTGCATCCTATCTGCCAAATATGGATTCGTGCTGCCTGAAGAGATGATTTCTGGGCCGTATGACGTGAGTTTCAACGATAAAAAAACATGTCCGATCACCATAGATGAACTCATCCAACAAATAAGACAAAAAAAGTTGGATGAAATCGAAAACGTAATTCCTTGGTGGAAAAAGATATGCAGCTATCGCAGAGAAAGCATTTCCAGGTAAATCAGTCTCAAATCCGCTAGCGAATTGTAGAGGATTGGGCTACATGATGCAAAAAATTAACCACGCAATAAGAAATGGAATTATTCTCTAGTCTTATGCAAGAGGTATAGAGAGCAATATGTCTGGATATTAAAAGATAATCAGAGCAGATATGGCGATATCATAGAAATTTAATGCAAGTTCATAAAGTCGAAAACCTTAAGATGCTTCGAACACCACGCACGCTCGTCGCTCCTTCGGTCCTTCAACCTCACCATCCCCGACCTCGGCCATTAGGCTAAAAGAGCGCCAAGGTCTTCTTTACAAGAAATGCCAGGAAATGCTCTTTAAATTCCAAGCGCTATGCCGAGCCAATGAGCTGAAATCTATGAAGGCAATACCGATAAATTAATATCATTAGCCAAGCTGATAAAATACAAGGTGAATGAGAGGCCTATGTCCACGGCAAAGATTGATGAAAAAGGTAGGATCGTGCTCCCTGCTGATCTGATAGCCAGGCTTAAAATGAGCCCAGGCGACGAGTTTGTCATAGGCGAAGCCACAAGCGACTCGATACTCCTGAAGAAGAAGGACCTACGAACCATATTGGAAGGTGTTATAAAAGAGGCCCGAAAGGTAGATTTCGATAAGCTTGAGAGGGATGTCGAGGAAGAGGGCAACAGGATTGCACGAGAGAAGTACAAGATTTTTGCTGGACACTAACGTCTTCATTGCTGCTACAAAAAGAGGATGGACAAGGACCACCGATCTGGTTTTAAGGCTTGTTGATGGTGAGGAAGTCCTCATCGCCAATGAGGCTCTTATCGGTGAGTACAGGAAATACGCCGGCAATCTTGGCAATTACGGTCAGCTTCTTCTTGATCAACTTCTGCAAGAGGTGGTTGTTTTAGATATTTCCAATGACGCCATAGCACAATGCAAACCTTTCTTTCCTGATGGGCAAGAAGCGGATACGCTCCATGCTGCTACCTGCCTGAGCGCAGACGGTATCTTGATCTCAAATGACCGGCATTTTGAGAAAATCAGGCAGGCAAGGATGATTGAGGTCTGGACGATCTCAGAAGCTATTGCCAAAATGCTTTGAATTTAGCATAGCGACTAAAGTTGGTCGAATTCGTGCGAGGAAAGATTTCGTCGGGACTGGGGCAGGCCCAGTACTTCATCTCCCGAGAAGGTTACAGCCGCCAGTTTTTGCATCATCTGGGCTTTGTTCCTTTCTCCGGTACCCTGAACGTGCTTTTGGAGGCCCCCTTCCCTGTGGAGCAGCCGGCGATTCAGATCGAGGGCTTCCAGGAAGGAGGCAAGAGCTTTGGCGAGTGCAAGTGCTACCGCATCAAGCTGAACGGCATCGAGGCTGCTGTGGTCCAGCCCGAGCGCAGCTCGTATCCGCCGGAATTGATCGAGGTCATAGCGCCCATAAAGCTGCGGGCTTTGGGGCTGAAAGATGGCGATCCTGTCGAGGTAGTGTTATTATGATAAAGGGATGCAGTCAAAAACAAAGCCCCAAAAAAGCAGAGATGCCGATGGGCCTGCCTGGCGTTTTTTTGCGTCCTGCGGTCCCGCGTGCGTGTGGGCCTGAGCCCTGAGGCGTTGGCCGGGAGCTGTGGGGCAGGATGGCGGGTTGCTGCGGTTCTAATGCGCTACCAGGAATTAGACCATTTGAACTGATATCCTTAGGTTAGCCACTTGAAACAGCGAAGAACTAAAAGAAGTACAGCCTTCCTTGCCTCTCTTCGCAATACGGCTTTGCATTCTCAAATGAGTTTAGTCCAATTAAGAAAAGATCTTGGGATCTATTGATATTCATTGAGCTGAATTATCCTATGTGAATGGTTTAAGCGAGCTTGTCGAGCCGGAGAAAAAGAGGTTGCTCGATTTAGCATCGGACATGGATAGAATCATACTTCTTCTGCTCTTTGAGACCGGCCTTGAAATTGACCATCTGATCAATCTTCGCGTCTCGGACCTGGATATGCAGAGCGGACAATTGCGAGTTGCTGCCGACAGAAAGATTCAGCTTTCCAGTGCAGCTCATTCTGAGATTAAGCAGTATCTTAAATCCAGGCCCGGGCAGGTCTATCTGCTGGAGGGAAGGTGCGGAAAACCGGTAACTAGCAAGTGGAAGCGATGCGTGCTGGAAAATCTCCTGCTAAAAGCTGAGCAAAAAAAAGGATAATATAAAATAATAATATAGAATAATTGGACTAGAAAATAATAAGAATGGAAAAGCAAACATCATTCATATGCAATATTCCGAGGGCAGTATTGGCAGGGTCTTCGTCCTGAGGATGGATCATGGCGAAGATCTGATAGAATCGCTGCAAAAGTTCCTGCAGGAGAAGAAGATCGAGTCTTGCATGGCCCTTTTCATGGGAGCTCTTCTCGACGGCCAGGCAGTGACCGGTCCCAAGCTGCCTGTAGTTCCTCCCACACCCAACTTCGAAGCCTATGAGAGCGCCTGGGAGGTCTTCGGCATGGCTACAATTTACCCGTCAAAAGAGGGGGCGAAGCTGCACATCCATTCGGGGCTGGGACGGAGACGGCAGTCCATCTTAGGCTGTATCCGAGATAAAGCTGAAGTCTACCTGATCGTGGAAGCAGTTTTATTCGAGCTCTGCGGCCTGAATGCAGAAAGAACCTGGGATGAAAAGATGCAGCTTTATCTACTCTCCTTGAAGGACCGGCTTTGATCTGTGATTATGCAACTCTTCATTTTTTCCAGTGGCTAACCTCAGGTTATAGGTTTTCCTGTTGTTAGTTTGTCTCTCTGTATGTGGCCATGCCTCAAAGATTGGCTCGCTGGGTCGCGAAGGGCAAAACATCGCTGACCACGAGTCCGTAAGAGTTGGGACGTGCTTTTGTTCCATCAGGCTGCTATTGACTGCAGTCACCAACAGATGCGGAATCGTGGAGGGTCTCGGCTTAAATGCAGCAGCATCTCACCCCGTGATTAATGTTGATCGTCACTTATGGATCAACATGCCCGCGGAAGAGGCCGAAAAGAAAACCTCATTTTATCTCGCTACCTCTCTCTCAATCCGCCGCAAGTTAGCTACTAAACATCCCGGCCCACAGAGGCAGCAAACCGGAAATACTTGCCCATGTTTAATAGCTATTTAAAGTCTATTATTGCCAATAGTTCACATGATGTGGCGATAGCTATAAATAAAACAACTTTCAAACTGCCTTTAAAAATTAAGTGCAAACCGAAAGGCTCCTCTCTGTTGTGTCTCTTGCAATTAGCATGAGATATATGCTATGTAATATTCTAATCCTATTTCATTTTTGTCAAATTTAGTACCTCAAAAGGAATCGAGATTTGTTTTGTAAACATGTGTATAGCCTAAGGATGTCGCTTTGTACACATGTGTCCACCTAAAGTGTCTATTAATACTAGGAAATATTCTTTAGTAAATAGGAGAATCCATGAGACTTAGAGTAGTTAGCTCGAAAAATGAGATTCCAAATCTCAACCCTAATGAGAAGATGGTTCACCTGGCTTTTCGCGCCAGCAATGTAGACTTCCTTAGCTTGATGCAAAGATGCCCCCGGCTGAGAATGATTCAGGTACCCCCGTCCTACCGCAAAACTATGTCCAATGCCATCCATGTATTCCTGGATATGCAGGGCATTGAGTTATTGGAAGGAGATGTTTGGGGCCACAGGAAGGACCTGGACGAGTACTTCACCGTGGACGATACTACAATGGAAGAGATCAGATCCCTAGTTGCTAGCGGCGCCCCCATGGAGGACCTGGCAAGCCAGGTTCAAAAGAAGGCCAGACTCGGCCCGGACCTCATCAAGTACATCGCCAAGAGCAAGGTCACCGCTTAAAGCTAAGCATTCAGAGCCAGGTTTGCAGAATCCGGCTCATCCTTTTCTCTTTTATTTATGGCCCTTCGCTATTTCCAGTGGGCTAATCCTAGTGTTGCGTCAATATTATATTGCCGTAAAATATATAGGATGAGATCTGCAGACGTAATGAAAGACAAGCTACTGGCTCGTTGTATCGAGTGGCAATGTAATGCTTGAGTCCTCAGTGAGTTCTCTTCTAATTCTCTGGGAACTCTATGCCCATCATTTACCCATTATGCGGGGGGAATTTGAACTCATTAGCTTTTTTAAAATTTGCAGGCTCTCAATTACTGCCTTTTCAGTCTTCTGCTCCAAAGCGGCTGAGATATTCTTCTCCTTTATTGTCTCCAGCACAGGCTGCAAGTCAATGCAGCCTTGCCCAAGAGCCAGGTGTTCATCACCTTTTCCAGAATTATCATGCAGATGGATGTGCGCCAGGGCTGGATGACTCAAGAATTCCTGCAGCGTGCCGCAGGTATTGGCGTGGCCCACATCCAGCACCAGGCCCAAGTCGTGCAGATCTAAGTCAGGCCTGTTAAAAAAGAGCCAGTCGCTCTTGGGCATGTTCTCCACAGCCAGGCGGATGCCCAGCTCCTCTTGCAAAGGTGCAAGTTCTGCCAGCGATTGGTCGAGGCACATCAGTGCATCTTGCCAGCAGAAGCTCCATGGGCTGTAACCAGTGTGGATAATGTAGAGCTCGGCTCCCAGAGCGGCACTGGCGGCAATGGCCCGGCGGTGCAGGTTCACTGATGCCTCCCGAAATTCCTGATGGATGCTGGCGATATTTATGTCGGCTATCAGTCCGTGCACGCTGTATTTTAAGGAGAAGGATGATGCCTCATCCAGGTTTTCGGAACGAAAAAGGCTGTGCCTGGCCTCGCAGAGGATCTCTGCTCGATCGCAAAGTTCTGAGATTCTCTCCAGCGCCTGGCTCAAAGGCAGATCCAGGTAAGCCCAGGTGGAGACGGCAAGCTTCATATCAATCGATTCAATCAAATGAAGAACTGGTATATTATAGCTATTGTGTCTCTGCCTTTCGGATAAGGTCTGCCGTATCTTTCATCGATCTTTCCTCTCTCAGAGCGGCAAGCTTTGGGGGCGATTCCTGGAACAGCTCCAGGGCATTGAAGAATCTGTCCAGCACGTCTCCGCTGTAGGTCGGAACCAGGAAGATATGGGTATGAGGAATTCTCCTGCCTCGGGCATACATGCAGACGAAGTCCGGCTGAAGGGAGTGCATCATCTTCCGGGCCACGATCCCTGCCACACTATAGAGGCTGGCGTTTTCTTCGGCAGTTAGCTCATGCCACCAGGGAACATGCCTCTTGGGAATCACCAGGCAGTGGCCTTTGCTAAAGGGATTGATATCCAGGATGCACAGCGTCAGATCGTCCTCGTAGATCTTATGAGAGGGTGCTCTATCTGCCACAATATCGCAAAAGATGCAGGACTTTTTGGGCTCTTCAGGCATATCTCTGATGATGATGATGCCCTGCTAGAAAATGCTAACCATTATTCGGGCACGCCAACCTTAATAAAGAAGCATTCCAAGCATTTGGCGTGGTATACCATGTCACATGAAATCGAGAGGATTCATGCTCGTGAGATCCTTGACTCACGAGGAAACCCGACTATTGAGGTAGATGTTTACACTTGTTGCGGCTTTGGGCGTGCAGCTGTGCCCTCGGGCGCATCTACAGGCACGCATGAAGCTTTGGAGCTGCGCGATGGGGGAGACAGATACGGTGGCAAGGGCGTCCTCAAGGCCGTCAAGAATGTCAATGAGGTAATTGCGCCGGAGATGCTGGGCATGAATGCCTCCGCCCAAAGGGAGATCGACGATTTCATGATCGAGATGGATGGAACGCCCAATAAGTCCAATCTGGGCGCCAATGCTATCCTGGGCGTCTCTATTGCCGTGGCCAAGGCAGCCGCCACCTCTTCGGAAATGCCGCTCTACAAGTACCTGGGGGGAGTGAATACCTCTCGCCTGCCCATTCCTTCCTTCAACGTTCTCAACGGAGGCCAGCATGCCGGCAATGAGCTGTCCATCCAGGAGTTCATGATTCAGCCCACCGGAGCCAGGACATTTTCCGAGGGCCTGCGCATGGCTGCCGAGACCTACCATGCTCTGGGCAAGATTTTGAAGGGCAAGTACGGCGTGGGCGCAACCAATGTCGGCTACGAGGGTGGCTATGCACCGCCACTGGTCAAGACCCGCGATGCCTTGGACGCCATCATGAGTGCTCTTGATATCAGCGGCTATGGCGAGGAGATTAAAATCGGCCTGGACGCGGCAGCCTCAAGCTTCTATATGGAAGGCGGCTACTCCGTGGACGGAAACCGGCTCACGCCTGGAGAGCTGATCGATTACTATGTCGATCTGGTCAAGACCTACCCCATTATTCTGCTGGAAGATCCCTTCGAGGAGGAGGCTTATGACGACTTTGCCAAGCTGACCACCAAGCTTCCGGGCACGATAATAATAGGAGACGACCTTTATGTGACCAACATAAAGCGCCTGGAGAAGGGCATCAAGATGCATGCCGGCAATGCCCTGCTGCTCAAACTCAACCAGATCGGAACCGTCTCCGAGGCCTTCGATGCGGCACGCATGGCCTTCCGGGCAGGATGGAAGGTCATGGCCTCCCACCGCTCGGCAGAGACAGAGGACTCGGCTCTGGCTGATGTGGCTGTTGCTCTCGGCTGCGAGCTGCTCAAGACCGGCGCTCCGGCCCGATCCGAGAGGACGGCCAAGTACAACCAGCTCCTCAGGATACAGGAGCAGCTGGACGAGGCGGCGTCCTACGCCGTCATTTAAATCTTTTTTAAACGGCTTTCCCCAGGCAATTTGGGAGAGCACATTTTTTTTCGGCTCTTCTATTTTCTTCTTGTAGAGGGCGGAAGCTATATCGAAGTCTGACGAGCTGTGTAATCTTCAAACATTATGGCTGCAGCGGGCTATGGCAACGATTGGCTGCTACTTGGGAAAATCTTGGGAAAATCAAGATCGATTGCTTAATTTTCATGATTATTCCTATATCTTTCAAAATCCTACAAAAGTTATTTATAGATAAAATTCGTTACACACAAATTGATGAGGTTTAGGGCCTCGAAATTTTCCGAAGGCAAAGATGCCAAAATTAGAAATTCTTCCCAGATATCCTGCAAGAAGAATCGGATTTATTTAGCTTTAGCAATGGGTGTGGGAGTTATTCTTCTCTCCATTCTATTTGCACCACTTTCTAGCTCAGCAGAAGCAAATCTATCCATATCGGGCACAACATTCCTTGACCTTAATTCTGATATGAAAAAGGATACTTCTGAGCCAGGTCTAGAAGGTTGCATAATATACATCGACTTAAATAACAACTCTCAATGGGAACCAACAGAGCGAAACGAAACAACGAATCAACAAGGTAAGTATACGTTCTCTAATGTTTCTAGGAAGACCTATGTAATTAGAGAGTTAATATCTAGTGGTCAGCTGCAACTTTCTCATCCGAAATCAGGTTATTACTTCATTGATCTAGAGAGCCCATCTGCTATGCCTTACATTGATGCGGACTTCGGCCATACCATAAAGACACCAATAGAAAATAGTGCGATACCAGAATGGCCTTATCAGTTGATTATAATTATAATAAGTTTTGTCGCTATCTTAATCATAGGTGGCGGATTATTAATACTTCGCCAAAGTTTATCGAAACTCAAATCCTTAAAAGTTGATAAAAACGAAGATAGAAATACTTTAATTCAAATCGTCTCAGGTTTTGTACTCCTCTTTTCCGGATTATATCTGCTTATCGATCTCTCTCAGCAATCAAGAAACTTGATAAATTCGTCGTCTATCGACTACAGCAGTGGCAGTTCAATAATAATACCTGTAATTCTGGGACTGTTGATCTTTGGTGCAGTATTGCTTATGTGCAGAATGAATGCAAATCAGCATGAACAGGGATCGATGAGAAGGATGATATCCGGTATCCTCGTCATTGGCCTTCTAGGAGTAATCCTCTTCTCACTAAGTGGCGTTATAAAAAATGAAAACATCATAACCCAATATATCCAGCTCGTCGGCATGATAGTCGCATTCTATTTCGGGTCCAGGATTGGCTCAGAGCTACCACAAACCGCTTCAGATAAGATTGAGAAGAGAGATAGAATTAGCATGAAATGTGCCGAATACAACTCAACGACGAAGGAAATAAAAATAAGACTAGGTAATCCTTCAGGAAGTCGTATTAACGTTGAGGGAATTGCCATAAAAGAGGGGGACAAAATTTTCGGAGCCTCCAAATATGAGGATATAAAACAAGAGTCAATCGGAAACGATGTAAAAATCATCACTACCTTGAAGGATGAAACGGGCAATCCGATCCCATTAGACGGTAATAAATATTACGAAATAATTATAGATATTTCTGGAAAAGAGCCTATAAACATCTATTCGAAGATCAAAATGACTCAATAAAGCTGCCAACTTCTTACATCTACACTACGCTCTTCAATAAGCTTGATGAGAGCTTTTCGTGTATCTCTTCTCTCGGGAATAGGCTTTCGTTGAGCGAGCGGAGTGGTTTGAAGATGCTCTTTACTAAAACGGACGTATCCAAAACTGCCCTAATTCAATAGTATCTTCTTGTCCGCGTATCTTTCAGGACCGCATCGATGCCTTACCTGGCTTCAGGCTCGCCCAGCTCGTCCAGAAGATCGCTAAAGCTTTCCTGGATGGTGATGCTGACCCGAGATTTATTAGGCAGATTCATGTCCCCGAAAGGCTTGAGCACATTTTTCTTATAAGTGGCTTTTGTTTTCACATTCAGTACCTGGCATTAGGCTCACACACACACAGAGCCACAGAACGCATAGAGACTTCTTGGCCGAGGTTCGGGGCTTTCTCTGGCTTGCCGATACCTGCTGGCTGTGGGCTAGCCTCGCCCGGCAGCCCATCGGTCTGTGCTGTATCCATGCCTCGCCTGAGACTGATATGCATAATGAAACTAAGGCTATGAGAATAAACGCAATTTTTTACTGCATAGGAATCTCTCCTAGGATCAACTCATTATCTACCTAACGAAAAAGCGTTGGGTTAAATACCTAAGTGAAGAGTTCCTCCCTTCTGGCGTGTAAATTTAAGGAATTTCTGGAAGAACTGCATCTTCGGCCTATGCGGCGACGCAGACTTTCACCGCAAGACATATTCCGTGGTAGTGACCAGCACATATGAACAACGTGCCGCCTGGTTGGATAATGTCCGGGCGATAGTTAACGAAAATTTTCCAAGAGGACGGTAGGTTAGATGAAGATTCTGGCAATGATCGACAGCCCCAGAAAAATAGGGCAACACCGAGATTCTTGTGGACGAGATTTTGCGAGTGCAACGACAAAAGGGCATGCCTTAGAAAAGCTCCGCCATTACGATTAAGAGATCCTGCACGGTCTCGACTGCCGGCAGCTGAAGAAAAACGAGGCAGGATACCGTGCTTGCAGGCCGCGTCTGGAGATGTTTCGCACCCTGCAATCCGCAAAGTAGATGCATGGGAAAATAATGAAAAGTTGCAATATGTCAGTGGATTTAAAGGAGACCTGGCCGGAGAAGTTCGCAACAGTTGAAGAGATATTCAGCCATATACATGCCGGCGATAAGATCTTCATAGGTACGGGCTGCGGCGAACCCCAATACATGGTCCAGGCTCTGGTGAACTTCGTCAGCAGCAATCCCAAAGCATTTTTCGGTATCGAGATCATACACGTATGGACAGTGGGCGCTGCTCCCTACATGGATGAAAAATTCCGTGATAACTTCCGGATCGACTCATTCTTCATAAGCGAAGGCACGAGAAATGCGATCAACATAGGCGCAGCAGACTACACGCCTATATCTCTTTCCGCCGTTCCCGGCCTCTTTCGAAGGGAGATAATACCAATAGACGTAGCGTTAATCCAGACATCTCCTCCCGATAAGCACGGCTACATGAGCCTGGGAATAAGCGTCGATATCGTAAAGGCTGCTACCCAGAAGGCATCGCTGATCGTGGCCCAGATAAACACCCATATGCCTCGCACGCAGGGTGATGGATTCATAAATATAAAAGATGTAGATTTCATTATTCCTCATGATGAACCATTGCTGGAGTATACGGTAGAAGATCCAGGGCCCATCATCAAAGCGATAGGCAAGTACGTTGCCCGAATCATCGAGGATGAATCTACGTTGCAAGTTGGATATGGCATCATACCCAATGCCGCCGTCTCATACCTGGGTGAGAAAAAGCATCTCGGGGTACATACTGAACTCTTAAGCGACGGCATCATTGATTTGATGCAAAAAGGCGTGGTTGATAACACCAAGAAGTCCATCGATACGGGAAAGACTGTAGCATCCTATTGCATGGGCAAGAGTGAGACTTACGAGTTCCTGGACGAGAATCCAACCGTTTCATTTAGGACCATCGATTATGTTAACAACCCATTAATTATTGCCCAGAATAAGTTGATGACCTCAATTAACAGTGCTATGGAGATTGATTTAACCGGTCAGGCTACCGCAGAATCACTGGCCGGGACATTCTACTTCGGCATCGGTG
>Ga0307378_10008667_pt1 | contig 13468 bp, 20 predicted proteins | sample UN1MG_FD_202238 | JGI IMG/M metagenome (GOLD analysis project Ga0307378, IMG submission 202238) | Soil microbial communities from Risofladan, Vaasa, Finland - UN-1 | ecosystem: Environmental > Terrestrial > Soil > Coastal area > Acid sulfate soil | place: Finland: Risofladan, Vaasa | collected... | reverse complement strand
TTGATGAACTTGACCAACTTAATAGACCATATAAATATAATGGCGGTAAGCGGGGAAGAGCCCAATATTGGGAGGCTGGAGAGCTACATCGACGCACTCTAGATAAGATGACGCCGGAGGAGCTTATCGGATATAAAAGACGGCACTCATTCTTTGAGAAACTCTGGGGAAGACATCGGTGGAAAGATTATCACTTCGCTGTAGGAGATCCCAGAAGGCATGTCGATACGGGTCCATGGATCACTAAAGAGGATATCGAAGTTCTAAGAGAGGGAATAAACATCGACGATGTGAATGTCAATAAAGCTATCACAGGATTCAGACTTGGTAAGTTCTCAGATAATGTCAGAGAGATGCTGTTCAAGCAATTACCTATCATAGCCGATAAGTGGTGGGCTTGGATGCTTGGATATTACTTTGGTGCAGGTAACATACATAACCCAACCCGTGAAGGTGAGTACTCTAGGGTTGGTGGATTAGAGTCAATATATATCAGGATGAGGGTTCATGACCCAATGCTACCCAAATTCCTTGAAGTTGCCAGGAACCTTGGGATGCAAGCCGTTCATTATCAAATGGCAGCAAACAAGTATCGTGGAGCAGGAAGGGGAAGAGTTGGTGTAGGAACTAGCGAGCTGATCGTTTTTGGGTGGCCTGAGTTCGTGGTCTTAAAGAAGTTTGGATTACCAACAGCAATACTTGATGAGAAGGTGGATAGGATGTCATACCAGTTAGCGTCTGCAAATTATAGAGCAAAGATTCCTGAGTGGATTCTCGAAGATGATGAATGTATGCAATACTTTATAGAAGGTTATTTATCCACGGGTAAATGCCCCACCGTTTTAGATACTGTCCCACAGGTTGGGAACAGGGAAAGAAATCAACCTCATCAAGAAGTTAGGATAAATGCCGTAGGGTACCCTGATGAGGACGTTAGGGAGTTCATACATAACATACATCTATGGTTTTCAAAGCATGGAGTAACCTCTCCATATTCACGAAGCATAGTTTCTGGTAAAAACAGGTTCAATTATACTCTAACATTAGTGAACATGGAAGCCTTCAGATTCTTAATGAGCACATTTGAGTTGAATAAGCCGGCTATGAGAGCAAGGCTCTATCTGAGAATGGAAGCAGAGGAAGACCCCGTAGTGTATGAGGCATTAAGAAAGTTGAAGAATCCAGAGAATGTGGTGTTAGGTGCCATCCTAGAGCAACCAATGACCGCAGATGAGGTATCCTATGATTTACGAATGTATCCTGAGAAAGCAGACGAAACATTAGAGAATTTAATATTAGAAGGATTAATTATCAAAAAGGTAGAGCATTACCATTATGAACCTGCTAAATTCATACAGCAAAGCATAGCAAATTATAATGAAATAGCAGAGGAAAAGAGAAAGAGAGCTGAGCAATATGGTCTTCAGCTACTATATCAATGTCAACAATGCACCCACGTTTACATCACAAAGCATAGTGAATGTGGATTATGTGGGGGTAAGGTTACTCCAACATCTAGATGGAGTATATTGACACGGCTACATAAAACCAGAATGTATGATATGTATCTAGCGAGAAAACTGGAGGCAGAAATATGAGTAAACCAATAGGTCGAATTCTATCGTCCACGTTGAGGACTGCACGTGTAGAATTCTCAGATGAAAGCATAGAGGAGGGAATGATGATTGAGTTTGAAATTCCGTCTAGCTCAACAACAACTAAAACAATTACCGCAAAGATAGATAAATTGGAGCTAACCAAATATGCTGGACTTACAGGCACAATCTACTATCTTGATAGAGTTGATAAACCACCAAAGTATATGACTGAAATTCAATTATCTTATGATGTAGAGGATGGAGTTTTCTTCGTAGGTGTAGATTTCCGGGGCATCGACGTGAAACTGGATCTGAATCCCCTGTTTGGACATCTCCTTGTAAGTGGGATGACTAAAGCAGGTAAAACACATTTCATGCTCGTTCTAATTGAAGAGCTAATCAAACATAATGTGCCATGCATCATCTTTGATCCGCATGGAGAATTTGTTAACCTAGCCAAATATGCCCCAGATAACGTAGTTAATGTGGAAGATCTCAGAATAGAGGATTGTATATCACTTCTGCAACAGAGAAAGATAGTCGTCTACAACCTTCTAGGATTATTGAAGGTGTCTAAATCAAACAGGGTTGCAGAGATTCTTAGCCAACTAAAAACAAAGAAAGAAGAGGACTACGCCCAAGCTGGGAATAACACCCTTCTATTGAAGCTCCCACCAATCCTTATCTTCATAGATGAAGCCGAGATATTTGCACCAAATTCAAGGGGGCCATCAATAAATCAAGTGAGATCAGGAGCGTTACCGGCTATAATGGATATAGCGAAGGAGGGCGCTAAATTTGGTCTTGGATTGATTGTAGCGCCTCAAAGAGTTACACGATTAGATATAGACATTAGAGGTCAATGCAACTCAGCTGCTCTCTTCAGATTTACGGATCTTGGTAGTAGGCGAGCAATCTCGGAAATGGATTACATAACCCCCAGAGATCTTGATGCACTCAAAGGATTTGCCCAGGGAGATTGCTTATTGATTGGTAGAATTGTGAAGAGACCACGGATGGTTACTATCAGAGACATGGAATCAGAGAGAGCAAAAGATGTGAACTTTGCTGAAATACTTGGGGTATTCAAAGATAAAGTAGCAAAACCATTCATCGTGGAGAAAGTGAAGACGATAATAGATGTTAAGGGAAACATCATTGATGTTGAAACAGGGGACATCATTCAGACAGTAAAGGAACGTATGTTTGATGAAGATAAGATTGCATACACATCTACTGCTGGAGATGGAATAGTTCTCAGAGAAAGCATGACTCCTGAAGAAGAAGAGATGCTTTCAGAGATGATTACACCGGAACTGGATGAATTGGAGAATATACCCAGTAGTTATCTTAACCATCAAGAAGGAGCCCCTAAGGTAATGAAGATTCCACACAACTGGAGGCCAGATGTGAAAAAGAAGGTAAAGAAATGAGTGGAATTGAATACATCCCTAAACCCCCCATAGAGAAAGCGCGAGGTAGATTCAGCAAGAAAAGTAAAGAGAACGTTAGGGTTGGTGCGAAAAACAAGCGGAGTTATTTCAAGAAGCACCCTCTTGAAGAGAATGAGTTCTATGTGAAACTTATTCTAAAGGATAAAGTTAGGCACATTAAAGCCGACGAGATTCAGGTAAGTTTGGATGCTGATTCATGGTTTAAGATACCTGGCATTGTAGAGAAGTTGAGAAAGTAATGTATGAATTAGAAGTGAAGGTGAAGGGCAGGTCGAAGCCTGTAACCATCAGATCACAACTACCAATCAGGTTTCTCACCGACGATCAGCTCATAGCTAACGCAAAGAAGAGCGACTCAAAGATTACCCGCGATCTCCACGGCAACATAACACAAGCCCTCTGCAAGTGTGGGTTGATATTCTTCCCCAATCAGCCCTGTCAATGTTATGGTAGGGTTTATAGAAACTGGGCTTCAAAGGGTAATGCTAAGAGAAGGAAGTATATGAAGCTGGGTAAAGGTCAACGGAAATTAAACCTTGAGCAAATTAAAACAGGGATGGGAAGAATTGTATGAAAGCGAGAATTGAGATGCACGCCATAAAGGATAGAGGATTCAAGCTACCAGGAATAGAGACACGGTTCTACCCTGAGGATCTCAAAGAATTCTTGAAGTGGTCTGCATTAGAGAACCCTAATAGAGTTATTGACCGAATTAACTTCTATCTTAAATCCGGGAGAAAGATTGAGTTCAGAGAACATACTGTAGTGGGTTCGATTTACATACGCCCTAAAGAGAACTATGTCTACACATTTACGAGGACCCTCCATAACGTATGTCAACACGCATTCGATATACTTCCACTAGATATTCGAAGCAGCATCTATGGGGCAGATGAAAGAATAGATGAACCGTGGCTCATATGCAACCTGCACGTCAAGGATGAATTATTCAAAGTCTACAACTATGACATTGGAGAAGGACTGAACTTAGAGCTGGCAGAGTGTAAAAAGTTTGATAATAGCTTCGTGAAATGGATTAAACATAGAGATAAAGATCGCCTTTAGGAGTCAAATCCGAAACCCATACGAGGGAGACAATGAGCGATAAAGTAATTCTAAACCTGGAGGATGTGCCAACACGGGCACATCAGCAAACAAACCTGATGCTGACACTACCCAACCTGGAGCCTAAGGAAGTGACGGCTCTACCAAGCAACTACAAGAATATGTATGTGCTCATCGAACACGCGTTATTCCGGAGACGAGCTAGAGCTAAGGGCTTCAAACATAAGGAGCCCGCTACTTTAGCCTATACCCCACAGAAGATTGAGTGGGATAAAGACGGGTTGCCTTACATTATCTACAACAAAAGACACATACTGCTAGGATGGATCATGGATGAAGTAGACTTCTTAGACGTATACTATAAGGCTTCAGATTACTGTGATGCATGCGGGTACCCCCTGCAATCCACCCCCGATGATTATCTCTCATGGGGTAGTGGTGACATAGAAGCAGAGATGCACATCTGCCCCAACTGCAGAGAAGAAAACCGGAGGAAAACGTGATGGGTCCGGATACAAGTAAAAACGGATACTGCTATTCATGCCATAGACGAAGCTATCGTGGTGGATATTGTGATCTACATAATAGAATCATAAAAAGTAATGAAATACTACCTTGTATGTTTGTAATTGAAAACTTCGTTAATGGAAAAGCCCCGCTGAAAGAGGGAATGGTCCTTCGTTCATGGGATGAAGTCTATAAGGGATCTAATGATGTAACAGATAAACTTGTAGAAGTTTTATCCTGTGCCTTTGATAAAGGATTCAAAGACTTCCTCAAAAAAGTGGATAAAACAGATCAAGGAACATTAATTGAAGAACTGTTTGGTTCAAAGGAAATGTATGTTGATAGTCCAGGTGATTTCCATAAGGACCCAGATAGATATGAATACAGCATCATTTACAACTATACAGCAAATTGTTGTGAAGCAGATCTTCTGAGGCTTTATGGCTTCTGGATTTCTAACATAAAGAAGTGCTACGAGTGGACTTACCCAAAACGATTGAAAACACCACTTAAGATTAAAGATGGTCGCGTTATATGAATGAAGCAGAGGAGTCGAAATATTTCTGTATCTACCCTCATAGACATACATGGCTCTACAAGCAGGAGGAGCCAGGTAAATCAGCGCCGCTATGTAACCGAGCAACATGCAAACGTAAAGTGAGAAGAACTACAACAGAAGACCGATTTGTCGAGGCATGCCATTACCACAGATTAACAGATCCTAATGACGGATTCATCGACTACAATGAGAGGAACAGTCGTAATTTGGCACACGTCTACGAGGAGGAGTTAAAGCAGATTCATAATGGTGCTAGAGCCAGCCTAATGCTTAGCTACCGTAACCTGCGAAACCTCACAGAGAATGGCCTACTGGGTAGGGAGGCACGACACCGCAGAGTTAAATTAACAGATAAGGCGCGGGAGCATCTCGGTTTAGGTGTAAGCACTGCAAAGTTTTATGCATACACAGATTCAGCTAGATACCACTGCACCAAATGTGGGGTTGAACATTATGAGGGCTCAGGGATAGGTAAGAAACATTTACAGTATAAGAGGTAAAGCAATGAAGCTTGAACTACTCAAATGGGTTGAAGAGAATAATATCGCTAAAGACCCGGATAAGTTAGGCAGAATCTATGATGAAGCAAGGCACCGCTTCGGTGTCAGCAGGTTTGAAGCCAATGAATTAACCAGTGCAGTCATGAAGGAGATATTAAGTCATGAGAACAAGGAAAGATAAATTGGGGATACTGATTGGGGCACTCATAATATTAGCGATCAGCTGCCCCGTAATTGTGCTCTGCTATGAAGACGTCATCAACAAGTTTTGGTTGATGTTATATATGCCGTTAACCTACCTTGGATTCATCCTGATAGCAGAGGCGTTTAAGATATGAAAAACAGATTTGTGATTAATTGTGGTAGACATCAAGGAAGAAGCTACGCTTATAGGATATCAGATGAAGGCAGACAACTCATGAAGATAACCCACGTCAAAGAGGGGCTCCTGAATCTAGCAGGAGATAATAAATGAGGGTGATAATAAGTGGTGTAGGAGCAAACCTAGTATTTCTAATAATAGTTGGTCTTGTAATCTCAGCTCTAATATTAGCCTTTTTTATATTTGATAAAACAAAACCACTTTTTTCTACGTCAAAGTAGACTTCTGAATCAAGCAGGAGAATAAGGAATTTGGATATAAAAGATGGACAACCAATACCGGTTGATCAGTTAATCGACCCCGAAGTTACGCTGCATCCAACGATCTTCAAATGGAGAGAAGCACTTACTGTCGACAAGGGATTGCTTGACAGCCTTAAAACAGGGCAACTCCAACCAGTCATCTTCCGTATGAAGAAAGATAAACATGAGCTGCTAATCGGGTCACGCAGATACTTCCACCAGAAACTGTTAGGCACATCATTCAAGGATATACCGAAAGAGGTGAAGCATAACATCTCAGATCGGGACGCACTTATGATGGCTGCATCAGAGAATATCTTCAGGCAGGACTTCACACCATTCGAGGAGGCACGGGTCATAAGCGACCTAGCTGCAGCTAAGATACAGCCTAAAGTAATCGCCGAGAAATTCAAGATAAGCCCAAGCTATGTCTACTCCAGACTTGCCCTGATGAAGCTCCCCAATGGCATCATAAAGCGGTTTGAGGCAAAAGGAATCCCCATGTCCTTCGCCCCATCTGTGATGAAGCTCGAGGGAGAAGCACAGATGAGTCTGGTGGAGAAGATAGAGCAAGGCATGGAGAGCCGTTACAATGGGATCTCAACCGTGAAGGAGGCAGAGGAATATATCTTCAAGCTGGAAAAACAGATCAAAGAGAAAGAGGAACTACTACGGAAATATGGTACATGCCCTAAATGCGACAGCAAGGACATCACTAACAGATATGGTGACGATTTACAGTTATACTGCCGGGACTGCAGCCACACTTGGAACGCTGAGACTAGGGAGCCATGGGAATACTATGAGTTAAAACAGGCAGCAGCCAAACAGGGAATAGAGATTGTTGAAACTGCAGGTAAACTGGAGCTCACCCCAAGAGATGTCTCCGAGCTTATGAAGAAAGAGGAACGCCTAGAAGAAGCTAGGAGAGAGGAAAAGCCAGAAGGGGATAAGGATCAAGTAGAAGAGAACTTCAGGTCAAAGATATCCTTAGAAGATATCATCATCCCTCTGCTCATTGAGAACATCCAGAAAGTTGTTGTCAAGGGTTCAAGCATTGACATAGAGTTTATAGAGGATACAAAGTTACACTTCAAAGGTTTGAAGAAAAACTATAAGTCTGGTGAGCTGGCTCGTATCGAAACTCAACACTCATGGAGCGGTGACATTCAGGAAACAGCTAAGATGATCCACGAGCATATAAAGAAAGTTTCAGGTGAGTAGATTAAACAAATGTGTTAGATGTGGAATAGAAACTGAGGAGTACATCATTACACGGGGAAACATAGGACCCCTATGCCGTGGTTGTTTTAACCTATACTGTAATGATTTCACTGCATGGAGGAAGTGGCCTAAAGGCTTATCCAGCAGCACCTACGGTATGATAAGTTTCAGCGGAGAAACTGAGGCGGGGCCATTCTGGAAGCAGATACAGGAGGGCCGTAAGAGAACAACCATCAGGTACTATAGGAAGGATGGAAAACCACACGCCGTAATTAATGCAGAGACTCCACTATACTGGAGAGTTAGAACCCCTAAAGATAATAAGCCAGTACACTTGATCGGCAGAGCTAAAGTAACCGGGTACAGGGAGATTAGGCTTCTGGATATCTGGTGCGATGAGGGAGCAGCTAAACGCGACGGCTTCAAGGACCTCAATGAGTTCCGCGAATGGTTTTACCCTAAATGGTTTGACTTCCCAACAAAGATACATGACATCGTTAAAGCAGTATCTGCAGCTCAAAAGTTTGATGAGATCTACGTGTCATATGGGAGAGCGTTTGGGAAGCAGAGTCTAATGAATATGATGGATGCTTTAACAGAGCCCATGTGCCTGATAGAGTTTGAATTATGCCCCGGGGCATAAGAATTTAGTATAGAATACAGTAAATAATATACGTGATTAAAGGTTAGTCACTATTATGAAAGAACTCCCAGACGGCTTCAAGTTTGGTAATGAAGCGGCACCACGACCTGAGAAGCCGTGGGAACGCAGTAAACCAAAGCAGGATGATATCAGAGAGGTAACTAGTCTAAGCGATGCCCTAGAATACTTTAAAGCATTAAAGCCTGAGGCAACCATAGAGTCCCCAGTCAAACTCAATAACAGCAGAATAGGTGTCGTCTACAGGGGAGATGAAAAAGCATACCTAGTGCTCTTCAAACGTGACACATACCACCACTTTGGTAACCACTTTGAAAACATCCCGGATGAGGATAAAGTTCATGGAATGATCTGCAACTATAAACTGGTTGCGTGGGCTGCCACAGCTGGAGTTGAGCTAGTGGTAGTCTTCCCCAATAGAGACATATACTCAATACCTGGAAGCAAGTTCTGGGATTACTATGAGAAATATTTCACAGATGTGAAGCATGCCCCCGGTGAGATCGCAACACCCCTCACACTGTGGAAGAAATGGGATATCAAATCATAAGTGTCTATTACAGTAGTAGTCCTTACAGACCTTAGGGCGCGTCCTGTAGACTCTGCAGCGATTAGTAGCTGTTAGATGTTGACATGGAGCCGGTGTGTAGATCACGATCTTACCCTGCTTATTCAGAACCCAGTATCCATGCATCCTACCGGACACCGTGAGGAAATCAACCTGCTCCCCGGGCAGCGTCCCATCAAAGTGAACTGAGTCAATGCGGTCATTCTTCATCTTATGTGGCACAGGCATGAAGAGGTTCAACTTCTCCTTCACCAAGATCCAGTGCCCATGCGGGTGTCCACCTGACACCTGTTTCAGGTTTGCCGTTAAAGCTGGATCAGTTATATTCAACTCAATGAAGGACCATTTGCAGCATTGGGCACACCCGACGCATTTCGGTTCAACTCCCTCCTTGGGAGGATATAATTCTTTTTGCCTTAAGATATACTCCATGAAGGACTCGTTCATCGTCGGGTTGAAGGGAAGACGTTCTAAATCATAATCTTCTGGTGGTCTACTCATTAGATTCCCTCTTTCTCCTCTTCCTCTTGCTTCCTCTCACCTATGACTCGCAGACGCTCTGGCTCGACTCTAGGCAGCCCTTCCTTCCTGCAGGACTCGCAGACGTAGACCTCTGTAGATGTACCGGTCGGCATTATAGTCACGGAGTCTATGACATCAACCTCCAGCTCATATTTCCATGGCTTATCACAGTAGAAACATTTACCTGAAAGATAGCTGATGGATCCCTCCTCCTCCTTGATCACTGGGTCCTTCACGTTCAGCATTGCAGCAAACTTTAGCTCTTGCTCTGTTGGCTTACGATATACATTCATTTCATCATCCGGTTTACATATCTTACCTGAACTCTGATTTTCATCCTTTTTTAAGGAGTCATAATCTAAATCAATATCTAATCCAAGATAAATGAAGCACCACTCCACATATTTATACCCAATAGAGAAAACAAAGAAGGCAACAAATGGATACACAAAGAATATAAATGCTTGATAATATTGTTTAAAACACAGGCAAATTAAAGCCAGTGGAAACAGAACTACTAATAATATCCCCAAACCAAATTTATCCCACATCACTTCCTGTATTTTCTCTTTCATTTTATTCATTCACTGTTCCCTCCGAGTCTTTCCTCTGCTTTCTTTAGGCCATCTACAGACGATTTCTTAATCATCTATACCTCCTCCTCTTCCTGATTAATCTTGGGTGTCTTCCTCGGATAGTACATCTTCCTTCTACTCCCATCAGGGAACACGAAGTAGACGGGTCGATCTAAATCATACACATGGATTTCGGTTTCCCATGGACGAAATGTGATCCCCTCAACAAACACAAATGGAGGATGTTCCTCTGATTTCTCAACTAGGTTAACCTTAAACTCATATTCACCTTCGTTAAGGTTCTTGTATATTGTTAATTCCTTGGTGTATGTTTCAGCCTTCATAATCTATGCCTCCTGGAGCTTTCGCAGTGCAGCGTCAAACACTTTCCTCCGGTCCTCCTCAGAGTCAATATTATATTCATCAATTGAAATCAGGTTAATGCCACCCAGATAGGTTTCCTTAAAGTGCTCTATCCGATCCTTGACCCTGCTATCATACAGGATAAGAGTCTTCTTCTGGGTGGCCCTCGCCAGCTCTAATTGAGTGATATAACTAATATGCCCCGGGCTTCTGGGATCCTCAAGTGAATCCAGATAGCTGTTACTTAAGACGATTAAGTACAGCTCGGATTGTCTGAGCATCTCCAAATTCGTTTCAATGTTTGAGATCTCGAGGGGAAGAGCTTCACCAAGTTGTTCATCGGTATCAACTTCTTTCTGCAGTCTCTCCTGGCCTGCTTTAACCATCTCCTCAGTTATGTTTTCAGCGTCCTTGAGGTCTGCAACATCATGGTATAGGTAGGTTCCATCCTCATGCACTTCAATAACCTCCGTGGGTTCACCCAGCGCGATTCCTGTCTCATCATCCACACAAGCATCACAGGTTATAGCCATAGCTCTGTAACCCATCTCAGGTGTAAACATGTTAGCCCAGATGGGGAAATCCCAAGTAGCCATCTTCAAGACGCTTACCAGGTTAACGTGTCCCCCTTTCAGTGGCGCCCCGCAGATGCAGCAGCGGCCTTCCTCAACTAGTTTCACAAAACTTTCCGGTATTGTTGTTGACTCCATTATGGTGCCTCCATTCTGATGAAGTATTCATCACCCTTCTGCACGATTAACTTGTATCTATCTCTGAGGTTACGCATGTTCTGATTAAACGTGCCACTCTTAACGCTGATTCCTAACAGGAATGCAAGCCTCTCTAAAGTGAAGCCTGTGCCAGCTTTCTCCGCAAGGAATTGAACTATCTTTCTCTGCTGCGGGGTCTTCAATTGCCTGTACCATATGTCAATGTAAGGGATACCTGTAACGCTGTCAGCTGAGACTTTCTCTCTCTGAGCCTTAGGTAGATTGTTAATTGCTTTCTTAACCATACGCTCAATAAGTGCAGGATCTACGACAGCAGAGGGAGTTGTAGGTATAACACGCCTAACAATGGTAGATATCGCGCTCTCGAGTAAATTATATTCCTCCAGTTTCTGTTCAGCTGCTGCTACGTTCTCTTCTGCAGCAGTTATCCGCTTTTCTAAAGCCTCAACTTCTTCTGGTGAGGATAGAGTAGTTTTCAGTTGTTTGATTTCCTCTTCATGTTGAGCCTCTAATTCTAACACTTTTGCTGTCACATCGGCATTACTTGTGCCGCCATTACCCTGCAGGAGGGCTTTGAGGTCACCGGCTAACTGGAGTTGTTTCTCCTGCCGATCTATGACCCCGGTTAGCTTCTCAACCTGTTTGTTGAGTTTAGCGATCTCAGAGTCCTCTGCATCCCTAGCCTTAATCGCGCTCTCGAGTTTTTCTTTAAGGTCCTCTAGGACTGGTGCTAGGGATATTTCTACGGGTGCGAACTCTATGTCTGGAGTATCAGCTCCATGCGGAGTCTTACGCATATCCGAAGGTATCACAACTTTTCGGAATCCGTTGACATCGTTGATGAAGAACTCAGCGTATTCACCACGGATAACCTTCAGTTGCATAAAGTCTTTCTCAGATACCTTCCTATCTTCAATGTATGCCCCCAGCTTCTTAGCGTAGAACATCACACCAGATTTAGGGTCAAGGTCTGGTGGTGCAGTGAATTTACCAAGGACTTGAATAGGACATTGAGATGAAGGAGTCTTATCAATGTCGGATGGTCGTTGAGATATTAACACCATGTTGATCCCCACCTTACGTCCACGCTTAGCGATGGTTCGGACACTATTCCTACACTGCATACTGGACTTATCATACTGCTGCGGAGCCCAGATATCTGCCTCCTCCAGGAAGAGAAACACTGGTTTCCTGTGTCTTTGCTCACGACGGTAAAGGCTCCAGAGGAAACTCGAGACAAAACTTCTCTGCTCCTCCTCAGTCTCCAAGTCACTGACATTCACAATGAGGCTTATCCCATTCAATAGACTGGTTTCAACGTAGTCACCAATGAATCTGGCGTCAAGTGGGAGATCCTGGAAGGGTCCACCTATGACTATGATGTTACTGTATTCAGCCTTCAAGGTATGCCATTCACTGACGGGTTCAATGATGATTACCTGTCCACCCTGATCAAGAATCTGCTCAGCCATAATTGCGGTTGTATTGGATTTACCTGAACCCGACATTCCCATAACGTTAATTCGGACACCCTCAGCTGCATAGTCCTCTGTGTCAAGAGTGTATTCTGGGCTTAACTGGAGCTTCATCATAAAACCTCCCCAAATAAATTATTCATAACTCCAAGATAGGGGGTTATTTGCTTATCTAGTAACCCAACTTTACGTCGAAGTTTATATGCTCGATTATTCCTGTTAATTTGGGCTCTATTAGCACAACGATATTCAGCAAACCACTCTTTCGTCGTCTTCAGTTTTGTTTTCATGCCCTTATTCCATATGGGATGATGTATCATGTGACCCTTCTTATCGGTTAATTCCAGATTAAAGGGACGATTATCAAATCGGCAGCCGTTCTTATGGTGAATCACTTCATCTTGGGATAGAAGTCTTCCAAGTTCGCCGATCATCACAAGGCGATGCTCAAGAATGTATTTACTACTTTTACTTCTAACCTCATAGGGAATTCTACTATAGCAGTTTGAAGGCATCATGTTACTAAACCATATTACCATATCATCACAACCTTTTACATTCATCTAAAGTATTTGCCAGTGGGCCGTTTTGTCTCCCTGGCCCTTAGATATCCATGCGGCGCCTTCACCGAACTGATTCTTCAGGGCCTTGTCAAGTGGGGTGTAGTCTGAGCCAAGCCAGCATGTAGGTAGAATGGTTATGAACTCAGGGTTATTTGCGTCGGGGGTTATCTCAACCATGTTTATCGCCTTCTTCCCTGAGGGCAATGATACGTTATGCAGGACCTCTATGATCTTGTTATGTTTCGTAGATTTATTTGGGTCATAAACGTAGACGTCTGGCTCAGGTGTCTCCGATGTAGCTGCTGGGCTTACTGGTTGCTGGACGCTGGTTCCTATGTTAAGCGTCAGCTGCTGGGCGAATAGTTTTTCAAGCCACTCAGCAGGCATATTCTGAACGTAGATTGGGAGCCGATTTGGCTGTATTACAGCTATGAGTGAGATGATTTCATCAGCCGGGATTGGTGTAAATTCTAGACGTG
>Ga0307378_10008663_pt1 | contig 13473 bp, 12 predicted proteins | sample UN1MG_FD_202238 | JGI IMG/M metagenome (GOLD analysis project Ga0307378, IMG submission 202238) | Soil microbial communities from Risofladan, Vaasa, Finland - UN-1 | ecosystem: Environmental > Terrestrial > Soil > Coastal area > Acid sulfate soil | place: Finland: Risofladan, Vaasa | collected... | reverse complement strand
AACCTTATCAAGATCGACGTGCAGGATGAAGAGCACCTGAAACTTGAAGGTTGCAAAGTGCCTGAGCCGGAGAAAAGCGAGCATGCCGTCGCAAAGTCGGAATAGTCATATTTGATAATGCGTTACGGCTTGCGGTTCGTGGCCCGATCCGGATTTGGCGCTTCACGGTTTGATTCTTGTAATGCCGTTTTCGATGGACAACTTGCCGGCGGCAAATAAGCTTATGGCTTCCGGATATGCCATACATTCCTGCTTGAAGACCCTGGCGGCCAACGTATCGGGAGTGTCGTCGTTTTCGACTTCGCAGGTTCGCTGGACGATGATGGGCCCTTTGTCATATTCGTTCGTGCAGAAATGGACGGTGCAGCCACTTACTTTGCAGCCCGCTTTTAGTACCGCCTCGTGAACGTGATGTCCCCACATCCCTTTTCCGCCGAAGCTTGGCAGCAGGGCGGGGTGGATGTTCATCACGCGATGTTCGTATCGAGCAGGTATTTTCCAAAGGCAGAGCCAGCCTCCCTGAATGACGAGGTCAACTTTTGCCGCGACGAGTTCTGCTTCGATACGCTTGCCGAATTCGTCAATATCCTGGTAGTCTTTTGTGCGGACAATCTTAACGTCCAGCCCGGCATTTTTCGCTTTCTCGACTCCCGTCACTGTTGAACGTGAGCTGATAACGACAGCCACCTCGGCATTGAGCAGGCCCTGCTTAATGTGTTTGAGGATGTTCATCAATGTTGTGCCGCTGCCGCTGATGAGCACGCCGAGCCGGATCGGCTTTTCCTTATTCGATGCCGGTTTCCGCTTGCCTTCGATGTTGTGTCCTGCGTCCAGGGCCTGGTTTACGAGACTGTCGGCTTGTTTGTTCTTATCACGAGTAATATGATGGACATTCCAGCTCTTGAATCCGTCGAGCAGGTTGACAGCCTGCTCGTAAAGGGGCTTTATAAGCTCGCTTTTCACCCTGTATTGGCCGTTGATCTGTTTGACAAGCAACTCGCTGTCACTGAAAACGACGAGCTGTTCAGGACTAAATTTTCTCGCAGCTTCGAGGGCTTTTATGAAACTTGTATATTCGGCCACGTTGTTAGTCGTTCGGCCTATGACGTAAGCTTTTGCCAGCAATTGAGTCCCGCTGGAATCTTTCAATACAAAACCGGCAGCAGCCGGGCCAGGATTGCCTCTGCTGCCGCCGTCTATATGAGCGATGATTTTATCAGGCACTACGTTGGCTCCTCAAAACAAAATTAAAACGAGTTCAGGCTAACGCATAATGGCTGCGGGATACTCTATGGTTCTGCGGTCTTGCTCCTGGCTTATAACCTTAATGTAAATTGCCGAGCACAAGTATCCTTGTGCAGTTGGGGCAGCGGATAATGTCATCCTTAGTCATAAGCAAATTGACACTCTCAGCGGTGATTCCCATAAAGCAGCCCCCACAGCTATAAGGTCCCTTTTTATTACTCTGCTGCTCAATTAACACGACAGCTTGGCCGTCGTACGTTTCGGCCACGCGTTTGAATGTTTCCAATGTATCTTTTGGGATGACCTGTGAAGCCTGATCCCACTCTTCCTGGATCTTGTCGATTTCAGCCTGGAATTTGTTGGCCAGTATCTCGCTTTCTTTTCGGGTTTTCTCAAGTGTTTCTTTTTGCTCGTCTATCTGCTTCTGGATATCTTTGAATTCATCTTCGTCGGCCTCGATATCTTTTAAAAGTTCAAGACTCTGGGTTTCGATTTTGGAATTGTCAGCCTTGGTTGTATTGAGCTGACTGAGAACAGCGGCATACTCTTTATTCGTTTTTGCGATGTTGAGTGAGGATCTTAACCTGGATATTATTTCATCTTTGGTCTTGACTTCCAATTCCAGGCGGTCGAATTGAACCTTGGCCAGTTGAGCCTCCTCTTTCTTGGCTGCGAGAGCATTTTGAAGGCTTCTGATCAGATTTTCCTGAATTATTACGTTTCTTCTACATCTTGTAAGCTTTGCCTTTTCGGCCCGCAGGCGGTTTTCAACACTTTGAAGTTTCAGCAGCCCATTTAATACAGGTCCCATTTAAGCTCCTTTTGCGACAGCTTTAAAACTTTTTAAGCCCTTTATTCTCCTCGTTTATGATTTAATTTGCAAGAAAAAATATTTCTTTTTTTATTTTAGGCTGGTTGCCTTATAATTGCTTTACTATGAAAGAACTGTTAAAAAAACTTATTCAGGCTGAAACGACTGACGAGAAGGGCGAATTAACCGCAGCAGAAGTGATTTCTGCCGAATTTCGCCGCTCGGGCATAGACTCCAGTATAGATAGCTGGGATCAAACCAGGGCAAATATTGTCGCACACGTAAAATCCGCCGGACGGAGGGCAGGACTACTTTTTGCCTGTCATCTTGATGTTGTCGGCCCGGGCGAAGCCGCCTGGGAGCATCCGCCTTTCACTGCGGTTGAAAGCGATGGCAAGATATATGGCAGAGGCACCGTGGATATGAAGGGCGGAACCGCCGCGGCTGTTACCGCTATCAGACAAATCGTCGATTCCGGCGTCAAGTTGCAGGGCGATATTATCTTCTCAGCCGTTGCTGGCGAAGAGACCGATAGCGCCGGGGCGAGACGGTTTGTCGATGACAAAGGCTGGCTGCCGGAGCTTGCCGGCGTGGTTATCCCTGAGCCGACGGATTTCGATATTGTAACCGCCCATCGCGGGATGTTGTGGCTTGAAGTTACAACCAAAGGCAAAGCCGCCCACAGCTCGGCCCCGCAATTGGGCGTGAACGCAATAGGCTCGATGAGGCTGATTTTAAATGAGCTGGATAATTACGAAATAAAAACCGAGCCGCATAAGCAGTTGGGCACGTGCTCGATGAGCATCAATACAATCGCCGGCGGCAAAACGATGAACGTTGTGCCGGATAAGTGCAGCATCGGAATCGATATTCGCACTCTTCCCGGGCAGGACCATAAGGCTATCATTGCCGATTTAGAAAAAATCTGCGCAAAGTTGAGAACCGACAATAAGCAATTTGAAGCGGCGATTTCTGTAATACGCCAGATGCAGTCGATGGAGACCGATTCCGATTGCGATTTTGTTAAGGATTTTTGCTCCGTTGTCCGAACCGATAAAACCAAGGCCGTAGGCTTTACCACGGACGGCCCTTATTTCGCCTCACTCGGCAGCCCCGTCGTTATTTTCGGACCGGGCAAGCCACATCTTTGCCACAAGCCGGATGAATATATCGACGTTGCCGACCTTGAAAAAGGTGTAGAGTATTATAAAAATATCATCTTAAAATTCCTGACCTGATCAGGGCGCCGGAAGCCAACGACGGCTCTAAACCCGAGTATTGACAAGCTGTTCGGATTCGACAGGTCACTTCCATAGGTGTGTCGGATCGTCCTAAAGTCTTCTTTTTACAGCAGTTAGCTAAGCAATTCTCGAAAATGGTAAATTTGTGAATAAATTCATTGACTTTTACACATTAATCTGATATTTTATACCTTAAGCAGAATTTCTATATTTAGGGTGGGAATGATGCCGTTTATTCATTTTGGAGGTATCGGTGTGAATGAAACGCAATGATTTTGCATAATCATCCCGTCTAATCATAGCGATGATGTAATTAGATTCCGGAGAGTGAAAAGCAGAGATACTCCGAAATCTAAGATTTTTACTGATACAACCGAGCCAAAGCTTCGATAATATTATTAGGCTCAGATTTTGTATTCGTAATATTATATGGGCACGTAATCAAGTCAGACTAAATTGATAAGGAGAAATATTATGAAAACTAAAATTCTGACAAGTATCCTGGTTGGCGTACTTGTAACTTGCTTTGTATCCACCGAGTTGGCCATTGCTGCAAATGGTAACGGTGCGGGACTTGAAAGAGTTCCTGTGTTTATCGGATTCAGGCAAACTCCCGGGCCAAGTGAGCAGGCTTTGGTACGCGCTCATGGTGGAGCGATAAAATACAGCTATACCCTGGTTCCAGCCATTGCCGCTTCAATTCCCGAACCGGCGATTGAAGGGCTTCGGCGGAATCCGAACGTAACGATCATCGAGCCGGATATCGAGGTGTTCGCCGTTGACGACGAGCTGGATAATACCTGGGGAGTTAAGCGAATAGGCGCTGGCGTCGTCCACGACGGATTAAACAAAGGCGCCGGAGTTAAGGTAGCCATCATCGATTCCGGTGTCTATTACACACATCCCGACCTTATTGCCAACTTCGATAGCGACAATCTCGGCTACGACTTTGTCAACGACGATGATGACCCGATGGATGATGCTGGTCACGGAACTCACGTGGCTGGTACCGTCGCCGCTATGGATAATAACGTTGGCGTGGTCGGTGTGGCACCCGAGGCCAGTCTCTATGCTTACAAAGTGTTGAATGCCAGTGGTAGCGGCAACTACAGCGACATTATCGCCGCTATGCAACAGTGCGAAAAAGATGGGATTCAAGTGGCTAACTTAAGTCTTGGAAGCTCCAGTGACCCCGGCGAGACCGTCAAAGCGGCTTTCGACAAAGCAGAAGAAGCAGGCATAGTTATTGTGGCGGCCGCCGGTAACTCCGGCAACCCCCCAGGCATTGGTGACAAGGTGATTTACCCCGCCAGATATGAGTCTTGCATAGCCGTAGCGGCAACCGACCAGGGCGACTCCAGGGCAAGTTGGTCCAGTACAGGTCCCGACGTGGAAATCTCAGCGCCGGGTGTGGGTATTTACTCTACGTTGTTAGGCGGCGGATACGGTTACAAGAGCGGCACGTCAATGGCCTCGCCTCATGTGGCTGGTGTAGTCGCTTTGATGATTAAAGCCAGTGTTGCAGACGTGAGGAGTACTCTTGCGACAACCGCCGACGACCTCGGCGCCGCAGGAAGAGACAACCTGTACGGCTTCGGACTCGTAGATGCCGATGAGGCAGCGCCGCCTCCTGTGGGAAACCAACCTCCGACGGCGTCTTTCACAGGCACGCCTTCTGGGTTGTCAGTCGTGCTTGATGCGTCGGCGTCTAATGATTCCGATGGAACCATCGTTAGCTATGCTTGGGATTTTGGCGATTCTTCCGGAGGTTTGGGTCAAATGACCAGCCACACATATACCGGTGCGGGAACATACACGGTAATATTAACCGTGACGGACGATGATGGAGCGGAGGGTACTGCGTCTCAAGAAGTCACCGTGGAGGCCACCGTGCTTCCGGGTATATATGTTGACAAACTTTCCGGAGGAAGTAGTTGGTTAAGTCGCGTTTGGTGGGATGCCTACGTGGATATGGATATCAGGGTTGGTGCCAGTGCTGACCCAGTTAAAGGGGCGATCGTGCACGGCATGTGGAGTACGGGGCAGTCGGCAATCTCACAACCGACTGATGATGATGGTTGTTGCCAAGTGACCCTGAGCATTCATAAGAAAAATGCAACGGTTACCTTTACTGTTACCGATATCGTCCATCCTGAATACGAATATACAAAACCCGATGAAGGACCGATCATCACGATATGGAGACCATAAATTGGCGTGCTCAGGTAGGGCTGTAGGGCTGAATGTTTTTCGTTTTTGCCCTGGCTTCTGGACATCAGGTGTTTTTTCGTGGGCGTGTCTGCGCATCAGCCCTGCATCACGATTTTCTCATCGAGAAAAGCAGGGGAGTTGCGAGCTAAAATCCCAACGACTATCGAAGGCTATCCAGTAATTATTGAAGAAACGGGAGTCTTTCGAGCGCTGGACTAACAGTAATTTCGGCAGATGGAACTTTTACACAATCATAAGCATCCGGCCATTTCATATCTGAATAATTTGTGATTTTCACTAAAAAGTGAGGTACAATTCACAGGTGATTTATGTAGATAGCCGTGTTTCTGCGCAGAAAAGAGAAGCAGTATGACAGAAAGCCAGTGGCCGAGATTGAGGCCTGCAAATAATCGAGACTGTGACAATATTGCCGCCTTAGTCTACGGCATTCTCAGGGAATATGATTTGAAACCTGACCCGGCGTGTACGGATGCCGACATTAAAGACATTGAGTCTTCTTATTTCGGCCGGGGCGGGACGTTCTTTGTGCTCGAAACCGAAGATGGCTCGATCATCGGAGCATACGGTCTTTATCCGGTTGATGAGCATACCTGCGAGCTTCGTAAAATGTATTTGCATAAAGCCCACAGGGGAAAAGGATTAGGCAAGTTCTTGCTGGAAGATGCGTTGTCTAAAGCAAGGCAGCTTGGTTTCGAAAGAATGATTTTGGAAACTGCTTCGGTCTTAAAAGAAGCGATAGCTCTTTATAAGAGCTACGGTTTTATCGAATATAATCCACAGCACATGTCAAGTCGGTGCGACCAGGCGTATCTGCTTGAATTAAATTAAGACTGTTGGAACTCGAATTGGTCCTTAAAGATCGTTTTGAAATCGTAAACATTGTTAAAGTCATCTATCGAATCGGTCGGTTGCGCGCTCATCCACTCGTTTCGTATCATCAGCCAGACAATTTCGCCGAAATCACGTGTCGTTTTGAGGCCCCATGTATTCAGCACCAGCATCGCGAGTCTTCCCCACTTTTCGATAGCCAGTTTTCTCAGCCCCTCGCAAAGCGTTTCGCCGCTGACGTGTTTTGGCTCGGTGGCGACGTTTTTGGCCGTATAGCCAAGACCTTCATAGACAAATCTGATTGCCTGAGCACTGTATCGGCCATCCTCGGCGGCAATTTGTTCGAGATTTTTCTTCATTCCGGAAATCCACTCCTGTATTTCACAAGCTATTCGGCTTATGATTTATACGATATTTTGCAATCTCTATTCTAAAACATATCCGGCCGGCAGTCAACAATATAAAGAGACTCTTGACGTGCGGGGGGTTGTAGAGGAGAATTCAATCACAGTTAACAAAGGCTGTCGGTCAGGTTATCATAAGACTTTTGCAAAATGGAGATTAGGCATATATTATTCAAGGAAATCCGTTTCCTGGATTTCCTTGTATAATCAGCCTAAGTTGTTCTGTGATAAGTGATTATTGTTAGAAAAGGAAAAATCGAGAAAGAAGATTTTTCCTTTTCAAAGTATGCCTAATCTCCATTTTGCAAAAGTTCAATTATAATCAAAAAAATACTTGAAAGGCAATATATCATGTTGAAAAAAAATCTTTTCTTATCGTTGTTGCTGATTAGCCGGATCGGATCGGCCCAGGCCGGTGATTATTTTAACGCTCCTTTCGGCGAATTACTTGCCGATTCTACCGGCAAGGTTGGTTTGTGGTGGGCTTCGTCCGGGTGGAAAATAAGCCGGGACAAATCCCTGCCCGTTGAAAAGAGCGAGGCCATTATGATACAGGCCGCCCAAAACGAAGTGGAGGCTGCGCAATTGGTCGTCCGGCCAACTGTGCCCCTGAGCGGCTTTACAGCCCGAGCCGGAGACTTGTCCGGACCCGGTGGGGCGGTTATCTCCTCTGAGAGCATCGAAATCCTTAAAGTCAGGTATGTTAACGTTGAGCGGCCGACCGACAAAAGTTCACTGCCCGGTCCCTGGCCGGACCCGCTGCCTCCTTTGAAAGGTACTATAGACCTGGAGCCAAATCAGAATCAGCCGTTTTGGATTCGGGTCAAGGTGCCGCGGAGTGCTCCGGCTGGAATCTACACGGGCAGTATCAAACTGGATGCGCAAGGCTACAACGCCAAAGTTGTGCTGCGCATAGAGGTCTATGGTTTTGTTCTTCCCGACCGGATGACCTGCATTACGGCATTTGGCTTCTCGCCGGGCAGTGTGTTTCGCTACCAGAAGCTGTCCGATGCCGGACAGCGAAGCCTGGTGCTCGATAAGTACTGGGCCAGCTTCAGTGCCCACCACATCTCACCTTACAATCCGGCGCCGCTGGACGACATAAAGGTCACCTGGCCCGACATAAAGCCGCCGGCTCGGAAATGGGAAGGCGGCGTCGAGGTTACTAATGAAAAACACGCCGGCGCTCAATCCCTTTTGCTCTTCGACGATAAAAACGACCTTAATGTTACCGCCGCTTATAAGTTTCCGATTGAAATTCCCCAAGATGGATTGCGCCTGCGTTTCTGGTATAGAACCGCCGTGCCGGAACACGCATTTTTGGTGACACTCAACCACTACGATGCCTCGGACAAATGGATTTACGGCGGCAATAACGATATCGGCCTTGAAGGTTCCGGCCACTGGCAACAGTTCGACCGGCTCATCAAGACCTTCCCGAAAGGCGCCAAATCGGTTCGTCTGAATCTCCGGGCTGCGACATGGACCGAAGCCGGCGAGAACACCGGACTTCTCTGGTTCGACGATGTTTCACTGACAAATCCCTCAACGGGTGAAGAACTCCTGGAGGGCGGCGACTTCGAGCCACCGACACTTCCGCCTGTCGAGCGTGAGAAGCTCAAAGTCGAGCTGGATTTCTCAGACTGGGACAAGGCAATGGCGCGCGGAATCGACCATTACGGCTTCAACTCCTTTCGTTTGGGCATCCCCGGCCTGGGCGGCGGCACTTTTCACGCACGCAGCGAGCCGGAGTTGCTTGGTTTTGGAGAAGATACGCCGCACTATAAGGTTCTTTTTAATTCTTACTGCACACAAATCCAGGAGCACCTGCGCCAAAAAGGCTGGCTCGACGAGGCTTTTGTCTATTGGTTCGACGAGCCTGCGCCCAGGGACTACGAATTCGTAATGAACGGTTTCCGCAAACTCAAGGAGGCGGCACCCGGCATCACTCGCATGCTGACCGAACAGGTAGAGCCGGAACTTATTGGCGGGCCTGATATCTGGTGCGCGATCTCCGATCAGTACAAACATGAACCTGCCGAAGAGCGTCGCAAGCAGGGCGAAAAGTTCTGGTGGTATGTCTGCACAGGGCCAAAAGTGCCATATTGCACACTGTTTATCGACCATCCCGGCACCGAATTGCGAGCCTGGCTCTGGCAGACCTGGCAGCGTAATATTGAGGGCATTCTGGTTTGGGAGACTAACTACTGGACGAGCTCCGCCGCGTATCCCGACTCCGAGCATCCGCAGAATCCCTATGATGATCCTATGGGCTGGACCTCCGGTTACAGCACGCCCAAGGGCGATAAAAGACCATGGGGCAACGGTGACGGCCGTTTCATTTATCCGCCCGAGGCCGCCGCCGATGCACATCCATCCGGTCCGGTTCTCGAAGGACCGGTTGACAGTATCCGCTGGGAAATGCTGCGCGACGGCATCGAGGATTACGAATACCTGGTTATATTGAAAAAACTTATCGAAGCCAACAAAGATAAACTCAATGCCGGCCGGCAACAAAAATACAATGCCCTTCTCGAAGTGCCTGATGACATTACAAGCGATATGACCGCTTTCACTAAAGACCCGGCTCCAATCGAGGCCCGACGGGACCGGATAGCTCGAGCGATATCTGAGTTGAGCAGACTGTGAGTTGTTGACTTAATTTCCATTACCTCTTGAAAGGATAAAAGATGCAATTTGAACCCAATATAGCCCCCATTTTCAGCTTGATATTTTTAATATTCATAATACCTTTAGTGCTGATAATTGTCGCCGTAAAGATTTTGATCTTCTGCAAGATATTTTCCAAGGCCGGCTATAGCTGGGCCCTTGGCCTTTTAATGCTTGTGCCCATAGCGAATATCGTTATGCTTTTTGTTCTTGCTTTTGCCGAATGGCCGATTGAAAGGGAATTGCGTTCATTTAGACAGCAAAATCAGGTGGCGTAATACAATAGATGCCCAAATAGTCTCATCTTCCCCGCTCTTAAAGCCGTCAAAACGGGTGCAACCACTCCTGCCGGACTGTATGCGGTTTCTGGCCGGGCGCGTCCCCGGTATAAAATATAGTTGAACAACACAAGGGGCATGCGTGAGAGAAATATCAAAAAAGTGTGAGTAATTTGCCTCACTTGCGCATAATACTTAATAGGAACATATGCAGAAAATGGAAATTCGAAGAAGTGTCTGAGAAATTGGAACAACAAAGCTGGGCTGGTTTCGCTCAAGGAGATGCCGATGTATGGCGAGAATTTATCGAGCGTCAGATTCCGCGGCTTTATGGTTTGTTCATGGGTCGCTGGCCGAATCGCTCACTTGCCGAGGAACTGCTGCAGAAAACGGTTTTTGACGCCGTGCGGGGACGCGGCAGTTATGATCCGGCGAAAGGCTGTCCCGAAGACTGGGTTCTCGGTATTGCAAGAAACAATATCCGCCTGGAGATCAGAAGGCGGGCAAGCCGGCCGAGCATTAATGGCGAAATCAGCCGCTATTTTGAGGCTATGGATACGAAGTTGTTGCCCGATGAAGTGCTGGAAAGGCAGGAAATGACTGTGATTGTCCGTTCGGCACTAAGCAGATTGAAAAGTAAAGAAAAAGCGGTCTTAGAGGCCAAGTATATTGAAGAACTTTCTGCGAACGATATCGCTCGGCAAATGAATACGACAGAAAAAGCAGTATACATTTTGTTATATCGAGCAAAAATATCTCTGCGTAGAGAGCTTGGACGACTTGCGTCTCTGAATAAGAAATAGGAAAAATGATGAAACAAAACAACGACAATCTATCGAGCGACGATTCTGTCACACAACTGGATAAGAACTTCTCACGTTTGTTGAAACTAACCGGCGAATCGAATAAGCCCGGCAGGATATTTACAGAGTCACTAATAAACGGCGCTCTTAATGAATTGAAACAACCGGAAGTTGAAAAGGCGGAAGCGAAGAATGTCACGAACCGATCCGGCTGGTTGGAGAAAGCCATGGGCTGGGCTGCTATGATTGCAGTGGCCTGCGGCGCAGGACTTGTCGTTGTCATATCCGTTTTCTTGAAAATGAACCTGTTGTTAGAAATAATCGTTGTTTTAACCATGGTCTTTAACTGGCTAAGTTATCTTGGAGGACGCATATAATGAATTACGAGCAACCAAATAGAGTAAGTGTCATTGATCCGGTCACTCCCGCAATCGACAGGGTAAAGTTAATACTTTTCAGACCATTCGACTTGCGCAAGTGGTTCGTTATCGGCTTCTGCGCCTGGTTGGCCTATTTGGGCGGCGGCGGTGGTGGAGGCGGCGGCCGCGGAGGTGGTCCTCCATACAACGTGCCGCATAAACAAAATGAAGCGACAGAACAAATAAAACAAGGTATCGAGACGGCAAAAGATTATGTCTCAAACAACCTGTACTGGATTATACCGGTAACAGTGACCGTTGTTGTTTTAGTCATTCTCATTGGCCTTTTGATAGCCTGGCTCAACAGCAGGGGCAGGTTCATGTTTCTTCACTGCGTGGCGACAAACAAAGCCGAAGTCGCAGTCCCGTGGCATAAATTCAGAAAGCAAGGTAACAGTCTGTTTCTCTTCCGAATTGTGCTGGGGATAATCAGCTTCGTCGTTGTGGTTGTGCCTATTATCGGCATTGTCGTGCTGGTTATTATGATGGTATCCGGCTCGGCACCTGGCATAATTTCAATTCTGGGGATTGTACTTTTGGGCTTTACTGTCTTTGCTCTTTCAATATTGCTGTTTTTGGTGAAGAAGTTTACTTTTGATTTTGTCGTGCCGATTATGTTTTTGCGAATGGCGAGCTGTACCGCCGGCTGGCGAGAATTCATGACCATTCTGTCGGCGAACAAGCTTCGCTTTGCCCTTTACCTTCTTTTTCAGATTGTGATAGTCTTTGTGATTGGCACAATTAAGATGATCGGCTTTTGCATAGGATGTTGCCTCTGCTGTGCAAGTTGTCTACTGCTAATACCCTACATCGGCACTGTCATACTGTTGCCTGTATCGGTTTTTACGCGGGCTTATTCTCTCTGCTACCTGCAGCAGTTCGGTCCGGAGTTCGATGTATTCCGAACTGAAATAGAAGCTGTCGAATCTGTTTGACAATCCTTGAATGACGAGTATGAATATCCCCCCGGTTTTAACTTTGCCGGGGGGTTTACATTGGTGGATGTTTACTTTCCAGCTCCTGTCCAATCCTCTTGTCTGACGCCGTGGTATGTTCTCAGGACATATTCGAATTCCTTTGTCGATCTCGGCTGCAAATCAAGTGTGAACTTAACCGTGTCCATGTCAACTTTTTCGAAAGCACCGAAGTCACCGCTATTGTCGATGTCCCAGTATTGCGTGTTAAAGTTGCGTTTTATCTCGACCTTGACGCTAATGTCACGGGTATTTCTGACTTCTATTTTGAATGTGTGAATTTCATCCCATCCGGAGATGTCGTCACGACGGTCGAATCGGTAATTTTCCGTCTTGAAATCCATTAACTTCGGCTCGACGACAAGATTGGCAACCGGTCCAAGGTTCAGCTCCACGTCTTCATCAACGGGAATATACTTGAACGAAGATTGGCCCGTGTATGATAAATGTCCATTATCACCTACACCTCGATAAACCTTCAGCGTTCCGCCGGGGATGGGTGTTTCACCGAGCTTGTGCTCCTTGTCGTTTTTGAAACTGAGAAACCGAACGACGCTCGGTCCGTATCTTTCCTCCTCATATTTATAAAGATTTACGACAGGCACAGCCTCGACAGCAAAACTCTGCAATCGTTTCGACCAGCCGGTGGGAATCGTTTCGGTGCCTTCAATCGTGTACAGGAAATATTCGCTTAGACCTTCCTTTATGACCTCTTTGGGTTTCATGGCCATCGGCGCCTGCGGTGAACCGGCCGCCCTTCCCATGTACAGCATTTTTTTAGCCTCTTTCTCCACTCCTGCTTCTAATTTATCTAATGCAACGATTTGACCAGGGCGGCCGTATGGATATTGCCGGCGAGCAAGCTCTGCAATCTCATCGAGGATATGTACCTTGCCGACGATCAGGCGCGTCTGGGCGTTTTCGTAATCTTCGCCGCTGTTATTGGTGACGACCACATAGCCTTTAAGCTGCATCGACTTTTCATCTTCGGTGAGCGTACCCATATAGAACGCCCGCCAGGACAGGCCGCTGGTAAGATATGAAATCTCAACCGGCACATTTCCGGCCACATCGCTCTCAACATTCCACAGGCCGAGGTTTCTGACTCTCGGCGGATAAACCAGCTCGGCTATGCTGATTTTGTCGGCATTAGCTTTCGGCAGCATCTCCAGACTCGTCGGGTCGATAAGCGTATTGGCCCAGGAGAATTGCAGCTTGTTGTCCCCGTTTTTCAGCGTCAGCGCTCTGCTTTCTCGCACTAATGTCATATCCGCCGAGTTATAAATCGTAAGCTGCACCGTATCCCGCGAAGGCAATGTAACCAAATCGACTTTTGCATTGGTAGTGCCGGCCACGATTGCGATTATCAGCAGGGCAATTGCGTTGCATTTCATTTTGCCGCTCCTTTTAATTCTGTACTCTCTCATCTTTTGCCCATCTCCTGTTTTCTTACGGGCGCCAATCTTCTTCTCTGGTGCCGTTGTAGGTTCTCAGGACATATTCGAATTTCTTTACCGACCTCGGCAGCAAGTCGAGCGTGAACTTAACCGTATTGAGATTAACCTTCT
>Ga0307378_10008662_pt1 | contig 13473 bp, 12 predicted proteins | sample UN1MG_FD_202238 | JGI IMG/M metagenome (GOLD analysis project Ga0307378, IMG submission 202238) | Soil microbial communities from Risofladan, Vaasa, Finland - UN-1 | ecosystem: Environmental > Terrestrial > Soil > Coastal area > Acid sulfate soil | place: Finland: Risofladan, Vaasa | collected... | reverse complement strand
GCCGACCCGCTTGTGCGGGCGGTTGGAGAGACCGGCCTCGACTATTACCGGGTCGGGGCTCCGCGCGGCGATCAGGTACGAGCCTTCGAGGCGCAAATCGCGATCGCCCGCGGGCTCGCCAAGCCGCTTGTGATCCATATGCGCGACAGCGCCGAGCCCGGCGCGGGCCGCGCGGTCTCCGACTGCTTCGAGTTGCTCGCCTCCGAGGCCGAGGGGGTGGAGGTGATCCTGCACTGCTTCTCGGCTGATCCCGCCTACGCTCGGCGCGCGGCGGAGCACGGCTGGTACGTCTCTTTCGCCGGCAATGTGACCTATCCCAAGGCGGTCGAGTTGCGCGAGGCGGCGGCTTTGATACCCGACGACCTGATCCTCGTCGAGACCGACAGTCCCTATCTGGCACCCCAGCCGATGCGGGGCCAGCGCAACGAGCCCGCCAACGTGGTGATCACCGCGGCGGTCCTGGCGGAGGCGCGGGGAGTCGATCCGGCTGAGCTCGAGGCTGCGGTCGAAGCCAACGCCGCGCGCCTGTTCGGGTGGTGACGCGATCACCCGCCTAGGCCAGAACTTCCTTGCCGATTCGAACCTGCTGGAAGCGATCCTCGCCGATGCGGCGCTCGATCCGGAGGACGTCGTACTCGAGGTCGGGGGTGGTGAGGGGGTCCTGACCGAGCGACTGCTCGAGGTCGCCAGCTGTGTGCACCTGATCGAAGTCGACCGGGGGTTGCGCTCGTTCCTCGACCCGATCGCCGAGCGTTCCGATTCGCTGCAGATTGTCTGGGGCGATGCGATGCGGATCGATCTCGACGGTTTCGACCCGCCACCGACGGCGATGGTCGCCAATCTCCCCTACTCGGTGGCGACCCCTGTGCTGTTGCGAACGATCTTTGAGCTGCCGACGATCCGTCGCTGGACGGTGATGGTCCAGCGGGATATCGCCGAGCGACTGCGGGCGCGGCCCGGCAGCCGGACCTACGGCTCGCCCAGCGTTCTCGTCCAGCTCTGCTGCGAGGTGCGGATGCTGCGCAAGGTCGACCCCGCGGTCTTCGTGCCGAGACCCCGGGTCAACTCGGCGCTGCTGGCGCTGCATCGCCGTGGTGCGACTCCGCCCTCCCCGCGCACGCGCGAGCTGATCCGCGACACCTTTGCCCATCGTCGCAAGACGATCCCGCGTTCGCTCGAGCTGGCGGCTCAGCGCCGCGAGAAGGAGGCTCAGGTTGAGGTCCAACCCGGGACGGGGCTGCGCTCTGCGGGGGTCCGCCAGCGCGCCCGTGACGCCCTTCGCGAGATGAAGCTCCCGGTCGACGCGCGGGCCGAGATGTTGCGTCCCGGCCAACACCTTCGGCTCGCCGAGGCGCTGCAGTGATCGCCCCCGCAAAGCTCAACCTCTGCCTCTACCTGGGCGCGCGACGGGAGGACGGGCTGCACGAGCTCTGTTCGCTCTTTCATCCGCTCAACCTCGCCGACCGGATCGTCGTCAGTGAGGCCCACGGCTCCAGCGATGAGGTGATCTGCGAGGGGATCGAAGGCCCGAACCTGGCGATCGCAGCTCTGGCGGCTCTACGCGATTCGGGCTGGGATCACCCGCCGCTCCGCGTCGAGATCGAGAAGCGGATCCCGGTTGCCGCCGGGCTCGGCGGCGGCAGCGCCGACGCGGCCGCGGTTCTGCGGCTGGCGGCCGACCGTGTTGACGGCCTCGAGTCGATTGCCGCCGGGCTCGGCGCCGACGTGCCTTCGCAGCTGAGGCCGGCGTTCACGCTCGTCGGCGGCGCCGGCGAGCGCCTCGAGCTCCTACCACCGACGGGCGACTGGGGGGCCGTCCTGGTGCCCGACCACCGCGGCCTCTCGACCGCCGATGTCTACGCGGAGGCGGACCGGCTTGGGCTCTGTCGCGACCCCGGCGCGCTGGCGCGGGTGCGAGAGCGGATCCTCGAGGCCGCGGTCGGGGGCGCGTCCCCACTCGACTACAGCGAGTTGCTTGTCAACGACCTCGGCGAGGCCGCGATCTCCCTCCGGCCCGAGATCGGCGAGGCCTTGGCAGCCCTGCGCGAGGCGGGCGCCGAGCATGCGCTCGTGACCGGATCGGGCCCGACGGCGGTCGGGCTCTTCCGGGACATCGCCAAGGCTGACGCGGGAGCCTCAGCGCTCCGGGACCGGTTTTCCGCAGCGATAGTCACCTCACCGGCGAGCGTCGCCTGATGCACCTGCCGAAGGATCGGGCCGGGCGGCTGAAGCTGGTAGCGGCGATCGCCGCCGCCGTTGGCGTCTATCTGCTCTACAAGCGGTTCTTCCCAGAGCTCGACCTGCAGCAACTGCTGGCTGACGTCTCCAGCACCCTGGGCCAGTGGACCTACGCGCTCGTCGCGATCTTCGCCTTCCTGGAGACCGGCGCCTTTGTCGGGCTCGTGGCGCCGGGAGAGACGGTCGTCGTGCTCGGCGGCGCCGTCGCCGGCCAGGGCGAGACCTCGGTCCTCCTGACGATCGCCCTCGTCTGGCTCGGGGCGTTTCTCGGGGACACCGCGAGCTTCTTCCTCGGTGCCAAGCTCGGGCGCGGCTTCATTCTCCGCAACGGCCCCCGTTTCCGGATCAGCAACGAGCGCTTCTCCCAGGTCGAGTCCTACTTCGAGAGCCACGGCGGCAAGACAATCCTGATCGGTCGTTTCATCGGCCTGGTTCGGGCCTTGGCGCCGTTCATCGCCGGAAGCTCGGGGATGCGCTACTCGGCGATGGCTCCGTACAGCATCCTTGGCACGGGTATCTGGGCGACCTTCTTCACGCTGCTCGGCTACTTCGCCTCGCAGAACCTGGATCAGGTCGTCAGCATCGCCGAGCGCGGCTTCTTCTACTTCGCGGTGATCGTTGGCCTGATCATCTGGGCGATCGTTGCCGTCCGCTTCCTGAGGGCGCCGGCGAATCGCCAGCGGCTCGTCCTCGGCATGGAGCGCCGCGCCTCTCTGCGGCCCCTGCTGGCGCTCGGGCGCCGGCTCGCTCCCCAAGCCCGATTCCTCTGGGGGCGACTGACGCCGGGCGGACTAGGGATCGAGTTGACGGCGCCGCTTGCAGCCCTCGCTGTCGGCAGCTTCGTGTTCATCGCCTATGCGATCGTTCTCAGCGGGGACCCCGCGCCGACCGGCGCTGACATGACGGCAGCCGACATCGCCGCCGATCTGCGGACCGGCTGGCTCACCTCGGTTGAGAAGCTGATCACCGCTCTGGGCTCGTGGCCGGCGCTGGTGATCGTCGCTGGCGGCGCGGCGATCGGGTTCGCGGTTCGGGGGCACCGATCTGAGCTGGGCATCCTCCTCGCCGGCGTGGCCTTGCTGCTGCTCGCGGCTCCCGAGTTCAAGGATCTGGTCGGCCGGCCCCGGCCGGAGGGTGGACTCGTCTCGGTGACAGGAGACTCCTACCCGAGCGGGCACGCCGCCTATTCGGTCCTCTACTCGTGGCTTGCCGTGGCGCTGACGATCCGCCTGCGCCCCGGCTGGAGCGGAGGCACGGCGCTGTTGGCGGCGGGCATCCTGCTGACGGCGGCGATTGGGCTCAGCCGGGTCTACCTCGGCGTTCACTATCTGTCGGACGTCAGCGGGGGCTGGGCGCTGGGGGTCTGTGCTTTCGCGATCGCCACGGTGGTCTCGGTCCTCGTCGCCTACTTCCGGCACAATCGGGCCGATGAGTCCTGAGATATTGCTGTTCGGCGGCGCCGGGCTGATCAGCCTGCTGGCGTTCGCGACCCTGATTCTCGTGCCCGCAATCGGCTCCTTCGGCCGTGGTTGGGAGAAGGCGACCGCGGTGCTGCTTTCGCTGATCGTCCTCTTTGCCCTGGTTGCGATCGGGATCGCGATCGGCGTAGCGGTGATCTACTTCTGGGACGACATCTCCAGCTTCTTCTCCTAGACGATCGATTCGACCGCTTCAGCCGATGGTCGAGAAGGGCTCCGAACCGATGCGTGATCAGCGCTGAACCGCCCTACCATTGGTCGGGTGGCGACCAAGCCCTCTTCCAAAGCTGCCGCCAAGCGGAGCGCCGGCCCATCCGTGCCGGGCGGGGATCTCGAGGCGCTCTCCGAGGCGATTGAATCCGGTGCCGGCCTGCCCGCCGTGGCACGTGCCGCGGCCGTTGCCCTGGGCGCGAGCGTCGCCCTGATCGATCGATCCAGTGCCGTTCTCGCCGTTGCGGCCTCCTCGAGTGCCGAGGAGGAGAAGCTGGTTGCCGGCAGTGGTGGCGTCGAGAGCGCCGAGTTGCGCGTCGCCGACGCCGTCGTCGGTGAGCTCCGTTACCGAGCCCGGGACAAGCAGGGTGCCCCGGGGGCAACCGTGCGGATGGTCGCGACGCTGCTTGGCCTCGAAGTCGAGCGGGCGCGCTCGCCCGACTGGGCCAGCGACGAGGCGGCCCATGACTTCACCAGCGCTCTGCTCGAGCGGCGGCTGACCGGGGCCGAAGACATCCTCGCCCGAGGCGCCGAGCTCGGCACCGACCTGAGCGCCGGGGCGGGGGTCGTATTCGTCCGGGCCCGCCCGCACGCCGCCCAGCCCGGCGCCTGGCGCGAGCGGCTGCTGCTGCTGACCCTGCGCGCCGTCCGTGCCGGTGGCTCCGGGGTGCTCGCCTACGCCTCCGCGGGCGAGGCAGGCGAGGCAGGCGAGGTCGCGGTGCTCGTGCCAACGGCCGAGCCTGCGCCGATCGCCCGCGCCGCGAGCGAGGTGCAGAGCGAGCTCGGCTCAGCCCTGCCGGGATTCGATCTGGCCGTCGGCTATAGCCGCCATGCGGCCGAGCCGACCGAGATCTACAGGGCCGGCAAGGAGGCGCTGCTCGCCGTCAACGTCGGCGAGGCGGAGGGCCGCGGGCCGCTCGCCTTCGAGGAGACCGGCTCCTACCGCCTGCTGCTGCCGGCGATGAGCGAGGATCCGGCCGAGCTGGAGCGTTTCTACGCGGAGACCGTGGCCCCCCTTGCCGCCTACGACGACCAGTACGAGACCGAGCTTGTCGCGACCATCGAGGCCTACCTCGACAATGACGGCAACGTCACCCCGACCGCCGAGTCACTGTTCACCCATCGCCACACCGTCCGTTACCGCCTCGAGCGCGTCAAGGAACTCTCCGGCCACGACCTCACCTCCACCGAGGGCCGCGAGAAGATCGGCCTCGGCCTCAAAGCGATGCGGGTCCTCGGCATCCCCGCTCCCGGCGGTCCTGCGACGGAGGGCCGGAGCCGGACCAGGCGCCGGAGCGACGCCGAATAGGCGGGCCACCGGCCCACCCTGCTGGTTTACCGTATCGAGATTCCTAACTCCGGGGAGAGGAATCAAACCTCTGCTTTCAAGACCAAAACTTGACGTGCTGTCGCTACACCACCCCGGATCGGTGCCCGAGTCTACGCAGGTAGCGGAGGTGTGACTCGTTCCGTCCGAGGGGCGAACTAACGTTCGCTCATGCCGCGATATTCAGAAGCCGAGGCTCGGGAGGCCGTCGCCGCCTCGCAGTCCTACAGCGAGGCACTTCGGCTACTCGGAATGAGGGTCGCCGGTGGGAATCACAAGCTATTCCGGCACTGGGTTGACGATGTCTGGCGCGTCTCCACGACGCATTTCGACCCCTATGCAAATAGGAGCGAAACACACCGGCAGACGCCGACGCCGCTCCAGGAAGTGCTGGTAGAGCACTCGAGTTACCCCCGCGCTCGCCTGAAGCAGCGTTTGTTGTCGAACGGTCTCAAGCAGCCCCGTTGTGAGCTCTGTGGCCAGGGTGATCGCTGGCGGGATCGTCAGCTGGCACTGATCCTTGACCACATCAACGGTGTCCCCGATGACAACCGACTCGAGAACCTGCGGATCGTTTGCCCCAACTGCGCGGCCACCTTCGACACCCACTGCGGTCGCAGGAACGCGATCCCCGAGACGATCCGGAGTTGCGCTCACTGCGGAGACGCATTCTCACCGGGCAACTACCAGCAGCGTTATTGCTCGAAGTCTTGCTCGGTCCACGCCCCCAAGCACGGGCTGATCGGACGTCCGCGGCTTCATGCTCGCAAGGTGGCCCGGCCACCGTACGAACAGCTGCTTGCTGAGATCGAGGCGTCCAGCTGGTCGGCGGTTGGGCGTAAGTACGGCGTCTCCGACAACGCGGTGCGCAAGTGGGTGCGTTTCTATGAGCGACAGCGACAACGGGAGCGGGAGGAGCGCGAGCGACAGGCGGCTGAAAGGGCGGAGGCCGACAACAAAGCCGCGTGATGGGTGATCGGGGCGGCACGGGGCGGGCGGGTCGGACTACGATGGCCGCGGTGAGTCCGCCTACCGTCCTGATCATGGCCGCGGGCCAGGGGACCCGGATGCGGTCCGCGGTTCCGAAGGTGCTACACCCGGTCTGCGGCCGGGCGATGGTTGCTTGGCCGATCGCAGCGGCCGAGGCGGCCGGGGCCGGCAGGATCGCCGTGATCGTCAGCCCCGATCGCGACATCTCTGGGGTGATGCCGGATGGGATCGAGATCGTCCCGCAGGAGGTCGCCGACGGCACCGGCGGGGCCGTGCGGGCGGCCAGGCACCTGATTGAAGAATCGGAGACGGTGCTGGTCCTCTCCGGCGATGTCCCGCTCATTTCGGCCGAGATGATTTCGGCGCTGCTCGCCGGGCACGCTGAGTCGGGGGCGGCGGCGACTCTCGTTACCGCTGTTCTCGACGATCCCGGGTCCTACGGGCGGATCGTCCGTGATTCGGACGGCGATGTCGAGCGCATCGTCGAGACGAAGGCCGAGGGGGATGCGAGCGCCGAGCAGCTGGAGATCCGTGAAATCAACGCCGGTATCTATGTCTTTGGGGCCGAGCCGCTCGCCGCAGCGCTCGATCGGATCAAGAACGACAACGCGCAGGGCGAGTACTACCTGCCTGACGTTCTGGGACCGATCCGCGCCGCGGGCGGCCGGGTCGTGCCGTTCGTCTCCGACGACCCGAATGTGATCCTCGGGGTCAACTCCCGCGTTGACCTGGCGATCGTCGAGGCGGAGGCGCGGCGCCAGATCCTCGAGCGCCACATGCTCGCCGGGGTGACCCTCGTCGACCCCGCCAGCACCTGGATCGAAGCCGGCGTGGAGATCGACTCCGACGTCCGCGTCGAGCCCGGCTGCTCGCTGATCGGCAACTGCCGGATCGGCGCCGGCTCAGTGGTCGGCCCGCACACGACCTTGATCGACTCAGAGCTAGGGGGGGACGTCAGCGTCCCGCACTCCTACCTGGTCGAGTGCTCGGTCGCCAGCCGCTGCTCGGTCGGCCCCTTCGCCTATCTGCGGCCCAAGGCGAGACTCGAGGAGGGTGCGAAGGCGGGGACCTTCGTCGAGATCAAGAACTCGGTCGTCGGCGCCGGCTCCAAGGTCCCGCACCTGAGCTACATCGGCGACGCCGAGATCGGCGAGGGCTCGAACCTCGGTGCGGCGACGATCACGGCCAACTACGACGGCTTCAGCAAGCACCGGACGAAGATTGGCCGCAACGTGCGGACGGGGGTGGACACGACCTTGATCGCGCCGGTGGAGGTTGGCGATCAGGCATACACTGGCGCCGGTTCGGTGATCGGCGAGGACGTTTCTCCCGGCTCGCTTGCGCTGACCAGGTCCGAGCAGGTACAGATCGATGGCTACGCGCAGCGTAAGGCCGCGGAGCACAGCAAGGAGACCAAGGACAGTTGAGCACCGTCGAGGAACGACCCGCAGTGATGAGCTCGATCGCTCAGGACTACACCAAGAAGCTGATGCTCTTCGGCGGTCGCGCCTCGGGTGCGCTCGCGGCGAGGATCGCCCAGCGGCTCGACGTCGACCTCGGTCAGGCCGATCTCCGCACCTTCGCCAACGGCGAGGTCTATTGCCGGTACCGCGAGTCGATCCGCGGCGCCGACGTGTTCATCGTCCAGTCCACCGCGGCCAACGAGAGCGCGGGCTTGACCCCCAACGACGCCCTGATGGAGTTGCTCTGCATGGTCGACGCGGCACAGGGCGCCTCCGCTCACCGGATCATCGCCGTGATGCCCTGGTACGGGTATGCGCGCCAGGACAAGAAGTCGCAGCCGCGGGAGCCGATCTCGGCTCGTGTCGTCGCCAAGGTTCTCGAGGAGATCGGCGTCGACCGGGTGCTGACGATGGATCTCCACGCGGGACAGGTTCAGGGTTTCTTTCACGTGCCCGTCGATCACATGACGGCGATGCCGATGCTGACGCAATGGTTCATCGACCAGCACTTTGACGAGGAGCTGGTGATCGTCAGCCCGGATGCCGGCCGGGTCAAGGTCGCTCGTAACTTCGCCCGCAAGGTCGGCTGCCATTGGGCCGTCATGGAGAAGGAGCGGCCCAAGCAGCAGGTCGCCGAGATCGGCTACGTGGTCGGCGACGTGAAGGGCAAGACCGCGGTCCTGGTCGACGACATGATCGACACCGCAGGCACCCTCTGTGCCGCGGCCGAGACGGTGCTTGATGAGGGTGCCGCGCGGGTTATCGCCTGCGCCACCCACGGCGTCTTCAGCGGCCCGGCCTTCGAGCGTCTGCCTTACGAGAAGTCCCGCATCGAACGGATCGTCGTCACCGACACGATGCCGCTGCGCGAGGGTGCCCCGGACAACATCACCGTGCTCTCGACCGCCCAGACGCTCGCCGATTCGATTCGCCGGATCTTCAGCGACGACTCCGTCTCCGAGATCTTCGCCGGCGAGAACCAGCTCTTCTGATCCCGGATAGGCTCCCGAGCTAGCGATGGCGACCCCGGAGGAGCGAGAGCAGCTGGCGGCGGGGACGAAGATGGCGCTCGCCGCAATGGGGCTCGGCGTCTTCGTCATTGCCAACGACTTCACGGCGCTCGACGTCGCCCTGCCGGCGATCGAGGAAGACTTCGACGTCGATGTCGGCAGCGCGCAGTGGGTGATCAATGCATACGCCCTCGTCTTCGGCCTCGCGATCGTCACCGGCGGGCGGCTTGCCGACATGCTTGGCCGCCGGAAGGTCTTCTTCATCGGCTCTGGGATATTCGCCGGGTTCTCCCTGCTCGGCGCGCTGGCACCGGATGTCGGCTTCCTGATTGGGACGCGGGTCGGGATGGGGATCGGCGCCGCTCTGATGTGGCCGGCGATCCTCGGCATGACCTACGCGGCGCTGCCCGTCTCCAGAGCGGCGCTCGCCGGGGGCCTGATCCTTGGCGTCGCCGGGCTCGGAAACGCGGTTGGACCGCTGATCGGTGGCGCTCTCACCGACCTGATCAGCTGGCGGGCGATCTTCTTCCTCAATGTGCCGGTCGCAGCGATCGCCGTAGCCGTCACCGCGGCGAAGATTCATCAGCCTCAGGAGCGGGTCGATGAGCGGATCGACTACGCGGGTATGGCAACCCTCTCGCTCGGGCTGCTGTTGCTGCTAGTGGCCCTCGATCAGGGGACCGACTGGGGCTTCGGCGACCCCCGGGTCGTCGCAATGCTGGCCGGCTCCGCCCTGATGGTCACGAGCTTCGCCGTGATCGAGCCGCGGCTCGGAGAAAGGGCCCTGGTCCCGGCCAGCGTGATCCGCGACCGCGAGTTCGCCGCCGCCTGTTTGGCGACGCTGCTGATGTCGGCGGTGTTCTTCGTCGTCGTGCTCTACGTCCCGCAGTTCCTCGTCAAGGTGCTCGACTACTCGGCGCTGAAGGCCGGTCTCGGCCTGGTTCCGATGATGGGCACCTTTGCCCTCACATCGTTCATCTCCTCCGGCCTGTACGAGCGCTTCGGAGCGAAGCGGGTGATCACCGCCGGTGCCCTGCTGCTGGTCGTCGGCGTCTTCCTGCTCTCGTTGCTCGGGGACAGTTCCGGCTACAGCTCTCTGGTTGCCGGGTTATTCGTGATCGGCGCCGGCCTCGGCCTCTTCTACTCGTCGGTGACGACCGCCGCGGTCACGGCCCTGCCCGAGGCGAAGTCGAGCCTTGCCGGCGGGTTGATCTACATGTTCCAGATCGCCGGCGGCGCCGTCGGGCTTGCGTCGATCACGGCGATCTTCACCGCGGTCTCGGAGAACAAGCTCTCCGAGCAGGCAGCTGCCGCCGGCGCCAAGCTCTCCGAGCAGCAGGAGTCGGTGCTGCATGGACTACTCGCCGGGACCGACGCCGCCACTCGCGCCCTGGCGCAGATCGCGCCCGCCAAGCAAGCTGAGATCGAGCAGATCGTCCGCGACTCCTTCGTCGACGGCGTCCAGGTTGGCTTTCGGGTCGTCGCCGGCGTCGCGCTCCTCGGCCTGATCGTCTCGGTGCTCTACGTCGGCGGCCGCCTGCACGACGGCGAGCCGGCGGCCGACTGACGCCGCCAATATCGTTGCGTCGATGAAGCGCGGCACCCTCGAGTGGTACGAGACCCTGGGCAGGGCCCTGATCTGGGCGGCGGCCCTGGTGTTGATGCTCTCGCTGGTTGGGGCGATCACGGTCGTGACCTCGGAGAGCTCGCTGCCGCTCTCCGAGGACGTTCAGCGCGAGGGCCGCGGATTCGCCGCGATCGCCGGGCTGGGCGCCGGCTTCGCCGCCGCCGGGATCCTCAGCGGCGTCGGCGCGATTCTCCGCCTGATGGTCGCCGAGCGCCTCGAGCGACTGCCCGCCGAGGAGGCGGAGGCCGCCGAAACCGACGACGAGGGTGATCCGGCCCGTTGATCTCCTCCGGCGGGTCCGGGCTGCGCCGGGTCGGACACAAGGGGGCCGACCTGATCGTCCCCGGGAACACGCTCGAGAGCTTCGAGGCCGCCGTCGATGTCGGCGTCGAGATGATCGAGTTCGACGTGCTCTGGACCGAGTCCGGTGCGCCGAGTCTGCCCGTGGCCGAGCGCAGCCCTCTCGTCATCGCCCACGACTGGCACGACGCCGCTGAGCGCACTCCGCTGACCCTGGCGCAGGCGCTCGAAGCGTTCACCTGCCCGCCCCTGGAGCATGTCGAGATCGACTGCGATCTGAAGCTGGCGGGACGCGAGCACGACCTCGTCGAGGCGCTCCGCGAGCACGACCTCGTCAGCCGAGCCATGGTCTCCACGATGAACTCGGAGAGCCTCGAGGCGATCCGCGCGCTGGAGCCGGATCTTCGCCGCGGCTGGACCTATCCAAAGGTGACCAAGCCCTGGAATCGCAGGCCCTGGGCGCGACCCGCGGTACTAGCCGCCATGGCGGCCATGCGGGCTCGACTGCCGGGACTCGTCGCGCGTCGCACGCCGCAGTTGGGCGCCGCAGCGGTCTGGGTCTTTCACCCGTTGATTACCGCCGCACTTGCCGCGAGGACGGCTGAGCTCGGCATCGAGCTGATCGCCTGGACGGTTGATGACCCGGACCGGATCGCGGAGCTGCGGGCGCTCGGGGTCAATGGGATCTGCAGTAACGACCCGAGATTGCTGGTCGGCTGAACGGGCCCCTATCTCCCCCGCAGGGCTCGCGCCCCGGCAACGATCAGCGCGACGACGGTGAAGATCTCCAAGCGCCCCGCGAGCATCAGAAAGATCGCCATCACCAGGCCGCCGTCGGCGAGCGCCGAGAAGTTCTCCAGCCCGCCGACTTCGCCGAGACCGGGCCCGACCCCGTTCAGCGTCGCGGCAACGCCGCCGATCGCGCTCACCTCGCCCAGCCCGGAGGCGGTGAAGACGATCACCCCGAGGGCGAAGATCAGGACGTAGATCGTGAAGAAGGCGAGCACCGCACCGCGCACGTTCTCGTTGAAGACGCGCCCCCCCATCCGCAGCACAGTGACCGCGCGGGGCTCGGTCTGCCGCTGCATCTCCTGGCCGACGGACTTACCGATCAGGCTGACGCGGATCACCTTGATGCCGCCGGCGGTCGATCCGGCACAGCCGCCGATCACCATCAGGAGCACCAGCACGACCTCGACAAAGCCGCCCCATTCGTCGAAATCCAGGGTCGTGAACCCGGTCGTACTGCTGAGGCTGGTCACCGTGAAGGTCGCTGCGCGGAGCGCCTCACCGAAGCCCTCGACGTCGTTGCCCCGCAGCAGCGAGAAGCAGACCGCGCCGCTGGCGACGACGAGGATCATGAGGTAGACGCGGACCTCCGCCAGCTGCGGCATAAGCGAGCCACCCTTGATCACCCGCCAGTAGAAGGCGAAGTTGATCGCCGCCGCGACCATGAAGACGATCGCAACGATCTCGATCGCGGCCGAGTCGAAGGCGGCAAACGACGCCGTGTGGGTCGAGAAGCCGCCGGTCGCCAACGTGGTCATCGCCTGGTTGATCGCATCGAAAGCGCCCATGCCTGCCAGCAGATAGGCGATCCCGGCAGCAGCCGAGAGGCCGAGGTAGATGCCGCCGACGATCTTCGCCGTGTCGGCGATCCGAGGCGTCAGCCGGCTGTCGCCGATCCCCGACGCCTCCGCGTAGAAGTAGCGCTGCAGGCCGGGCGCGAGGGTCGGCGCGATCGCAACGATCAGCACGACGATCCCGACGCCACCGAGCCACTGCATGATGCTGCGCCAGGCGAGGATCGCGTCCGGGGCGGCGTCGATGTCGTCGATCAGCGTCGATCCGGTGGTGCTGAAGCCGCTCATCGCCTCGAAGTAGGCATCTAGGGGAGAGGAGAGCACCCCGCTGATGATCAGCGGCAGCGCGCCGAGCGCAGCGGCGAGGCTCCAGGCGAGCGTGATCGAGCCGAGGCCGGCGGCGGGGCGGATCGCCTCGTTGCCCGGTCGGGGTGCAAGCCGGAGACCGGCGACGCCGGCCGCAAGAGCGAGCCCACCGGGCAGCAGAAGCGAGAGCAGTTGCCTGCCGTCGGCCGCGAGCCCGATCAGGGCCGCCAGCAGCATGCCGAGCCCGCAGGCGGCGGTCGCGAGGCTGGCGACGAGGATCAGAAGGGAGGCCCCCGCGGCGCCTGGCGGCTGCTTCCTTGCGCGTGCGGGAACGGGACGCATCGATCTAGGCGGTCATTCGCCTTCGCGCTCCGAACAGGGGCGCCAGCAACGCGACGACCGTGAAGATCTCCAGGCGCCCGGTCAACATCAGCAGTGCGCCCACCACCCTGCCGCCCTCGGGGATCCCGGTGAAGGAATCGGTGGCGCCGATCTCACCGAGGCCCGGGCCGACGATGTTCAGGGTCGCCGCCGAGCCGCTCAGGGCCGTGATCGGGTCGACTCCCGTGCTGGCCATCGCCAGCGAGCCAAAGGCGTAGACGAGCACGTAGAGCAGGAAAAAGCCGAGCACGGCACGGCGCACCTGCTCTGAGAACGGCCGTCCGCCCATCCGCAGCACCTGTACCGCGGAGGGCTGCAGCTGTCGATCGAGCTCCTGCTTTGCGGCCTTGAAGAGCAGCGACACCCGGATCACCTTGATGCCACCGGAGGTTGATCCAGCGCAGGCGCCGGTGAACATCATGATGATGATCAACACCCGGGCGAAGTCGTTCCAGGAATCGAAGTCGCCGGTCACGAACCCGGTGCCGGTCATCACCGTGGTTACGCTGAAGGCCGCCTCACGGACCGTCTGGGCAAAGCCATCGACGTCGGATGCGATC
>Ga0307378_10008661_pt1 | contig 13473 bp, 20 predicted proteins | sample UN1MG_FD_202238 | JGI IMG/M metagenome (GOLD analysis project Ga0307378, IMG submission 202238) | Soil microbial communities from Risofladan, Vaasa, Finland - UN-1 | ecosystem: Environmental > Terrestrial > Soil > Coastal area > Acid sulfate soil | place: Finland: Risofladan, Vaasa | collected... | reverse complement strand
TGATGGCGGGGGTGAAATGATGGGATATTTGAGACCGGACATGGGGGCGGGAATGGCAACAAGAAAAAGAATAATAAGTGATCATGATAGAAGTGTTGAAATTTACGACATAACATTATGTCATACAGGCAAGTCGGGCGTTTATGGTTTTGTTGCCTTTAGTTTCAGGATGATAACGGGTGTGCCGGGAATGCCATCAGGCGACATGGGGAAAATACACGAACTTTTAAATAGAGCAGAAGACACGAATAATGGATCGGGGTCTATCTATAGCGAGAAAATCTACGGGGATAACAATGAAGGCTCGATAGTTTTTCATTTCAAAACAAACGAGCCCCCAAGCATTGAGAACAAGAAAATCATAAAATTGATCAGGTGGTTATTTCGGGAGGCAACGATATATAGGGAAGTAGGGACAAAAGAATATCGATACAACCCCGATTATTATTATGAGGACGGCGAAGAGGGGGTGAAATGATGGGCAGGGGCGAGAGAGATAAGGGCGCGCGGGGCCAGCGGGAGGCGATGGCGCTGATCGTTGGTTTCGGCGGTGTGGTGCACCGCGGGGCGCAGGGCGGTGCGCACGACGCTGACCCGGACCTGCGGGTGGAGTTCGGGAAGTGGCGGTTGGCGGTGGAGGTGAAGCGGAGGGAGCGGCTGGACCTGCCGGGGTGGTGGCGCCAAGCGGTGGGCTACGCGGCGGCGGGGGGCGAGGATGTGGTGCCGGTGGTGATGTGGAGGCGGAGCCGTGAGGAATGGCTGGCGGCGGTGCGGGCGGGGACGCTGATGGGTTTGCTGTCGCGCTTGGCGCAGTTGGAGGTGGAGAAATGAATTATGAAGCGATTAGAGATCTTTTAGCACATTCGCCGGAAACCCGATTTGCTGAGGTGGTAATAGGCAACCCCAATGAGATTTGGTCAGAATTGCGAGGGCTAATGGCAGAGCGCGACCGGGCGGTGGAACTGCTGAGGCGGGTCGGCAGTAACAGAGACGAGTTATGGGAAAGCGGCCACGACGAAATATTTGAAAATATCGAGGCCCTTCTCCGCGGGCTGGAGGGCGAGTGATGGGTGATAAGACACGGATCGACTGGTGTGACGCGACGATCAACCCGGTGATCGGCTGCAGCCGGGGGTGTGGATATTGCTATGCGCGGAAGTTGAACGCGCGGTGGAAATGGGTTGAGGACTTCAGCGTGCCGCAATTCTTCCCGACGGCACTCGAGCAACCCTACAGGTGGAAGAAGCCGCGGATCATATTCGTCTGCTCGCTGGGTGAGTTGTTCGATCCGCTGGTGCCGAAGGCATGGGTGCACCGGGTGTTCGCAATGATGGAGGACAACCCGCAGCATCGATTCATGGTGCTGACGAAGCGCTACGAGGAAATGCAGGACTGGTTTGGGGTGCTGCCGGAGAACATGTGGATGGGGTTTTCGGTCACCGATTCGAGATCGATGGAGAGGTCGCTGGCGTTGAACGAACTTCCTTATGGCCGGCAAAGATTCCTCTCAATTGAGCCACTCCTGGGGCCGCTCTGGCCCGATGACAAGCCGGGATTATGCTTTGGCGCTTATCTGCCCGAGCGCTTGTCGTGGATCATTATCGGCGCGCAGACGAACCCGAACGTGCAGCCGAAGCGGGTGTGGGTGCAGGAGATCCTGGATCGGGCGGATGATGCGGGGATACCCGTGCTGATGAAGCACAACCTGGAATGGCCGGGCAAGCGGCGGTTTGAGTTCCCGGCTGAGTTGGAAAAGATAAGGAGTAATGGCTGATGGCTTATCCATGTTACGGGCAGACGGTGCAGGAGACGGCGTTGAATTTGCGGCGCGGCGGGATGGGTTACCGGGGAATCCGGGCGGCGCTGATGTCGACGTTCCCAAGCCTGAGGAGCTGGCCGTCGGAGGGGACGATCAGGACGTGGTGCAAGGCAGACGAATCGGGGGCGACGGGCGGGGCACCAAAGGTGACGCCGAGCACGCTGGCCGGGCGGATAAGCGAACTGCGGAAGGGGCGGAAGTTGCCGAAGTCGCTGGGTGAGTTGTGCGACCTGCTGGACCGGGGACCGGCAGCGGTAAGGGCGGCGATCGGTGAGCTGCGTGCGGGGGGGTTGCTGGTGGAGTTGGACGAGGCGAGCGGTGTGCTGCGCCAGCCGGAGCAACCGGCGGTGAGCGCGGAGCCGCATTACGTGACAAGTCCGTCGATTAGTGAGGGTATATACCGGGCAATGTTCGGCGTGTGTTCGGACTTTCACGTGGGGAGCATTTTCGCGCGGGCCGACGTGGTGGCGGCGCTTTACGAGCACTGGGCCTGGGTGATGGGAGGGGAGGGGCTGGAGAGTTGGGACGTGTATGTGGCGGGGAACATTCTGGAGGGGCCGGGAAGGCCGAAATTCAATTTACACGAGATCGCGCCGGGCGGTCACACGATGGACGGTCAGTTCGCGCTATTGCTGGAGACGGTACCGAAAATCACGGGAATCACGACGTGGTACATCACGGGTGACTGCCACGAGGGGTGGTGGGCAAAGGATGTGGGTTGCAACGTGGGGCAGCACCTGGAGCGGTTCGCGGCGGATCACGGCCGGCCGGACATCAAGCACCTGGGATTCCTACAGAAGGATGTGATTTACAGGTGCCCCGAGGGTGACTGCGTGGTGAGGTTGTTTCACCCGGGCGGTGGGGGGGCATACGCGCTGAGTTATCGGCCGCAGAAGATTACGGAGAGTATTCAGGGCGGGACAAAACCCGATGTGCTGGTGATCGGGCACTTCCACCGGGGAGAGTTTATACCGGGTTTCAGGAATGTGCAGGTGCTACAGGCGGGGTGTTGCCAGGATCAGACAAGCTATCTGGCAAAAAAGGGGTTGGCGCCGCAGGTGGGGGGCTGGACGGTGACGGTGTGGATGGACTCGAGCGGCGTGATCCGGCGGTTCGCGCCGGAGTGGAGCGGGTTCTTTAATAAGGAATTTTACCTGAGCCGGCGGCTGCCGGTGGAGGTTGGCGGCGTGCGGCGTCTGGTGCCGGTGGCGGGAGGTGGCGATGAATAGGGATTATACAGATGAGCAATTAGATGAAATTCTGGGCAACATGTCGAGAGATAAAACCTGGGATTATTTGGTATGTATGACCACTCGAATCGCGAGGAAGCACGGCGGCAGTATTTGGGATAAACGCGCCGGGAGAAATTGGGACCCGGGTCAGGCGATTTGCGCGGAGGAGTTCGGTCCCGACTGGTTTGATCATCCCGAATTTAAGCGGCGCGAGCAACTGCCTGATAGTGTGCCCGCATATCCCTCGACAATTTCGGCGGCCGACAGAGTGTTAGAGGGTAAATGCGACTGGATGGAGGGCGGCGATGAATGAATTGGAATTGCTGGCGCGGGAGGCGGCGGGAAGGTATGGCCTTGATCCTCGCCTGATCTGCGCGCTGTGTGAGGTGGAGAGCTCGTGGATACCCTGGGCCGCACGGCACGAGGCGGGGTATCGCTGGTTATATGAGTTTGACCCGGAAAAGGGCGGAACTGATAAATATACGATAACCGACCTGAGACAAAACCGCTGGCGCCCCGCAATTCATATCGGGACAAATCCGGCCGGCAGCACTATGCCGACGGAACTAATCATGCAACAGACCTCGTGGGGCTTGCTCCAGATCATGGGCGCGACGGCACGCGAGCGTGGATTCAGGAGCTGGTTGACGGAGTTGTGCGATCCGGCGGTCAACCTCGAATGGGGCTGCAGGCATCTGCGCTGGATGATCGATCACAACAACGCCTACGGTCTGCCCGATCCCTATCGGCCGACCAAGCCCGAGGACCTGGCGGCGGCGTGGAATTGGGGGAGCCGGGTGGTGGTGGATGGCAAATACGCCAATGAGGACTATGTAAGGCGGTTTCGCAAGGCAATGGAGGGATATCAATGAGAATCAGTGGTTTTTCGGGGCAACTTGAGACGCAACAGGACCGGGCGCGTGAAACAAAACGGATCGCGCTAAGAGACGGTTTTGAATACGTCCATTTTGTTACGAAAGTGACGGATAGAGGCAAGACATTTTGGAGCTGTCGAGACAACAAAACGGACATGGAAGTCGGGGTTATCGGGCAATTTAAACCATGGAAACGATATGCTATTGAATTCACTCCCAAATCAATTTTTAGCAGCTATTGCTTGGCCGAGATTCAAACATTTATGAAGACGTTACAGGAGGGGTATCAATGAGCGAACGAGGCCGGAAGGGAAATGTCGAGCGTAAGCGGGCGATGACTCCTGAAGAAATCGAGCAGCTTAGCGGGCGGATAGAGGCGGCGCTTGATGGTGTGCGTCAAGAGCGATATCGGCAATTGGGCAAGTGGGGCGATCAAGACCATGATTCGCATACATGGCTTGTAATTCTAATGGAAGAGGTCGGGGAGGCGGCTAAAACCATTCTTGCCGACGTGCCTGACTATGAATTAACGGAAAACATAGATAGGTTTCGAGAAGAATTAATCCAAGTTGCGGCTGTGGCAGTGGCGGCGGTGGAATGTATTGATCGACGCTATGAGCACCTTCGGCAGATATACGAACGGGAAGATAGCGATGACGATGCCGAGTAGGGCTCGTGTGGTGTTGTGGCGGCCGGAGCACCTGAAGAGCTGGGAGGGACAGGTGTGCAAGGCGTGCGGGAGGGTGGACGTAGTGCATTATCAAGTACCCGACTTGCTGTGGGAAGCCGTGGTGCCGGAAGAGTTGCGGGGTCTGGTTGTGTGCCTGCGGTGCTTTGATGCCTTCGCGGCACAGCGGCGGATCGATTATGCCGATCACCTGGCGAACATCGGCTTTACAGGTGCGCGGGAATCATTCGACCTGAGGGTACAAAGTGTATGTACTTGTGGATAAGTACTCACGTTTTGTACCGATGCACAAGCGTTGACACTTGTGAATAAGTGCCCGCAATTATGCAGTTGAAATGCAGGATCGCGACTGTTAGGTAGGCGGACCACCCGCGGGGGCGGGCGGCCCGTTTGGGGCGGCGGTGCACGGTGAGGTGACACGGCGCCCTATGTACAGAGATAGCACGGTGGCGGGCGAATGGCAATGGTGAGGCGGCGTGAATAGCGGCGTTTTTTACGGCGATGCCCTGGAATGGCTTGCCGGGCAAGAGGAAAATTCCATCGATGCCGTGTTGACTGATCCGCCCTACGGCCTGGAATTCATGGGGAAGGAATGGGATAGCCCCAAGAACCTTTGGGCGGATCGAAAGCCCGAGGATCATTGTTTTAAGGATCTACAAAATCCTTATAGTGGTCGCTTGCGCCCCAACCCATATCTAAGCGTGAGGGTAAACAAATACGTTGCGGGCTATTCATTTCAGGAATGGTGCCGCCGGTGGGGTGAGTTGCTGTTGAGGGCGATGAAGCCGGGGGCATATGCGCTGGTATTCGGCGGGACGCGGACCTATCACCGCCTGGTATGCGGCCTGGAGGACGCGGGTTTCGAGGTGAAGGACTCGATTCACTGGTTCTACGGTTCGGGCTTTCCGAAGAACTACGATCTGAGCAAGGGATTCGACAAGCGGGCGGGTGTCGAGCGCGAGGTTGTGGGAAAAAGAATAACGGAAGGAGGAAGAACAAGCGGCGGAAATGAATTTGGGCGAGCATTATCAGCAATAGGACGCGAAATAACCATAACCGTTCCCGCGACGGCCTTGGCGAAGGAGTGGCACGGATACGGCACGGCGCTGAAACCCGCGCATGAGCCTATCGCGTTGTTACGGAAACCGCTAGAGGGATCGAACTGTGACAACGCGGAGCGGTGGGGCACGGGGGCGCTGAATATCGAGGGGTGTCGGATATCGGCAATCAATTATACGGGCGGTGGTCAAAATAGAACAATTGCCTTTATGGGGGGTGGTTTACGCGACAAGCAGCCAAGGAATACGGGCGAATTGGGTCGTTGGCCGCCAAACCTGGTGCTGAGTCATGCCCCGGGATGCACTGAGGGGCAGTGCGTGGACGGTTGCCCCGTGGCGGCGCTGGATAAACAGAGCGGGGAACTGATAAGTGGGGCAAACCCGACACATCAAGGAAACAGCGGTAAGCGTCGCAATTGCTATCAGCCCTTTCAAGGGAATGAGATTTGTATTCCTTTGCGTGGCGCCAACTCCGGCGGTGCTTCGCGGTTCTTCCCCCAGTTCGGTTGGGCGGACATCGATTTCTACTACTGCGCCAAGGCGGGCCGGGCCGAACGCAACGCGGGGTGCGGGGCTATGCCAGAGCGGGCAAGCTTCGCCAAGAATACCAGTAGGCTAATTCGTAGGACCGATCCCGAAACAGGAGAAGAGGAATGGTTTGAACGGCGCGAGGATCACTATCATAGGGCACGCAACGATCATCCGACTGTGAAGCCAGTGGAACTGTTGATGTGGCTGTCGCGGTTGATCATCCCGAAGCACAAGGAAACCAGAATAGTTGATCCCTTCGGCGGTTCGGGCTCGAGCGGTATCGCCTGGCATCTGCTGAATCTGGAGGGCTATCGGATCGACGGGGTTGTGATCGATAAGGACCGACACTATTGCGATATCGCCGAGGCGCGAATAGCTCACGTCAAGCGGCACGGGATCAATTGGCTGAACGTCCGCCCGGGCGAGAAAGACGAACGGCAGGGAGAACTATTTTAATGGCTGGATTCAGGCGGATAGGCGATGTGGCGGGTTCGAAGGCGGTGCAGGAACTAGAAGGGGCCTTGCGCCGGGCGGCGAGGGCGCCGGACGGGAAAAACGAGTCGACGCCGGTGAGGCGGCGGCAGGGGGGGTTGGTGGCGGATGGGCGATATACCCGCTTGCCAGGTGAGTTTTTCGGCCTGGGTGAGTTGGGTGTGCCGGGTCAGGCGTTGCTGCTGTATGTGATCACGGCGAGCTATGACCACGGCAAGGGGGCGCCGTTTGTGGGGGTGGGGCGGGTGGCAAGGCAGATGGGTATGACTAGGCGGGCGGTGATGCGGTGGGTGGCGTGGTGGGTTGAGCGGGGTCTGCTGAAGACTACGGCAAGGGGAAGGGTGAGCTGGGGCGCAGGAAGTGTGCCGAGGGGGGCGGCGCCGTACGCAACGGTCTGGAATTGGGGGGGGCTGCACAGGCTGATGTGGCAGATTCGCAAGGGTGAAATCGACGCGGAAGGTGTGCACGCACGTATACAGTTAGGCGGGGGTGAAGGTGTAAACGACGGTATACAGTTAACTGTATACTCCTGTGCAGGTAACTGTATACCTCGCGAAGCGGGAAGCCACGGAAACGCTGGGGAAAACGGCCCGAAGCAGTTAACAGAAGCAGACGACTACATAGGGAGCGGCGAGGAGGCAAATTCGAAGTCGCTAAAAGGTGCCCCGCTAGCGCGGGGCGTTTTATGCCCACAAGAAGACCGGGACGAGGACGGGGAGGAGGCCGCAAGGGTCGATCCGTCCCGTTCCGGTTTTTTCGCTCGAATCCTGATGTTAATCAGGATAGCGAGGAGGAAGAGATGAGTGGGGATTTGATGATGTTCGTGGCGGGGATCGTTGGTTTTAACATAGGCGTGCTAGTTGGCTGGTGGCTGAGAGAACAAGTTGGCAAATATTCCAAGTGACGAGGAGATCGTGGAGTCGCTGTTCCGCCGTGTGAGGCGGATACGCGACGGCACGGCAGGACGAATCATGCCCTATGGTGAGGCTCTGGCAATGTCTGCCACGGCCCGAGGCGGACCGCCGCCAAACGCCCTCGAGCCGTTGGTGTTCTATGCCATGTTCTGCCGGGAGATGAGCAACCTGCCTGAGATCGGGCATGTGATCACGGAATGGTATCTGCTGGACGGCAGGGGGGCGGGAGCAACGATACGCGAGCTGCGCAGGCGGGGTGTGAGGATGGGCATTGCGACGTACTGGCGTAGGCTATATGGCGATCGCAGGCGAGCAGGTAGCAGGGACACGGGCCTGGCTGGATTCTGGGCAGGCTGGGCGAGGCGATATGCAGGATTCAATTAATTGGATAGCGTGTTGTACTTGACACGGGATACGATAGGGTATATAATTATATTATGCTGAGTAGTGTGACCAAGTGGTGACTAGGTAGGCCAAGAGGCAGACTCGATGTAGTGACCAAGTAGACCAGCAAGAGCTGAAACGATCAACAACGCTCGCCGACTTCGGCGGGTTTTTTTGTGTACGGGATCATGTGTTACGGAAGACAAGCGACAGGCTATCGGCAGCGCGAAGGCTGGGCACGCGCGCGGCTGGAGAAGCCACCGGAGACGGAAGCAGGGCGGTGCCAGGTCTGCGGAAAACCGATCGAAGACAATGGGACGCCGTTCTGCCCACTCTGCGATGCGATGGCCTTGCTGGACTGGTTGCCAGGCTGGCAAGGGCGGAACCTTGGTTTGCTGCGAAAGCGCGAAGCGGCGGGGGCCTCTCTCTGTATTAGTTAATTAATATATATACAGAGATGCCATAGAAGCCGCGCCGTGTCAAAGTTGACACACATTGAATAAGAGCAGGCGGGGACGGCGGATTCTTACTCCGCGGGCGGGCGAACAACTCCAGCAGTATCAATAATTTATGGCAACGAAAACGAAACGTGACGCGGGCGTGACGCCAAGCAACGAGCGCGACACGTCGGCGGCGGTTCCCCCCGAGGCCGGGGGCGATGCCTCGGCGGGGGGGGTGCTCACAAAATGCGACTCCTCCGGGAATATTGAAGATCGCGTAAAGGCCAACCTGGAGAAGTTCAAGGGGATCGGGGATCCGTGGGAGTTAACCAAGGAAGACCTAGTTTATCTTGCCGAGTGGCGGGGCAAGCTCGAGAGTGATCAGGGCGAGATAAGCGCGGCGAGGGAGGCTCTGATCGCCGGGGCGGCGGCGAGTTATATGCTTGTGCTCGGCGCCCAGAATTATCTGGGTCCGCGCGGGATAATGAAGGATAGGAAGCGGCAGATACCTCAGCCCGTGATACGGGAGGTGCTATTGCCGGCGTTGCGCGAGTTGCGCGGCATCGTGGCGTCGTTGGGCTTGGATCGTCGCGCCAGGAACGTCAATGATTTTGACGCCCTAGCAATTCCCGATGAATGAGCTACAGCCGTTAACCGCCGACCATGCCGCATGGTATATCGGGGCTCGATTCAAAAACGAAAAAGGGCAACCGATCGAGGTTTACCCGTGGTGGCGGGAGGTATTGGGGGAGGGACTGTTTAATCCCATAAAGCTGCTAATTATGATCAGTACGATCCGGCAGCAGGGGAAGACACAGCTCGCACTAGATTACATCCGATACCGGATGTTAAACGATCACGACCTGTACGGAATAGCGATCACGAACGCCGAAGCCCAAATGAAGCGGTTCGTATCGCAGAAGATTACTCGGCCGCTCGCTCACGAGGACGCGCGAATACGCAAGGCGGTTGAGGTTCTGCCGGCGATGGGGGAAGTTCGAGTCCCGGAGCTAAACAATATCCTGAAGATTTTGCCGGCGAACCGGGCGACCTCAACCGGCACCTCGCCGGATATATTGTTTTTTGACGAGACGCGTGATGCGCCTGACGCCCTGTGGGAAGAAATCGCGCCGTCGGTGATGGGGCGACCGGGCGCGAAGATCATACTTGCTTCGACAGCTGGCCCGCCTACGGGCTTTTTTTATGAGCTAATTAAGCTCTACGAGGAGAATCCGCCGGCTGACTGGTATCTATACCGCAGCCACGATGTGATTAATCCGCGGACGAGCCGGGCGGCCCTGCGGAAAATATATTCGGTTGGATCGCGGGCGAGCGAGTTACGCAATTTAGACAACGAGTTCGCCGCCGAGGGTGACGAGCTACTGGGTCGTGACGCGATCGACGCGGCGATCAAAAAGAAGTTGGTCAACCGCAAGGATGGCAATATCCGCGATGAAAAGGGGACGGTGACAGGCTGTTATGAGTGCTTCGCCTTTTTGGACATCTCGATCAAGCGGGATCTTACGAGCCTGGTTGTGGTCGGTCGCCCCGATCCCGAGGTGGAGAGTCTCGAGGTGCTGCGGATCACCTGCTGGGATCCAGCCCTCCTGGGCGGGCGTATATCGTTTGATCCGGTTCGGGCGGAACTGGTTGACGTAATAAAGAATTTTTCGCCGGGACGGCTGCTGATCGATACCGCGAGCGGCGGCGGCGAGTTGATCAACTGGGCGATGAGAGAGGGCTATTGCCCGCCGATAGAGGAATTTCACCCGACGGCGAAGACAAACCAGGAGATGTGGGGGCGGCTGCGGGATTTGCTGAACGAGCGCAAGCTCAAGATTCCGAATCATGAGCGGCTGATCGACGAGTTGCGCGGGCTGAAGACAAAGGAATTTTCGCAGGGGATGGGATTCAAGGTCGTGGATCCATCGAAGCGGTTACACCGGGATTTGAGTTTTTCGCTGGCGGGGGCAAGTTGGATAGCAAGCGAGGCGTGGGGCCAAGAAGAGGGCGAGATCGACAATTTTGATGATGTATGGAAAAGGTTGACATGGCAACAGAGCGCAGTGAACTGAAAAAACTTGAGGCGTTGATCAAGCGCCGGCATCCGCGACACGTGCAATATTATGACACCTGGGAATTTTTGCGGATAGCGCGCGAGGGCGGGAATGCCTGGAAGGATCGAGCCCTGGTGCAGTATAGCACCGATGAACCCGTCAACGATTTAGAGGCCCGCAAAAATCGCGCGATCGGCAACAACCATGTCAAGCATGTGATCAATGAAAAGCGCAATTTACTTTTCCGCCCGGGCGTTAACCGGTCGGTGGCTTTCCCCGAGAAGCTGGACGATCCCCTCAAGGAAATGTGGGAAGCGTTCTGTACAAACATAGACGCTTGCGGGACATCAAGGGATGATTTTTTCAGGAAGGCATACGGATACGGGGCGCTTTATAGCTGGGTTGGTATCCTGGTAGACAAGGAAAAGAAAGAGAAAAAGGGCGGCAAGGCGCCGACGGTAATGGATGCGCTGCGCAACCGCGACTATCCATATTGCACGACCTACACACCCCAAAATATCCTTGACTGGAGCATTGATAAATTTGGCCGCCTGAATTGGGTTCTCCTGCGGGATGTTCAACGTGATGATGCCGATCCGATGGCGGGGGATTCCAATAAACAACTAGAGACGTATCTGCTCTGGACGAAGACATTCTGGCGGCGTATTCGCGCAACGGCCGCGGTCGCGAAGCCGGCCAAGTCGGTCTATACCTTCGGCTCTGCGGTTGCCGGTGATCTGGATATGCGGAGGGAAATAACCGATCCGGGCGAAGAAGAGCTGCACGAACTCGGCGAGGTGCCGCTCGTGATTCACATCGAAACCGAACACCCCGACGAACCGCTGATCGGCGATAACGGGACGGAGGAAGTGGCAGACGTATCGCGGGGTATCCTAAACATGGGTTCCAACCTCCAAGAGCAGATTTACAATACCGTTTTTTCCCTCTGCGTAATCAAGGGGGGAATGAAAAACATCAATAAGATCAGCAAGCTTCGGCTTGGGACTCGAATCGCGGTTTCGGTTCCTGCGGGCGGGGGCGTGGATTTCGTCAGCCCGAATCCAACCGTTGTCGATTCGATTCAGCGCTGGATCGATCACGAGGACCGCACGATATACCAAAAGGCGAAGTTGCGGAGCGGCTACGGCGAGGAGAAGCGCCCGGAGCGGATGTCGGGGGTTGCCCATAGCTGGGACTGGAGGATCACAAATGACGAGGTTGCCGACGACGCCCGAGTAATGGAGCGGGTCGAGGAAACGGTGGATCGCCTCTATGGCAAGTGGCAGAAGATCGCCGGGTTTAAAACCGCGGTAAAGTATGCCCGCAATTTCAGCGTGATGAGCGCACCGGAGGCGCTTAGTCTATGGGAGCAGGCCAGAAACAACCCGCTGCCGAAAACGGCGATGGTTGAATTGGTAAGGCAAACCGCGAAAAACCTGTTACCGCGACTTGATCCCGAGAAGCAGTCCGCGATCGATGCGGAGGCCGAGGCGAATCCGACACCTCCGCAAAGCGGGGGCTCACGCCTGCCTGTGCTGCCGTCGGGGTTTGGCCTGAATCGCGAGCTGGAGCGGCGCGGAGGGGAAGGTGCCTAAAGCACTAATAGCGCGGATTAATGACCTGCGCCAGCTCCGCGATGAAACGGGAGAGGCCGTGGCTGGAGTCCTGGGCCAGTGGGATCTTAAAACAATACTGGAGGACGAGGCTGCAATACAGGTATTGGTCGGTGAGGTATTGACGGCGGTTGGGGCATTGCTGGAAAAGGCGAATGCCGGCGGGCGCAAATCGGGCGGGCGAATCCTGAGCGTTATCGGGGGTAAACCGCACCGAGAGGCCGTGGATTTTCAAGCGATTTTATCAAATTCGCTGGCTGATCAACTGGAAGATGTCAACCGATCAGCCGAGCAATTCGGCGAGACACTACGCGCGGAAGCTCAAAAAATGGCCGGGAAGGGCATGGATGCTGGTGTGATTATTGACCTCCTGGAGCGGGACTGGGATCTGGGCTCGAAAGGCCGGATCTGCGGCGAACTGTGGCGCGTGCTCGAGCGTCGACTTTGCGATCAAGTGGTTCAGGTATTTTCGCTGGCCGAATTGGCGATCCGGGCAGGGCAGGAACTTGAGATCAGGATATGAACCGTTCATGCCATGCCTGATACTACCGAAGAGCCAGTTTCTACACATCCCGAAGACGGGCGGCAAGTGGGTGCAGCAGGCCCTACAGGCTGGCGGCGTCGAGTTCGAGGAATGGTCGGTAACACATTGCGATGTGAGGAGTGCGCCGTATCCTGAGCGGTTCACGTTCTCCTTTGTGCGCAATCCGTTGACGTGGTGGCAAAGCGTTTGGCGCTACGGGATGGTGCGCAAGACACGGAATCAATCAATATGGCCGCCATTCCGCGAGACGCTACTCGGAGAGTCGTTTGGCGAATTCATCGAGGACGTCCTGGCGGAGCATAACGGGTTGTGCTCACGAGTGTTTGCCAATTTTACGGGGCAGTTTGTCGGGAAGCAGGAATCGCTGGCAGAAGACCTCGTGCGCGCTTTGACAGCAGCGGGGGAGACTTTCAACGAAGGGCGGATAATGGCTGAGCCGCCGTATCATTTGACGGACAAATCGTTTGATACGTGCTACACACCCGAACTCATGGCGGCGGTGATCATGGCAGAGCGTGATGCGATAGGGCGTTTTGGTTACGGCGAAGATTGCGAGCGCATGATAGTAAAGGCGGAGAAATGTTATCAACCGGACCAACAGGGGTTGTAAGGCTGGGTGAACACGTGAAACGCGGAACATACAGGGTGACATTCGGCAAGCGGATCACGCGGTCGGAGCGGGAGTTCGGGCCGGGGCAAGAACTTGAGATCGGGATATGAATTCTACTACTGGGTGACGTTCGCCGATGGGAGGGTTTGTCCTGACTGCCTGATTATCGAGGCGTTCCAGCCACCAGAGGGGCGCCCGTTGGCTGAATGGGTTGCC
>Ga0307378_10008658_pt1 | contig 13477 bp, 14 predicted proteins | sample UN1MG_FD_202238 | JGI IMG/M metagenome (GOLD analysis project Ga0307378, IMG submission 202238) | Soil microbial communities from Risofladan, Vaasa, Finland - UN-1 | ecosystem: Environmental > Terrestrial > Soil > Coastal area > Acid sulfate soil | place: Finland: Risofladan, Vaasa | collected... | reverse complement strand
CCCTTTGATGTAGTGACATTTATTGCAGGATTCTCAAAATTTCCAGTAAAGCTGTATACAGTGGGTTGTTTTATAGGGAAATTAGTAAAGTTCGTGATTATTATGATGTTCGGGAATGCTTTATGGTCATATTTTTTCTAATTAAAAATTACAGAGGAATTTAAACTTTATAAAAATGTCTATATAAGACTGCCGGAAAAAAGTCATATTCACTAATTATTCGAACTTGAACTTGCTGACAGCCACCCCAAAAAAGACCACACACATCAATACCAGCATTCCCACTTCTTTTAATATCCCGACCAATCCCAAATCAAAGAACAATAGATCATAGAATCCGTCCATGGCCCAGGCTGTTATAGTGAAATGAGCCATATCCTGCATGAATTGGGGTTCTATGAACAGCGGCCACCATGACCCGCCAATGGCTGACATGGTCAATACCAGCAGAGAGGAGATTGAATTTGCCTGGTCCTCAGTGGTCACAAGAACCGCTACCATCATCCCCAGTCCGGTGGCTGATAGAGTTATAGCAGCTATTAAAATAACCAGAGCCACTAAATCACTGCCCAGATTTAAATTAAATACATAATGACCAAATATCATCAGGACAGTAAGCTGGACAAATCCTCTGGTAAAGGTACTGGCAATCTTCCCGCCAATGATCTCAGCCTTGCTAATTGGTGCAGTTACCAATCTCCTTAGTGTTCCTGATTCCCGCTCATTTATCAGACTGACCGAGCCAACCTGAACTGTGGTAAACAATAAGAACATTACTGCAAATCCTGGTACATATTGCGTGAAAGGTGAAAACTCGCCCAGGTTGGATGTGGTGCTTTCTGATATCACTGCAACAGGAGAAGGTTCTGCAAATTGCCCTGCCACACCTACAATCTGCAAAATCTGCTCTTCATTAAAAACAGGAATTCCATAAGCTGCCACTGTCTTAACAGCCACTACACTGGTTGATATCCTGCTGGCATATCCTTCCAGGATCTTTTCAACCACTGTGTTCTGGGATTCCTGCGTGGGATTATTGATGATCAGCAGTTCACTGTCCTGACCTGTTATTACTGATTGGGTAAAATCCCTTGGAATAATGACCAACCTGCCATATTCCTGGTTCTTGACCCTTTCCCTGGCTGCGAACTCGTTGGATTCCATATCAACATCCAATATATCAATATCTTCCAGAAATTCTACCAGTCCCTTTGAAATATCGTCATTGTCCAGGTCAACCACCAGTACATCGATCTGGATATTCTGCTGGAACTCCCCGCCCAGTGCTAACCCTGCTACTGAGATTATTATCATAGGTAAGAAGAACATCAGGAGTATGGCGTTTCGATCCCGTATTACTATCTTCAGGTCCTTTATGGCAATAATATGGAATTTCATAGATCAACCTCTCAACCGGGTACCGGTGAGGTGAAGGAACAGGGTTTCCAGATCAGGTTCCTTGATCTGGATAGACTCCACATGCGTGCCCGATGAGATTAATATATCAATAATGTGTGCCAGGGATTCCCGACCGTGCAGTAACTGGATGGCCATACTGTCCCTGTCCAGCGAGACTTTTTGAACCTCATCCATCTTCTCAATGGATTCAACGGCACCGGCAGGGAAATCCCTGGCAATCATATGAATTATATCGCTCTCGCCCACCAGGTCCAGCAGTCCTTCCAGCGTATCCAGGGCAATGAGTTTCCCTTTATCTACTATAGCTATGCGGTGGCACAGTTTTTCAGCATCTTCCATCTGGTGGGTGGTCAACAGCACTGTCATTCCAGCCCTGTTAAGTTCCTGGATGGTGTCGTATATTCGCCTGCGGCTCTGGGGATCAACACCAGTGGACGGTTCATCAAGGAACAGGATTTTCGGGTTGTGCAATAGTGCCACTGCAATATTTATCCTGCGCTTCATACCACCCGAATATCCTTCCAGGATATCATCGGCCCGGTCAGTAAGACCCACCATGTCCAGCAATATCTCTATCCGGTTCTTCAGGGATTTCCCGCTTAAACCATATATCTGGCCATAGAAGGACAGGTTCTCACGTGCTGTCAGGGTAGGGTAAAGGCTGATCTCCTGGGGTACTACGCCGATGATCTTTCGTACTTCAAATGAATCCTTCTGAATGTCAATTCCTTCAATGGTAACCCTGCCAGACGTGGATTCCAGCAGGCAGCACATAATAGAGATGATGGTGGATTTGCCTGCCCCGTTGGGCCCCAGCAGTCCGAATATCTCGCCTCTGTTAATATCAAAGGAAACCCCATCTACAGCCGTGTGGCCGTTATATTTTTTAATCAGGTTTTCCACAGTGATTATGGAATGGTCATTCACTGTCTTTTCCGCCTTTTCGCTTTTGATAGAAATATATCAGTCCGGCCAGTATCAGCACCAGTCCCCCTATTAAGAATGGGTTCTGGAATATCCCGGCCGAATCCGGCTCTTCATATACCGCGACCGGCACGTAGATGGTATCCGAGATCAAGGTCTTACCTTCGGCATCGTCATATTCGATCTCGGTCTTTACCGAATAGGTCTTGACAGTTGCATCTTCATCCACTTCGATATTGAACATGGCCTGGACCTCATCGCCCGGTTCCATATCCCCCAGAAAGGCAGTGAAATCAGTACTGCTCAAGGGATCAGATAAACGAAGCCGGACCGTGGCCTTTGATGCAGTTTCTTCACCAGTGTTTTTGAAGGTGATACTGAGGATGCCCTTGCTGTCAGGCAACAGGTTACTGGAAACTTCTGTTACTTCAAAATCAGCCTGTTCCCTAACTATAAATTCGACAACATGGGATTCATTGACATCCTTATACAGGAAATTATAATCTATCTCGTTGGTTGCGGAATCTCCGTCCACCTGTACGTCCTTCTGGTACTGGTATGTAAGTTTTACTTTCAGTGGATATGTACCAGCTTCGGCATTGTTCCAGGTCTTGATCTCAAATTGCAGGGGTTCGGATACCTGGCCATTCAGAATCGTGCCTGCACTCTGTGATCGTGACTTAATATCAACGGGTGCTCCATCAGCCAATATTGTTACCACTACTCCAACTGCAGTGGTGACACCATATTCATATTGCTGCTCGATTTTTGACAGGGCGATCTCATTTGCATTTGCAGGCTCGTCCTCGGATTCAAATCCCAGGATCTTGCCCTGGTTCATGATCCGGATCAGGATGGTGGTAGATTCATCCCTGTCATACTCCGGATTGCCAATTATGCTTACTATCATCTCGGGTTGGCCGTACACAGTAAAATAATCCTCATTGAATTTCCATTGATTGGGTGGGATGGTTTCGGCCTGGACTTGAGGAACAAATATTATAAAAAGTATAAAAAAAACCAGTAATTTTTTCATAATTACACCCTTATGTATTCTAAATAGGTCTCTACTAATTGAAAAATATATGCAGCCAATTCGAGATTATTGATATTTTTACTTTCAAAGCATTGCTAAAATGGCAGCGTGCCAGCCAATCTTCAAATAGAAAGAGAATACATGAAATCATATGAAGAATGCCAACAGAGCACACCCAAGCGCCTGTCCGAAATGGAACGACGTCAGATGGAACCAGAATGTACTGGAAAGCCGCTTTGTATTCAACAACCCCGGAATCAATTCCGTGACATCTCTGGACAGCGCATTTGTTTTTAATGGAATTAGGCATGCTTAAATAATTTTAAATACTATCGCTTGATTTAAACCGATTAACAGCTAGGTGTAGATATTGTGGATATAGACGATGCTTTAGTTTGTCTGTCAAAAATTGATAAAAGTAATATACACAAAACAGAACATTTTGATTTAAGAGTTCAGCATCGTAAAAAACATATACCTCAAGATACAAATGAATTATATAGCAAAATTCTTAATGAAAAGCCAGTTTCGATTTCAAAGCAAGATGACAATAAATTTAAACTTGGTTATGAATCAAACGAAGATCATGACCTGATAATAATTGTAAGTATTAAAACCCAAAAATCATTAACTATAAATTTAGTGACATGTTATATTGAGCAGTCAAAGAAAAGGAGGCGTAAAGATGATTAGAAAGACGAAAGGTAGTAAGCACGACTATGACCTCCAAAATGATAGCATATTTTTTTATGGGGAAGATAATAATTACAAGTCATCCATTGATTTTGATGGTATAGTTATTGATTTCAATGAAGAAGATTATTTAATGAGCATTGAAATTCTAGATGCATCAGAAAAATTCAATTTTTCAAAACAGGACCTTCTTAATATTAAAAATTTTCATGCAACTATAGAAGTTACCAAAGAAAACATAGAATTAACTATGAACCTGAAAATATCTAAAAGAAACAGATTAGTAGCTAGTTCTTTGGATGCAATTACAATAAATAGTATGAATATTCCATCTAGCACGCAAGGAATAGCAGTTAATTGTTGATTTTATTGTTTTAAAAGAATGCGCATGATAGCCATCCTGCAATAAATAACTATCCCCGTACTAAATTACAAGGTCTTCAAACAGCATAACAATAACCTTGTTATGAACTTTGTCAATTCGATAATTATCGATATTATAGACATAGCATTATTTTACAGCCATCCAGATCAAGCAGGCATCATAATTAAAACAACATTTTTAAATGATAAAACGGTTCTATGTCCATCAAAAATATAACTGTGAGATAGTAAAGTGACCATAATTGAAATACTACAAGGAAGTATATGCCCCGGTGCACGATAATGGCTGATGATACCCAAAATGATCTGACCCAAAATGAAAAGCAGGTACTTCTGGCATTGGGAAAACTGAAGACCTCAGACCCTCAAACATTATCCAATGCTTCTGGTCTCAGCGTGGAAGCTGCGATCCAGAGTTCGTTTTTACTGCAGGAAAAGGGGCTTGCACAGTTATCTGAAGAGATTATCGAGAAATACCACCTGACCAGGGAAGGCGAAGAGTATGCAGTATCCGGACTGCCTGAACGTCAGATAATTGAAAAGGTAACAGCTCCAACTCCAATAGATGCTCTTAAATCAGAATTCGGACCCAGGCTGTCAGGAGTAGCTCTGGGCTGGCTGCGTAAGAAAGGCTGGGCACAGATCAGGGATGGGAATTTGATACCTGACAGTGTGCCTCCAAAAGGAGACGATGAAGACGCACTAGCACAATTGTTGGCAGGACAGGGGTCAGAGATCTCCAGGAAAGTGGTACAGGATCTGGCCAAACGAAATCTCATTGAGATTAATGAAGAGAAGACAAGAACCATAATAATCACAGATCCAGGATTAACAGTTTTTCAGGCAGGGATCACCCTGGAAGAAGAAGTGGCACAGCTCAATGCCGACCTCATCAGGACAGGGGCCTGGAAACAAAAAAAGCTGCGTTCCTATGACATAAACACACCCGTGGTCCCGATCTATGGCGCCAAGATACATCCGTACCAGCGCCTCATAGATGAGATGCGCCAGATATTCCTTGAAATGGGATTTACCGAGATCAAGGGAGAGATTATCCAGAGCAGTTTCTGGAACTTTGATGCCCTGTTCCAGCCCCAGGACCACTCTGCCAGGGAAATGCAGGATACGTTCCATTTAGACAGCACCAGTGACCTACCCCCTGAATATACTGATACTGTGGCAGCCATGCATGAACACGGCGGCGATATCAGCAGTAAGGGCTGGGGCGGTACCTGGAGCAGGGACGTTGCAAAGATGAACGTGTTACGTACCCATACTACAGCTATTACCATTCATTACCTGGCAGATAATCCGGACCCTCCGGTCAAGGCCTTCTGCATTGACCGAGCCTACCGCAGAGAGACCATTGACCCGACCCACACCCCTGAATTCGAGCAGCTTGAAGGCGTGGTAATGGATGAAGGCATGACCTTTGCCGACCTGCTTGGTTTGCTAACTATGTTCTACCACAGGATGGGGTTCACTGATGTCAGGTTCAGGCCCGCCTATTTCCCATATACCGAACCCAGTGTGGAACCCGAGGTATATATTGAGGGCATGGGCTGGATAGAACTGGGCGGTGCAGGAGTATTCCGAAAAGAGGTCACTGAACCGATGGGCATCAAACAGCCTGTCCTGGCATGGGGATTAGGGGTGAGCAGGCTGGCCATGCTGCGGCTGGGACTGCGTGATCTGAGGCAACTGTACCAGTCAGATATCGACTGGCTCAGGAAAAGCCCGGTCTCGGGGGTAAAAAAATAAATAATAGTTTTTTTTTCAAAAAAAAATCTATGATGGGAATAATCCCAGCAGTTGGATCGATTCAGCAACTCTTTTTACGCCAACTCCAAGGGCTGCATCCCGCATATTTAGTCCCATTTTCTCTCTTGTGTCCCATACATTACGGAATGACTCGACCAGCTTTTGTTCAAGCTGCTGGTTCACTTCTGTCAAACTCCAATGCTGCCTGTTAATGTTCTGGACCCATTCCAGATAACTGACCATAACCCCGCCAGAGTTAGCCAGAATATCAGGCACTAAAAATACTCCGTTTTTATTCAATATCATATCTGCTTCGGTAGTGGTGGGACCATTTGCACCTTCAACTATTACTTTTGCCTTGATATTGCCAGCATTTTGATCTGTGATCTGGTTACCCAGAGCTGAAGGGACCAGGAAATCACATTCAAGTTCTAATAGTTCATTATTTGACAGATTCTCAGTTCCAGGGAATCCCATAACGGTCCCTGTTTCGATCTTATGTGCCAGGACTTTACTGGGATCAAATCCATCAGGATTATAAATACCGCCCTGGGAGTCGCTCACACCAATGATCTTGCAACCCATGCTATATAGCGTCAGAGCAGCATGCACTCCCACATTACCAAATCCCTGGATTACTACTGGGGCATCTTTCATATTCATTCCCAGGGCCTTTGCCGCTTCTCTTAAGCATATAGCAGTTCCTCTGCCAGTGGCTTCTGTGCGGCCTTCACTACCCCCAAGTCCGATCGGTTTTCCAGTCACCACTTCAGGTACTGAATAACCTTTCAAAACACTGTACGTATCCATGATCCAGGCCATGGTCTGGGCATCGGTGTACATATCAGGTGCCGGGACATCCCTGTAAGGACCTATGAAATGGGAGATCATGGTCGTATACCGTCTGGTCAAGCGTTCCTTCTCTCGAACAGACATTTCTTTAGTGTCACATATGATGCCTCCTTTGGCACCACCGTACGGAATATCTATTACAGCACATTTCCATGTCATCCACATGGCCAGTGCTTTCACTTCATCCATGGACACTTCGTGATGGTATCTTATACCACCTTTATACGGTCCCCGCGCATCATTATGCTGGACACGGTATCCGGTGAATACCTTGATTTGTCCATTATCCATAATTATAGGCAGGGATACAGTGTGAACCATTTTGGGATGGATCAGAATTTCATGGATCCCGGGATCCAGGTCCAATTGTGCTGAACATATTTTTAGCTGATTACAGGCATTTTCATATGGGTTTTTATTGTCATCACTCATTTTTAATCCTCAATAATTTAATACGAATAATAGAGAATTTTACTATAATATTCTTTTGATTAAAGACTGAGATTGTTAGATATCGGTTTGTTTTGCCACGCAGAATCTGCAAAGAGCCTCATTATTATCTTCCTGTTTATCCTTTACAGGACAATAGTAATCTCCGCCCACCTTTTCGACAAAAAATCCACCCGGGAATGGAGTTCCCTCAGGATGTGGAGGTGTTTTAGTGATAAAAATATTGTAGATCGCACAAAGGTAATACAATACTGTCATTTGTGGATGATCATCTTCGGCTGCACTATTGATTTTATCCTGAAAATTTTTCAGGAAATCCTGGTACTGGTTTATATCCAGTTCATGATCTCCGGGTTTAATATTTGAAATTATGTTCTTGAAATTGCAGAAAATCTGTTCAGATAATTTTTCCTTGTATATCTTTTTATAATTGGGCGGGAGATATTTGCATTCATGTTCCATATATGCATGAATCTTCATAAGATCGAAAATACTGTAAGCAGCAAATTCTTTTTTCAGTATTGATAGCAGTGTCTCACGGTCACACACACATTCATGCATTTCCTGGATACCTTCCAGCTTTTTGAATGGAGCCATCAATAATTCAAACGTATTGAATGATATAAAAATTATATCGTTGTTACCTTGACATTTGATTCAGTTAATCGAACTCCATCCAATCATCAGAGGAATATTTTTTCATAACCATATTTTCCCCATCAAATACATAAAGAACCTGTCCATCTTCAGGTTTGATATGACATAACCGGTCCAGATCAAGTAAATCCTTCAACCCCTCAGCAATAGCAATATAATTACTGGTCTTTGCAGCCAGGTACTCAATAAGCAATCCACTCTGAACCTCCACCTCATCCTTCTTTATCGCCCTCCGTGCCGCCCGGCAGTGCCTGACAACCAGCCTCCCGTCACTGTCCAGAAATAACGGATAGCATCTGCATATCAACGGCCTGTCCTCATAGATAGTGCAGCTCTTGCTCTTAATATCAAAAAACACGCAATTCCCATCAGCTGTTCGCTTCAGTATCCATCCGATGGCCCATATATTTACACCCCTGATACCTGAGTATATATCAGGTTCAACCACATCCAGCCACTCCAGTCCTGTAGCCTCCACAATATTCCTGACATCCCCGGGAAACACGGAAATTGCATTGGAAGGCCTCTGGATACCCATAATGTCGATTATAAATTCCGGGTCAGGACAGCAGCACCAACCGCATCTGTTGCATCTGAACCCCGCTTCTTTGAGAAGGTCAGAAACATTGTCCGGGTCGATTTCCGATGCTTTTCTCAGATCTGCTGTTAAGGTGTCAAGCAGCATGATAACATCATAAAACATAATATAGGGAACATAGATAAATAGAACTGAAATCGAATTAATTCATTAATAAAGAGGGAACCTTATGAAGATGGTAGTTGCGGTAATACGGCCTGAAAAGCTCCAGGACGTAATGAAAGCTTTGGAGGCAGCTGAAATAAAGTCCATGACAGTCTCCAGTGTAAAGGGTCGTGGAACCCAGAAAGGCATCACTCAGCAGTGGAGGGGGCGCGAATATAATGTGGACCTGCTGGATAAGACAAAACTGGAGATAGTGGTTACGGATGACCTTGTTGATACTACCATAAATGCCATAATGGGATCAGCCATGACCAGTGATATTGGGGACGGGAAGATTTTTATCTTGAATGTGGAGACTGCTATCAGGATACGAACTGGTACAACCGGCGATAATGCCATTTAATTTATAACCTGGATTGTTATTTTCCTAAACCTTTAATATTGTCCAATACATCTACTCATCCTGAAGTGAGACTTACATGGCAGAGACAATACACTGGGCAGATGTAGTTGCCAGCGAAGCATTGAAAAAGGGTAATAAACATATAGTAGCCTCAGGCATAACCCCTTCCGGAAATATCCATATCGGTAACATGCGCGAGGTGGTGACTGCCGATGCAGTATACAGAGCATTGCTTGATGCAGGTTCTGAAGCTGAATTACTTTACATAGCAGATACCTACGACCCCTTACGCAAGGTATACCCGTTTCTGGATGACAGTTATGAAGCACACGTAGGCAAACCTCTTTCAGAGATCCCCTGTCCCTGTGGCAACCATCCAAATTATGCACAACATTTCCTTGAACCATTTTTTAGATCGCTGGACCAACTTGGAATCAAACCTGCAGTCCACAGGGCTGATGAACTTTACAAAGCAGGGGCTTATGTTGACGCTATTAAAATCTCACTTGTAAAAAGGGACGAAATTGCCCGGATTATAGAAAAAGTGTCGCAACGTACTCTTGAGCCTGACTGGAATCCTTTCAATCCCATCTGTAATGAATGCGGCAGACTTACCACGACTAAAGTCGCAGGGTTTGACCTGGAATCAGAGATCGTAGATTACACCTGTTCATGCGGTTCATCCGGAACAGCATCCATGCGGGGAGGAGGAAAACTTACCTGGCGGGTTGACTGGCCTGCCAGATGGCCTATTCTGGGTGTAACAGTAGAACCCTTTGGCAAAGATCACGCGTCAGCGGGCGGTTCCTATGATACTGGCAAGCGTATATCAAGCGAAATTTTCGAATATCCTGCACCCCATCCTATTGTCTACGAATGGATCAACCTGAAAGGGAAGGGCGCCATGTCCTCATCCACAGGTGTTACCGTTACCATCAGCGATATGCTGGATGTAGTGCCGCCTGAGGTGCTGAGGTACCTTATCATCAGAAGTAAACCTGAAAAACATCTTGAGTTCGACCCTGGTCTGCCCTTATTGAACCTGATCGATGAATATGACAACCTGGATGAGAGTATTGATAAAAGGGCCTACCAGCTTTCCCACGCAGGAAGTGAGGAGGGGGCCCAGATACCGTTCAGGCACATGGTAACAGCAGTCCAGATCGCAGATCACAGTTTTGATTACCTTCTGACAGTACTTGCGCGGGGGGGATATGATGTTTCTGATGCTGAAAAAATTCAACAGAGAGCAAATAATGTAGAAAAATGGCTGGAAACTTTTGCTCCTGCCATGGTGAAGTTCGAGATCCAGAAGACACTGCCGCCAGAAACCAGGAACTTCAACGATTTGCAGCGCCAAGCATTAAAAGTGTTAGTGGAACGTTTGCCTGGATTTAGTGACGGTCAGGCCATCCATGAAGGGATTTATGCTATCGCACAGGAGCTGGAACTGAATCCTAAGAAACTGTTCCAGACCATCTACCAGTCCATTCTGGGGACAAAGAGCGGACCCAGGCTGGGGTACTTTTTAGTGTCGTTGGAAAGGGATTTCCTTGTGGAGCGCTTCAAGGCTGCTGGTGAAGTTTGAAATTATTGTTGAAAGTGATGCTCCCCACAGCAGAGCTGTGAGGTATTGCTTAATACGTTCTTCTTTCATTGATTCCTCAATTATGATATTTGAGTATATTACTTAAATTCATTTCACACAATATAAGATTTCTTACTTTATTAAGAGGTGCTTCTTTAAAAAATCAATATTCAGATTTTCAACCCCTATATGAAATCTTCTAAAATATCCAATATTTTAATACATAAAAGGATAATATCAATCTGGCCATTACATTATTCAATAATAATTAGGAGAAACCCAATATGGACTGGGGAATGCAAAACCGAATCTCACAAATAATTAAACCAAAAACAGGCCGAACAGTAATGCTTGCGGTAGACCATGGATACTTCCTGGGACCAACCTCAAGATTAGAAAATGCAAAAAAGACCATTGAGCCCATACTGGAATATGCCGATGCGCTCATGCCAGCCCGTGGTGGCCTGCGCACCAGTGTTAATCCCAATACCTCGGTACCTATCGTGCTAAGGGTATCTGGCGGGAACAGTATTATCGGGGAAGACCTGTCCAGAGAGGGGATCACTACCTCTGTGGAGGATGCTATCAGGCTGAATGTGGCTGCAGTGGCCATGTCCATATATGTGGGCAGCGCATACGAACACCAGACCCTGATGAATCTGGGACACCTGGTGAACGAGTGCGAACGTTATGGTATCCCTGTAGTTGCAGTGACTGCGGTTGGTAAGGATATGGTGCGGGATGCCAGGTATCTGGCCCTGTGCTGCCGGATCGCAGCCGAACTGGGTGCCAGGATCGTCAAGACCTATTATACCGATGACTTCCACAAGGTAGTGGAGGGCTGTCCAGTCCCCATCGTGGTAGCGGGAGGCAAGCAGCTGGATACCGAACTGGATGTATTAAACCTGGTCTCCAATTCAATACAGGAAGGCGCTGTGGGTGTGGATATGGGCCGTAACATCTGGCAGAACGATCATCCTGTAGCTATGATCAAGGCCGTCCGGGCTGTGGTACATGAAGATTATACTCCACAGGAAGCACTTGAACTGTATAATAGTGAAAAGTCTCAATAGGAGCAAGACCTGTGCGTGCTGCCGTTTACTATAATAACAATGATGTACGCCTGCAGGAGATGCCGGTCCCTTCCATAGGACCTGACGAAATGCTGGTAAAGGTAGAAGCAGGTGGCATCTGCGGCAGCGATGTCATGGAATGGTATCGACTTGCCAGGGCTCCCCTGGTTTTGGGTCATGAGATCACAGGTACCATAACTGAGGCAGGGCAGGACGTAAAGCAGTACAATGTGGGGGATCGGGTCTTTGTATCCCACCACGTACCATGCAACACCTGCAAATACTGCCTGTCAGGACATCATACGGTCTGCGATACTCTGCGTTCCACAAATTTCGACCCTGGAGGTTTTGCAGAATACTTGCGGGTACCTGCTATCAATGTGGACAGGGGTGTATTTTTACTTCCTGACAGCATGAGTTTTGAAGTTGGCACGTTCATCGAGCCCCTTGCTTGCGTGTATAGGGGACAGCGCCAGGCCGGGATCAAACCGGGCCAGAGCGTGCTGGTGATAGGCAGCGGCATTACAGGTCTGCTGCATATAAAACTGGCGGCTGCACTGGAAGCAGGCAGCATCTTTGCCACAGACCTCAGTCAATACAGGCTGGATATGGCCCAAAAGTTAGGTGCCCGTACCATCAAGGCAACTGATGATGTGTCGAAGAGGCTGCGTGAGCTGAATAACGGTGATCTGGCTGACCTTGTGATCTTGTGTACCGGGGCTGTTCCTGCAATCGATCAGGCCCTCATGTCGGTGGACAGGGGCGGCACCATATTGTTTTTTGCCTCCCCGCAGCCGGATGTTAAAGTACCGTTTACCATATTTGACCTTTGGAAAAACGAGATCAGTATAACGAATTCGTACGGAGCAAGTCCTCTGGACATCACAACTGCCATCGAACTGTTAGGGTCAGAAAGGGTTAAGGTTACAGATATGATCACTCATACATTTGGATTGTCAGATGCCAAAAAGGGATTCAAACTGGTGGCTGAAGCAGGGGAATCCATGAAAGTGATTATTAAACCTCAGATGTAAGGAGGTATTGAATGAGGATAGTAAAGGAATACCAGAGGCGGGAGTTCTGCAAGGACTGGAGCTGTCCTACCCAGAAAAAGCTGGATGCTGCTGCAGACAGTAACGCCATTGATACTATTAAGAAAGAGGAATGCCAGAAGTGCAAGGCCCATATATTCCATAAATGGTTGATGGACAGGGACTTCCAGGTAGTGGTAATTGAATAGAAAATCATAATAAATTCAATTTTTTAGCATCTGACCAGCAGGGAAGATATTATTTATTTGTAATCACTAATCCATGATGTAATGAAATATTTTGGGAGTGAATATGGATGATACGGGATGAGAATAATGAAGTTGATACAGTAAGTGCAGGATTGGTTATAATAATCATCGGGCTCTTGCTTGTCCAATGTGCTCCTATATTATCAGATCTCTCTTACACACCCAGGGAAATAACTGGTTATGAAGATAAGACCACACGAATCCCTGATTATATTGCACCACAGGTTTTCATTG
>Ga0307378_10008654_pt1 | contig 13479 bp, 25 predicted proteins | sample UN1MG_FD_202238 | JGI IMG/M metagenome (GOLD analysis project Ga0307378, IMG submission 202238) | Soil microbial communities from Risofladan, Vaasa, Finland - UN-1 | ecosystem: Environmental > Terrestrial > Soil > Coastal area > Acid sulfate soil | place: Finland: Risofladan, Vaasa | collected... | reverse complement strand
CATTACAAGTGGGTGTTCGTCGTCCTAGTTTTGATGTTTGTTACACAATCAACTGTCCTCTTCCTATTGAGTTAGTATCCTTTGAGGGTAGGTCTTATAGTCACTTTAACCGATTAACTTGGGTTACGGTAACTGAAACAAATAATGATTATTTTGTTATAGAAAAATCAGAAGACGCTTATGATTGGGATTCAGTTGGTAAGGTTTATGGTAATGGTACATCACATACCAGCATACTTTACACATTCAAAGATAATAGTTACAGTAACACTTTAAATTATTATAGATTAAAACAAGTTGATAGAAATGGTGAATATACTTATTCAGATATTATAACGGTTGATAACTCCAATAACCCACACCCAATACCAGTATCAAGATTAAACATGTTGGGACAACCAGTAGATGAAACCTATAAAGGTATCATAATTGAATACTACAGTGATGGTAGTGTCATTAAAAGAATCCAAGAATAAAGCATTAAAAAACCCCTAATTACTTAGGGGTTTCTTTTTTAAAGGGCCGAACGGAATTAACTGTTTCGGGATCCACCACCTTATTTTTCTAAACAAGGAAACAATTTTGTGGAGGCGGGCGGAGTCGAACCGCCGTCTTGCTACATATTATAGATACCTTCTACATGCTTAGGATAAGATTTTCTAACCTTCCAAACTTCACGGTTCCCTTATTTTATAGTGGTTCGGTTTACTGAGAACTAATCTTCCACTACCCCTTTTAAGATAGGAATAACATCTGCTTTTGAGACTTCTGTTCCTGGGATGTCCCACCCCGTTGTATTATCTAATTTAATTAGATAGATACTTCTGCACCTTCAGTCACAAAGTGACCTACAGTAACATCTGCGAAAGTTTCGCCGATTGAGTTGTTGATAGTTGGTTTTTACGAGCCACTCTGACAAGTCTCGACATGCTTACTCACCGATAATGATATCCAATCAATACCTGGCGCCCCCATAATTCAAAGAACAATACAAATATAAACATTAAAACTTAGGTAGTCAAATTAATAACTACCAAGTTTTGCTGCTTTGTTTTGTAATTCTTGCATTTCTTTTTTCAAATCTTTAATCTTATTTTCTTCATCCTTAGATAAATTAAAATTAGATTGTAATAAACTTACCTGACGGCTAAGTTTATCGTGTTCACGAAGTAAGTTGTCAAACAACTTTGCCTTCTCTTCTCTAGTTTGTGTACTCATAACGTTTCTTTTTCTATAAGTATACATCTATTTATATAAAAATGAAGAAGATACTCACAGATAAGGAGAAACAATTGATAATTGAGTGTAAAGTACTGTTAAAAAGTAATCCTGAAATTAAAAAACGTAAATTAACCGTTATTAAAGACTTAAATAAGAGATTATACTACATTAAAGTTTGGTGTATTACAGAATCTCAACCATTACATGTTTTAAGAAACTTTGATAAAAGGTGTTTTAGAGGTAAAAACTGTTATCATTTGGATCATATGATACCAATAATATATGGTTATAATAATGGAATATCTCCAGAAAAAATAGGCGGTATGAGTAATTTAAGGTTTATAAGGTCAACTGTTAATATGCGAAAGGGCCATAAATTAACCAGCGAATCACATAAAGTTTTAAGGAAGCTTAAAAAAAGAATTTGATATTTATAATAAAACAAAGAATATGAATTTCAAAAAGAAGACAGAAAAGGAAATTGAAGTTGCTCAATCTAAAAATGATTACACCAACGGTTATGAGTTTATACCTTGGTTATGGTACATGAGAAAAATGTATTTACTAGGTTTTTTTGGTAATATGGCTTTAGGTTGGTGTGGTGGTGTATCTGGTATTATGGATGACTCAAAAGATTGGGTTAGTTATGTTGTAATTAGTTTCTTTGGTGTATTAGTACCTACCGTAATTGGTTATATGTTAAGAAGAGATTATAAAATGTTACAAAAAGGTCAGTCATCTTAAAATGGTTTTTAAGATTAAATATAATTCACACTATTCAAATGGGTTTATTTACAAAATTTTTCATCTATTAAATTTTAAAAATAGAATGGATTATTATGTTACCTTTAGTAAAGATTGTATTTATGATGACACTACAAGTCACAAATTTGATGTTAATAAATTATTTGGTTTTTCTATTGGTTACCATCATAATAACTCATATAGATTTGGTTGGAATGTAATTGGTGGTCAAATAGATATACATGCATACTCTTATGTAAATAAAAAAAGGGTTATACAACAAATATGTAGTATTAACCCAGAAAAAGAATATAAATTCAGTATTATTGTAAAAGACTCTAAAGTTATTTTCAATATTATAGATGAAGATTTTAATCTTTCACAGACAATTATTTCAACAACACCTAAAAAAATATGGGGATATAAACTTTGGCCCTATTTTGGTGGAACTAAATTAGCTCCACAAACTATTCACATTACTTTTAATAACTAAAAAAAAATGATATTTATAAATAATGTTTAATATTACTACTATAATAAAAAAAGAACTTTTAAAAGAGGCTAAAATTAAGGTTAGTAAGGATGAGTATATTAAATTATTTGAGGATGATACTATTCTTGTTTTAAAACCATTAACTCATCAAGCTTCATGTAAGTATGGTGCTGGTGCTAGGTGGTGTGTGAGTTCACGTGATTCTAAGTTTTGGAACCAATACACACAAAAAACGTCAAAATTTGCTGGAACTAATTGGTATAATGTTAAAGAAATTATTAAAGACATAAAACAGACTTGGGCAGATAAATTATTAGGTAAACCAGGTACTGTTGTAGAAAAGGAAGTTAAAGAATTTATTAAAGAGTTTCCTGTTGGTATTTTATATTTTGTTATAGTTAAAAAACGTATTAAAAGTTATGAATGGATTGAGAAGTTAAGATATAATAAACCAATTTATGATATAGCTGATCCTAAAGATCCTATGAATAAGTTAGCTTTACTATATCAACCTGATAGAGCAGATTTTGGTGATTTATCAACTTCTGATAAGTATGATTTTTTTAGTTATATTAAAGATAAGGTGGATGCATCACATAATAATATGTCAATATTCGATGCATTAGATAAGAAAGTTACTCTTAGTGAAGTTAGTAATATATTAGGTAAACAATTTGGTGTTGCTTTTAGATTTATTGAGGATGATTTTCAGAAAGAAAGAGAAAGAATTGATTATATATTAAGGAATGTATTAGATAAAGTTTATCCATTGGCTGGTGATAGTGAAAGTAAAACCCCAACAACTTGGTTAACAGGTAGTGATGGTAAATTATATAAAGCTAAATCATCTGATGTTAGTCCAAAAGATGATAAAGGTACAAGACATTTTAGAGGTGTACCATATAAAGGTGGTAATTGGTAATGAATATTAGAACTATAATAAAAGAGGAATTAATAAGTGAATCATATTCAGGTGTTGAAGGTTATATTAAAGCCTTACGTGATATAACATCTGGCAAACAAAGAATTTATTATCAATGGATAATGGATAATTTAGAAAAAGTTTCAGTAGTTAATCATGAAAAGAGTGAGGTTTTATTACACCATATTAAAGAGTTATTAAGAACAACACCAAGTAGAGGTATATGTCAAAAAAAAGGTTGTTACGAAACAGCATTTAGAGTTGCCTTAAACGGTAATTTAGATATAAGATATGTTGAGGGATATGTACAATCTTTAATACCCATTGTTCATGCTTGGAATTATTACCCAGAGGAAAATATATATTTTGATTTAACTAATGATATTGCTTGGAAAGGTGAGAAGTCACACTTTAATGAATATTATAAAGTTATTGAAATGGGTGAATACGAATTGGGTCAGTGGTCTTCTATCACAGGTTATGCTGGTGGTTTTATGGAAAGTCCTCAATTTATGCGAGAAATTATAGATAATGAATAATTATAAATAATGAAAAAATTATTAACAGTTATTTTAATACCAATATTTCTTAGTTTCATATCACTAACATTTACCCCAACTAAACTAAATATAAAACATGGTGATATGGTTTTATATTTGGATTCAGATACCAACAGTTTTATCTCCACATTAAATATAAAATACTCCGATTTTTTAAAATTAGATTCCGATAGAGATAATAGATGGTTTAAAGATACCTATAAAGTTGTTTATGATAAAAAATTTTACCTATATAGTGGTTATGATTTAGGTCATTTAACACCGTCACACATCACATCTTATAACGATACTTTAAATCATAAATCATTTAGTCTTTTTAATCAAGCACCACAGTTAGCATCATTTAATAGAGGTAAGTGGGCTAGATTAGAAGGTAGTATTGAGGATTCCATTTCTAAGTATAAAAGTGATGTTTATATTATAACTGGTGTTATTTATGATAATAAAAAAAAGACCTACTTAAATAAGTCTAGGATTAAAATACCGATAAGTTATTATAAAATATTATCAATTAAAAGTAAGAAGTTACTTTATGTTTGGGTAGGATCTAATATAAATGGTGAAGTCATTCAAATAGATATAAAAACATTAAATGGTTTATTAAAGTTAAATAACAATAAACTATCATTTAAGTTTTAAAGAAACATCTACAATAAATTTTCCTTTTAGTAATTTACGACCTATTAAAATAGGGAATTTCATTTTACTTCTATTAGCAAGAGTAAAATCTGTACGAATACTACGTCCAGATATATTAACTAGCAATCGGATAACATACCTTTCTTCAGTATGTCCGAATGAACTTTTGATTACTTTTTTAGTATAGTCTTTAAAACAAACTTTTTCACTATTAGGTAATGTACAACAAAGAACTCCATCATTCTCTTGTATTTTCTTAACCCCCAAAGATGATGTTGCCGCTCCAGTATCAATACGTGCAGAGATGGATTCAATCCCAACTTCTGGAAATGAAATTATCTCTTCCGAACCAATAATTGTTTTATCTTTCTTCATGATGGTCAACACCCTTAAATTCTCTTTTACTAAGAATACGGGAAATTTCCTCAAAAGAAAAGGGGCGGTAATCACCTAAGATTATGTTCGCCGAGTCTACACCAACATCCATTGAACGTCCCCATACTTCAGTTTCAAGACTGTTGTGTGAGTGACCATAAAGATGCCAAGATCCTCTATGAGATTTATTCCATACTCTCATTGCGTAATGACAAAGGGTTATTGTCTGACCATTGATGTTAACTTCTGTTAAATCTTTAATCCATTCAAATCTGTCTCTTGTGTATGATTTCATTAATACAGATTTTTCATGGTTTCCCTTAATAAGATAAATCTTACCGTTCAATCTGTTCAAAATTTCCATAGTCTTTTCTTGGTTTGTCAAAGAGACATCTCCCAAATGATAGACTTCATCATCTTCCGAAACCGTCTGGTTCCAGGCCTTAATCAACACCTCGTCCATATGGTTCGCGTCCTTAAAAGGTCTCCCACTGTACTTGATGATGTTATTGTGTCCGAAGTGTGTGTCGGACGTAAAAAACACTTTACTCATTGTTTATAAATTTTTAATTAACCCACCATTATATTCTACTTTAACGGCCTTTCCGAAAACTTGGTGGGTCCACCCGTTTTGATGACCGTGGTTATTGGCGATTAGATAACCTCTTTCTTTATTCTTTTGTATGATTTTATGGGCGTCAATCCATCTTCCTCGTACTTTACTAAAAACTATATCACCTATTTCATAGTCTTCTTGTTTAACAAACGTTAGTTCACCACCTGTGGTTAGAATAGGTGTCATCGAGTTACCGAAACACTTCATACTGCCACTACCGATTTCTTCTAAGTTTTGTTTTAATCTTTCATATTTTGTCATTTTTTTTTTAATTAAATTCTTTTGTTGGTGTACCATCTTCGTACTCCGCTTTTATTACTTTACCGAAGATTAGATTTGTTCTTCCGTTTATATTACCGTGACTATCTGATACCTCATAACTAGTGGTTTTATGTCTACTTCTTGTTTTTTTAGTGATTATATGTGCATCAATAATATACCCATCTATAATACAGAAAACTATATCACCAACCTTATAGTCTTTTTGTTTTACATAAGTCAATTTACACCCCGAATATAATAAAGGTATCATACTGTCACCATAACAAATCATTTGTCCAGTACCATAGTTCATTAAATCTCTAAAAAGTTTTTCGTATTTATCCATATTTTTAATTTTTATTAATAAAAAAAGGTCATAAGTGTTGCGGACAAATATCCAAACCCCCATGACCCTTAAATTTGTTTTAGAAGTTATTAATCCTCTAAAAAGTTTTTTTTATGTTTCGCTTTACGCGTATAATCTTTTACCCCTTTGTGTACTTTATGAGTTGGACGACTATATAAACCAGCTGAAACCAATGCCTTTCTGTGGGCTATTTTCTCCATTTTTAGTAGAGTCTCGCTTGATATCTTAATTTTAATCGTTTTCATAATACAAATATACATAAATAAATAGAATTGACAAATTAAAAGTTAATTTTTTTCTATTCTTTTTGATTTAATCTTCTTTTCCGTTATCTCGAATATCTTACTTACAAATAATAATCCCAATGTTATTACTATAGGTACAATATACATACCACATCCAATCATAATACCTATAGCACTTACAGTCCATATAAATGAGGCTGTCGTAACGCCAATTATCTTATCATCCGTTCTCATAATAACACCAGCACCTAAAAAACCAATACCTGTTATTATTTGACCAACAATACGTGTTGGATCAATATTTGGTAGGTCTTTAAGTAACCAAAATGATGTTGTTGTTAATATAGTACAACCTACAGCAATTATTACATTAGTTCTAATTCCAGCAACCTTATTTCTTATTTCTCTATCATACCCAATAATAAAACCACATATCGTTGATACTAAAATTTTTGGTATGAAGAACCAAAATATATCCAATTCATTATTTATTAACTCCAAGATGTTTTTCTGCATTTTTTAAGTAATTTATTATATTTTCAACCCCAACTGGGTTTTGTGAATGTACACTGTATTCTGGCATTTTATTTTTATTATCAAAACAATAATCTACTAACCATTTTGCAGCGTCATATCCAGTTTTCTCTTCAGTGTACCCAACACCTAAATCGTGATCAAAACTGATAAACTTTGGAAGTCCGTATTTATTTATATAATTAATAAATTCATAGTAATTTCTAACAATAACCCATTCATTTAAATTACTATTTGGATATACCATATCCAAACTTCTTATATCATCTAAAAATAATTTCATTTTAATTTTCTTTTTGGTACCAATCTGGTACATTACGTTTTTTCCAATTCGCTAAATGTGATTTACCGTTAACATAGTAATTACGATAAGACAAAAGTGAATTAGATAACTTAAATTCATCAGCCATAGCTGGTGTTGGTGCGGTAAAACCTATATTAGGTAATTTAGGTTCATTATCAATACACCAATCGATTACAGCCTCACATTTATGAATCTTACCGTATCTATAAGTATATTCATGACAGAGTGCTTTACCTAGTAAACATAACCATCTATAATTCTGTATTGAATGTCTAGCCCAAATACTACTTGGATGGTTAACATGTGTTTTTTTATATTGAGCCGAACCCCCACTAACCCAATGTACAGTACAAAGTAATTGAGCTGTCTCTAAAGGCATCTTAACAACATGTTTATCAACATGATATTCGGCACATTTAGTAATGTCCTCGGATAAATAAAAAATATTCATTATTACAAATATATAAAACTTTACAATATATTACAAGCTAATATATTTATATTCGATGATTAACTCATCTTTTTAGTCACCAGAGAAAATCTCTGTTGAGTTATCCCAGAAAGGTAACGAAGTTATTAGAAAGAGTTACAAATAACAAGTAATTAAAGTTACAACAAAAATGGCGAACATTACAAACAAGCCTATGGCCTATATTACGGTCAACAAAGGCAGAACAAAAATCAAGAAAGACAAGTTTGTCTACTTAGAGAACGGAGCAGAATTCGAAATCGAACTTCATAATCCGACACAGAACACAGTTCTATCAAAAATCTCAATCAATAATAAATTAATTTCTTACTCAGGTATCGTTTTACGTCCTGGTGAAAGAGTATTCTTGGAACGTTACCTTGATAATCCTAATAAGTTTAAATTTGAAACTTATAGTGTTGGTGGTAGTTCAGAAGAGATTAAGAAAGCAATCGAACTAAATGGTTTAGTTAAGGTTGAGTTCTATAATGAAGATACTACGCCAGTGATAAATTACCCAATACTAACTAATCCAACTTGGGTTACAACAGCCAACCCTACTTGGACATTAGGTACTGGAGGAAATCAATACTACTCAGGGACTGGGTCATTAAGTACAACCACATCTGATACAATAATGTATAGTTCTAGTAGTAATTCATCTATACCTATTGGGGCATCTACCTATACAACAAATAGTTTAAATTTAACTGGTTCACTATCTGAACCAAATAGTTCAAGACTAAAGTCTAAAAAGACAAAATCTTTAGAGACAGGAAGAGTTGAACAGGGTTCTCACTCGGATCAAAGTTTCCAAACAGTAAATAAAAAATTCCATTACTACACAACAAATACTGTTGAGTTACAAATTAAACCAGTATCTCAAATGTATGTTGACGCAAAGGACATCAATAAGATGAACAAACATTGTACTAAATGTGGTAAAAAATCCAAACACGGTGATAATTTCTGTGGTGGGTGTGGAAATAGATTCTAATTAAAATAAAATTGTTAATCATCAAAAAAAAGGGAGCATGTTGTTCCCTTTTTCATTTTATAAATGTATTTATGGATATAAAAAAACTATAAAAAAATATGAAAAAAATCTCTAAAATTTTAATTACTACAGGAATAATTTTCCTTACTCTTTGGGGTTGTAAAAATACAACACAAACTTGTACCACACCAACACCATCAAGTGTGGTAGATACAACTAAATACACAGATGTTGTATTGATAAATAAATCTGGACTTGATTCTGTACAGGTATTTGTAACTTTAAGTAATATGAATTCCATAATCGGAAAATTCGGAATGGACTCTTCTGATATCGTAACTTATTGTGCTCCCGATTCCATTCCTTGTGTTGGAAATTTTTGGGCAAAAAAAGGTGTTCAATACCATCTTGGAGATACTACAGCATTACCCGCTGTTGTTATAACTTGGGGTATTCAAAATCAAGCGTGTACTTCGGCTCAAAGTATTGTGGATTCAAAAGGAAGACAACTTTATCCGTTCGGGTTAAACATTTTTGAATTTTCAGTAAATACATGGTGGCAAAAAGGTAAAGTAACTGGTAGTGGTGAATCTTTTGATATTTCATGTGTTGATGGGCTTCATTGTGTTCTACAACAAAGTGTCACATCTTTTGGTCCAAGAAATACTGATGGACTAAACCCAAATTTTGGGGCGTTTTGGGATTTTGGGTACAAAGATAGTACACAACAACTTGTAAAGTTTACTAACTCAAGTAATGGGGTTTTCTTAAGAGGTTGTGTAGACATTGCAGGTATATTTCCATATGGATGTGATTGGGGGTATAAATCTGAACAACCACCAACACCTTGTAGTAATCCAACATATTCAGTAACATGTTCAACAAAATGGGGTCAGATTAATTCATCCCAAACTAATAGACAGGGACAAGGTGGTCAGATTATTTGTGAATTCTTAGGGTTTACATATGGAGCTGAACCAGCAGAAAAATAATAAAATATTATATAATAAAAAAAGGGGGGACTTTAATGTCCCCTTTTTTGTTTTATAGACGTATATTTATTTAATATAAACTCGACCTGCCCAAGGTAATTGGGGGTTCCTAAAAAGTTCTTCAAGTGAGTGTAAATAAATTATCTAACTATGAAAAAGGTATTATTAACACTTATGACAATAATAGGGTTTACCCTATATAGTCAAACAGATACAAATTCCGATTATTTAAATCCTGAAATTTTCGACAATGAATGGAGGTTATCTTTAAATGAAAAAATAAACTTCATTACTTTTCATAAACCAAGAACTAGTAATAATCTTGAGTTTAGAATATATCGTGGTGAGGAAGAGGAATACTATATTTCTATTATTAATAAAATGGGTGAGATAGTTCTTAATTGTAAACTTAAGCCTAGTGATAATATAGATTTGGGTTCGTTAAAAAGTGGTGTTTATTTTATAATCGCCAGAGATAAAAAAGAAAATAAAATAATTAAAATTATAACTGTTATATAATAAAAAAAGGGGGTTAAACCCCCTTTTTTTATTTGTATTTGAATTCAATTATACCAGTATCCTCATAGTCCTTATCATTTAACCCTCTAGACTCTTCAACATGGTCGTCATAATAGGTGTTATCACTAACTTTAACTCTACGGTAAGACTTTTCAACGCCATCAATATAAACTCTCATTTCAAAATAATAAGATAACTGCCCACTAACTAAGAAGTGAACGGTTTGACCCTTCTCTAACCCTAAGTATTCATAAGTCCAAACTTGAGGGATGTTAAGTCTGTTTAAATAAGGCTTCTTATCTGAATAAGATGGGGATGCTAAAACTTCAATAAAATCTGAATTACCAGTCGCAGGGGTCTGTAAAAAAGTAATCTCAAATTTTACCTTATGGTAATCTTTCTTCTTACAAGAAGTAAAAGAGAACCCTAAAATTACGATTAAAATTGTGTATATGTAGTTTTTCATATTATGTGGGATTTAGAATACAAAGATACAAAACATTTGGTCAATGCCAAATATTTATTAAATAAATATGTATGAAAAAAGTGATTAGACTTAATGAAAATGATATAGAGAATCTTGTTAAAAAGATAATTAAAGATACTACTATAACTGAACATGTAGACAATTATATTGATTTAGAGTTTGAGAAAATTATAAGAGAGTTAGGGAGGGGTGCGAGTAAAAGTAAGATGGATATAATTGATAAACTTAAATCTAAATATGATTTATTAATGACTGTTGATGGGAAGAAAAATTTAATAGAAAAAATAAAAGTCGCCATGGAGGAAAGTAAATTAACTGAAAATGAAAGGCCAAGAGGTGGAATGATGTTTGGTGATAAAGCTGAAATCATTGATGGGGTTATTAATAGAATAGGACAATATGGCGATGAATATATCGAATCTTTAGAAGGTTTAAATTCAGCATTTCCCGTTACTAAATATAAAAAGATTGAACCTTCCAGGAACATTGAAGTACCTAAAGGTGTAAAAATTCAGAGTACTGTTTACCCAACTAGATAATAAAAAAGGGACTTAAAGTCCCTTTTTTTATTCATCATATTTTTCATTCATTTCATCTATGAAATTAAATCTAGGATCGTGGAATTCATTAATCCCTACTAACTTATGTTCAACACCGTTAATTATTGCACTGTGATTAGCGTGAAAGTGTCCATAGAAATGATACTTAATGTTTGGGTTTTTCTCTTTTAAAAGTTCCCACATACGAGTAACATCATTACGTTCCTTAACTAAATCCTCTAACAATTTATCATCGTCTTGAGCAAATTGTTCAACTAAATAACCAAAACCGAGTTTATTAGTTGGGTGACAGAAATTAGGTGCTGTATGTGTAATTACAACGTCGATACCTTCAACATCTTTTAATTTTTCTTCATCAAGAACGAAAAGTTCATCGAACCAATAAAGTTCTGTTTCATGACCTTTACGTCTGTACATTTGCATTTCTCCCAATCTTTGTTTACGGTCAATGCTAACAGCACCACCAACAGCTAAGATTTTTTTACCGGCAAGTTCAATTACAGTATAATCGGGAAGTAAATGAAGATTTTCAAAATGGTTTATTAAATGACCATCGAAGAATTTAGGGTTATCATGATTACCTCTGATTACATACATTTCAATATTTTTTTCAATTAAAAATCTATTTAGTAACCCCAAAGTGTTCATATCATTAAATTCAGTAGTAAACCCAATACCAAAATCACCAACCTGGAAGATTATACAATCTTTCATTTTGTCATTTCTAATTTTCCACATTAAATGGTTAAAATTACCGTGAATATCTCCTAATATGTAAATGGGTTTCATTTTATTTAACTTCAATTACCTTATAAATTTTTAATAGTTCAATCTGTGTTAATTGTTTTATTGTTGCAAACATTTCTATAGCATCTGTTAAAGATTCAGCTTTAATTTTATGGACTAATTCACCATTTTTTGTTGTTAATTTATAATCATTATGATTCATATTTACCTTTTTATTATATATAAAGATACGAAATTATTTTAATAAAAACAAAAAACCCCAAAGAAATTAATCAAAGGGATTTTAGGTGGTGAGAAAAGGATTTTAACCTTTTGATGCCCCATTTCGTGTTATAGCTTTTGGATTTTAATGCCCATATCTTAACCTTATTATCTGTGACCAACCCATCCGTCGATGGGACGTGTATACCCTCCACCACTCACCATATAATAATAGTAAGGATAAATAAATTAACTGTCAATAACTTTTTATAAATTTATTTGTTATTTTAAACATTTTTACCTATAAGATTAAAAATTAAATTAACCATAGTTGAGAAATCGTCACCTATTTCTTTAGATTCACTATCATCATAATACCAATTAACCGAAACATTCGGTATGGTTTCAAACTGTTTAAGTATTTTAAGTAATATCAATGATGATTTTGTACTAAAATATTCTAAATTAATATTAATAGTTAAACCACCTTCTCTATTTGACTTAACATACGTACTTACCCATAATAAAATAGGATCATAAAACATTTTAGCGTCTTCAGGTACTGATACGCCTATAACACTAAAAGTCCTATCTTTCGGGTTGTACTCCAAAAGAGGTGTTTTTTCTGTTGCCTTTATTTTAAGTGGCAAATCAAACATTATATAAATTTAAATTGTTTCAATATCTTCTCTGGCTCAATTGGGCCGTCTTTAATAATTCTCCACGTACCATTTCTGATATTATCGATTACATTTCTCACAGTTGTAGATGAAAAACCTGGTATACCAACAACTATAAGTTTAACTAATCTTTCACCGTTAACTTCCCTAATTTCACCCACCTCAACTAAACAACCATTTGCATTAACAACCACTAGAGAACCCTCTTTAGGTACCCACTTAGGTTTTTCTCTATGTTTACTAAACTTACTCATTAGTTTTAGTTACTTTAACTTTTGACAGATGTTCAAATACTTCACTAATATCCATACCATTTCTATTACCAAACCAGTATTGTGGAAATTGGGTTTTAATGATATTACGACAAAGATTTTCATATTTACGAGCTTGTTGAGTTTGATAACTAATTTCATCTTCCAAACTTTGAATCTTCTCGATTAAAGCCTGGTCTATCTTATCTTCCGATACATTAATTTTTACAGTTAATTCCATTAGTTTTATTTAATATTTTAATAAGTAATGAGCATAGCCGCGATTCTGTTTTAA
>Ga0307378_10008653_pt1 | contig 13480 bp, 7 predicted proteins | sample UN1MG_FD_202238 | JGI IMG/M metagenome (GOLD analysis project Ga0307378, IMG submission 202238) | Soil microbial communities from Risofladan, Vaasa, Finland - UN-1 | ecosystem: Environmental > Terrestrial > Soil > Coastal area > Acid sulfate soil | place: Finland: Risofladan, Vaasa | collected... | reverse complement strand
TACAAAGCCGTATACTCCGTGAGCTTGAAAGTCATCAAGCTGCCGAATGATCTGTTCTTCCGACAACCTGTCATTCCAGAACCAAAACGGTGCTTGAGAAAATTCAAGTGGGGGATTGTACCATTCGTTTAGGAAACGCGTACCATCCTTCTTTGTTGCTACCGGTCTTTCGTTTTTTGCTTCATTGTTGGGGGCCGTCTTTTTGCCAGCGGGGTACTCAAACATGTATCGGCCGGAGCCCAGTTGAATAATTGCCGTGTCGTCTTCCTGGGCGGTCTTTACAATTCCCTTGACCTTGCCGAGAGACTCGCCGGCTTCCAGGACATCGTTTATTTTAGCATCGGGCAATCTTACGGTGGCATAGGTATTTGGAGGTACCTCGATATTGACGGTGACAGTTTCACCGGCAACATTCCAGCCTGATTCTATGGGACCGTACATCGAGTCCAGCCGCGATTTGGCATAGGTTAAGCCGCCACCAGGATGAGGCTGGATGAGGATATGCTTGTATCCGGGATTTTGCTCGTCAATTTCAATCCCTGCAACTACCCGGTAAAGCCACTCACCAATCGCGCCGTATGAATAATGATTGAATGAGTTCATGCCTTTGTCCTGGAATGTTCCATCGGGCTTGATACCGTCCCACCGCTCCCAGATTGTTGTGGCGCCTTTAGTTATGGGGTACAGCCAGGACGGATATTGCTTTCGATTCAGCAGCATATACGCCTGCTCCAGATAGCCATTATTGCTAAGGACATGACAGATAAGCGGTGTTCCCAAAAATCCCGTCGTGATGTGTTTGAACTGCCCGACATCATCAGCCAGACGTTTTGCTGCTGTATCTCTGAGCCCGCACGGCACGAGGTCAAATGCAAGTGCAAGCGAATACGCCGTCTGTGTGTTAGAAGCCAGGTGCCCATTCGGCGTCACAAATTCCTCACGAAACACCTCTTTTATCTTTTCGAGAAGTTCGGCATATTTCTCAGCGTCGGAGGTCTTACCCAGGATCTTTGCTGTGCGCTGAAGCAGGTCCGTGCTCCTGGCAAAGTATGCCTGGCAGATAAGGTCCTTGTCGGTGGTAGCGCCGGGATAGTCTGAGCGGTTTGTATTAAAGGCAAGCCAATCGCCAAAGGTAAAATCCGTATTCCAGAAGTAACTTTGCCCCGCTCGGCCCGCCATATAATCAACCCAGGCTTTCATGCTCTGGTACTGTTGCTCGAGGATACGTGTATCCCCGTAGCAGAGGTACATCGTCCATGGGACAACCGTAGCCGCATCAGCCCAACCGGCAGAGGCCGAACCTCCCTCGTCTTTGCCCAGCGACAATACATTCGGAATTACATGCGGTACTGCCCCACTGCGCTGCTGGTCGGCGGCAACGTCAGCCAGCCATTTGGTGTAGAACGCTGCAACATCGGCGTTGAAACACGCCGTACGCGCAAAGACCTGAGCATCACCCATCCAGCCCATACGCTCATCTCGCTGGGGACAATCGGTCGGTACATCGAGAAAATTACCCTTCAAACCCCATTTGATATTGTGCTGAAGCTGGTTAATCATAGAATCCGAACATTCAAAGCTACCTGTCGGTACCATGTCTGAGTGAATAACCACCCCCCTAAAATCATCCGGTGAAAGCTCGCCAGGCCAACCTTCCACTACCACATAACGAAATCCCTGAAACGTGAAATGTGGTTCGAAAACCTCTTGCCCACTGCCTTTCAGGATGTATTCATTAGTCTGTTTAGCGGCGCGCAGGTTATCGGTGTAGAAATTACCCGCAGCATCCAAAACCTCTGCATGCTGAAGTTTGACCCGCGTTCCCTCTGGACCGCGTACCTTAAAGCGTACCCAGCCCACCATATTCTGCCCCATATCAATAACCATTTGCCCGGCTGGTGTCTCCAATATCTTGACAGGTTCTATTTCTTCAATCTTTCTCACTGCAAGACCGGCTGGTGCAACAAGAATATCTTTGCTGTGATTTACAACAGTAACGCCTGCCAACCCACTGTCATCAAACCCGCACCTGCTCCAGTCTTCTATTTCAAGACGGGCGTCGTACACCTCGCCATTGTAGATATCAGAGGCAAGTAGGGGGCCGGTGAATGCCTTCCAATTCTTGTCGGTAGTTATTACTTCTCTGCTGCCGTCACGGTAGAGAACTTCGATTTGTGCCAGCAGAGCAAGCTTCTCACCATAAATGTTGCGAGAGTTTTCCCACCCCATTCGTCCGCGGTACCACCCATCACCAAGAGTTACCCCAACACAGTTAAGGCCTTCTTTTAGTAATCCTGTCACGTCATAGGTCTGATACTGTAACCGGTGTTGATACGCGGTCCAGCCGGGCGTGAACAGCTCGTCACCAACGACCAGGCCGTTAAGCTCCATCTGGTAAAGACCAAGGGAAGTGACATAAGCTCGTGCCGATTTGACCGGCTTATCCAACAAAAACTCTTTGCGCAACATCGGACATGGGTTCGAGACGTTAGGGTCTTCTGTAAGATTTGGCTCTATCCAATCAGCCTCCCAGTCTGCCGCATTAATTAATCCCATCTCCCAAAAAGCCGGTTCACTCCAGCCCGAACAGCCCCCGTGATTATCCCAGATACGCACCTGCCAATAAACCCGTTGACGCGATAACAGAGCATCTCCACCGTAAACAATATGCACCGACTGCTCAGAAGGTACTTTTCCGCTGTCCCAGAGCAGGTTATTGTCCGCTGTCAACTCCTCCAAATACTCCGCGGCATGAATCTGGTAAGCTGACTGTCTCACGGCTCGTTCACTTGATGCAATCTTCCAGCTCAGTCGTGGTTTTTTTACATCGATACTAATGGGATTTGATTTGTATTCACACTTTAGCCCGTACACTGACAGCACAGGTTTGCCCAGGCACATGCCGCCACCTAATTGGAAAAACACAGCCGCCCATACACAACAAACCTTCCAGATTTGCATTGTTCTAACTCCTTATCCAAAAGCTCGACCCGAACATAAACAGAAAAGGCACTCAAGTCAACACTCCGCTCCTCTAGTTGCCTGAAAAAGTTCTTGCTCTATCTGCTGACTCGGCGGGTTACTACTAATTATCTTTTCAGTTTAAAAACAATTCTAAAACCTATTAAATGATTCCTCGTTTCAGGCAAACCGCAATGGCCTGCTCCCCAAAACCATCCCGACTTCGCCGACAAATACGCAGTACACATCTGTAAAGTCGTTAATGGCGTTAGGGTCTATGATGGCAATCTGCTTTAAGGGCAGTTGGGCTTCAACGCTTATAGCTTTCGTCTAATAACTCACTCACCTCTTCAAGTGTTGCCACCCGCGGGTTGGATTCATAATCCGGAAGGACCAGGCACTGTTTCGCCAATGCCGCCAATTCATCTTTCGGAACTTTGAACCCTTCCAGGTTCGACCACATCCCGATTGTTTTGAGGAATTTATCCATCTCTTCGCAGAATTTTTCTGCCGCCGTCTCGTCCGGCTCCGGCTCAAGAGAGCTGCTGAATATCCGACCTATCGCCGCAAACCTCTCCACCGCCGATTTATAAGTGTAACGCATAAACGCAGGATATGTCACCGCCAGAGCCTCACCGTGCATCACATGTGGATACATCCCGCTGATGGCCATGCCCATGCCGTGTGGCAAAGTCACGCCCGCATTGGCAATACACAGACCCGCCAACGTATCGGCCCAGGCCATCGCTGTCCTGGCTTCCACGTTTGCGCCGTCCTTTACCACCACAGGCAGGTATTTTACCACCAGTTGAATCGCTTCTTTGGCCATCATGTCGGTGTATGGTGAAGCATTGGGATGAATATAGGTTTCAAACGCATGACAGAACACATCGAAACCTGTTGAAGCCGTAACATGTTCCGGCACTGTCACCATAAGCTCCGGGTCCACCAGAGCCACCTTGGGGAAAACAATTGGATTGTATATCGCCGACTTGTCACGTTTTTGAGGATTGGTGACAACCGCCACTTGCGTTACCTGTGAGCCCGTCCCCGACGTTGTTGTTACTGCTATTACGGGCAGGGTCTTTTCCGTTGGCGGTGTCTTGCTGTACCACAGGTAATCCCAGCATGTCCCTTTGTGCGTTGCCTCAACCGCGATTGCTTTGGCTGAATCCATACTTGAACCGCCGCCTAAACCTACGACAACATCTGCTTTATGTGCCTTCGCGACTTCGGCGCCTGCTGTAATACTATCCGTTGTGGGATTGGGGACCACACCGTCGAAATGTGCTACCTCAAGCCCTGCAGCGACCAGCGAGTTTTTGACCTTCTCAACCATGGGCTTTATAGCCTCGAATACCGGCACTGTTACTAAAAGACAACGCTTACCGTATTTAGCTGTAATCTCGCCGATTTCGCTTACACGGCCACATCCAAATTTGATTTCTGTTGGTTGATGATAATTAAAATCTTTCATTTTGAACCTTTCTTTACAATTTCATGATTTTCATCACCTATTCTCGAAATTTTTCGCATATTGTCAAAAATTTTTAACTATTTTTTAATTAAATTTTCCGGGAGCCTTGGGGTTGCGCCATTTTGTGTACACACAAAACTTGCCAGCCGATTAGCAAAACTATTAATTTCTTCAAGCCCATCTCCTCTTAATAATCCCATAGCAATCGCCGCTGTAAATGAATCACCCGCTCCCACGGTATCGGCAATCATAGCTGGTGCTACTCCTTCACAATGCGAGTCTTCCTCAGCTGTATAAAGGCGGCTTCCTTCGGCTCCTTTAGTAAGTGCTATCAATCTAAGGTCATAACGCGTTGCGAGTGTCGAGAGCGCCTTTGTCTCATCGCCTTCAATACCCAGCATCTCTGCTACCACGGGAAGTTCTTCGTCATTGAGCTTCAGAACGTTGGAAAGTTCCAGCATGCTCTTAACAATTTCTCTGCTGTAAAATTTCTGCCGCAGATTTATATCGAAAATGCGAAGACATTTTTCCTTCGTCGCTCCAAGAAAACTCCTCACCGTTTCCCGTGAGACTTCCGACCGCTGACACAACGACCCGAAACAAACACAATCTATCTCTGTCGCAAGTTCCATCAGACTGGAATTCGATGGAATAAAATCCCACGCAACATTTTCATGAATTACATAGTTTGGCTTGCCCTCGTTGTCCAGTTCAATCGTTACCGTCCCCGTCGGATGGTTCTCATCTACGGCGATATACTGTTTATCAAGCCCAATGCCTTCAACTACACTTAGTATCTCGCCGCCCAGTTCGTCATTGCCTACACAACTGACCACATATCCTTTCCCTCCGAGTGCCTGTGCGTGATAAGCAAAATTTGCCGGCGCCCCCCCGAGTTGCTTGCCTTCCGGAAGCATGTCCCAGAGTATCTCACCTAAGCCGACTAATACAAATTTCCCGTCTTCCCTTTTCATACTTGTTCCTGATAAATCTAAAGAGTAACACCGTCCTTATCGTCTTCAAGCTCTTTCCGAAGTCTTCGCAATTCCTTCTTCAGTTTTTTGACGATTCCTGCATACGCCGGGTTGTCATAAACATTTTTCATTTCCTTCGGGTCTTTCTCCAAATCGAAGAGTTCCCATTCAGGCGGTGTCGGTTCCGGTCTCGCACCGGTGGCATCCAACGGCAGACCATAGTAGTAAATCAGCTTGTGTTGCTTTGTGCGAACGCCAAAGTGCGCCGCAACCCGAAAATGCGGAAGGTGCATCCAGTACCTGTAATACATCGACTCGCGCCAATCCTCCGGCCCCTTGCCCTCAAGCAAAGGACGCAAACTCCTGCCCTGCATCTCTTTTGGTATTGAAATGTCTGCGTAATCAAGAAATGTTTCGGCAAAGTCAACGTTCAATGCGATATCGTCATTCACACTGCCCGCTTTTATTCCTTTAGGATAACGAATCACCAAAGGCATCCTCAGCGATTCCTCGTACATGAACCTCTTGTCGAACATGCCGTGCTCGCCCAGGAAAAATCCCTGGTCGGAAGTGTATATTACTATTGTGTCCTTGGCCAGCCCTTCTTCATCGAGGTAATCCAGCACGCGGCCAACGTTATCGTCAATCGATGCCACACAGCGCAAAAAGGCCTTGATGAAACATTGATAGGTTCGCCTTTTCCTTTCTTCCTCTGGCAAATCTTCCAACTTTCTTCCGACACCTGAAAATTGGTCTCCCTGGGTCTCATGCAAAAATAATGTCTCTTCCATTCCAATCTTCTGTGTGGTTCGCTTAATTGCTTCGCCGCGGTTGCTGTAATCATCAAAAAGATTGTCAGGTTCGGGAATGTCAATACCCTCATAAAGATGAGCATGTTTCTCGTCATACTCCCACATATCATGCGGTGCTTTGTGCTGGTATAGCAGACAAAACGGTTTGTCTTTTGGCCTGTTCTTTAGAAAATCCAACGAAATATCTGTTATCACATCCGTGACATAGCCCTTATGAACCTGACCGCCTTCTTCGCCTTCCTGCCAGCTTTTACCCTTTTCTTTCAGGACGGGGTCGAAATAATCTCCCTGGCCCGGCAGAACATTGTAATAGTCAAAGCCCGTCGGCTCCGTCTTCAAATGCCATTTGCCGATCACTCCCGTATAGTAGCCTCCTTTTTGTAAAAGCTTCGGAAACGTCACTTGGCTGCCGTCAAACTCATCGTCCAGAGTCTTGACTCCGTTTTTATGGCTGTATTTACCTGTTAGAATTACAGCCCGGCTCGGCGTGCAAATAGAATTTGTGCAGAAGCAGTTCTCAAATAACATCCCTTCCTGTGCAATCCGGTCGATGTTAGGCGTCTTGTTGATTTTGCTTCTGTAACAGCTTATCGCCTGCGCCGCGTGGTCGTCAGACATGATAAAGATAATATTGGGACGCCTGCTTTCCCCTGCAAGCCCTTCGCTGTAACCCTCGGTCGCAATCACGGCTGAAGTTGCGCCGATAATTTTCAAAAATTCCCGGCGTGTAGTTTTTCTTTCACTCATAACTCTATGCCTTTAGTAAAAGCTATTTTATTGTTCATATTCGTGCTTGAAAGCATGATGCACTGTCTTTAGTAACTACTTGAGCGTTAAACTTATCGACTTTGTCGATTTGAATCTCAACCATAGTATTAAGTCAGTACCGCCTTTAGTGTCCTCGTATCCGACCCGGAAGTTCTTGCCTTGCTTTACCGGTTTGCCGTCAATCTCCAGGGTAACCGGAGCTTTACCCCAACCTTTGACGACAATCGCCGGATTGATAATCGACTGCCTGGTATCGTAGAAATCTTCATCGACTTCCAGTTCAAATTCAAGTTCAGATGGCTTACCATTTTTGCAGGACAAAACGTATGCTTTCTGTGCCTGGTCATAAGTGAATGTTCCATAATCATATTCTAAGCCCTCCATTCGCAGTTTGGGTCCTGCAATCCAGGACCACGCCAGCGCCACAAGCTCCTTTACGGGGTCCTCGGCATTCGTCATGCCATGTAAATAGACTTGCTCGAGCGTGTTGTCACTTCTCCTGTAATGCCAAAAGTTCAACATATGGCCGAGTGATGAAGAGTAACCTCGTCTTTCAGAATAGCCCCATGTCTGGAACACATGGGGGAGATCATCTTCCGGCATGTAGGGCTGCACCCGGACGCCATAGGGCATGCCGATTGTAAAAGGCTTGTACTCTGACTTCAAGTTAAGGAGCATGATGCTGGCATCTCTGAACTCCCCAAAATCATCAGGATAGGGTTTATACGAGATCGTTGTACTAATGCCCTCTTCGATCAAGTTTTCCGTGTGAGCCCCAAGCAAACGGATAAGGGTCATAGCCTCTATTTCGATATCGTCTGTGGGTTTGTGTCCCGGCAGGCCCCTGACGTTTAATTCCATAAATTCGTGAACGACATTCGGGGGTTCACGGTCGAATCCGAATGGGCGGCTCACCGGCGCCAATCCTGAGTAAATCTTCATGTGCCGCGTGTGAACGCCATCGGGATAAATGTAGAACCATTCGTCCACCCAATCTCCCTTGCCGTAGGGTGACCCGCTGGGAATGTCGGGGTGAGCGATGTCGTACAAGTTGTTGGCGAGTGCATAGCGTATGCGCACCACAATGCGTGCGTCGGATTGATGTTCAATCCACGCCCTGACATAGCGTCCCTCCCGGTCCATCCCCGGTTCGAACGAAGCGGCGCCCCCCGTTCCAGCAAAATCCCGGGGGTCATAGGTTTCCGCCGCTAAGGTTGAAAACTTGATGCCGTTTTGCGTGACCATGCAATAATTCCATGGAAGATCAAACGACATGGACGTGGGCAACAGGTCAAAGAATACCTGCACCGCACCCTTGTGCTGACTGCGCTCCAGCTTCACCGGTTCCGTCGGCCCAATAGCCTTAAATTCTTTCGCTTTTGCTCCGCTCTCCGAGCCGACTGAAACTGAACTTACCGAAACCATCAAACACAAAACCACAAAACTAAAATATTTTATCAATTGCCTGTTCATTTTTAGCACCCCTAATTCTCTTAAAACTATATCTCGACTCACTCCAAAACAGCAGACCAGTTACGGTCGACTTACATTCTTACCACGGATTAGTAGCCGCCATGTCCCAAGACTGAAGCGATTTGACGGTCATCGAGCCTCCTTTACTGAATAGTTCCACACCAAGACTGTCTTTTCGAATTGGATAAATACGCCGCATTACCGCCTGGCGTTCGTTAGCAAAGACCTCAACCACTGATTTATCGACAAAGACCTGCAGCTTAAGCGGTTCATCGTCATTTAGTTTGAATGGCCCCGCCTCAACAGACTTTCGTCCTTCGCCGAGGCTTGACTTGCGAGTATCAATCTTGAGTTTCTTGTCGGTCGCATCGTAATATATCAAGGTTTGTTCTTCACCGTTCGGCGAACAGCAAACCTTAAGGCCGACCTGCTCAGCTTTGCTCGGAGCAATTTCGAGCTTTAGCTCAAGGCTGTTTCCGTGGATCTCTTTCAGCGGTAATTCGGTATCTGCTTTGATAGTAAGGTTAGTCCTCTCCCGGCCGTTATAGCGGAGCATTTCAAGTTCTTCGGCGGGCTTCATCCGTAACATGCCGTCTTTGCCCAACCATAAAATCCGTGGCAGGCTCATAGTTCCCGACCATCCGCTGGCCTCAATAGTATCATCTTCTCGACCATCGAATATCCACGCCCACATGATTCGCCTGCCCTTGTCGTCCAACAAACTCTCCGGAGCAAAAAAGTCGTTGTCCACCCAGCTCATTTGTTCATGAAACTCCGGATAAAACTGCTCGTTCTTCCACTGGCCCAGATAGTACCGACAACCCAATCTGTGACTTATGCACAAAAGCATATACTTGTCACCGATTTTGAACATATCCGCACAGGATACATCTTCATTAAGCGAAACACCCTTAATACCGTGAGCAAAAAGGTCACCGACATACTCCCACGCTCCTTCCATACTTCTGCTCTTGGCAATACCAGGCATCTTGCCTCCGAAGATGGCGTAGTAAGTATCGCCCTCCAGCCAGCCATACGGGTCCCACGAATCGTATTTGTCATGATATTTATCACCTTCGGTGGTCTTCGGTGTGATTAGTTCGAGCTTTTTCCATTCATTAAGTTCATCGTCGAGCGCCACGGCCATAGTGTTATTCTCCCGCTGCTCGTCGTGGAAGCACATAGTAGGCACACCGTCTTTGTTAATAAAGCAGTTTCCGCTGTACATACCTCCGACCAGCCCCGTCCGATGGTGCCGCCAATGCACAAGGTCTGTGCTGGAGACATGCCCCCAGCAATGCCCCCGCTCGTTTTGGAAAATATAGAAAAGGTGATACCTGCCTTTCCAGAAAATTGCACCATTCGGGTCGAACGGCATACATAAGCCCTCGGGTGTGACAAAATGATACCCCGGCCTATAAGGGTCGCCCAGGAGTTTCTCACGAAACTGTCTTTGTGCCCGAATCAGCGTATCATTGCTTGTCTTTAGGGTCGATCTGAAAAGCATACCCGTTAGAAAACCTCTCGGCGCAGCGAACATTACGGGCTGCTGCCCTTCAAGAACCAGGCTGCCATCTATCAGCCTCGCTCCACCACCCAGGATTGTTTCAGTAAAGGTGCCCATCTGGTCATTCTGCTTTCCATTTTCAAACGGCCACCAGGCAACAGGCTTAACGTCAGAAAGCTGATTGGGTTTCAGATTTGCAATCTGTTCGGTACTCAGTGCTTTGTCGTAAATCCTCGCATCGTCAATCCTGCCGCGATACCATTCGGCCGAAGTGTCAAGATGGCGCTTGCCAAACATGATGATGCTCTGGGTGCTGAAAGTTTGGGGCTTTTCAATCTGATAGGAAGTTTGTTTTTCGCCATTGCGGTAAATTGTTATTTTCCTGCCCTGGTAGACGATTGCGATTTGGACAAATGTTTTTTTGCCGGCTGTTTCTTTAGGGTAGTCTTCCTGGTCTTTCTGGCTTCTGCGAAAGTGGTCACTGCCCGCCATCCATTTTCCCGGGGCCAGTTCACCAAATATAATTCCATCGAACCGACCATCCAGATTATCTATTGTTAAAGCGCTTCCGCCGCGCTGCTGTAAATCTGCCGGCGCCGTCCATACTACCAGCGTCTTATCTTTTATATCTGTTACGCATGCTCCTTCTGACACCTGATTGGTAAGGACAAACGAAATAATTGCTGTGATTGCTGTAATAATTCTCATAATGTGCCCCTACAGTTAATTCTTACCGACATTTCCCATTTACACGCTTAAAAAACACAACTTTCTCCATTCGATTTAATTTGTTGAAGTAAGACGCTTGATGAGTTTTATTTCTTCTGGGTCGAAAACCGTACCGTCTCTGCGGAATATATCATGAAACCAGACATCCGGCTCAGGAAGCTTGCCCGGGGTGTCCCACTGAAAAATCGTCTGTGTCTTTCCACTTACTAGCCCCCAGTTAAAGCACCCGATATTTTCCTTTTTGAATACCGGCATATGTGATTCAAACGTGCAGTCACGAGTCCTCGCCATATATTCGGTGCACAACATCGGACGACCGAATGACTTGAACTCTTTTATCTTTTTCTTCAAATGCTCGGTGTTGTTGTAATGATGGAAGGTTATAATGTCTGAGTTCTCAATTGTCACTTTATTGATTTGCGGAAAATCCTCGTCCCAGCCCCACAAACCCACCGTTATAGGCTGCGAGGGATTCACCTGCCTTGCCCATTCAAACACCTTTTTCAGCAAGGGTAACGATTTATCGAAATATTCGTTGTTGCCCGGCTCGTTATACAAATCCCAAGCCAGTATCCTTTTGTCCCTGCCGAAACTTCTCAGCAAATCCTGCGTGTAAGCCTTTAGCACCGGATAAAGCGCCTTATCCCGGTTTTGAATCTCTCCTCCCGGGCATTGTACCCATCCTGAATTATGAGTGCCGGGCTTCGGGTCTGGCTGTTTGCCGAGCGTAGGGTCTGGGTTCCAGCAGTCGTCGAACAATACAAACATCACCGTGATATTGTGGCTGTCTGCAATGTCCAGGAATTCGTCCATTCGTTCTTTCATCTTCGTTGGATTCCTCGCCCACACAAGGTAATGCAGGTACACCCTTATCGAGTTAAAACCGATGTCCTGGGCCCAGCCTAATTCTGTGTCTATCGTTTCCGGGTCAAAATCCTGCTCCTGCCACATCTCAATCTGGTTTATGGCCGTACTCGGAGTAAAATTGCATCCTACTAACCAGCCCTGGTTTGAATACCACCTGTTCGCCTGCTCTGCAGTCCATCTTGGTGATGACATGTTTATTTTGCTGCAGGTCATTTGTTGATTGCATCCTGTAAGCAGCAGGGATGTTCCAAAAAGCAAAACCACAAATAACCTGAACAACTTTTCTTCTTTGGCTTTAGTCTTTACCTGCATATCACTTTTCTCCGGCCTTAGCCTGTAAAACTGTAACGGTGTATGTTTTCGATTTCTTCATTTGCTCCTTATCTAAGCCTTTTTGCTGTAGCCCTGTTTTTTGTATTTGTCGAGGAGCTTTGTCAGACGCTTTACTATTTCAGGGCATTTTGCCCATAAGTCGTTTTTTTCATACGGATCATCGGCCAGATTGTATAGTTGTCCGGGCAAGCCGGCCTTTGGTGGGCCATCGTGGTATCCCGCACCTTTGGATTCGAGGATAAGTTTCCACTCCCCTTGTCGAATAGCGAAAACACCTGAGCCGGAGTGGTGGACAATTGCCTCACGAATCGGTTCGTCAAGCTTTTCTCCCAAAAGCGCAGGCAATATATTGAAACTATCCTGGCCCGCATCATTTGGCAGTTCCGCCCCCACAATCGCCGCACAGGTTGCTATCAAATCCGTAAGACAAACAACCTCGTCGCATGTCGTGCCCGCCTTTATTTTACCCGGCCAACGCGCGATAAACGGCACACGATGCCCGCCCTCCCATATGCCGCCTTTCAATCCACGCAAGTCGCCCGCCGATTTATGCCCGTTTATCCCCTCACGCGGCCCGTTGTCACTCGTAACAATCAGAAGCGTATTATCACTTATCCCGAGCTTATCGAGCGTCTTAACAACCTGCCCCACACTCCAGTCGAAAAGCACAACCTGGTCACCCCGCGGCCCGGCCTTACTTTTGCCCTTAACACAATCCGGTGGAAGCCACGGTATATGCGGCACCGAAAGCGGCAAATATACAAAAAATGGATTTTCCGGCTTACTCTCTACCTGCTTTTCAATAAAAGCTATCGCTTTGTTTGTAAACTCAATGTCCGCATCTTCATGCCGCCAACCCGGTACCATCAGAAGTTCCCTGTCCTCGTCTGCCGGGTCCTCAGGGGATACTATATTCGGTATCCCCAAAGTGTACTCATTTTCAATAAAGCACCATGGCGGGTCGTCCGTCGTGCACGCCGCCGTACCAAAGAAATAATCAAATCCCAATGTCCTCGGCCCGTCCTTTATAGGCTTACTGAAATCAACCTCCATCTGCTCATAATCTTCCTCTAAATCCGCAGGCCGCTCCTTCTTCGTCGCCCAGTTCAGCCCAAGATGCCACTTCCCGATACACGCTGTCCCATACCCGTGCTCCTTCAAAAGCGATGCAACCGTCATACAGTCCTTCTCAATCAAAGGCCGGTTAAATCCCCCGAACACTCCCCGCTTAAGTCGCGACCGCCAGCAGTACCTGCCCGTCAAAACTCCGTACCGCGTCGGTGTGCATACCGCCGAAGGCGTATGTGCATCGGTAAACCGAACGCCCTCCGTGGCCAGCTTGTCAATATTCGGCGTCGGAATCTTCGACTCCGGGTTGTAACACCCAACATCACCATAGCCCATATCATCAGCCATGATGAAGATAATGTTAGGATTTTTCTTCTGTCCGCCAAACAGCGCCCGCGGTACAGCCAGCGCAGCCGCTCCGAAACCGACCGCTTTCAAAAATTCACGCCTGTTCACTGCTTATTCCTCCATGCTTACAAATCTATCATCACCTTCATGGTCTTGTCCCCCT
>Ga0307378_10008652_pt1 | contig 13481 bp, 6 predicted proteins | sample UN1MG_FD_202238 | JGI IMG/M metagenome (GOLD analysis project Ga0307378, IMG submission 202238) | Soil microbial communities from Risofladan, Vaasa, Finland - UN-1 | ecosystem: Environmental > Terrestrial > Soil > Coastal area > Acid sulfate soil | place: Finland: Risofladan, Vaasa | collected... | reverse complement strand
CCTGCTGCGTCCGGACGCGGGCCGGATCGAGGCATTCGGCAAGGTCCGCTCGGCCGAGGCCGATTTTCACGAGGTCCGCCGCCGCGCCGGGCTGCTCTTCCAGGACGCCGACGATCAGCTCTTCTGCCCCACTGTCTGCGAGGACGTCGCCTTCGGCCCGATGAACCTGGGCAAGACCCGAGGGGAGTCGCGGCGGATCGTCGACGAAACGCTCGACGCGCTCGGTCTGGCCGGCTATCAGCACCGGATCACCTACCGGCTCTCCGGCGGCGAGAAGCGGCTGGTCGCCCTGGCCACCGTCCTGGCCATGCAGCCGGAGGTCCTCCTGCTCGACGAGCCCACCTCCGGCCTGGACGATCGGGCCACCGACCGGCTGGCCGAGATCCTCGCCGGCCTGCCGCAAGCCCTGATCGTCGCTTCCCACGACCGGGAGTTTCTCGACCGGGTTACGACCAGCACGGTGAGGCTGGAGGACGGGAAGACGCGTTGACGGAGCGTAGGCCGGAACAAGCGCAGCGCAGTTCCGGCATTTGGTGAGGAAAGGCCCCATGAAGCCATGTGCCGGAACGGCGCTGCGCTTGTTCCGGCCTACTTTGCTTTGTGTTGTTGTGCGGGCGCGACCAGCGGGCGCGGCTTTGTGTGGAGGACGGCTTCCGCTGCCAGATAGCCGCTGCGGACGGCGCCTTCCATGGTGGCGGGCCAGCCGGTTGCCGTCCAGTCGCCGGCCAGCATGAGGTTCTCCAGCGGCGTTCGCTGCGGCGGACGGAGGCGATCCAGGTCGGGCACGCAGGAAAAAACGGCCGACGGATGCGTCATCACCCGCCAGTGCAGCAGCCGGGCGTAGCTTGCGCCCGGCCAGATCGCCTTCAACTCGTCGCACACCTTGGCCACGATGTCTTCCCGCCGGCGGCCCAACAGCCCGTGCGACGCACTGATGACCACCTGGCACGACCATTGGGGAATCGACTTCCCGGTGTAGAGAATCATGCGTTCGGCCGGCGGACGCGAATCGGCCTCCGCCGAGGCGATCTTGTGTTGCGAAGTGTTGCCTCGAAACATCCACTGGCCGAGTTTCCCGACCAGCACGGCGTGCGGCAGCCTGGTGATCGGGCAATCGAACCAGAGGTGTACCGCCGTGATCGGGGCCGGGCGGATTTCGCCGACGTGCTCGAGCGCGGGCATTGCCGAGAGCATGGCCTCCGAGAATAGCGACCCGACGCGGTGCCACGGCACGGCCGCGACGACGAAGTCGAACGCCCGGCGGGTGCCGTCGGGCAACACGATCGCCGCGGCCCGATGCGCGTCGCCTTCGATCCGCCGGATCGGCGTGCCCAAGTGGACGGCGACATTTCGCTTCGCCAGGGCCGTCCGCACGCGCCAATCGAAGATCTCGCCCAGCGGGACGGTCGGCACTGCCAGTTCGTACGCCCGGCGCGAAGCGAGAAAGCCGTCGAGGAACACCTTTCGGGCGGCGCTGAGCGAGGCCCGATCGATCGTTTCGCTCAACGCACTGACCAACACGACCGACCAGAACCGCTCGATCGCACGCTGCGATTGACCGTGCCGGCGAAGCCACGCGCCGACGGTCTCGGCCGGCCGGCCGCCCGCGGCGTCTCGCGTCAACCGCCGCAGGGCGCGAAGGATTCCCCACCGCTCGCCGAGCGTGAGGTATTTCAGACGCAGAATGCCCGGCAGAAGGTGCCAGGGGGCCGGCAGCCAGGCGGCCGCGGCGAAGTCGTGTTGCTTACCCTCCGGGCTGAAGAAGTGCAGGCGTCGGTCGCGGCGGAAGCAGTCGGCCGCGTCGATCCGCCGGCAGAAGTCGGCCAGCATGGTGCAGCAGCCCATCGAAACGTGCTGGCAGAAGTCGACCGTCAAGCCGGTTCGCCCGTCGCGGAACGACCCGGCCCGACCGCCGAGGCTCTTGGTCTGCTCGAACAGTTCGACGCGAAGTCCCCCTTCGGCCGCCGCCACGGCCGCCGCCATGCCGGCCAGTCCACCCCCGACGACGGCGACGCTTGGGCCACGGGATGGGCAGTGGGGATCGGTCATATCTCAAACTGGAAGCGGTGAGGATGTGTAGGCCGGAACAAGCGCAGCGCAGTTCCGGCACTTGGTGAGCAAAGGCCACACGAATCCATGTGAACCCGCGTGCCGGAACTGCGCTGTGCTTGTTCCGGCCTACTGTTTGCTGTCTGAATCATACCAGTGCAGCAGCCCGCGGGGGAAGCAGGGCCCAACGCAGGGCGAGTTGCAGTTTCTTCAGTCGGCCGAGGCGGACGCGGCGCGTGAGCACCTTGGCCGGGCGGCGCTCGATCTTGCGAAGCACTGCCCGATAGGTCGACGTCATCATGCCGAAGATCCGCCTGCCCGACGGTTCCAGCCATTGCATCAGTTCGGCACCTTCGCGATAGAACCACTGGGCCCGATGGATCTGGAAGTCCATCAGGTGGAGGAACCGCCCGTCGGCCACGCCGTTCTTGAGATCCTCGACCGAGTATCCACATCGCCGCAGATCCTCCAACGGCAGATAGACGCGGTCCACCCGGGCGTCTTCCCGAAGATCGCGGAGGATGTTGGTAAGCTGCAGGGCGATGCCGCATTTGCGGGCGGGCTCCAGGGCTTCGCGGCCGGTGAAGCCCCAGATGTGAACGCACGCCAGTCCCACGGCCGAGGCCACGCGCTCGCAGTAACCCTCCAGTTCATCGAACGTCTCGTAACGCCGCCGCTTAAGGTCCATTTCCACACCGTCGATCACGGCGTGAAGGTGTTCCGGCGGGACGCGATAGCGCCGGAGCATATCGGCCACGGCCGGCAGCAACTCTTGATGCGGGACGTTGCCGATCCGGTCGAACCGATCCTTGCGCGCCGCGTCCAGCGCGGCCCTCCATTGCCGAAGCGCTTCGGCCGCATCGTCCGCTTGGGGATCGTCGGCCAGATCGTCCGTGTGACGCATGAAGGCGTACAGGGCGTCCATTGCACGACGCTTTTCGCGCGGCAATCCGAAGAAGCTCGGATAGAAACTCGACCCGGACCGCCTCGCCATCCGGCGGCAGGCGTCGTAGCCGGCGTCGATCACCTCCGGCGAGACGTTCATAGCTCGTCCCCGGTGAGAGTTCCGCGTTGCAGCCGCCACCAGCTTCCGGCGAGGATCCGCAGCCTGGTCATCTTAGGCACGACCGGCCGGGACGTCCAGACGTCGAAGTTCCGCCGCCGGATCGCTTCGAGGATCTCCAGTCCCCCGCGGACGAACAGGGCCACCTGGAGCTTCAGCTCGAACGGCAGCAGGTCGATCAGCGGCGCCCCGCGCCGCAGCCACCCTTCCGCCTGGTCCACTTCCGCGGCCAACAGCAGCCGGAATGCCTCGTTGCACTCCCGCCGGGCGAAATCCGGCTCGCCGTACCCGTATCGCCGGCAGTCGGCTTGCGGCAGGTAAATCCGCCCGCGATCGAAATCCCCGGCGACGTCTTGCCAGAAGTTGGCCAGTTGCAGGCCCGTGCAGATCGAATCGGCCAGGCGTGCTTTCCGTTCGGTGTGAGAGCGGCCCAGGTAGAGCACCAGCCAGCCGACCGGATTGGCCGAATAGCGGCAGTATTGCAGAAGCTCATCCCAGGTTTCGTATCGGGTCACTCGCTGGTCCTGACGAAAGGCCACCAGCAGATCCAGCAACGGATCGGCCGGGATCTCGAACTTGCGGATCGTCTCCGAGAGGGCCGTAAACACCGGGTGACTTGCCTTGCCCTCGTAGCATTCGCGAAGCTGCTCCTCCCACCATCCCAACAGCGCCAGGCTCCGCTGCGGATCGCCCGTCTCGTCGGCCAGGTCGTCGGCCCAACGGCAATAGGCGTAGACGTGGTAGAAGTGGCGCCGCAATCGCCGCGGCAGGAAGAAGCTGGCCACGGTGAAGTTCTCGTAGTGCCGCCTGGCCAGCCGCCGGCAATAGCGGCGACTCTGCCTCGGCGAGAGAAGCCGAGGCTCTTTTGGTTGCGGGCCGAATCGTTCCAGGTCGCCGGGAAACATGGGTCTGTCAGTATAACCGCGCATCAAGAAAACAAAAACGCCGCCGACTTTCCTATCGTGGAAAGCGGCGGCGTAAAAGTCAAACCTCTCGCTCATTGCGACCGGATGCGTCGCTGCGAGACTAGCGAGGGTCGGGCGTGCTATCGCACCAGCCACTTCTGACCCGAGCTAACGCTTAAGGGTTGGCACCTCCGTCGGAATAGTTAGCGAGAGGCTCGATTCTCGTCACTCTGTTCCCAAAGAATATCGGCAAATCTCCGTCCCGGCTTGCGGGCGAAACGGTTTCTGCGACCGTATCGTCCGGAAAGCCCTCGGACACCCAACGCATCCTTTCCTAGCTATTGTACTCTACGAAATCCCGCCGGGCATCAGTTATTGTGGTGACGAGACGTGGAAACGATGCGCCGCACCCTATTATGCGCCTTTTGCGCATCTTGCAACGGAACCCCCCTTTCTTGAGGCAGCGACACCCGGGCATCAATCACTCGGCAACCACCCACTGCACGGGCGCCGCAACGGCCGTCGGCAGCGAATCGGCGTACATGGGCACGAACTCCGGCTGCGGTGCAAAAACCGTGCCGCTCACCTCGGCCCGAACCGGAAACCGAATCTGCCGCGAGCCCTGCTCCCAGTGCTCGATGAAGAAGTGCAAGGCGTCGTCCCGTTCCTCGGTCGCCACCACGCCGCTGCCGACCTGCGGCGGACGAAGCAACTCGACGCCGCACGGACGGGGAACCGTCAGCCGCACGTGGCTGACCGGCCGGGTCAACTCCACGTCGACTCGCACCTCCAGCGTCACGCCGCGCGGTACGGCGATCCGGCCCGCGCGGTCCATGGCCACTTCTTCGAGTTGTCCCTGCACGCAGAACACGCGGGTGCGAAGCGTGACGGCCGGTTCCGGGGGATTCTCCGGAGGACTCTCCAAAAAGCCTTCCACGCGGACCGAATAGAAATCGTCGCTGCCCCCGAGTCCCGGGTACAATGCGACCCGTTTCACGCCGTCGCGCTTCAGCACGATCACATTGCCCTGCTCGCGCGTGAGCACGCCGACGCGACGTCCATCGACCTGGACCACCACCGGCACCTCTTCCTCCCCGCGCGACGCGGCCAGCATGGCGGCCAGCCCGCGCACGGCCGCCGAGTTGGTCAGCGTGTCGCCCCAGGAGCTTCCACGGCGCACCGAGACGAGTTCCCGGGCGAGTTCCTGCCAGCGTGCGTCTTTCGATTGCAGCGCGGCGGCAAGCTGCAGGAGTCCGGCGGTGATGAAGATCGATTGGCGGTTGCCCGGCTCCGGCGCGACCGTTTCGCCGAGAAACACCAGGAGCGATTCCCCGGGATGCGAATTGCCCAGCCGCCGCCAGGCGTCGGCCAGGAGAATCCGGTCGAGCAGGCCGCCGGGCGCATCGGCCTCGGCGGTCCGAAGCGCCGAGGAGAGTTCGCCGACGGCCTGCCCGTAGCGCTGGAGGTCCTCTTGATACAGGGTGGCCAGGGCATGGGCGGCGTAGACGCGGAGATTCACCTCGCCGACGCTGTGCGGCCGGGAACCCTGAAGCTTCCCTTCCCGCAGCCGCCCGAGCAGATAGCTTTGCGCCCGATCGATCATCCGCGACGGCACCGGATGGTCGAGTTGCCGGCACAGGGCGAGGCCCTCGAGCACGTACGCGGTCATGAAGTCGTTGGTCGCGTCGTCTTTCCACCAACCCCAGCCGCCGTCGTCGTGCTGGAAATCGGCCAGTCGGGCAATCCCCTTGGCAAAGACGTCGTCCAGGCGGCCGGCCGCGGGACTCTCGAGCCCGGCCTGGCGAATCGCCCGGCCTGCCACCACGGCGGGCATGAAGCGGCTCATCGTCTGCTCCACGCAGCCGTAGGGGTATTGAATCAGATCCTCCAGCGCCGAACAGACCGGCCCGGCCAGCCCCGGCTCGCGGCGGATGGTCAAAGTCACTCCATCCTCGGTCAACGGGCCGCCGAGGTCGGGTTCCACGGTGGCCGCTTCGCTCAAGGGGCCGCAGTAGCTCAGCGTGAAACGGTGCCCCCGCGGCAGCACGGTAAGCTTCTTCTCGATCGCGTCCGCATCGCCGTCGGCCGCATCGCGTACCGAAGCGAACACGAACATCTCTCCGGCCGCCGTTGCGGTCACCGGGATCGTGAAGCGGTCGTCCGCCTTGGCCGCCAGCGGTCGCCGGCCCCATGGCAGCAGCTTGCCGTGGTTGAGGCGCGTCGTGCCGGCGACTTCCCGGCCTTGGTCGGTGTTGTTGTGCAGCACCACGGGCAGATCGATGCGGTCGCCGGCCCGAAATGCCCGCGGCAGGAGCAGCTCGACTTGCAGCGGCAGGAACGTGCGGCGGCCGGCGCGGATCTCGCCCACCTTGGTCTCGGCCGTCACGCCCCGGGCGGTGAAACGCCACTGGGTCAGGTTGTCGGGCAGATCGAACGTCGCGCGGGCCTTGCCCTCGCCGTTGGTCACCAGGTCGGCGACCCAGAAGGCCGTGTTCCGAAAGTCGCGGCGGACTTGCATGGGCCTCGACCGTTCGCTTGCACTCGTGCCGCCGTATCTGCGGAGAAATTCGCCCTTTCCTTCGCCGTAAGCAACGGGCGGATAACAACCCCACGCGTACTTCGGTCCCAGCCAGAACCAGAGCGGCTCGGACTCCGGCGGCGGCCAGTCGTAATTTCCTCGGCAGAGCTGCGGCAGGCGATACTCGAAGAAGAAGCTTTGCAGGTCGGGCGTGGGGTCTTCCATCAACACGTAAACCGCTTCGTCGACCACGCCCAGGCTGATTTCGGCTCGCGGCACCGGGCGGCCTTCGTGGTCGGTGGCCGTGATGAGCGCCGTACATGGCTCGCCCGGCTTGTACTCGGCCTTGTCAATGTCGATCTCAAGCGTAAGGAACTGTTCGGTCGGTCGCAGATAGCAATGGAACCTGCGCTCGTGCGTCTGCTTTCCGTCGAGCAGCACGACGGTCACGTTGAGACTGGGGGCCCAGTCCTTCTGCGTGGGGATCGTCACGCGGTGGTCGCCCGGCGGCAATTGCAGCACTTGCGAGTGGAGCATCCGCGTGTTTTCCGCGAACACGGCGACCAGGCTCCGCCGCTCGGCCGGGCCTTCGACCTTGAGCGTCACCTCCAGCGGCGTGCCGGCGTCGATGTATTGAGGGTATTCCGGGTATCCGAGACCGGGTGGTGGCGGCGGCTCGTCGTCGGTAGGTTCCACGACATCCGGGCCCCCAAAAGGATCCTCCGCCGGAATGGGTTCTCCAAAACCAATGCTCCGCGACGTATCACGGACCACCTTTCCGTCGGCGATGACGGTCGCATGAAGCGGTTGGCGATCTCCCTCGGCGGCCGTTGTCACTTGGAACGTCGCCGTTCCAGTCTCGTCGGTCGTGGCGCTGTGCCTCTGGCCGTCGAGAACCACGGTCGCTCCGGCAACGGGATCGCCTTCCCACGTGGTCGCCCGGACCTTCACCTCAATCGATTCGCGGTGCGTGGCCGAATACTTCGACGGTTCCACGCGGACCCGAAACGCGCTGGGCGAACACGAGACCTTGTCGCTTTGGGAGTAGGTCTGGCCGGAGGCGTCCATCACCGTGGCGCGGACCTCGAGGTACCGGGCCTCCTGCACTTGCGGCAAGGGTAGCGAGAGCCCGACGCGGCCTTCCTGGTCGGTCAGCCCGGTTACCGTCGGCGGACTGGCGTCGCCCGTTTCCAGCACCAGTTCCACTTGGGCTCCGACGGCCGGCTTGCCGGTGAAATACTCGACCGCCACGCGGGCTTCGACCCGTTCGCCGCCGGCGTGCGTCCGCGAGGGCAGCGAGAAATCGACCCGATAGGTGGGCAGCCGAAATTCCGCCACCTTCAGCGGCGTCGAGGGCGAGGCCCCGGTTCCGTCGACCGTGAACGAGCACGGCCCCAACGCGGCGCTGAGCGGGATCTCGAAGCTGCCGTGGAACGTGCCCGCCGCGGAGACTTCGCAGCGTCCCTCCCACAGCGTCTCTTTCGGGCTGCGGACGACGACCTCGACCTCGCCCGGCTGACCGCGCTGGTGGACGGCCACCCGCAGACCGTCGAAACGCCGCACGATGCCCTTGAATTGGACCGTGCTCCCCGGGCGGTGGATCGGCTGGGCCAACCAGACGACGGCCTTGGTGCGATCCGGCTCCGCCTCGGGATGCTGGTAGTCGATCCGCGTGCGTGTCAGGGCGGCCGCGTCGAGCTGCTTGTCCGCTCGCTCGACGAGCAAGTCGTAGCGATAATCGGTCCGCGTCAGATCCAGCGCGAAGCCGGCCGAGCCGTCGGCGCCGGTGCGAAGCTGCCGGGTCTGGTGGAAGTCGGGGTACTGCTGACGGATTTCGCTGCCGTGGGCATACGCTCGCGCCTGCCGCAGGATCTCTTCGGCCGTCCGCATGAATGCCTCGGTGTCGGTTTGATCCGACGCATCGGGATCGCGTTGGCCGTTGAGGAATCCGTCGCGAAAGGCCCTTTCCTCCGCCGGGCGTACGCGGTCAATGACCGCATCGACACGGGGGTAGCCGGAAATCGACAACTCCAGGGGCAAGTTGGGCACTGGCCTGCCGTCGCGGCGATCGACCGCCAGGACCACGCCCTGGTTGCACCCGGTGCGCACGTAAAGGGCCACGTTGCTGACGCGGAACGGACAGGCGGCGATCATCGGCGCGTAACGGGCCTCGACCGAGAGCAGATAGTATCCCTCGCGCAGCCCCTCGACGATCACGTCCCGCTCCTGCGGCTCTTCGAGGTTGTTCTTCGAGAGCGGCAGATAGGTCTGCGTCCAGGTCCGCTCGGGCTTCATCCGGGCGAGTTTTTCCGCGGTGACTTGCTCGGAATCGGCTTCGTCGTCGAAGCGGTAGAGGCGAAAATGCAGCGGGCCGTTCAGCGCGGAGAAGAGCTTCAGATCGGCACGATCGCCGGTGATCCACTCCTGCCCCGGCCGATAGAGGACCAGTTCGTTGCCGGTGGTTACCAGGTGTTGCTGTCCCAGCTCGTGGAGTTTCTCGTCGAGGCCGCCCGGGCGGAAGCGCTGAAGCCGCCTGAGATACTCGTGGATGCTCGTTCCGTCGGGAGAATCCACCAGCTCCAACTCTTCCTCCAAGATTTCCTCTTCGACGATCGTCCGAAGTTCGACGGTCAATGTCCTCCGCAACCCCTCGATCAGTCGCCGGGCCGCAGGCTTCTCGGCCCGGCGTTGCAGGTAGCCGTCCAGATCGAAATCCAGGGGCAGCACCGGCACGAGGACTTCGAGTTCCTCGCGATCCTGTTGATGAAGGACCAGAAGAGCCAGAGCGCGATCGGCAATCTCGGCCGCATCGCCGTCTTTGGCATCGCCGTCTTTGGCCTCACCGTCTTTGGCCTCACCGTCGGCCAGGGCCGCCAATTCACGCACGGCTTCGTTGAAGCGGCATTCGGCCAGCAGCAGTCGGGCAAGCCGATAACGCGACTTGGTGCCCGCACGCCGGGCGGCCGTCATGGCGTCGTCGAGGGTGGCTTCCCCGAAGGCGTACGCCAGCAGCTTCCGCTCGGCCGTTTGCGCCAGAGTCGGCGATTGGCCCGGCTGCCGTTTCACCTGGTGCCAGAGTCCCTCCAGCCGCTTCTGCCGCACGACGGCCTGCGATCGCAGAGGGGCCATCGATGCCTGGCCGTCCTTCTCGGCCTTCAATCCCGGATCGTACCGGGCCAATTGATAAGGCGGCCTGGCGGGCCCCTCGTCGGGCACGATCTCCGCCAGCAGGGTGGTCAGAGGGTCGGCTATGGCTTCGGGTCGCTCCGCCCCATATGCAGACGAAAGAAGCGATGATGGGCCCCCGTCGATGTCTCCGGTGCAGCCGATGACCACGACCGCCGCGATCAGGACACCCGTCAGACACCGAGGGAACGTGCGCAGACGATCAGCCATGATATTTCTCCTGTTACCGGGTGATGCACCCCAGAGGGACGGATGGTGCAGAGAACCCCTTATGCTGGGTGGTGCCGCCGGGCCCGTCGGGGCACCACCCAGTCACAACCTTCCTTCATTTCCCCACCCCGCCACGCATCCTGTTTTCGCCCAGCCCTACGGGAATTATTCCCGTTAGAGTCACGTTTTTGCAGGCGCTCCCCCAAAATCCGTGACGGTCAGGAAAATTCTTTCGCCATATCGTTGACAAAAAAAGTTTTATTTTTTAGGATAATAAAGATTACATGACCTGTAAGGGTTATATTGGGGCAATTCGGGCTGTGTGCCTGGGTTGCGATGTGTTCGAAGGTACTCGATTTCGAATTGCGAGGCAGCGACGATCCCTAAGGAACAGGAGGACGGGACCATGGCTTTATGGCCACATCTTGCGCCGACGCGGCGTTATGGATTTCTGCCGTGCTTAATGATGATTCTTCTCGGCGCCGCCCCCGCCGCTGCCGCCGGCCTCTCCGGGACCGTCTACGTCGATGAAAACATGAACGGGACGTGGGATTGGGACATTGAATGGGTGCTCCCGAACATCGAGATGCGCCTGGTCAACGACGACGATCCGATTCGCACACTCGTGACCTGGACCGACGAAAACGGCTACTACGCCTTCGACGACCTCTTGCTGGGGTCCTACACGATCAGCCAGTTCGGAATCCTGCAAGAGTACGTGAACGTCAAGGTCGGCGTGGGGGAACTGCTCGAATGGCCCTCCGGCGATCCGTGGCCCGACTCCTGGGGAACGGTCGTCAACTACGATCCCGCGAACAACATCCTCCCCCAAGTCACGCAGATCGAGTGCGGCGCGAAAAACATCAAGGGGGTCAAGTACGACTTCGGGCAGATCTGGCTGGGCAAGTTTCTCTATCTCTCCCGCGGTCTGCCGCCGGGCGATCCTCCCCACGCCAATCCCCCGCCGCCCTATCTCGTGCCCGAACCGGGAACCCTGTTGCTGCTGGGCGTTCTCCTGGGCATCGCGTTGCCGGCCGTTGCCGGGAAGCGGCTTCTTCGCCGGGGCCGTTGCCCGCACGATGGGTGATCGTCGCGCCGAGCGACACCGTTTTCGGCGGCGTGGGCAACGACGACGTGCTCGAGGACGCCGGATTCGCCGGTTTCGTGTTCGGCTTGGGGCTGGAGCGGTAGATTCTTCCGCGGGCGGGGCGGGATGAGGCTTCTTTTCAGAGTAGCCATCCCGCTCCGCGGGATGAGGCTTCGTCTCGCGGAGCGAGACGGCTACACTGCTTGCGGAACCCGAAATCCGCACATCTTCCCCTGGTATGGCCGGCGGGATTTCCGTACAATACGGAAATTGGGGGATTTTCCCACCCCGATCCCCAGGGCCATGTCTTATCAATCGATCAAACGCGTGCTGGGCGAGAGCCGGCTGGAGCGGAAATGTCTGCTCCTGTTCGGGGGTTGTCTGCTGGGGCTGATCCTGGCCAGCTTCCTGATCTACGGCAACCAGACCGAGAAGCTGGTCGACGAGACCGAAAAGCTGGCCGACTCGCAGAACCGCAACCACGGCAAGCTGCTGGTCGATCAGATCATGTACACCGAACACTGGGAGCGGCTGGCCGCCGATCCCAACGACCCGCAGGCGCTGGAGTTGGTGAAGTACCTCACGGCGACCCTCAGCAAGGAGGAATACCGCGGGGGGTTCATCAAGCCGGACAGGAACAACGGCACGCCGATTCTCGAGCCCGTCCGTGCCAGTGGGGCCGAGGACGTGTCCGGCGGGTCCCCGGACCCGGCAAACGCATCGCTACCTCCCAAGAAAGAACCGTTGAATGCGTTCGACAAGGAGGTCCTGCAGGCGTGCGTGAGAGTCGGCTCCGCTCAGGCCGATACGGCGAAGTATTTCGAGGACCGATCGACTCCGAACGAATACGTCTACTACCAGCCGATCTGGGCCGAAGAAGAGGGCTGCGCCGTTTGTCACAACGCCTTGGGACTGAACACGTTCCAGTCTCCCCAGCCGGCGGGCGGCGAATTCGGCGTGGGAACGCCCCTGCACAAAGGCGACCTGGTGGCGATCGCCAAGGTCACCATTCCCAATCCCTATCAATCCACGCAGGACAAGCGGTACGAGAACCGGGCCATCCTCTGGACCACGGCCATCGTCACCGCCTCGCTGGCCATGTTCGGCTCCTACTTGATCATCCGCTACGTGATCGTCAAGCCGCTGAGGCACCTGCGGGACGTCAGCGACGCGATCAGCCACGGCGACCACTCGCAACGGGCCGACATCACCACCGGCGACGAGTTCCAGACGCTGGCCGTGGCCTTCAACCGCATGTTGGGCCACCTGGTCAGCGCCCAGGAGGAACTCCGCCAGGTCAACGCCGACCTGGACGGCAAGGTCGACGAACTGGCCCAGGTCAACATGCGGCTCTACGAAATGAACACCGTCAAGAGCGACTTCCTGGCCACCATGAGCCACGAGCTGCGCACGCCGTTGAACAGCATCCTCGGTTTCAGCGACGTGCTCGGCTCGATCGATTCGCTCGAAGAGAAGCAGCGCCGCTACGTGAAGAACATCCAGACGTCGGGCCGGATGTTGCTGGAGATGATCAACGACATCCTCGACCTGGCCAAGATCGAAAGCGGCAAGATGGAGATCCGCCTGACCGATTTCCAACTCGCCCAGGTGATCGCGGCCCAATGCGACATGGCCCGGCCGTTGACGGAAAAGAAGAACATCGACCTGCTCGCCCAGGTCCGCGAGGGTCTGCCGCCGATGCACCAGGACCAGGCCCGCGTGCAGCAGATCCTCAACAACCTGCTCTCCAACGCCATCAAGTTCACGCCCGAGGGCGGCCGCATCACCGTCTCCGCCGGCCGCGACGGGCAGGGCTCCCTGGTGATGGAGGTCAGCGACACGGGCGTGGGGATCGCCGAAGAGGACCAGCAGGTGATCTTCGAGAAGTTCCGCCAGGGCCGACAGGGCGTGCTCGGCGGCGACGCCATGACCCGCGAGTATTCCGGCTCCGGGCTGGGGCTGTCGATCGTCATGGAACTCTGCAAGCTGCTCGGCGGCGAAGTGGCCGTGGAAAGCGAGTTGGGCAAGGGCAGCACGTTCACCATCCGCCTGCCCTGGAAACTCCAAGAGCAGCCGCGTCTGGACTCTTCGCTGGTCGACGGTTTCGAGGAGTTCATCAAGCCCCGGTTCGACTTCCCCGCACACCACGCCCCCGAGGTCGCCGCGGTGGAGTCGCAGGCGGCGGAGTGAGCGGCAGTGGGCAGTGGGTAGTGGATAGTGGATAGTGGGTAGTGGGGAGCGGGGAGTGCCGCTTGCGGCTTCGCAGTCGTGAGTGGGGAGTGAGCGCGGCTTGGGGAAAATGAAACGCCCCCGCACTGCGTTGCGGGGGGATGGAGTGAGTGGCGAGTGGCAGGTAGTGTACAGATGCTGACAACTGACAACTGACAACTGACAACTGACAACTGACAACTGACAACTGACAACTGACAACTGACAACTGACAACTGACAACTGACAACTGAC
>Ga0307378_10008651_pt1 | contig 13482 bp, 14 predicted proteins | sample UN1MG_FD_202238 | JGI IMG/M metagenome (GOLD analysis project Ga0307378, IMG submission 202238) | Soil microbial communities from Risofladan, Vaasa, Finland - UN-1 | ecosystem: Environmental > Terrestrial > Soil > Coastal area > Acid sulfate soil | place: Finland: Risofladan, Vaasa | collected... | reverse complement strand
TGGCCACCGACCTTGAGGTGTACTTCTGCGACCCCCACAGTCCCTGGCAGCGCGGCACCAACGAGAACACCAACCGTCTTCTGCGCCAGTACTTCCCGAAGGGCACCGACCTGTCCGTGCACAGCCAAGCCAAGCTGAACGCCGTGGCGCGAGAACTCAACGAGCGACCAAGAAAGACGTTGAAGTATCACTCACCAGCGGAGAAGTTCGCCGAGTGTGTTGCGGCCATCGGTTGAATCGGCAGCGCAAAGCGGACATCCGGCTTTCGATGACACGGGATAGCTTGTCGCGGGGGTGGCGGTTCGCCATTCGCTTCCGCTTCTGGCATCACGCAGACTTTCGCGAAAAAAGAAGCGGCGCGGCGCCCGGGACAGTGGGCGAGAGCCGCTACACGCAAGACATGTAACCTAACGACGCGCCCTACCGGATAACGATTTCTTATCGTGGCTTTTTGCTCGGGCGCGGGCCTTAAAGCAGGGCACAAATACTTCCCGCGTGAAACGCGTTTCGTCTTGAATTTGGATAACCCACGATTCGCCGTCGTCAGGCAAATGAGCACGCGCTTGCCAGACGAGGCGCACGGCGTGCCAATGAGCGGCTTCTAATCCTGCTAACTCCTTACCGGTGGAGTCGATGATGACCCGGGTAGGCAATGCTACGTTGAAGTAGTAACGCGGCATCTGGAGTCCCCCTTTTGGCGACCAATTTGCGTGCCGATCGTCAGAGTCGCTTTCCTTTGTGGCGTCACGAGGCGAGATTGCAAACGTGGTGAACGTGCACCATTTGAACTAAAATTCAGACGACATCCGCCTTCGAGGCGTTGCTCACACTGCCGCAGATTCCGCTCTCGCAGAGGATTGAGCAGACCATTCGCTTGCCGCAGGGCTTGAGCGCCGAGCCGGCATCGAACGACTAGGTCATCGAGGATGAGGCGGTGGGACAGGCCCCAAGAGGTCTGAAATGCGGCGCGGCACACGCATACCGGCAGCGGCTCAAAGGAGTGAAAAGAGGCGCAAGCTGCCTGCTCTCTGGCGGCAGCAACCTCGTCACCAAGGAGCGGGCCCATTCGCGTGATAACGACACACGAAAAAAGCGACGCGGTGCAAGAGCACCTCTTGATGGCTCGGCACGCCGATTTCAGTTTTCCCGCTACTTCAGCGGAGGCAGCTCTATCGGCTCAGCTGTGTAGACTTCAGAGTGGTGGAAGCAGCCCCCTACCGCAAGGAACGTGGAGAGGACCGCCAAAATGGCGATCAAACGCATGTTACTAGGCCCCCGTACGCAAAAACTAACTTCCCGAGGTAATCATACCCAACACACGCATTGGTGATAAAAATGTCACAGCCACTCGGATCAAAATGAATATCCCGTAAACGGATGGTTAACGATCTTGCGCTCTCATCTCCCTGAGACAATCGGGGCCACCCATGTTGGAGAGACGAGTCATCTTCACTGAAATCGGGCAGCGGCGCGTCGTCGAGCGCGGCGCGCTAAACCAGTATGAGGGGCGCGCAGGGCGACCCGAGGTCTACCTGCTAACTCTCGGTGCTGCGTTGGCGGGCGTCACTCTGGTTTCTGGAACCCTTCTCTTGATGCAGTTGGCCTCGACCAAGGACAGTTCCGTGGATCATTCGACGGCTGTCGTTCAACAGGTGAAGCCCCAAAGCATCAAGTCCTCACTACAAATAGGCGAGGCTCGTGGCACGAACCGCTGGTTTCGGTCTGCGTCGTCTGCAGTGGCCCAGGTCGAATATACGGCGTCGATCAGCAGTCAAAGCAGAGCACCCGCTGTCGTGACCGCATACTCGGAGCCGCAAGCGCTGCGACCGTCTGCGCCGTCATACGGAGAGGCAGTAGAGCGGCCGGATGAGAGCGGGCCGGAAATTGCGGGCGTCCCGCAACAGGAGAAGCTTTCTGACGAACCTCTTTTGAGCGAAGTTGCTTCGGCGCAAGAGTGGGCGACACCGGTGCCAGGGAAAAACGAAGTAGAGGCTGGAGGTGGAACATCGAGCCAAACAACCGATGCAACACTGAAAACAAATTCTGACGCCTCAAGCGAGGATGCTCCGCCGCTTCCGAAGCGCAAAGACTATGGATACGTTAGACAAATTGCAGCAGCTCCAAAAGTCGAAAAAGTGGCGCCCGCTTCTCGTCCAAGTTCTCAGCAGCGACCCATGGCGCTGGCTCCCAGTGACACGATCACACCACCCAAGCGCCTCAGCCTCTCAGCCTATAGCGGCAAGGTATTTGGGGCCGTGGCGCGACACAAACCGAGAATTGGAAGGCAAGGGAGCGCAAAGGTCGCCTTTGGCATAGGAGCCGGCGGGCAACTTGCTTTTGTCCGCGTAGTCGGATCGAGCGGCGACAAAAGTCTCGATCGTTTGGCGGTTGCTACAGTTCGGAAGTCGGCGCCATTCCCACGTCCTCCTGCGGGGCCGGTTTCCTATTCAATACGCATCCATTTTAGATAGCTCCCGTGCGCACAGCGCCTCGGCCTGCACATCCTCCAAGTCTTTTCACAATGCCCAAGTAAAGATGTCCCGCGCGTAAACCGCCAGCACCACTCCAGTGATGCTGAAGCCGATGCCCGGGGGAGCCCCAGCGACACGCCCGTGGCGCTGAAGCCGATGCCTGGCGCAGACTCCAGCATCGCCCCGGCGGTCATGCCGGCCCATCGGTACTGGACCTTTGGATCCTCCCCTCCAACCCCACTTTGCAAACCAACCTGCTAACGAACCGCACGTCACAGCATGGTAGCGGGCATCACAAGACGACATCGTTCGCCCGAAAACGTCGAACAGGAGCATACGGTTAGCTTCTGCACGACACGGCCCAGCATGAGGGTCTTAGAACTGGGCCAAGTATTTTGACCTCAACTTCAGTGTGCTCGAAGTCCGTTGCAAGCAGAGATGCGAGGCTGCCGCCATGCTCATTGAAGGTGTCGGTATCGACGGAGACATAAGCCAGCCCGGCAAACAGCTTACGCGCCAGACGTGCCTTCCCCCTCGCCTCGGCCAAGGTAACAGCGTGCGTTGGACCCAGCCCCATCACGCGAGCCTTGCCCTTCACCATGGCCCTTCACCATGTAGCGGAACTGCCAAGACCTTGAGCCTGTCGGCGCAACCTTCAGCCACATCCCGAGACCATCATGGTGGCGTCCCGGTTTTGCGTTAGCCACCTTGAGCGGCGTGAGCCGGTTGATCTGCTTCATTTATCGCCCCGGATTGTCGTCACTGCGGGCCACAAACTGGGCCACAAACTGACGGCTCGTTATAGTGGACGATAGTGGATGGCAGCAGAGGCAGAATTTCAAAATGCTTCGAGGAATGCTGGTGTTTTTGGATGACCGCAGACGACCAGATGCATTAAAATTCTAGATGTGCTAGGATTTTCAGCAATTCTTCACGGGGATGATCGGTCACCATGGGCCAGGCTGCCTGCCCAGAGCCGCTTCTACACGCCGCTCTTGTCGCCGGCCTTCTGCTGGGCGGGAGTTCCGCCGCGCTCGCCGCCGACGCAGAATACTGCGTCACCTGCACGAATCCCGATCAAACCTATCGCTGCAAGATCACCGGCGTCGGCAAAAGGCCGAGCGACGCGCTGAAGCTCTATTGCGTCATCCGCACCGCCAAGGAGGGCAACCACGCCGAATGCAAGGCTGCTGCGGCGTCTGCCGCCTGTAACGGTGTGGCGAAGGTCTATAGCTATGACGGGCCATCCCTGCCCCAAAGCGCCACCGCCGACCCCCGCGTGCGCGAGCTAAAGCAAAAGGTCGAGCAAGACCGGCGCACCTTCGCGGAACCCAAGGGCGATGCGAAGGGTGAGGCACCAAAGACGCTGTTCGAGTTGGGCGGCCGCGCGGTGGACGCCTCGGCCAAGGGCTTGCGCGGTGCCCGCTCGGCGCTTGGCGGATCGTCTGACAATCCGGCGCCAAACCCGCCGCCCGTGCCGGCAACCGGGGCATTGCCCGCGGCGACGCCGGCGCCACCCCCGCCCAAACCGGCTGAGAGCGTCAGCACGGCAACCCGCGTCAAGCAGGCCGCCCGCAAGAGCTATAACTGTGTCCTCTCCCTCTTCCGCCATTGCAGCGAAGAAGAGGTGGAAGGCGGAGCGCCACAATAGCGCCCCTCCCCCTGAGAAGACCGACGAGACCAACCAAACGATCTGAAAGCTAGTGGGTCTGCAGCCACTCGCGCGCGAGCTTCTGCGCCTCGGCGATCTGATCGGCCGACATCTCCTGAGCTAGCTCCAGGCGATAGGTCCGAGCCGACGCGTTCCCCCGCGACGCGGCGAGGTTGAACCATTTGTGCGCTACGACGAGATTGGCATCCACGACCCGGCCCGTTGAGTAGAGCATTCCCAGTTCGAACAGAGCGTCGGGCGTACCTGTCTGCGCCGCGAGTTCCATATGCCCCGCTGAGATATCCATCCGTGCCATTTTACGTCCCCCTTTTCACTCGTCTTAGAACCTGCGTTTCCCCCGCAAAGGTTCATCGAGTGTTGTTCAACTTCAATGGGGAGATCATGGCTGCGCATCTTCAACAACTCCTGAAGAGGCGTGCTTAATGCAACATAACTAAAAGTAAAATGCTTGGTAATATTGGTTTACATTGTACGCAAATGCGCGGGGTATTGATTAAGATCGGCGTTTTGAAAGATTCTCTTGACCATTTCCGGTCACGCGCCGGTAACCACGCAAAACGTTGCCCAGCGAGCCGACGAAAAAACTATTGCGGCGTCGCGCGGGAAGGCGCCGTGAGGATGACGCGCCACGTCCAGTCGCGATCCGCCTCGGTCGAGCCGAAGGACGACCAGCGGACGCGGACCTCCTGCGGGGCGCCTTCGAGGCTCCCTCCGGACTTGGCAATCTCGGAAGCGATCGCCTCCGCTGCTCCTTTGGGCTCCTGTTCCCCCTCGGTCGCCTGCCATACCAAGACGCATTTGGCCGTACGGTTTACGGGGCGAATTGGCGGGGCGTAGTGCGGGTTCCGCAGGCAGACGACACGCGCTTCCGGAAATAGGCGCCGGAGATTGCCGGCATCATCGCGATTCGAGGCGATGATCGTCCCTGAGCGAACCCCGCGCGCACGCAAGGCCTCGGCGAGCCCGTCATAGGGGATAGCCATCCGGCATTTCCCGCAATCGGGGCCCATCGAGTTGAACAGGTCGTAGGTACGGATTGGCACGACCAGCAGGGTCGCCACGAGAAATACCCCAGCCAACACCTTCACCTTGCGATCGGCATTCCCGGTGCGTTCCACGAGCGCAAGGAGCCAGAGCGGCGTCAGCAAGAAGAACGGGTGCATGTAGCGCTCGAGATAATGCGTCGCGCCCGTGAGCACCGCTCCGAGAACCAGAAAGAGGAATCCCCCCATCGTCATGTGCAGCAGGAAAAGCCGCCAGTCCGGCGCGCTTCGGTCCCAGTCGCGCGACCGCATGCTCTGTTTGAGCGCGACCCACCCCTCCCGCGCCATGCGCGGAAAGGCCACGAGCAAGATCACGTTGAGCGGAAACAGAAAGCCGAGCGGCGCATAGATCGCCAGGCCGAGACCGACCGCCCTTGCCTTCAGCCACGCCGATGCCTCAGGCGCAACCGCATCGTTGAACACAGCCACCAAGTCGCGGCGCCCAGTAATCAGCCAATACGCGAACGGCGCGGTGACGAGAGCAGCCATGCCGAACGCGAGGAGAATCCGCCAGTTCAACACCCGCGCCCGTAAGGCCGGCTGAAGAAGCGCGCACGCCACAAGAATGAGTAGAAAGCCGGAGAAGTTATATTTGCTGAGCAGGCCGAGGCCGACGAAGAGGCCAAAGAGGAGATAGTCGCGAACCGCGCCACGCTCCGCCAAGCGCATGAAGGACCAAAACGAGCCGGCGACCATGCAGGTCAGCATCATAGTGTGGGTCACGCCTTCGTGCAGGTTCCAGCCGATCTGAAACAGGAGAAGCGGCGACACGCCGGCGACGACCTGCCAGCGCCAATCGCTGAAGATCCGCGTGGCACTGAGATAGAGAAAAGCGAAAGTCGCGCTGAGCAGAGCGTATTTGATCAGAAGGAAGCTCAGCAGGTTGGGCCCCGTGACCTGCTGCACCGACCACAGCACCCATTCATAGAGCGGCGGCTGCCGTTCGACGTAGCCGAGCGCGAGCGTCTGAGCCAAGACGTTGGCGGTCGCGTCGTCCAGGGTCAGGTTGTCGGAGAGCGCCAGCCGCATGCCGCCAAAGACCAGGCCGTAAACGAACCCGATCGAGACAACGCCCAGGAGAGCCGGCCAACAGGGTCGTGCCGCACCCACCGCAAAATCGCCTTGCACCCTCATTGACGTAGACTTCCCCTACACGACCACACGCACGATGCGCGTCACGGAATGAGCAGAGTCGATCCCGTGGTGAGCCGTCCTTCGAGTTCCCGATGGGCGCGCTCCGCCTCGGCCAAGGGATAGGTCTGGTTGACGGCAATCTTGACCTTGCCCTTGGCGATGACGCCGAACAGATCGTTGGCGGTGGAGACCAGCTCTTTGCGGGTGGCGATGTAGTCGCCGAGCGCCGGCCGCGTGGCGAACAGCGAGCCCTTCTGCGCTAGAAGATTGATCCTGAATTCCGGCACCGGCCCCGAGGCTTGGCCGAAGCTCACCCACATACCGCGGCGCTTCAAGCAGTCCAGCGACGCCGGGAACGTGTCCTTACCGATCGAGTCGTAGACCACGTCGACGCCCTCGCCCTTAGTGTAGTCCTTCACCTTGGCGACCACGTCCTCCTCGCGATAATTGATGACATGGGTGCAGCCGTGGCTGCGCGCGATCAGCGCCTTGCCCGCCGAGCCGGCCGTGCCGATCACCGTGGCGCCGAGCGACGCCGCCCATTGGCAGGCGATCATCCCCACCCCACCGGCCGCCGCATGGAATAGAAGCGTCGTCTCCGGTCCGACCTTGTAGGTCCGGCGCAGGAGATATTGCGCGGTCATGCCTTTGAGCATGATCGAAGCCGCCGTCTCGTCGCTCACGCCTTCGGGAATACGCACCACGCGGTCCGCCGCGATCAGCCGCTCCTGCGCGTAGGCGCCAACCGGCCCTGCATAGGCAACGCGGCGGCCGATCTTCAGATCGCGCACGCCCTCGCCAACGGCCGTGACGACGCCCGCGCCCTCCATGCCCGGGATGAAAGGCATCGCGCTCTGCGGGTAGAGCCCGGTGCGCAGATAGACGTCGATGTAATTGAGGCCGACCGCAGATTGCTTGATGCGCACTTCGCCCGGGCCGGGATCGCCGACCTCGACCGCCTCCCATTTGAGGACTTCAGGCCCACCGTAGTCGTGGACGCGGATCGCATGCGTCATCGTCTCTCCCCTTCGCGATGGGTCATATGGGCGATTTGGGCCGGAAAAGGGGCTACTCGATCTCGAGCTTGGCTTTGAGAACTTCGTTGACCGCTTGCGGGCTTGCTTTGCCTTGGGTCGCCTTCATCACCTGGCCCACGAACCAGCCGATCAACGCCGGCTTCTCCTTGGTCTGCTCAACCTTGTCCGGGTTGGCGGCGATGACCTCGTCGACCGCCTTCTCGATGGCGCCGGTATCGGTCACCTGCTTCAAGCCCCGCGCCTCGACGATCTCGGCCGGATCGCCGCCCTCGGTCCACACGATGTCGAACACGTCCTTGGCGATCTTGCCGGAGATGGTGCCAGCCTTGATCAAATCGACAATGGCGCCGAGCTGATCCGCGCTGACCGGACTGTCGACGATATTGCCGCCTTCCTTGTTCAGGCGCCCGAACAGCTCGTTGATGACCCAGTTTGCCGCCTGCTTGGCGCCGCGCCCCTTAGCCACCGCCTCGAAATAGTCGACGCTCTCACGCTCCGCCACGAGCACATCGGCGTCGTAAGGGGTGAGCCCATACTCGGCGATGAAGCGCGCTCGCTTGTCGTCGGGCAGCTCGGGCAAATCCGCCGCAAGCGCATCCACAAAATCTTGAGTCAGTTCGAGCGGAAGCAGGTCGGGATCAGGGAAGTAGCGGTAGTCATGCGCCTCCTCCTTGGACCGCATGGACCGCGTCTCGCCCGTCTTGGCGTCGAACAGCCGGGTCTCCTGGTGGATTTCGCCGCCGTCTTCCAAAATCTCGATCTGCCGGCGCGCCTCATACTCGATGGCCTGGCCGATAAAGCGGATGGAGTTCACGTTCTTGATCTCGCAGCGCGTGCCGAGCGCCTCGCCCGGACGGCGCACCGACACGTTGACGTCGGCGCGCAAGGAGCCCTCCTCCATATTGCCGTCGCAAGTGCCGAGATAGCGCAAGATCGTGCGCACCTTACTCACATAGGCGCGGGCCTGTTCGGACGAACGCAAGTCGGGCTTCGACACGATCTCCATGAGCGCCACACCGGAGCGGTTGAGATCCACATAGGAGAATTGCGGATGCTGGTCGTGCAGGCTCTTGCCTGCGTCCTGCTCCAGATGCAGACGCTCGATGCCGACGATGACGCGCTCGCCGCTTAAGAGATCGACGATGACCTCGCCCTCACCGACGATCGGGCTCTTATACTGGCTGATCTGATAGCCCTGGGGCAGATCGGGATAGAAATAATTCTTCCGGTCGAACACCGAATTGAGATTGATCTGAGCCCTCAGGCCAAGCCCCGTGCGGATGGCCTGTGATACACAGCCCTCATTGATGACGGGCAGCATTCCCGGCATAGCGGCATCGACCAGACTCACATGAGAATTGGGATCGCCGCCGAACTCCGTGGAGGCGCCCGAGAACAATTTGGCGTTCGACGTGACCTGGGCATGGATCTCCATGCCGATCACCATCTCCCAGTCGCCGGTGGCGCCTTCAATGAGGTTCGATTTTTCCGTCTTGGCGTCCATGGGCCGCCGTTACTCCTTATTCTCCGCCGTGCGCAGTCTTTCCTCTTCGTACTGGATGAACCAGCCGATCATCTGCCGCCACAGCGCCTCGACCAGCTCCGGCGGCAGATTGTTTTCAACCGCGCGGGCCTTCACCTTGTCGATGACCTGCTGGATACGCCAAGGCACGCGCGCATCCGCCGGCGCGTTTTTGAGCTGCCAGGCGCGGTCCACATAGGAGAAACGCTCGCAGATGAGATCGACCATGGCCTGATCGATGCGATCGATCTCGAGCCTGACCTCATCCATCGTCGTGCATTTTTGTGCTTCGCGGGTCGCCATAGCAGACTCTCTCGTTATCTCGCCGCCTCGGGCACCACGGCTTCGACCTCGATCTCAACCAGCCAATCGGGGCTCACAAAGCCGGAGACCTGAAGCGTGGTGTTAGCGGGACGGATGTCGGCGAAGACCTCGCCGTGAACGCGGCCCACCGCCTCAAAATGCTCCATGTCCACGAGGTAGACGCGCGTACGCACGACATCTCTCAGGCTCGCGCCGGCTTCGTCGAGCGCCTTGGCGATCGTCTCGAAGATGGCGCGGGTCTGCGCCGCCGGATCGCCGATCGCCACGCGCTTGCCCCCCGACGCTGCTGTCGTGCCACTGACCGCAACGATATTGCCGACACGCACGGCCCGGGAAAAGCCGATGATCGACTCGTAGGGGCTGCCGGAACTGACCAGAAGCCGGCTCATGCTGCCTTGCTCCACCAGTCTGCCGGTTTGGCCGATGGCCCCGCCGCGTGCTCGATCACCTGGGCGGCGCTGAACAGCGTCTCCTCGTCGAAGGCGCGGCCGATGAGCTGCAGCCCGAGCGGCGTGCCTTCCGACGACAGCCCAGCCGGCACCGAGATGCCGGGCAGGCCCGCCATATTCACCGTCACCGTGAAGATGTCGTTCAGATACATCTCGACCGGATCGCCCGACTTCTCGCCGAGCCCGAAGGCCGGCCCCGGCGTGGTCGGCGTCAGGATCGCGTCCACACCCTCGAAGGCCTGGTCGAAGTCGCGCTTGATCAAGGTCCGCACCTTTTGCGCCTTGAGATAATAGGCATCGTAATAGCCCGCCGACAGCACATAGGTGCCGACCAGAATTCGGCGCTTCACCTCCGCGCCGAAGCCGGCCTCACGCGTGTTCTCATACATGGAGAGCACGTCGGCGCCCGGCTCACGCAATCCGTAGCGCACGCCGTCATAGCGGGCGAGATTCGACGATGCCTCGGCCGGCGCCACAATATAATAAGACGGCAGCGCATATTTGGTGTGCGGCAGGCTCACCTCTTTGATCTTGGCGCCCGCATCCTTCAGCCAGGCGATGCCCTGCTGCCACAGCGCCTCGATCTCCGGCGCCATGCCCGGCATGCGGTACTCTTTGGGGATGCCGATGGTCAGGCCTGTGACGCCTTTGCCGACCGCCGCCTCGAAGTCCGGCACCGCGACATCGACGGAGGTCGTGTCCTTCGGGTCGTGGCTCGCCATGGCTTTCAGCAAAATAGCGGCGTCGCGCACGGTCCGGGCGACGGGCCCCGCCTGATCCAGCGACGAGGCGAAGGCGACAATGCCCCAGCGCGAGCAGCGGCCGTAGGTGGGCTTGACGCCCACGGTGCCGGTGAAGGCCGCCGGCTGGCGGATGGAACCGCCGGTATCTGTCGCCGTGGCGCCCATGCACAGCCGCGCCGCCACTGCCGCCGACGAGCCGCCGGACGAGCCGCCCGGCACCAGCTTGGCGTCGGAGCCGGAACGGCGCCACGGATTGATCACCGGACCATAGAAGCTCGTCTCGTTGGACGATCCCATGGCGAACTCGTCATTGTTGAGCTTGCCGAGCATGACCGCGCCTTCCGCCCACAGATTGGCGGTGACCGTCGACTCATAAGGCGGCGTGAAGCCGTCGAGAATATGCGAGCAGGCGGTGGTGCGAACGTCCCTCGTGCAGAACAAATCCTTGATGCCGAGCGGAATGCCTTCCAGCGACCCGCCCTCGCCCTTGCCAAGACGCGCATCGCTCGCCGCCGCCATTTCGAGCGCGCGCTCGGGCGTCGGCAGCACATAGGCGTTGAGCGCCGCATTGGCGGCCGCGATGGCATCGAGATGGGCCTGGGTCAGCTCGCGCGCCGTAAACGACTTGCCGCGCAAGCCATCTCGCGCTTCGGCGATGGTGAGGTCTGTCAGCTCGGTCACGGGCGGATTCCCTACTCGACGATCTTGGGTACGACGAAATAATGATCGTCGACCTTGGGCGCGTTCTTGACGATGTCGTCGGGGCAGAAGCCGTCGGTCACCTCGTCCTTGCGCTTTTTCATGGTCACGGCCGCCACCCGCGTCATGGGCTCCACGGCGGATGTGTCGAGCTCATCGAGCTGGGCGACCCAATCGAGAATACCCGACAGCTCGGTTTCCAGCCGCGCGGCCTCCTCATCGGTGATGGCGATGCGGGCAAGGCGGGCAATACGGTGGACGGTGGCGCGATCGACGGACATGGCGGTGAGATGGTTTCTCGAGGGGTTGGCGTTGCGGCGTTCCTAGCACCGGGCCGAAAAACCGGCAACTTGGCTTGTCGCCACGCCCTGGGAAGCTCAACGCCTCGGGGACCGACAGCCTCACCCCTCGAAGGCAACCCCGACCTCCGGCACGAGGACCCGGTTGCCGCCCATCTCAGCGACGAATTTGTCCGTGGTCTGATCGATCACCGGAAAAGTCCCGTAGTGGCAGGGCACGACGGTGTCGAAATTGAAGAACCGCTTGCACGCGAGTGCCGCCGCCTTGGCGCCCATGGTGTAGCGGTCGCCGATAGGCACGAAGCCGATTTCCGGCCGATACAGCTCGTTGATCAGCGCCATGTCGGAGAAAATGTCGGTATCGCCCATATGGTAGGCGGTCTTGCCATTGCGCGCCGCGACAACGATCCCGCACGGGTTGCCGAGATAGACCGGGCGCCCATCCACCATATTCGAGGACGAATGAAGCGCCTGGACGAAGATCAAGTCGAAATCGTCGTGGGGAATCAGCCCCCCGGTATTGCCGGGATCGACCTTCTCGACCCCTTGGGCCTGGAGATAGCTGGCAAGCTCATGCACCGCGATAACGGGCGCCCCGGTCTCCTTGGCGATGGCGACCGTATTGCCGAGATGGTCCTCATGGCCATGGGTCAGCGCCACATGTGTCAGGCCTTCCGTCACCTCGGCCAAGGGAATGCCCGACTTCTCGAAGGTGGCGTTGCCGGTCAGAAAGGGATCGATCAGGATACGGCTTGCGCCCGTGTCGATACGAAAGCAGGAATGGCCGAACCACGTAATCTTCATCGTCTCACCTTTAGATTGTGCCCGTGACAGCAGAACCGCCTCTTCCTATCGAAGACTTGGCTTTGAGGCTACAGCCCGAGGCCCGGCTGCTCGGCCTCGACGTCGGCACCAAGACCGTTGGGCTGGCGCTGTCGGACGTCACCCGCTCCATCGCCACGCCTTACGAGACGCTGCGCCGCGCCAAGTTCACCGCCGATGCCAAGAAGATCGCCGAGATCGTCGACAAAATGGGGGTCGGCGGGCTCGTCATCGGTATGCCCTTCAATCTCGACGGGTCAGAGGGGCCGCGCGCTCAATCCACGCGCGCCTTCTCCCGCAATCTCGCCGTGCATGTCACGGTGCCAATGGCGTTCTGGGACGAACGGCTGTCGACCGCGGCCGTCGAGCGTCACCTGATTGAGGCCGATGCGTCCCGCAAGCGCCGCGCCGAGGTGATCGACCGCATGGCCGCCGCCTACATCCTGCAAGGCGCGCTCGACCGGCTCAGAAATATCGCCGCGCAAGCCCGCTAGATCGGCGCGCTGTCGAACAGCATATAGTCTTTCGGATTTTCGGGGCAAAGCCCCCCGCCGCACAGCGCAACGGTCGAGAAGACATTGGCGATGGCCAGCGCCAGGAACAGCAGCAGCGCCGAAAGCGGCAGAACCTTCAGCCGGACCGACATCGGCTCGGCCCGCGAAAACTGGCGGTCGTCCAGCAGCATCATGGCGCAGCCCACAACGATCACAGCGGCGGCGATGAACGCCCAAGTATAGAGATGCAGCCCGAACACCGGATTGCCGTAGGACCCCGAGCCGGGCACGATGTGCAGCAAGATCTGACGCATCGAAATGGCGCCGCCGGCGACCGCGCCGAGAATGGCCATGCCGTAATGGCTCGGCTTCGGGCCATAGATCAGATTGAGCGCGATGCCGAAGCCTGCCGCGAAGAAGCCCGCCCGCTGCAAGATGCAAAGCGGACACGGCAAGTCGCGGAACCAGATCTGATCGACGAAGGCGAGCGTCAGCAGCGTACCGATGCCAAGAAGCCCTATGGCATTCAGGAGCCTCGACAGGTCGGCGGACATGCCATTCTCCTTTGACTCAGAGCTGGATACTCAAGACTTCGGTGACATGGACGCGGAACAGTACAAGCATCACCACGACTCCGATGACCCAGAAGCCCATAGCCACGCCGCGGTGCCGCAACCACGCAGCACCTAACGCGCAGGCAAAGAAGAGGAAGGGTAAGCTCATCATCGCGCAGGCTCTCCCGTTCGTCCCCCTGCCGGCGCATATGCCGCCGG
>Ga0307378_10008650_pt1 | contig 13482 bp, 13 predicted proteins | sample UN1MG_FD_202238 | JGI IMG/M metagenome (GOLD analysis project Ga0307378, IMG submission 202238) | Soil microbial communities from Risofladan, Vaasa, Finland - UN-1 | ecosystem: Environmental > Terrestrial > Soil > Coastal area > Acid sulfate soil | place: Finland: Risofladan, Vaasa | collected... | reverse complement strand
CGATGTCTGATGATCCACTCCGAGTCGGTGACCGTACAGATACGCCCGCCGGGCCTCAGCACCAGGCAGGCATCCTGGAAATACAGCGCGATGTCCTCCAGGTGATGAATCACGTCCACGGAGAACACCAGGTCGAAGAACCCTGTGGAGAACTCGAGTTGCTCCGCTCGGCCCACCTGGAAGTGGACGCTGCCTGGTCGCTCGCCGGCCTCGGCCAGCATCTCCTCGGAGGGGTCTGTGCCCCAGCACTGGCAGCCGACGGCCGACTCCACGGCCAGGATGTAGTTGCCCGTGCCGCAGCCCACCTCCAGCACCCTGGACTGGGCATCGATGCCGCTCTCACGGAGGAGATCTCGCAGCACCTCCGGATGTACCTTGCGATGGCGGGCGTACTCCTGTGGCAGGCCGGCGTAGTCGATCTCGGGCAACATGCCTCCACCAAGAGGAGGGGTCTTGCCTTTCACTCCGCCTCCGTGCCGCCTCCCTTGCCCGACCCATCCAGTTCAGACCAGGCGTCAAGGGCGCGTCTGAGATGGGGGATGGTGATCGATCCTCCCACCACCAGGCCCACGGCCAGCGCCTCCTCCAACTCCTCGCTGGTCACACCCTCCTCATGGCAGCGCACCACATGGTACTTGACGCAGTCATCGCATCTCAACACGAAGGAGGAAACCAGGCCCAGCAACTCCTTGATCGACGCAGGTAGAGCCCCGTCACGGTAAACCTGGCCATCGAGGCCGTAGAAGCGCTTCATGCTCAGGCCGGCGTACCGCATCACGACCTCATTCAGTCTTTCCCGCTCTTCCTGGAACTCCTCTATCGTCTCCTCAGACATCTCTCCGCCCTCCTCGCCACCCCAGTATCGTCTATGCATGCGTTCCCGGGTTGTCCATGCCGCACCGCCGGCACCCCAAACACCGGCCACTTCCCTTTCAGCCCAGGAACCTTCTCAGACTGGCAGCCCTCACCACGTACTCGCTCAGATCCTCGATCCCGTTCTTTCTCAGGGAACTGCAAATGTAGTCGGCTAGCGCCTTGTGCTCTTCATCCAGAGGGACCATACCTGGGCACTGCTCGACCTTGGACACCAGTTCCTCCGGCACCAACCCCCGTGTCCAGATTGAGATACCTGACGGCGTCTCGCAGGTCTTGCTCGAAGATGACGTAAACGACTCGGTCCACCTCGAAATCGTCCCTGTCGAGAGTACCCCGGCCTAGCGGAGGTTGACCACCAGCCAGGCCACCAAGCCAATAAAGGCCCCTATCAACACGCCGTAGGGGAAGGTCTTCTTCATCACCTCACCCTCTCGGCCTGCCAGCCCGGCCGTGCTGCAACCGACGATCACCTTGGCCGGGGCCAGCATGCTGCCCAGGGCTCCACCCGTCGTCTGGGCACCCAGAACGACCAGTACGCTGGCGCCGATCAATTGTGCTGTGGCCAATTGGAGAGGGGCGAAGATCACGTTGGAGTTGGTGTTGCTCCCGGTCATGAAGGCCCCCAGCATGCCGATCAGCGGTGAGAAGACGGGAAAGGCGGGTCCCACGCTCTCGCTCAGTCCTCTGGCCAGGAGATGGACCATGCCGCAGTGATCCATGAGCGCGGCCATGCCCACCATGGAGGCGATGCCGATGGTGGAAGGTACCGCGCTGGACAGGGTTCCACGCCAGATGCGGCGAAGGACGCCCGCCTTGTAGTGACCCGTGCCCCGATAGAAAAGAAACGAGATGAAACTGGTGTAGGCCAGTAAGGCTCCGGCGTGGCCGAAGACGCTGATCGTCCTACCAGGTCCCGCTTCTGTGACCCAGCCTAGAGTCGTGCTCACCTGGGGAAGATCGATCCTGATCACCACCTGGTTGAGGAGATCGTGGAGGGGAGCCACCAGCTCCGCGGTAGTGACGATAACCACCAGGATGAGGTAGGCCGAGATGGCCAGGAGAGGTCCGGGGCGCCCCTCATCGTCGTCTACTTGCGCCGGGACATCTTCTTCCCGTGCACTGCGCCGGTAGAAGGGCAATCTGGCCGTCACCCCTCCAGCCACCAGTCCTGCCATCCCCGCCACGAACCCGGCCACGTTCCACAGACCATTGACTGCGAGGGCATACTGGGTCAGGCTCATCGCCGTACCCATGATCAAGATGGCTACCACCCCCCGCCGCAGCCCCTGGAGACCATCGTAGGCGTGGACCGCTGCCAGGCCGCATCCGAAGCAGGCCAGCCCCAGCAAGACACTGGACCAGTGTGCCAGCTCATACCCACCGATACCCGTGGCGGCAATCAGCGCCTGGAACGAGGACGCCATACCACCATAGGTCACCGACCAGGAGTGACCGATGGCCACCGCAGCCACGGAGACCACAGGGCTGAAACCCAAACCGATGAGCAGCGGGGCCACCACCGCAATGGGGACGCCGAAACCGCCAACGCCCTGCAGAAACGAGCTGAAAGCCCAGCCCAGGATCAGCAACTGGAGTGTGCGCTCACCGGTCAGGCGAGCTATGGTCTCGCCGATGACTTCAATGGCCCCCGCCTCGTTCACCACACGGTACAGCACCAGGGCCATCCAGATGATGTACAAGACGAAGAGACTCAGCAACACCGCCCTGATCTGAGAGTAGAAGACCACTTGGGGAGTAGCCCCAAAGAAGACCAGACCCACCACCAAGGCCACCGCCCAGCCGACGGGTCCAGCCTTCGAACCTCCCCACCTCAACCCGATCATCAGCACTAGGACGGCGACGATCGGCGACAGGGCGAGGAGCCAGTTCACTAAGTTGACGCTTTGCATCTTGTTGAATCCAGTTCCTCATATTGGCCGTATGGGATGGCTCAGCCCAGCGCGGCCGGGAGCCATCTCACCTCTTGTCCCTTGACAACCACGATCAACCCCCAGCCAAAAGGCTCAGTCACCTTCAACCTGGCCGTCAGTCTGTGCACCCCGGTGGAGACTGTCGTTCTGATGGCATGCTTGCCGGCGTACGCGTAGCCACGTGCCTCGTAGTCGGCGAAGCCAGCGAAGGTGTTGCCGCCCTCCCAGATCACCTCGCCGTCCAGCTCCAGAGAGAGCTCGTCACTGAACCCCAACCGTAGCTCCAGCTCGCCACGGGAGAGGGCCTCGAACTGCCGCGTCAGGCGCACCTCTCCCACCATGACCGGAAGGTATCGGTTCACATTCAGCACACCCCCGGGCTCGCACGACATGACCCCGAACCCCTCCAGGAACCACTCGTCGATCACTCCCTCAGTCGTTGGGGGAGGCTCCCAGGGGGCCTCTGGCAGTTGGCTACAGGGGGAGATCCTCAGGTGGGAGAAGTAGGCCGGCTTGAAGGTCCAGATCCCCGCCAGCCCAGCTCTGCGGCCGCGCGTCAGCCGCCCCACGATCAACGGCGGCTGCTCCCCCACGGTGATAGCTGCCCGATCGCCTCTCGCATCCACCCTCAGCCTGAACCATTCGCCCGTGGGCACCAGGGCTTCCTGCTGATACGAAGGCCCGTGGTACAGTTGCCAGGTGTTCGAGCCATGGAACACGGGATCGTACTGCACGGCATCCCACAAGCCGCTGACGTGAGGCACGGCGTACACCAGTTCGAAGTTGGAGACATCGGCGGCTCGAAAGACCACCCCCGGATAAGCAAGCCCCTCGGCCCCGATCCAAACCTCGATGCTCACGTCTCGGGCCTCCAGGCCGGACATCAGGGCCAGCCCATCCACCAACTTTAGTGCTCTGCGACCATTCCAGTCGACAGCCTTCGCCTCGGAGGCGTGCACAGAGAGTGTCCCCGCATCGGTGAGATCATCCTCATACGGCAGCGTCATTCGACTACCCCCCTGCTGTCTGCTGTGGATGGCGTCTTCTCCTGAGCCGCCGGGGAGTATATCACAGGTCAGTTCTCCTCGCAGTGGCGCCGCCCCTCCTCGCACCGCCGATTGCGCACAAGGACCTCTCTCTGGTACAATAGACATCGAGGGCCGTGCCGCTCTCCCGTCAGCGAGGAGGAGGATCGTGATGGACCAGTGCGGCGTCGGATACTACACAGTTCTCCTGTCTCAGTTCCCCACCATCATCGCCTGCGCGCCTGCGTGTACACGAGGGCTCTCACCGCACAGGGTCCGGCAGCCTGCCTCGGGTTCAGCAGGGGATGTTCCCGGGCAGCTATGCCCCGCGCCCGCGCTGAAGCCTCACGTCTGATCTGGCAACAACCGAATAACCTTCAATCCACCCAACGGAAGAAAGGGGTGCTGGCATGAGAAACGTAGTCGCGGCAGTCATGTTAGGGAGCGTGCTCGTGACAGGGTGTGCGACCCCAGTGCCAGGCACAACAGCAATACCCACCCTACAGCAGGTGGCTTTCGAACCGACGGCGACCGCACCACCAACCAACACTCCTGTCCCATCTCCAACGCCGACAGTTGGCCCCGCCGACGAGGGCTGCCTCCGGGCCAGGGCAGAGATACCGGAAGGTCAGAACCCCACCGTGTTTCTGACCTCAGGGCCTGCCAGCGGCTGCTATGCTGGCCTCAACGACTTCTTGGACGACGCTGGACGCACTTGGGATGAGTTTGCGCCTGGGTCCGTGATCACGTTCTGGACGTTGTGGCCTGTCGATTCACAAGGACTAGTGATTCCACCCACGCCGACCCCGGTTCCCCTGAGCGTCACGATATCGCCGAGCACGGAGGATGGCTTTGAGTATGTCTGCGGGCACCCGCCCTTCACCGTGGACTTTGGCGCTCAGGTGTCAGGTGGAAGCGGCGAACTGGAATATGCCTGGGACTTTGACGTCGATGGCAACATGGACGCCAGGGTTCAGGACCCGGAGTCCTTCACCTATCAAACGCCAGGGGTATACAGCGCAAGACTCACAGTGAGTGACGCAGCTGGCCAGACGTCAGCCGCGGAGCGCCGGATTGTCATCATTGGGGAACCCAGCTATCCAGATTGGCGGTACGGTGTGCACTTGGACTATCAGGGAGGAAACATAGCCGACGACCCAGCAAGCATCGCTGTTGTGTCCCGGTACGTAGAGTTGTTCTCAGGAATAGGCATACAAGGAGTAAGACTAGACTTCGCCTGGGGTTCTCTTGAGCCCTCTGATGACAGTTTCAACTTTCGAATTCATGACCAGGCTGTCAACGTAATACGTGAGCATGGCATGGATGTGGTCGGCATAATCGCGTGGACGCCAGCATGGGCCTCCTCCAGTTCCAGGGAGCCTTGGAAACAGATGCCTAGAGATGTCGATGACTACAGTGACTACGTCTATCACCTCACCTCTCATTTTAGAGGACGAGTCAATAGCTGGCTGATTTGGAATGAGCCCAATGTCAGCATCTATTTCGATAGCATAGACCCCGCCGAGTATGTAGAGCTCTTGAAGGCGGGGTACATAGCAGCGAAATATGGTAACCCGGAATCCACCGTAATAGTAGCGGGACTGGCAAACGACGAGAGTGAGTACCAGCCTCAGTTCCGCTGGTATCCCCCCGAGCAGTTCCTTCAAGCAGTCTATGATCTTGGCGGCGGAGACTACTTCGACGCAGTGGGAAGACACCCATATGCGCATCCTCTGTACGGAGGGTATGACGAAATGGTCAGCAAGGTCTCTGCAATCAAAGACGTGATGGCGAGGAATGGAGATCAGAACAAGCCGTTGTACCTCGATGAGGTCGGCTACGGCCTCATCTGGGATGTGAGCGAAGAGCTGCAAGCTCAGTGGTTGTACGAGGTCTTCAGAGCTGCCCGTCAGACTGGGGTGCCTTTGCTCATCGTGTTCGATTGTCAGGATTGGCCGAATGGAACCGACTTCGAGAGGACGATTGGACTACTTAGACTAGATGGCTCACCGAGACCGGTTTTCGACGCATACGCGGATATCATTAGGCAAGGGCAGTAGACCCCAGCGCCGGGACTGCTCTAAAGCCAACACCCGAGCCTGGAGGTGAAGAATGTTCAAGGCAGTACCAGTCATCTGCGCGATATGCATAGTGCTGACTGGATGTGCAATTGCTGCACCCTCTCCGACACCCGCAGATAGATCGCCGCAGGTCGCTGCTAGGCCGACCGGCACAGCACTACCCACAGGCACCTCCGTTCCATCTCCAACGCCAAGGATGAGCCTAGCTAGCGAAGGCTGCGTTCGGGCTACGGCCGAGATACCCGAGGGTCAGAACCCCACCGTGTTTGTCACTTCCGGTGCTGCCAGCGGTTGTTATGATGGAATCAACGAGTTCCTCGACGACATTGGGCTCTCTTGGGATGAGTTTCAACCCGGGACGGTAGTCACGTTCTGGACACTGTGGCCTGTGGATGAGCGGGGAGAGGTGGTGTATCCCACACCAACCCCACTCCCGCTCAGCGTCACGATTTCACCAAGCGTGGATGACGGCTTCGAGTACGTCTGCGGTCATCCGCCCTTCACGGTGGACTTCGGGGCTCAGGTCGCAGGTGGAAGCGGAGAACTGGAATACGCCTGGGACTTCAACGTGGATGGAACCATAGACGCCACAGCCCGAGACCCAGAGCCCTTCACCTATCAAACTCCTGGGGTGTACAACGCGAGGCTGACTGTGACAGATGAGGCTGGCCAAACCTCAGTCGCCGAGAGGCGGATCGTCGCCATTGGGGAACCAACGTGGCCAGGCTGGAAGTACGGTGTGATGGCTCACGTTCAGCTGACTGGCCAACTGTACGCAGATTACGCTCAGAGTGAGAGAGCTGTTCGAATGGTTGAGGAGGCCGGAATCGAGGCGATTCGACTGGACCTGGCTTGGCCTGTGGTAGAACCCAACCGCAAAGGTGAATATGATTGGAGAGACTATGACCGCGTTGTGAGGATGATACGAGATCACGGTATCCAGATACTGGCCTTAGTCAACTACAGCGCTAGGTGGGCCTCTTCTGGACACATGGACGATTGGAACGACTGGGGCTTGTCCGCTCCCAGAAACCCGAGGGACTTCGCGGATTTCGCCAAGGCAATCGTGGACAGGTATCCGAACGACATCCATGCTTGGCAGATTTGGGGGGAGACCAACTGCAGCTTATACTTCCGCGGCACAAACGCGGCGACGTACACAGAAATGCTGAAGCAAGCATACCTAGCCATCAAGTACAGCGACCCAACCGCTGTTGTTGTGCTTTCCGGCTTGGCCAGTGACGCAAGCGAGTGGTATCCGGGGGTGACCTTTGTGGAACCAACGGTCTTCCTGCAGACTATCTACGACAACGGAGGCAGAGATTACTTTGACGCTGTGGCGCGACACCCCTACGCAGATCCGTCCCCGGAGGGACTCGACTACGTGATGGGACAACTGGACAGTCTCAGACGAGTGATGGTGGCCAACGAGGATGCACACAAACGCATCTGGATTACAGAGTGCGGGTGGTCCTCTTCCCATCCGTATAGCGAGGAGCGCCAAGCACAGTGGGCTACTGCAATTCTACCTAGCCTGATTGGCTTGGACTATGTGGGCCCGCTCTTCTGGTACAATCTCCGAGACAAGGGTACCGACCCCAACAACTTCGATGATAATCTCGGGCTGATTCGGATTGACTTCACGCCCAAGCCCGCCTACTACGCTTACCAGGAGTTCAGTAGCCAGCACCCTTCCCCTTAGAGGAATCTGCCGGGCTGGGAGCATCGAATGTTGCGATCTGACATCAGAGAAAGGACAGCGTGAATGGTGGGGAGGATACTCAGCCTGACACTACTGGCCATCGTCGTTGCCTTATCAGCCTGCGCGCCAGCGTCACCAACAGCTGCCCCTCCAGCCCAAACAGCGATTCCAATTGCGACTCAAGCACGAGGTGCCCACCCGTGCCCGACTGAGACTGGCGCTCCCACGCCAACCGAAACGATAGAGCCCTCACCGGTCGCCACACCCCAGCCCACGTCAACTCCAGCCTCTCTTACGCCAACTCCGCTACCAACAATACGTGCTTCCTGTTACCCAGATGCCTCAGCGCCACTGGACGACCTGGTCGTACTGCGAGGCCCTGAGCATCAGTTTGACCCTTCATGCGAGGTGTCTGGTGGTGTTGGGGAGATCACCGCCAGCTGGGACATTGACGGTGATGGCACCGCAGAATCCGAAGAAGCAGACCCACCACCGCTGGCACTGCAACCCGGAGAGTACAATCCCGTAGTCACCTTCACTGACGAAGCGGGACAGTCACTGACGGTGCAACTGGCGAGGATTGTGAAGGTTGGTCCACCGAGATATCCTGACTGGAGGTACGGTGTGCATGCCCACATTGTCTTGGGCGAAGGCCCCTATGCGGCCCAGAGCTCTGCAGAGATTGAGAGGGAACTGCAGCTAATAGAGGACGCGGGCATACAGTTCGTGAAACTGGATTTCAAATGGGATTTCCTGGAACCCGATGCTGGTCAATACGACTTCTATAACTATGATCGCCTGGTGCAGCTTGTTCGAGAACGCGGACTAGGGATTTTCGCTGTAGTGTCGTTCAGCCCCAGGTGGGCTTCGTCAGGATCAGGAGATTCGTGGCGGGACTGGGTGTTCGATGCGCCCAAGAATCCGCGTCACTACGGCCGATTCTTCTCCGCCCTTGTTGACAGATACGGCGATTACATCAAGGTATGGGAGGTTTGGCAAGAGCCGAACTGCAGCCTGTATTTCAGGTCGGCTGATCCAGAACAGTACATCGCTGTGCTGATGCAGGGCTATTTGTCAGCGAAGTATGCAGATCCTACCTCAATCGTAGGACTAGGTAGCCTTGCCAACTATGAAACGTCCTTTCCGGGAGTAGTCTTTAGACCGCCTGAAGAATTCCTTCAGTCAATCTACGACGCCGGTGGAAAGGGCCACTTTGACTTTGTCGACAGGCATCCCTATCCAAGGTTCGATCAAAGAGACCCCACCCAAGTCCTCGACTACCTCGACTCAACAAGGACTGTTATGATGGTCAATGGCGATGAGGGCATAGGCATGGCAGTGTCGGAAATCGGAATCCCCAGTTTTTCCACAGTGTCTGAGGGCGATGTAGCTGCATCGCTGCCTCTCATCCTAGATGCAATCCTTTCGAGAGACTACGTATGGATGGTCAGTTGGTACAATCTGAGAGACAAGGGCGCGGATCCGGACGATCCTGAACACCATTTCGGACTGGTCCGGAGAGACTGGAGCATCAAGCCAGCGTATGTTGCTTATGGAGAGTTCATCAGATCTCACTAATCCCTCATACCCGCTCAGGAGTATCGTTCTCATGGCCAAGGACGGGAGAATCTAAGGTGAGGGCAGCAAGCGCAATGTCACCAATCCTGGTAGCGGGCATGATTGCCTTGTCGGCCTGCACACCAGTATCGCCAACAGCAATCCCTCCAAGCCAAACGGTGACTCCCATTGGCGCTCAAGGAGCAGGCGCGCACCCCACCCCGACTAGAATTGGCGCACCCACACCGACCGAAAAGATTGAACTGTCACCGGCTGCCACTCTTGAAGCCACTCCGACTCTTGTTCCCCCCACACCCACGCCGCTACCACCAATACATGCTTCCTGCCATCCCGATGCCTCGGCGCCACTTGAAGACTTGGTCATACTGAGAGGCCCGGAGCATCTGTTCGGCCCGTCGTGCCAAGCATCTGGTGGCGTCGGGGAGATCGCCGCCAGTTGGGACATTGACAGGGATGGGAATCCAGAGTCAACGGACGTAGTCCCGCCACCGCTAGCGTTGCAGCCAGGCGAGTACAATCTCGTGGTCACTTTCACCGATGAAACTGGGCAGGTAGCAGTGGTGGAGCTGCCGAGGATTGTGAAGGTTGGGGAACCCAGCTATCCAGATTGGCGGTATGGTGTGCACTTAGACTACCAGGGAGGAAACATAGCCTGGGATCGCAATAGCTTGAAGAGTCTTGAGGAGCAAGTACGGCTGTTCTCGGCAATTGGCATACAAGGGGTGAGACTCGATTTCAGCTGGGATTCCCTTGAGCCTGCTGATGGCAGTTATGATTTCGGGATTCACGACCAGGCGGTACGAGTGATCCGCGCAGCGGGCATGGACATTCTTGGGATAATCGCTTACACGCCTGGATGGGCCTCGCCAAGCACCGACAGCCCTTGGAACGGCATGCCCACAGACTTGAAGGATTTCGCCGATTTCGTTCTCGAATTGACTTCGCACTATCGAGGCCAAGTCGACAACTGGATGATCTGGGTTGAGCCAAACTGCAGTCAATCATTTCGTAGCACGGACCCTTATCAATACACGCAACTGTTGAAGTCTGGATATGTGGCAGCAAAGTACGGAAATCCTGGCTCCGCGATAATCCTGGGTGGGTTGGCCAACGATGAGAGTCAATACATATCTGAATTCCGCTTCTACCCTCCCGAAGGGTTCCTCCAGGCAGTGTATGACGAAGGAGGAGGCGATTACTTCGACGCTGTAGGAAGACATCCATATACGCATCCAATGTACCAAGGATATGACTTAATGGTGCGTAGGATACTCTCAATCAGAGATGTCATGAACTCCAATGGAGATCAGAGCAAGCCTCTCTATTTGGATGAGGCCAATTATGGCCTAATCTCTGACGTAACGGAGGAAATACAGGCCCAATGGTTGTACGAGATATTCAGAGCTTCTCGTGAGACTGATGTTCCTCTGGTAGTAGTGTACAACGGTCAGGACTACGGTAGCGCAACCATGTTCTTTGAGACAGCTGGACTGCTCAGGAAAGACGGTTCGGTAAGACCGATCTACCACTCGTACGCGGACATCATCCGCGAGGGGCTCTAACAAGTACTCGGGCGGCACTCGGCACTGACTCGCAGCACACCGTTAGAAGGTCTCAGTGAGCTACGTGCTGCAGCTCATGGAGAAAGAGGGAGCCATGAAGAGGATAGTGGGCGTGATCCTGTTGATGACTGCGGTTGCTGCGGCGGCGTGCGCACAGGCCCCACCAATGGCTACGCCGCCTAGGCAGACGGCTGTGCCAACTCCCACTCTTTCTCAAGTGTCAAGCGAGACCCCATCTGGCACCGGGATTCGTCCGACCACATCAACTGTGGCACTCAAGCCTTTGCCGACCGGCACTCCTGAACCCACACCAACTCCAGCTCCTCCCACGTCAACTCCACTGCCCCTCATACGTGCTTCCTGCTATCCTGATTCATCAGCACCGCTTGAAGAGCTCGTCATGTTGAGGGGACCAGAGCACCTGTTCGATCCTTCATGCGAGGTGTCTGGTGGCGTCGGGGAGATCACCGCCAGTTGGGACATTGACGGCGACGGAATAGCAGAATCCGAGGAGGTAGACCCAGCACCGCTAGCCTTGCAGCCAGGTGAGTACAATCCCGTGGTCACTTTCACCGATGAAACTGGGCAGGTAGCAGCGGTGGAGCTGCCGAGGATTGTGAAGGTTGGGGAGCCGCATCCTTCTGGTCGGATTCACGGTGTATACGCGCATTTGGACTTGGCGCACCAGTTGTATGCGAATGATGCTGAGATTGAGCGGGCCTGCCAGTTTATTGTAGAAGCCGGATTTGGCTCGGTCAAAGTCGGTTTCATCTGGCCGGCAATTGAAGCCCGTAGGAAGGGATCCTATGACTGGAGAGACTACGATGCAATGGTTCGGATAGTTGAATCCTACGGCTTGGAGGTTCATCCTGTAGTGGGTTACACACCTGAATGGGCATCTTCAGTCTCGAGTGCCAACTGGCAGAATTGGTACTATGCACCACCGTCCAACCCAGCTGACTTCGGTGATTTTGTGTCTCGCCTGTCCCAACGTTATCCACAGATCAGAAGATTCACCGTGTGGACCGAACCCAACACGAACCAGATCTTCTTCAGGGGAACACCCGAACAGTACTTCGAAGTGCTCAAGGCGGCTTATCTAGCCTTGAAGTATAGCGACCCCGCGGATTTGGTTGAAGCCGGGCATCTAGCTAATGGTCCTGAGCAGACTGGCGGGAGATCGGTTGATCCCATAGCTTTTCTCCGAAGTCTCTATGCTCTCGGATTGGGAGACTATTCAGACATAATTGGCACAAACCCCTTCACGCACCCCAGTGAGGGCCTTTCGACGTTGAGCCAGAGAATATCGACGATAACGGACATCATGGGTGCCAACGGCGACGCCAACAAGAGGATAAACATAGAATATGGCTATCTCAGACTCCCGGGACTCAGTGATCAGGTGCTGGCGGATTGGATTGGTCAGGAATTCGATTTCCTACAGCAGAATCAACGCATCTTCGATGACACGTTGTACAACCTGAGAGACAAGAGTCCACCGGGAAGTACCGAACCGGACAACTACTGGGGAATCATCACGTGGGACTTCAGCAGGAAACCTCAATTCGCTGTACTTGTGAGTCGATTGCGATGATATCAGCAGCGATGTGTGTGCAACAGCACCTAGTGGACTCAGCTCCGGACAGATGGAGGATCAGTGCGATTCTAGCTGGGATTGAATCGCGCACGGCCCCTGGGTTCCTCAGGCTCGATCCCGAAAGAAACGAGGGCTTCTGATGAAGAAGGCCATAAGAGCAATCATCATAGGAGGAGCGCTGTTCGCAGGATGTGTAACCCCGACGCCAGCCCCGACAGCGACCCCAACTGAAGGGACCACTGCGCCCGCGCCCACGCCTGTGGAACCCACTGAAGTGCCAACCACTGAGTCAACCCACACTCCCACTTCCACCGCGGCGCCTACTCCGGTTCCCCCAACCGCGACCCCACTAGCACAGATCCGTGCTTCCTGCTATCCTGATGCATCAGCACCGCTAGAAGACCTCGTCATCTTGAGGGGCCCAGAGCACCTGTTCGATCCTTCATGCGAGGTGTCTGATGGCGTCGGGGAGATCACCGCCAGTTGGGACATTGATGGTGACGGGAGCCCAGAATCCGAAGCGACAGACCCGCCAGCCCAGCTCTGCGGCCGCGCGCCAGCCGCCCCACGATCAACGGCGGCTGCTCCCCCACGGTGATAGCTGCCCGATCGCCTCTCGCATCCACCCTCAGCCTGAACCATTCGCCCGTGGGCACCACGGCTTCCTTCTGATACGAAGTCCCGTGGTACAGCTGCCAGGTGTTCGAGCCATGGAACACGGGATCGTACTGCAGGGCGTCCCACAAACCGCTGATGTGGGGCACGGCGTATACCAGCTCGAAGTTGGAGACGTCGGCGCCTCGAAAGACCACACCTGGATACGCAGGCCCCTCTGCGCCGATGGAGACCTCGATGCTCACGTCTCGGGCCTCCAGGCCGGGCACCAGGGCCAGCCCGTCCACCAATTTCAGCGCCCTGCGACCATTCCACTCGACCGCCTTCGCCTCGGAGGCGTGCACAGAGAGTGTCCCCACCTCGGTGAGATCATCCTCGTACAGCAACGTCATGCGAACACCTCCCTGGGAAGTTGCGCGGAATGCGCGGGGCACCCCGGCTCCAACCTATCGGGCAGGAGGCGGCTTCTTCATATAGGCGCCGTAAGGCAAGGGATCCTCGTCGCGGTAGGTCAC
>Ga0307378_10008649_pt1 | contig 13483 bp, 12 predicted proteins | sample UN1MG_FD_202238 | JGI IMG/M metagenome (GOLD analysis project Ga0307378, IMG submission 202238) | Soil microbial communities from Risofladan, Vaasa, Finland - UN-1 | ecosystem: Environmental > Terrestrial > Soil > Coastal area > Acid sulfate soil | place: Finland: Risofladan, Vaasa | collected... | reverse complement strand
CCTGGAAGAGCTGGGCATCATCCGGGTTAGAACTCAGCACCACCACACCAATAACCGGCAGGCGTTGTTTTATCTTGCGAGCCAGGGTCAGACCGCTATCAGCGGGGGCATCGACATCCACGAGGGCTACATCAGGGGGTAAGGTATCAATAGCTGATAGTACTTCGTCATTGACCTCAGCGGTGCCCAAGACCTTGATATCTTCTATATCGGAGAGCGAGTGCTCTATTCCCTGCCGAAACAGGGACTGCTGACTAACGATAAGAACTCGTATCTTGTTCACATTCCTCCGCCTTAGCTGAGCCTGGTTCCTTCAGCACCAGCCCTAGGCGGTGTCACCTCCTTATACATTCTTTCCCGTGGTCTTGACTGGAGCCGCGCTGACAACAGATAGGAAAACCTCAACCAGGTGAGGGTCAAATTGTTTGCCAGCACCTCTTTTTATTTCCTTCACTGCTTCTTCCCAGGGCAGGGCATCAGAGTAGGCTCGTTCCGAGGTCATGGCGGCAAAAGCATCAGCTATAGCCAGGATGCGGGCTTCTAAAGGTATCTCTTCGCCCTTCAGCCCTTTGGGATAGCCACTCCCATCATACCTCTCATGGTGGTGAAGAATACCGGCTATGTAGGGAGCCAGTTCACGAGCATGACTGGCAATAGTTGCGCCTGTCTCAGGGTGAGACTTGATGGTTACCCACTCCTCAGCTTTCAGCTTACCCCGCTTATTAAGTATATCATCACTAATGCCAATCTTACCAATATCATGCAGTAAGGAACAGGTTTCAAGCCGGCTAATTTCCAGCGGCTCCAGATTAAGCGCCTCCGCCAAGGCTACAGCATGTTCTTTAACCTTTTTGGAGTGACTGCCGGTGTAGTGGTCCTTGGAATCAACCGTTGCTGCCAGAGCCATAATTGTGCCTAAAGACTCACTTTCCTGAACTTCCCCAGAACCAACCACCGGGTCATCTAAAGGCGGCAGGGTTACCGAAGCAAGGTAACCCTGGTTACCACCGCTCCGCTTGGCGTGGTAAAGCGCTGCATCAGCTGCGGCGATAACTTCATTAGCACTTATGCCATTGATGGGCCAGCTGGCCAGGCCGAGACTGGTGGTAACGGGCGCATACTCAGCTTCTACCTCTGAAGCCAGCCGACTGCGAATCCGCTCGGCTACTTCATAGGCGTTATCAGTGGTTGTATGGGCTAAAAGAACAGCAAATTCATCTCCGCCGTAGCGGAAAGCCTGGTCAGCGGTTCGTATAGTGCTTTTCAGGACGCTGCCGACGTGCCTGAGGAGTCTATCACCAGCTAAATGTCCATGGGTATCATTAAAAGCTTTGAAAGAGTCAAGGTCTAGAATTATTATAGAGAAGACACCCCCATAGCGGGAGTGCCGGCCGACCTCACTGGTAATCATCTCATCCAGGGAGCGGCGATTCAGCAGTCCGGTAAGTTCATCGACGCGGGCTTTCTCCTCAGCCTCAGCATAGAGTCGCGAGTTCTCAACCGGCATGGCAATCTGGTAAGCCAGTTGCTCAAGAAGTACTATGTGCCTCTGGCTGTAGGCATTCGGCTGGCGGCTGGCTATGATTAGACTGCCGATAGCCTTACCCTTGGCTATTAACGGCAGATAAACAATCGCGCGTATCCCTTGCTTCAGGTGATATTCCGCTGTCCCAAACCGGCTCTCCATTGACAGGTTGGGCTCGTAGACAGTCTTCTTATGGTTAGCCACCCACTCCGTAGCCGAGCCTTTGCCTGGCACTCGCTCACCTGCCTCCCAGGCAGAACCCACTTCGGAAGATAATGCCAGAAAATAAAGGTCATTTTCTTCAATCAGAGTAATCGCTGCCCAGCTAACATCAACTACTTTCTTCAGTTCCCCTATAAAGCTATCATATATCCCCTGAATATCCATACTGGAGGTTATAATGGTGCTGGAACGGTTAATCACTGAGAGCTCTTCTTCACGCTCCCGTAGGCGCTCCTGAAGATATTCCTTCTCCATACTCACCGCTACTCGTTTGGTAACTTCCTCTATTAGATGGAAATCTTCAAGTGAGTATCTCCCGGATTGCTTCTTTTCCAGCGCCAGAATTCCTATTAACCGATCGCGACTTATCAAAGGCACTAACAATTCTATATCGGTTGATTTGATTTCCGCTTTTTCCTGCTCCCATAGACTGCGAAATTCAGGCAGAATATCCAGATGCTCTCTGGTTAGCAGCTTTTGCTCCCGCCCCAGATATTCCACAATAGGGCTGTTCCCTCTAAATCTGAGTCCGGATAGAGGATTGTCTTTCTCCCTGGGCTCAACAAACTGAGTAGTAAAATCGTCGCTGCCAACCTCGAGGAACAGCAGGCACGCTCGCTTACAGCCAATTGCTTTGTTGACCAGCTTCAGAAGTTCTCCCCCCTGCTCTTTCAGGCTGAAAATGTTGTGTATTCTGTCAGCAAAATCGGATAACTTACGGCGGTAATCGTAGCTTTGCCCCTGAAAAGCTTTGCCCACGGTTACAAAGAGATAGCCGCGCAGTCTATAAATAAATATAGCCACTATCAGGGAAACCAAAGCAGCTATTAACATAGCGGTTAAGTCCAAATCAAAATGGAGTAAAGCATCGAGGATAAAGAGTAAAAGCCAGTAGCTAGCGGTGCCGATAATCCCCAGGCTCACCCATGCCAGGCCCCGCCGCAAAACAATTCTAATATCTACCAATTGATGCCTTATAGTGGCATAACTGAAGATTAAGGCAATAATAATGCCGCCAAGATGATTTACGGGAAACTCCCTTCCCCAAGGGAGAAAGGCAGCTACGGTAAAGATAATCAAAACGAATAGACCAAGCATTAGAGAAAAGATTTGATTGCGGAGCACCGGATTATCCAAAATCCTCAGTCTTTTCCCGAAAACATAGGTCACCCTGGCCGCCAAAGTTAGGAGGGGAATAGCCAAAAAGACGACTCCTCTGCCATAATCAAGATAAAGCCTGTCCCCATCGGCAGTAACCCCTTCGGCAACATAACCAAGTAATATCAGGGGGATAACTACTGCCAGCGAAGCGTAGGCAAGTGGTAACCACCGTCCCTGCCCCGGGGCAAAGAAAGAAGAAACAAAGCAATAGAATTGCACTGCCATCCAGGTGTATGTAATGAGAATTGCCTTAAGCAAAAGGAGATTATATTGCGGGAAGAAATTACTACGCAAAAAAACAGAAGCGAGGCTCCAGGTCATGGCGGCGACTAGAAATAAGATAAAGAGTCTATGTCGCCTCTGCCAGGGACGACTGCTAATTGCGGTGATCAGTAGCGGGATATAAGCAATTACGGCAACTAAAGGAAATAAAACATAAACGTTCATACATTAGAAATTATCGCCCCAAACAGGGAAGCTGTCAAGCAAAACCAAAGTAAGCTAACTAAAGTGAGGGAGACTAAAGTACTACCGTACTACCACTTTTTCAGCTTCAGTCGGTACCGCTTCTGGTTTGGCTAGCAGGAGTGAAAGCACTTTGTCGGAAGGATTAATGTGAGGTGGCTTTAGATGAGCTAAATCAGCCCCTTCAGCTTGCCTCTGAGCGGTGTAATTAGCAAAAGCACCACGCGGCAGCAAATTTACCTCTACTTTGAAATCAAGCATAGTGGCAAAATCGCTACGAATCAGGGACTTGGTATCTTCACCATTATCTGCATTGATAAGCTGCTGGCGAACTGCTGCGGCTATTCCGGCATCGCTCCCTTGGTAGCCATCTTTGGTTTCAATAAAGAGACTCAGCACTGGTTCCCCGGGTTTCTTGTAAGCGGTCCAATCCTCATAAGCAATGCCAGTATTCTCTATTGCCTGCCAGATTGTCTTTTCCGTCAGCCGAATGAAAACGAAATCGAGAAGGTCGTCAGCTCGCCTCTCAAAGACCATTTGCGGGATATCAATGCCCAGCTTCTCATTTCGCAGTGAGGTTATCCGAATCATGTCTCCCGGTCTGTATCTTACCAGAGCCCCGCCGTGAAAGTTGGTGATAACTATTTCGTAATTCTCCCCGGCTTTTACCTCATCAAGTAAAACGGTCTTGGGCTGATAACTGTGGTCTAACTGCCACTTGAAATGTTCTTTCTCCGGTATAAACTCGAGGAAGTTGAGACTGGGGACGAAGGTCATCCCATCATAATCCCAGGTCTGAGTAGCTATGATACCACCTTCGGTGCCGGTGTAAGTATCCAGGGGATACCTTCCCCAAAGTGCCTTTATTTTCTCTCGGTAAACCCCGCTATCAAGGCCACCACTCATGATCCCCTTTACTGGCCACAGGTCTCTTGGCAGCATTGGTCGCCTAGCTAATTTGCTCTTTACCAGTCCCTTAGTCAGGCGAAACAGTGCTTTAGGCTGGGAGAGCAGAGGACGGATGTCTACTTTATCTGAGGATTGACTAAACTTGTTTCCAACCACCACCAGAACCATAGACAGTCCAAAGAAGTAATCGAGCCCCTGAGATAGAGCCTGCTTAAAACCAAGTTTTACTCTTTCTTCAAAAGACAACTCTTCGGCTTCTTCTAAAGCAGGCAAATAAGCTACAGGAGTCTGTAATTCTAGCATACTTGCCATGGCACCTGTTACATAGGGTCTGGGAGCCACCGTGTAGACAATTTTTGGCTGCTCAGGAGCTTGGGAGGTATCACCCCACCCCTTACAACTAGAGAGAAGGCCGATGCCATACATTATTGTACTTAATTCACGTGAATATGCCGGGGTCATCGGCACCCATTTACAGGGGTATTCACCGGACCTGCCTGAGGTGTGCACCCAAAAAGCCGGGTCTGCTGGCAGCGGGGCTTCCCTCTTCTCCAGAAGCTCCGGGCAATAATCATCGTAGCTGGTTAACGGCACCTGTTCTCTGAATTCTTCTATAGTCTCCGGCTTTGCCCCACGCATAATCTTCCTGCCCAGGGTACACCGCTTCAACAATTCTATCTGTTCCAGGAGCAGTCGGTTCTGTATGGACATGAATTGCTCCAGGGTAAGGCTGATATAGCCACAGCACATCTGCCATAGTTCTTCGTTCCTGCCCTGCTGCAAAAGCTCAATTGCTCTCGGCATCGATTACCTCCCAAGTTGACTCACTGCCAAATGGCGAATTCCGGTTACAAAAACAGACTATGACAGAAAGGTCAGCTTGGGAAGTGATTGTGTTCTAGAAGATAGTTCTAGAACATAAACTCTTCCCTTTTTACAGTAGCCTATGCTAGAACTAACCGGGCTATAGTCAACCAGACTAGAAAATAAAGGGACTAAGCCGGATTGTGAGAAATTGCAATGGAAGGTAACAATAACTTGCTCACCCCGGAACAGGTGGCGGGGATACTTCAGCTTCATGTCCTGACCATATACAACTACATCCGCCAGGGTAGGATTAATGCCGTGCAGATAGGTCGGAATTACCGCATTACTCCAGAAGACCTTACCCACTTTATTGAGTCAAACCGTATTAAAAATCACCGGGCTAAGGGGAGGAATATCGGTGGACGTGCTTAATAATCACCGGCGGGTAGTAGTTACCGGCATGGGAATTGTTAGCCCTCTGGGGCTGACGGTTTCCGACACGTGGGAAGCCCTCATCTCCGGGAAATCGGGAGTTGATTATATCAGCCATTTTGACCCGACAGCTTTTGATACCAAGTTTGCTGCTGAAGTCAAGGGATTTGACCCAATGGCGTATGTTAGCCGGAAGGAAGCGCACCGTATGGACAGGTTTACCCAGTTTGCGATAGCGGCAAGCCTCCAGGCGGTAGAAGCGGCCGGGCTGACGATAAATGAGAGCAACGCTGAGGAGACTGGTGTCATCATTGGCAACAGCGTCTGCGGTCTACTTGAGGTTGCCGAACAGTTAAAAGTGCTGAGCGAAGCTGGCCCGAGGAAGATAAGCCCGATTTTGGCACCGACCATGACCGGTGACGCGGCGCCGGTGCAGGTTTCGCTGATTTTGGGAGCCAAGGGGCCGAATTACTCCCCCTCCTCGGCATGCTCCAGCAGCAGTGACAGCATCGGCCAAGCCTACGAGTCAATTCAGCACGGCGGGGCAAAGGTAATGATTGCCGGTGGCACCGAAGCACCGATAATGCCTATCTGCGTGGCTGCGTTCAATGCTGCCCGTGCTTTGTCAACAAAGAATGAAGCCCCACAAAGTGCCTGCCGACCTTTTGATGCCGAACGTGATGGGTTCGTGCTGGGTGAAGGAGCCGCCGTTATTATACTTGAAGACCTCGGCTATGCTCTTGAGCGTGGCGCCCCTATCTTGGCTGAAATTATAGGCTACAGCGCCACCAGTGATGCTTTTCACATCACTCAGCCTTCACCCAATGGTGAGGGTGCCGCCCAGGCACTAAGCCTGGCCCTGAAGAAAGCCGGAGTCAGCCCCGATGAGGTTGACTATATCAATGCCCATGGCACTGCTACCGTGCTTAACGATAAGACTGAAACTCACGCCATTAAAAGTGTGTTTGGCGAATCGGCATACCGTATTCCGATATCATCCAGCAAATCCATGCTGGGGCATCTTATCGGAGCGGCTGGTGCTATGGAAGCCGCAATATGTATTCTATCCATAAATAAGGGGATTATACCGCCAACTTTAAACCTAAATCATCCCGACCCTGAGTGTGACCTGGACTATGTGCCCAATAAGGCGCGCCCGGCCGGGGTGAAAACTGCAGTATCAAACTCCTTTGGCTTTGGCGGGCACAACTCGGTACTTGTTTTCCGTCGTTACTCGGAATGATTGCCGTTTATCTCGGAGGATATGTGGAGTCAAGTGGGGGCGAGGGGGAAGGTCAATTAGGTTTTTTGGATTTGTTGCCGGACTCACTCAGGTCCTGTAATTTCTGGGTCAACTCATCAAAGGTTTTGTCCTGCGGTGACTTGCCCAGTTCCAGCCCATAGCTGAGGAAAAAGTCGAGGAAATTGCGCAGCAGCTCTTTCATACCTTTAGCGAACTCGTGGAATTCTTCTTTCTTAACATAATCCGGGTGTTCAGGTTCTTCCTTTAACTGGCTGTCAATGAGAAAGTTGAAAAACTCGGAGTAGCTCATGTCACCACGATTTTCGTCTATCTTTCTGCCGACATTGACGTCAATTATTAACATCCTTTTATCTGCCACGCTAGACTCCTTCCCTCTTAATCTAAGAGATAACCTGAAGGCGTTCCTGCCCTCAGGTTAAGTTATATCATGTTTCTCATAGGCTAATATGCTAAAGTCCGTAGTTATCATCCAGCCCCAGCATTTCCTTTATGCTACTTATCAACTGGAGCAGCTTCAAGCCGCTATCCGTTACCTGATAGGTTACTGATGGGTTGCCCATCTTCATTTTGTCAATGAAGCCCTGAGCCGTCAGATAGCCAAGGTACTTCTGTATCTGGCTGTAACTCATATTGGCACTGTACATTATCTCAGTCTTGCCAGCGCCATTTTCGCCTACCTTCAGCATATCGGCAATTATTTCAATGTCAGACCGCCGCTGGTTCACCCTCACTGCAATCCACCCCCTTACTTATTAGGTAGGACTATTGTACTAGCCATCAGGCAACTTGTCAAGAGCCAGTTGATTATCACGTTGGATAGCCCAGAGTCAGGCAGGCAGAATTAGAGTAAGCCGAGGTACCAGTAAAGAATGTCATTTCCCCATAGCAGGGTAGCTATGGTAGCCAGTGCCAGGAGAGAGCCAAAAGGAATTGGCTCTTTCCGCCTCTTTATTTTAAGTAAAATGAGAATACCACCTACCAACCCACCGAGAAGGGTTGCCATAAGCAGGGCAACAAGAACCAATCGTGAGCCAGTAACCAGACCTATCAAGCCCGCCATCTTAACATCTCCCAATCCCATCCCCTCCCCTTTGTAAATAGGAAGAGCGATGAGGTAAGGTATTAGGAGAAAGACGAAACCTATTGCCCCGCCGATAATACCACTGATAAGTCCCAGACAGGGTAAAGGTAAAGATAAGTTAATAATTCCCGGCGGAGGCGATAATACATCAATGATTAGAGCCACCACTGCTGCCGGATAGACTATTTTGTTCAGGATGAGGCCGTGTCTCAGGTCAATGACACCAAGCACGATGAACAGGCAGCCGTAAAAAGCGGTGATTACAAATTCAGCACTCAAACCAAAATGCCAGAAGGTAAAGGCAAACAGGCAGCCAGTACCAAGTTCCACCCAGAACAGGCGGGAAGGGATAGGCGTCTGACAGTACCGGCAGCGGCGGCGCAGCCACAGGAAGCTGAACACCGGCACCAGGTCAGTCACTGATAGATGGTGCTGACAGGCCTCGCAGTGAGATGGCGGGAAGAAAAGTGACCTGTCAACCGGCAGACGGTCAATGCAGACATTGAGGAAACTGCCAACGGCAGTACCGAGCCAGGCAAAAATGATTGTCAGCGCAACTTCCATTAAGACACATTTTGAGCGTTTTTCAGTAACGAGTCAAGAGGTATGGGCTGGGAACCAGGAAAGATGGCAGCGGAGTCGAGCCTGGATTACTCAACTTTACCGCAAAGCTGTGCTACTTCATCCCGGTCGTTACAGAAGGCAAGCAGACTTTCGCTGGTGATTAATCCCCGGTGGTAAAGTTTGATTAGCGCCTGGTCAAATAGCTCCATTCCCAGTCGAGCCTGAGTGCGCATGGTGGAGGGTAACTGATAAATCTTACCCTCTCTGATGAGGCTCCTTACCGCCGGGCTAGCCAGCATAACCTCAACGGCAGCTACCCGCCCTGAGTCATCAGCTCTGGGGATAAGTGACTGGCACAGGACACCAATAAGCAGGGATGCCAGCCGTGATTGCGCCAGATGACGCTCATGCGGAGGAAAGAGGTCTATTATTCTTTCAATAGCCTGAGAGGCGCTGGGGGCATGTCCGGTGGTCAGCACCAGATGTCCGGTTTCAGCTACAGTGAGTACGGCGGCGGCCGTCTCCAAGTCCCTCATTTCACCAACCAGAATAATATCCGGGTCCTGCCGTAATACATGTTTTAGCGCCCCGGCAAAAGACAGGGTGTCAGTGCCGAGCTCCCGCTGGGTTATGGTGCAATTGAGGTCGGGGTAAACATATTCTACCGGGTCTTCAATGGTAACCACATGGCGATTCTCAACACTGTTCAGGTGGTTTATCATAGCCGCCAGCGTGGTGGACTTGCCGCTGCCGGCGGGCCCGCTGACCACCACCAGTCCGCGCGGCCTAAGCACCAGCTCTCTACACACTTCGGGTAGTCCCAGTTCTTCAAGGGTGGGTATAGTCAGCGGCAGCAGGCGGATAACAAGGCTAATTGTCCGGCGCTGCTTGGCGGCATTACAGCGAAGCCGGCAAACATCGGGAATGGTGTAGCCAAAGTCCAGTTCCAGGCAATTCTGGAAGTTTTCCCTATCTTTATCCGAGGCTATCTGGTTAAAAGCCTGGTTGATATCCTCAACAGTTAGCGGCAGCGCACTATCCAGGGGGCACAGCGCGCCATTAATACGCAATATTGGCGGCCTGGAGACGACGAGGTGCAGGTCAGAGGCACTCTTTGCCATGGCGGAATTAACCAAGGAGAAAATATCCATTAACCCTGTCCTCCCACTCTAAGCGTCAGGGTGAAATCCATCCCCTCGCCTTCACTTCTGGTCATGCTGCTGATGGTAATCTCGGTAAACTTACCGCTGGCATCCAGTTCCCCGAGATAGGATAAAACCCCCTTTTCACTTGGCGACCAGCCGTCTATGGTCAGTATGCCATCAGCCTGATTAATACTGCCCAGGTTTATGTCGCGTGGTAGACTGCTTATCACCACACCTAAATTGCCATCAACCTCGCTATCCTGAGCCTTCAGACTGATAAGCGTTAAGGTAAAATCCATTCCCTCGTCTTCAACCTCCGCCATGCGGCTAATGGTAATCTCGGCGAACTTACCGCTGGAATCCAGTTCCCCGAGATAGGATAAAACTTCTCTTTCACTTGGTGCCCTGCCATCTACGGTGGCGATACTGTCATACTGGTTAATGCCGCTCAGGCTTATGTTATTCGGCAAGCCATCCATTACTACTTTCAAATTACCATTAACCCGGCAATTCTGGTCTTCAATGTCAGCCAGCGCCAGGGTAAGGTTGTCCCGGGATACCTCTGCTTCAGCAATTTTCGACTTCATTTCAGCTATCTTCCCCGCCAGCTCTTGCTGCTGCACCAGCCGCTGCTGAACGAGCTCCGTAGTTGTATACAGTTGACCACGCATTGAGGCGATATCGGCAGAAGTGCTTTGAATGAGCATTACCAGGAAAGCAATTAAACCAACAGCAACCACCGCACTGGGTAGGGCCAGGACCCTGACCAGAGAAATGGGTTTTGGCTGGTAGGCAAGCGGCAGGGCGTTTAAATTGGTGACCAAGGGTCCGGTAGCCTTCCCGGATTCCAGCCTTTTAAGAGCCAGACCAATGTTGGCCATGTAACGATTCGGGTCCAGTCCTTCAGGGCACTTCATCAGTAGTGATGGTAGTGGCAAAACCGGATAACCAAGTTCATCGGATAAGGACTGGCATTGTTCTGGTTCAGCAGCCAGCTCCCCGGAAGCAAATATGGGCACGCTGCTGGTAAGGAGTTTTTCCGGATTATTGGAATTATAAAACTTGATGGTCCTATCAATATCATCTCTTATCATGGGCAATTTATCCTGCCAGGATGATGCTTCGGCAGGGAGCGACACGGTGCGAACGGGCTGAGGAACCCCGCCTGACATGACTACAATGTCAAATTCATTTGGCTGGACATCAACAATCACCGCCGCCGCCTCCGGCACCACCCTTGCCAGGAGAAGCGGCTTTATGTCCATAAGACAGGGCTTAAGTCCTGCCTGGCGCAGAGTATTAATCACAGTATCAGCCACATTACGGGGTACGGATACCAAAAAGACGTGGCTTTTTCCCTCCGGGGACGGGATGGTCTGCCAGGAGACATAAAGCTGTTCCAGAGGCACCGGCAGTATTCGCCTCGCCTCCCGCTTCACCGCCTCATCCAGCATCTCCCTGGGTAGCTGGGGTAAAATGATTGGTCGGGATAGACAGTGGAGCCCGCTAACGCCAACGACGACTTTCTTTGCCCTGGCCTTACAGGTTTTGACAAGTTGCCTGACCTTTTCGGCAACCTCTGCCTCTTTAATGACCACCGAATTCCGAACCATGCCCGGTTCCAATGGTAAGTCAGCCCATTTCTTTACCCGCTTGCCATGGGTTACCATCAACCGGAGGCTGGTATCATCAATATATAAAGTAAGCACCTTTTTCGCCATAGCTAGTCACCCCGATAACTGTAAATAACCAGCTGGATATTAGCCGATGAATTATCTCCACTGGTTGCTTCCGGAATAATTATTTCTAACGATTCAACAATACTGGTGGTAAGCTCATTGCTCAAGCCGGTAACGAAACTGACCAGCGCCGGTATATCTCCTTCAACTTTCGCCGTAAGGGGTAGAGCCGAGCATGGAATCCCGTCCAGCTCAGCGATGGTCAGACCGGATGAACTAATGTCGGTTACGGCTACACCACAAGCTTCAGCAATATCAAATAAGATGTTGCTGGTGGCAATGCCCCCGTTTGGTTGAGAGAGCATGCGCCTGGTGGCTTCCAGCTGTGACGTGGTTTGACTCAGTTTCTCTTCCAGTTCTCCTTGCTGACCGGAAAGCTGCCCAAGTTGAAATCCATTCAGCTTCAGCTGAGACAGGGCAAGCTCCTCATTCAACTGATTTTGCTGTTTTAATTGTTGAGAATGAAGCAAACTCAAGCTGACCAGCGGAATAATAATGACGCCGATGGTTATGAGTAACCAGCTTGTTTTACTTAGTTTCAGCTTCATTGATGGCTCCTGATGCCCCTGATTATCCTGATATCTGCCATGACAATATATAGGTTTTTCCTTCGCTTATCATTACGTCAGCCACTATTCTGGCGGTGGTTTTCCCGTCTCCGGGACGCGAAGCTGTAGCTGTAATTCTATAGGAGGTGCCGGTAATTTCCCCCACGGCGCCAACATCAGACCTGGAGGCAACCACCCAGGCATAATGACCTTCCTGGCTGCCTTCACCAGTTATGTAGAAGGTCTGGGTTTGCACCGGGTTAATTTCAGAAACGCTGGGTAGAGGCGTCTCAAATTCCCAGTTGAGCAGGTAAGCCCCGATTGCATCCAAAGTCTCATCCGGTTCATCAGTGGATAGATTTTCAGCAAAAAGGGCAGCTGAGCCTACCTGATAACTATAGCCAATGGGGAGCCTTGCCCCAACTCCTTCCAGGTGTATCACCGGTGTTCCCGGGTTAGGTAGCCAGGTAACAGTAAAGGTATATTTGTAAGCCTGAGCCTCATCATCCCACACCATTTCCCCGTCAATATCAAGATATTCACTATGCTCGCCGGGCTGGATCATCTCACCAAGATACAGGGTATAAGTCCCCTTTTCTTCAGTCTGTAGGCTTACTGCCATCTGATTAATATTTTCCGATAGCTGAGCAGCCGGTGAGCCGCCGTTTGCCAGAGTCCACAAGGCATCCTCAGCGCCGGCCTCAGCCGCATAAATTCCATTCACACTTTCGCCGATAATCCGGCTGCTATTGAGGCTGGTGGCAGTATGGCTGAGACTCGGCGCAATCATGAGGCCGCCTATAACCAAAAGGGCTAAGACTGCGGGCAGGGCCTGCCCCTTTTCACCGCTTATCATTTGTTTCAAAATTCTTAGCATTGTATCCTCATCGCTAAAGGTTTGGCCGATGGTTAATCCGGTATTCCCTGGTCTCCTTTGCCTCATCATAGACAGCGGTCAGTTGTACGGTTAGTGCCGGTGCCTGATAATCAGCTTTACTGGTGTCATCAGGGTCATCAGGGTCGTAGTAAATATGATCGGCGACAAGTGTTTCTTCATTCGCGCCGGCACTGCTCCAGTGACTTCGCTTAAGCCGGCCAATCCCATCAGTCATATCCTGAAAGAAATACGTTGCCGAATGATAGGTCGGCTCATCCTCATAATCCCACTCCGTCCAGTTCAGGATTAATAAATCCGGCGAAGTCAGATTATCCGCATTAATGCCCTGTGCCATCTGGGCATCGCGGCTAATCCAGTAGCCAGCACTCTGCACCTGGCTTAGTACCGTCATACGGTCGTTATTGCGCCCGGTACCTTTACAGATCTGGAACGTGGTTGCGGCTGACGCGCCGGCGATAATGACAATGATAGCCAGAGACACTATCAGTTCAATATGGGTAAAGCCCTTCTCGCCTCGTTTCATCTATCCACCTTGTAACCCTGTAGTCGAATTACAGCTTCTTCAGAATATTTAACAGTAACCGTTATCTTCTGGATGCCATCGTCGGGGCTATGCAGAGGCTCAGCCGAGATTACCGCCGAATAGTTAATATAATCTTTGCCGCCGGGTATCGGCGCCGCAGAGTATTCTGTAGCCTCATACGCATAGACATCCCTCTTTGC
>Ga0307378_10008648_pt1 | contig 13483 bp, 16 predicted proteins | sample UN1MG_FD_202238 | JGI IMG/M metagenome (GOLD analysis project Ga0307378, IMG submission 202238) | Soil microbial communities from Risofladan, Vaasa, Finland - UN-1 | ecosystem: Environmental > Terrestrial > Soil > Coastal area > Acid sulfate soil | place: Finland: Risofladan, Vaasa | collected... | reverse complement strand
CAGAGCATGGGATCGACTTCATAGACCTTGCGGATCATCTCGGCCCAGCCCTTGGAGGGGATGGGCCGGAGCTCCTCCTCCACCATCCGGAGAGGGAAAGCCTCATGGCGTGCCTTGATCTTGCCCCGATGGGCGTTGGCGTACAACCCATAATATCGCACCGTGACTTGGCCTTTATCGGGAATATGAGAGGTGACCCGGGCGATGAACTCCAGATAGTCCATCCGCTCTACCTCTTCGGCCTCTTTCCCATACCGGTAGCAAATCTTGCCCTCCTTTTCATCAAAGGAGAGCCGCTCCAGCGAAAGGAGCGGACGGATCATGTATTTTCCCACCCGCTCGGCCTCTCTCGTTGTCTTGGCCCGGACCCGGCTGTGGATATTGAACCCCGTGTGCCGCCAGGAAAGCAAACGTTCTGCCCATTCGGGGCTGAGGAGTTTGCCATTTCGCCATGTCTTCAGCCGTGGAATACAATCCCGTATGCCCGACGGTCACATCCAGAAAAGGGTCATTCGAGAAACTCCCGTCTTTGTTTTGATGGTAGGAATTCGCCCGGCCGGGGATGAGGGTTTCGATGGAGTCCACAAAGAACGTGCTTTTCATATTCAGCGGGCCGAAGATAACCTTTTCCGCCCAATTCTTGACACTTTCTCCGGTTATTCTTTTTATGATCTCGGCGAGCAGTAAATAATTGGTATTGCTGTACTCCCATTCGTCTCCGGGTAAAAAATTCAAGCCTTCCTGTTTGGAAAATATTTTCAATACATCAGCGTTCGCCACGTGGCCATTCAGATGAAAACCGGTGAGGGGCAACAATCCGTACAGATCCCGAAGGCCGCTTTTCTGATATACCAAATCCCCGACTTTGATTGTCCTCTGAAAAGACGGCGTTTCGGGGATGTATTTCCGAAGGTCATCGTTCAATGTCAGCTTCCCATCATGGATCAGCCCGGCAACACAATACCCGACGAATTGTTTTGATATGGAGGCCATATAAAACTTGGTGGAAGGCGTCACCCCGACGGAATGCTCCAGGTCGGCGCAGCCGTAGCCTTTGATGAAGATCAATTCGCTGTCCTTCACGATAGCGATGGCCCCGCCGGGCGAATGAGGAGCGTCCCACTCCTTGAATACGGCATCTATTTTCAATGCCAACGAATCGGTTTCTATGATCGTTTCGGCTCGGCTATAAAAAGAATAAAAGAAAATGCCGCAAAGGATGAAAACGATGGCCCGCTTCATGATGCTTCTTCCTTCGATCCTAATTTGCATCCTTGACCCAGATGTCCTGATCCCCGGAGCGATTGGAGGCGAAGGCGATCTTCTTCCCGTCCGGCGACCACTTGACATGATAGTCATGGGCCGGATCTTTTGTGATTTGCTTGATAATCCGGCCCGGCGGATGTGCGGCCGGGGGGGATAATTTCGCGCCTGTTCCCGCCGGCATCAAGAAAACAGCCGTCCCCCAAAAGAATAACAAGGTGAATGCTTTCTTCAGCATGTGGAGACTCCATCTTAAGCAGGGTTGCACGGTTCACTATAAATATATTTACGTCCGGATTCCCTTCCCGTTTTCTAGAAATTGGAGAAATTGAGAATTTGGTGACAGTACGCTCTTTTCCTTTTTTTGAGGCAAGGCGCTGGCTGGAAAGTCGGACCCTTGCCACGGCCTTCCGCATCGGCTTTTCGGCGCCGGTCCTCCGGGCGTCCGCGCTCAAGGCGGCCCCGCTCCGGACGATGGAGGTCGTCACTTCTTCCGGGGCCGGCGTCCTGCTGAGAGATCCTCGAGACGGGAAGACGAAATTTCAGCGCGGCTCGGCCCTCATCTCTTTCCGGAAGCCAAGAGTCAGCGCGGCGCCGCCCGTTATCACGGCCATCAAAAGAAAGGAGGGCTGAAAGGCGACGAACCCGAGATCCGGCAGGATGTTGACCGAAGTGTGAAGGATGACCGGAACCAGCACCGCGCGGTTGGCTTTCAAGTAAAACCAGGTGAAGACAATATAGACGGCGATTCCCCAGACAATTCTGGCGAGGACGGTCAAGACCCAGAATCCGCCTCCGCCGAAAATATCGAGTGGCAGATGCCACAATGCACAGAAGAAACCCAGATTCCGGCCGGCTTCGAGCGGGGTGCAAAACCGGAGCCAGAGAGGAAGCGCGTAACCGCTCCAGCCGGGTTCTTCTCCCAAGGAGCCTCCGAGAATGAGGTTCATGGCGAAAACGGTCATCAGGATCTTCAGAAATCCGGCCCATCCATTATGAAAGGACGCGACGTCGAAGGATCCGCCGGAGAGACCGACGATCAGCCAACTGAAAAGAAAGAGAGCCGGGAAAGAAATCAGGGCGAGGGCCATCCACCGGCCTTTTGTCGCTCCGTGTTTTTCGGCCGTTGAAACATGCAGAAAATATCGATTGAACGGAGAAAGATAGACCACGACGGCCAGAGCCGTGGCCGTCACGACCGCCAGTATCGCTGGAGAGAATTCCCCGATGCTGGATCTCCTTTCTCGGGCGATGAAGAACGCCAGCAGCAGGACCGCTCCGATGACCAGGGCCAGACGGACGCTGTTTCTGCGATGTCTTGCCGAAAGCCGTCCGGAAAGAATCAAGGCCGACAATGCGGGAGCGAATACCCCGACCTGGGCGGTCAGCCACTTCGTGTCATAGAAGGACTCCTCCCTGCCCAGAACCCCGGAGAGAAACCAGAGCGGCCAGGAGAGCAGAAGCGTCAACAGGTAGAACCTCAGCAGCTCATTTTTGGCTTCCATGCGATCTCCCCACAATTTTCCGGCTCCAAGCGCGGATTCGGAGGATAAGAAATTCGTTTTTCTGCTACCCCGGCGAAATGAGTGTTCGTGCGCAAACTTTGCCTCACCCCATCGTTGGGAATGATAGATCGCGGCGTGATCGGGTGTCAAGATGAGCGGGACTTGCGATAATATTAGGTGAGGAGCTGGTAGCCGCTCGGCTCGACTTCCTATAAAGACGGAAAAAACGCTTGACATAGTCCTATACATAAGGTTATAATGACGGTATGGACAGAAGAGAGAAAGCAATCAAGGAACTTATGAGGTTCAAGAAGCGGGCGGGCTGGAGCCAGGATAGGCTGGCCAAGGAGCTGGGCGTTCACAATCAGACCGTGGGTGGCTGGCTCCGGGGGCTTTATAAGCCCAGCCTGCTGGCGCTCCCGCTGATCGAGGCCTTTCTGAAGAAGGCAAGGAGGACGAAATGAGGAAAACACATCCGAACCTGGTCTTTGTCCCGGCGACGAAGGACAAGAGGGGAAGGGAGAAGCCCGCCCACTACATGACCGAGCTGACGATTAATTACAAGCGGGTGAGACGGAACGCTGGGGCCACCAAGGAGGAGGCGCTGATCTACCTGGGCGAGTTGCGCAAGGCGGCCAAGGAGGGGAGGCTCGACGATCTCATCCGTCCACCGAAGGCGCTTCCGGGGTCGACGTTTGGGGAGTATGCCCAGGGCCTCCTCGATTCCGCTGAATGGAAGCAGAAGCGGAGCCGGAGGCGCGATGGTACTTCACTCGATGCCCTCAACAAGGTCTTCAAGAACGTACCGCTGGCCGAGATAACGGCGGGCGGCGTGCGCACGTACATGATCCGCAGGGTGAACAGTGACGGCCTGCGGCCCGCCACGGCGAATCGGGAGCTTAGCTTCCTGAAGTCGGTCCTCTATGCGGCCGAGTTCGACGGTATCATCCAGGCGAATCCGATTCGAGGCCGAAGGGTGAAAAGGCTGCAGGAGTGCAACGAGCGGGAGGAACATATACTCGGGCTGGGCATCACGGACGATAAGCTCCGTCGGCTCGTAGACGCGGGCGGCGAGTGGTTCGGCGTCGTCCTTCGGCTGGCGGTGACGCTGGGCATGCGCCAGGGCGAGATACTGAAAGCCGAGTGGAGGGACTTCAATCTGGCCCTCCGGACCCTGCGAGTACGGAAAGAGAACGCCAAGAGCAAGGAGGAGCGGACAATCCCGCTTGGCCCGGAGCTGGCCGTGGCGATTGACACACTCCCGAGAATAGGGCAATATATCTTTTCCCTGCCCGACGGAGAGCGGAGACGGGACGTGCGTAAGCCCTGGCTGGCCGCATGCAAGGCGGCCGATATCCCGACGAGCCGGGCGAACGGAATCACGTTCCATGATCTCAGGCACTTCGCGGCCTCTCATCTTGTGAAGGTGACGGACGTGGTGACAGCTCAAAAAATTCTCGGCTGGAAAACACTCGACATGGTGAGGCGGTATGTTCACCCGACGGACGAGGACAAACGGTTGGCAGTGGAGGCTGTCGAGGCCGGGCTTTTCCGGGTACAAGGACGTCAAAATCCCGTCAATGATAAAAATGACGGGGCAGAAGAGAGGCCGGCTGAATCAACGCAAATTAAACGCGTTCAATAATATTTGGCATATATGGCCCGTTAGCTCAATAGGTAGAGCAGCGGACTCTTAATCCGCAGGTTGGAGGTTCGAGCCCTCCACGGGTCATTCGGATCCCTCCGATGAAGATACGGGGCGCGCTGATTGTCTTGCTTCTGGCTATGGTGGTCGTCTATTTTCTCTTTTTCGCCAAGGCCGGGAAGAAAAGCTATATCGAAGCAACCCTGGATGCCAACACCAGGCTCCGGACCGGGATCACGGAGACCAACATGGCCACCATGGAAAAGGCGATCACCTTCTTCACCGCCACCCAAGGCCAGACTCTCGAAAACCTGAAAGAGCTCTTCGCCACCCGCCTCTTCTCCGGAGACCCGTCCGACGGCTGGGGCACGCCCCTCAAGTACGAACGGCTCTCGGAGGAGAATTATCGTTTGATTTCCGCCGGGCCGGACCGGACGTTTGACACGGACGACGATATCATCCTGGAGCGCTGATCCGGTTCAGCGGAAGCGGGTGAAAAACGGAGAATCCCGGCCGTCGTCAGAGTCGAGTCCCAGGCACTTGGCATAGCATCTGAGGACCTCAAGGTTCTTTTCTCCGTTGGAATGGTGATCGGGGGTCTCCTCTTCCAATGATTCCAGCCGGGACGGATCGACCCCGCACTGCTTGGCGATGTCCTCCAGGGACAGCCCCTTTCTCTCCCTGACCCTTTTGAGGTAGTCGCCGCAATAGGATAAATCGTCGGACAGACGCCGCCAGTGCCTTGCATCCCCATTCTCACCGGGAGTGCGGTTCTTCCGGCGGCGTCGGACTGGAGCGACGACGGACTTGATCTTGTCCCAGAGGCTGTCTTCCTCCGAGGCATCCTCGATCAGCAGGCGCTGGGTCGACCTGCGGAAGGAAGCCTTCTGCCGGAACTCCGGATGCCGGTCGCAGACGAGCAAGTCGTAGGCTTTTCTTTTCTCCGGGTCGTGCAGGGTCTGGAACGCGGCCTCGGCCTTGTTCAGGATGATGGCCCTCTCTTCGTCCAGGAGCACTCCGTAGGACGCCAGACTGTCCTGGTGGTAGGTGGCGATGGCCAGAAGGTAGGAGTTATCGATCTCTTTCGGGGAGGCGTCGCAGCGCAGGTTCAGGATCTCGTAGTAGTCCAGGTCCTCGATCTTCTTGATCATCGTTCAAGCCCGGAGCGAAGACCTCTCTTCTTCCTTGACGGCCGGCTCGTCCTGGGAGAGGCGCTCCGCCATCGACCGGATCGTCCGGGAAACGGAGCTCTCGGGATATTCGAAGATGAACGGGGAGAACTTCTTCAGGCTCCAATGGACCCGCTCGTCGTAGGGGATCGTGCCGAGGAGCTCCAGGTTGATGAGGAAATATTTGCGGACGACGTCGACGATCGAACGGCCGAGAAGAACGTCCTTTTTGTCCCGGGCCTTGTTGACCACGAGGTAGAGCCGGAGGCTTTTCAGGGCGGCGGTGAGGACCTGGCTGGCCGATCCGTCGCTGGCCGCCAGGTTCTCCAGAAACGTCCTCAAGGTGGTGGAACGGGATTCGAACTCTTCCTGAACTCTCTTGTCGAAGTCTCGGATCTCGAAATAGCGGGCGTAAGCCTTGAGGATCCTGAGGGCGCACGACCTCAGGAACAGATAGGTGTTTTCGATCGCCGTCGGCTCGGGTGTGACCACGAGGATTCCGGAACTGGCGATGACGAACAGATCGAGGGTGTTGTAGGCGCTTCCCGTCCCCAGGTCGATGATCACTCTTTTCGACGGAAGGCTCTTGATCTGCCGGATAAGCTTCAGCTTCTTGTAGTGGTTGAGGTTGGCCAGGAAAAGCGTGTTCTCGCTTCCCCGGATAAGCCGCAGTCCGGGGAAGGAGGTGGATATGATGATATCCTCGAGGCGGTCCACCTGGTTCCTGATGAAATCGCCCAGGTCCCGTCCGCTTTCCCGGACGCCGAGAAGGGTATGCAGGTTGGGGCCTCCCAGGTCGGCGTCGATGGCGATGACATCTCCTCGGTCAACGCCGAGGGCGATGGCCAGATTGGCCGAGAGGAAGGTTTTCCCCGTTCCTCCCTTGCCGCCGCCGACCGCCCAGATGACCAGGGGACGCTTTTTATCTTCGGACATTGGGATCGACCGTTCTTCGTGTGAATATGAGTTTCTATTCTAACACAGCGTCCCGGGGAAGTGAATATGTTCGAGCGAAAAATTGAATTCTGCCGCCGTTTCTGCTATCCTACACCCCATCATTCAAGGATCAAAAGAGGAGGAACGAACTTCGTTGAAAGACATCGGCAATATCGACAGCAAGTACCGATTCGTCATTATCGCCTCCAAAAGGGCGAAAGAGCTTCTCAAGGGCGCCAAAGCCCGGGTCAAGTCCAGGTCCAAAAATCCCATCCGCATCGCCCAACAGGAAGTCCGGATGGGGCTCGTCGATTTCGAGATCCTGAAAAACAAGAAAGAGGACGCCTCGGATCAGGAGGAAACCGTCTTTCTCGGTGAGGAGGTCGGCGTCGGGTCAGCGGAGGAAGCAGCCGCCGATGTCGGGCCGGAGATATTCGGAGAAGAGGAAGGGCCCGACGAGGAAGAAGAAGAGGAAGAAGAGAAAGAGGCCGACTCTCCCGAGGACCCGGATGAGGAGAAGGAAGAGGAGGGGGGAGAAGCGGAGGAGGACTAAGCTTTTTTCTCCTGTGCCTGCAAGATCTGCACGTAGTCCTGTTTGATCAGATCCCCGGAGGAGAATCCCAGGGTGCGGGCATATTTGATGATATCGCTCCGCTCGCCCTCGAATTCGCAGAAGCAACCGGCCGCCGTTTCATCGATCATGATCCGGATCCGGCCCCGCCGAAAGGTCGTCCTGAACTTCTGATAGCGGAAGACGGCCACGTATCCAAGTGAGCGCAGGATCCGCCGCAGTTCCTTTTCATCCCTGACTTCGGTTTCGTGCTCCTCGCGGACCTTGAATCGCCGCGATTTCTGGGCCGGACCCTTAAAGGTCAGAAAGACCTTGCGTCCGGCCCGGCGCACCCGGAGGGCGCATCCCTTCCCGGTCAAGGCCCGCGAAGGAAGGTCGAAGAGGGTGTTCTCCTCGGGATAGCGGTCCTTCTTGAGCAGCCCGCCGGATTTGAGGATGGCCTGCCGCGTGGCCGCGGCGTCGTTCACCCGGACTTTGATTTCGATCTCGACCAAGGCGGATCCGTCTCTATGTGCTTCTGGACAGCACGAATTCGGCCAGCAGGCTCAACGCCTCCCGATGAGCCGACTCCGGGAATCGGGAGACGATCTCACGGGCCCGGAGGGAGAATTCTTCGGCCTTGCGATAAGTATAATCCAGGGCCCCGTTGGCTCTGATGATGGCCAGGATCTCCTCCCTTGATTCCGGGGCCAGCTTCTTTCTTTTCATCAATGTCCGCAGGCGGCTGCGGTTGGCCGAACCGTCGTTGCGGAGGGTGTAGATGAGCGGCAGGGTGATGCGCCCCTCGCTCAGGTCCGAGAGGATGGGCTTGCCCAGCGCGTCTTCATCTCCCTGGAAATCGAGCAGGTCGTCGATCACCTGGAAGGTCAGACCCAAGTTTCGGCCGTAGTCAACGAGCAGGCGTTCCTGCTTCGGCGTCGCCCTGCCCAGGATGGCTCCGATCTGGCAGGCGGCGGCGAAAAGGGATGCCGTTTTCTGGTTGATGATCTCGAGGTAGTCCTGTTCGGCGGTGTCCAGATGGCCGCTCAGGGTATATTCGGTCAGCTCGCCGTCGATCATCCGTGTCGAGACATCGGTCAGGATGCGGACGACCCCGGGATAGGCGCTTTCGAGGGAAAGCCCGATGGTCTTGATATAGAGATAGTCACCCAGCAAGACGGAGATGTTCGGGCCCCAGCGGGTATGGACGGAGTCTCTCCCCCTTCTCCGGTCGGCGTTATCGATGATGTCGTCGTGGATCAGGCTGGCCGTGTGGATGAACTCGACCAGGGCGGCCGTGAAGACATGTTCATCGCCCCGGTAGCGGAGCAGCTTGGAGCAGAGAATGAGCAGGGCCGGCCGGATGCGCTTGCCTTTTTTTTGGAAGAGATAGCTGCTGATCTCGGAGATCAGCGGATTTGGCGAGGAGGAGAAGACCTTGAGCCTCTCCTCGACCCTGTCGAGTTCCTCCTGGATATGGTTGTAGACATCGGCGAGGTCACGCCTCTGAGCGAGCAGGTCCCGCGCTTTCTGAGGGAGGGGTTGTCTCATCGGTAGTTGGCGAATTCCATATGGATACCGAAATCCTGCCCTCTGAGGAAGGCGATCACTTCCTGAAGAGTGTCGATCTTCGGCGAAGAGATGCGGACCTGGTCTCCCTGGATGGCCGCCTGGGCTCTGAATTTTTGCTGTTTGATCAGCTTGACGATCTCGCGGGCCTTCTCGATGGGGATGCCCGCCTGGAAGTGGACCTCTTGCTTGACCGTCCGGTTGGGCCCGGCCTCGACCTTCTGGTACAGGACGGCCTTGAGGGGGATGCGGCGTTTGACCATTTTTTGCTCCAGGACCTCGATAAGGCTGCGGAGCTTGATGCCGTCCTCGGCGATCAGGATCAGCCGGTCCTTTTCCTGGACGATCTCGGCCCGGCTGTGCTTGAAATCGAAGCGGTTGGTGATCTCCTTGAGGGTGATGTGGATGGCGTTCGAAACCTCCTGCCGGTCGATCTTGGAGACGATGTCGAACGAATGGTCAGGCATCATGGGGCTTTATCTTAGCATTGAAGGGCCATTTTTTCAAACCGCCTTTTCTCTTCTTCCTGCCGCTTTTTCAACAGCCCCTCTAAAGATCCGTTTTGTATCTGAGGCGGAAGTGGGAGGGGGTGATCTTTTCGAGCTTCTTGAAATTCTTGGTGAAGTGGCTCTGGTCGCAATACCCGAGCTCGGCGGCCAGCTCGGCCAGCGAGATATCGCTGTTCAGGAGAAGGTATTTCGCGTAATCGAGTTTCAGCTTGTTGATATAGCCCGTCAAAGCCATCCCCGTCTCTTGCCGAAACAAGTGAAGCGCCCGGCTGACGCTGAGCCCGGCTTCCCCGGCGACATCCCGGGCGGTGATCTTGCCGGTGAAGTTCTGCTCGATGAAATCGCGCATCCGCTGGCACCGGACCTTCCTCTTTTTCCCTTTGCTCAACGAAACCTTGGCGATGAAATTCTCCAGGACCCGGGTGACCTTGAAGAGCAACTCCTCCAGGTCCGTCACCTTGCTGAGCTCGGTGAGATAGGAATAGTTGAGCCCGAGGAGCTCCTGGGCTCCGACCCCGGCCTCGATGGCCGCCCGGGAGATGATGACGATGAGCTCGATGATCCGGACCTTGATCACCTCGAAGTTCATCCCGCTCTCGAAGAAGATCGAGCCCAGGAATTCGTTCAGGATCTCCCGAGCCCCGGCCCTGTCCCCCAGCTTCACCTTCTGGATGATCTCGTCCTGTTTGTCCAGGATCTTCCGGGCAATGTCGGGGTTTTCCCTCTTCAGTTTTTCCAGGAAGTTGGCGATCTTGTATTGCTGAATGTATTTTTCGTTCCGCTCCCTCAGAAAAGCGAGGTCGTTGATCTGGTGTTTTTGGGTCAGGGACATGAGCTGGGAGACGGCCTCTTTCGCCCTCCTGAGAGAGATATCCCTGACGCCCTGAGCCCTGAGGCCGAGCGGCTTTGCCGCCGCGCCGAATCTGGCCAGGTTGGCGGAGACTTCTTCGGCAAAATCCTCCTTCATTTCGGCAAAGATGGCGAATCCGCTGATCAACCCGCCCTTGAGCTTCTTGTGCTGGACGATGGGTACCGCGAAGAGAACAAATCCTAGCGGGCAGGTTGTGATGTAGCCCTCCCCCCAGCGGAATGATTCCTCGACAGCCTGAGCCATCTTCTGGCGGCAGTTCTTGCCCAGCTTCTCCTCTCCGCCGGCCACGGCTTTCCGGCAAAAGTCGCAGCCTCCGGAACTGTGGATGATCTTGCCCCCGAGGTCGACCAGGACCAAGTGAAGGCCCGTCTTTTGCCGGTACTCCGCGGCGAGGGATTTGAACCGGACCGCGGCTATGGTTTTCCCCGTCTCCATTCTGGTATAATCCCGGAGAGCATTATCTAGCAAAATTATACAAGAGAAGACCGGAAAAGGCCATGCGGACCCTGACCGAGATCGCGGCGAGTGTCGAGGCCGGGGATTCGGCCAGGGTCAAGGAGCTGACCCGGAAGGCCCTTTCTCAGGGACACCGCCCGGAAAAAATCCTGGACGACGGCCTAATCCAGGGGATGTCGGCAATCGGGGAGAAGTTCAAGAGCAACGAGGTCTTCATTCCGGAGGTCCTGATCGCCTCCCGGGCCATGAATGTTGGGCTGGAGATCCTTCGCCCGCTCTTTTCCCCCGAGCGGGAGCATTTCAGGAGGAAAATTGTCCTGGCCACCGTCAAAGGGGACCTCCACGATATCGGCAAAAAAATCGTCGGGATGATGCTCGAAGGAGCCGGGTATAAGGTCGTGGACCTGGGAATCGATGTCCCCAAGCGAACGATCGTCCGGGCCGTCAAGATTAATCGGCCGTCCGTCCTCGGGCTGTCCGCCCTTCTCACGACGACCATGTCCTATATGAGGGATGTTGTCGAGGCCATAGAACACGCTGGGCTCAGACGCCGGGTCCGGATCGTCATCGGAGGTGCTCCCGTAACGCGCTCCTACGCCGACGAGATCGGGGCCGACGGCTATGCGCCCGATGCGGCCTCTGCTCTAGAGGTGGTCAAGAGACTGTCGGCCAAGAAATAAGGGAGGGAAGATGAAGATTGCGGTGTCCGGGAAAGGAGGAGTCGGCAAGTCGACGATCGCCGGGATCTTGGCTCATTATTTTGTCCGGAACGGCTACAAGGTCCTGGCCGTCGATGCCGATCCCGACGCCAACTTGGCAGCCGCTCTCGGGATCCCGAAGTCAGAGACGCAAAGGATCTTGACCATATCTCAGCAGAGGGATCTCATCAAGGAGAGAACGGGCGCTTCTCCCCGGCAATTCGGCCAACTGTTTAAGATCAACCCCCGGGTCGATGATATCCCCGAGGACTACTCGTTCCCATTTAGGGGCATCCGGCTCTTGGTCATGGGGGCCGTTCGCAAGGGAGGGGAAGGATGTGCCTGCCCCGAGAATGTCCTGCTCAAGAGTCTGCTCTCTGAGATCATCCTGCGCCGGGATGAAGCCGTCATCGTCGACATGGAGGCTGGAATTGAACATCTGGGCCGGGCCACGGCGTCGGCCATCCAGGAAATGATCATTGTCGTTGAGCCCGGCTCCCGGAGCGTCGACACGGCTCTGACCATCATGAGGCTGTCTCGGGACATCGGCCTTCAGGAGTTCCGGATTATCGGCAATAAAGTCCAGGACGATGACCAGGAGCGCTGGATTCGCTCTCATTTTCCGCCCGCCCTTATCTTAGGCATGATCCCCTACAGCGAGTCCATCCGGGACGCTGACCGGAGTGAACAGCCGCTCATCGACATTCTGGATGACCGGCTCCGGACGGAATTCAGGTCGATCTTCTCGGCCCTGATCAGCGGTCGACATCCGGCCTGAAATTGGCCGGTATTTTTCCGGTAAAAATAGCATGATTATACGAATTCTTACCCCCTCATTCCTATATTCCCAGTCGCAAAAAGGATATCCTGGATCCGGGAGATAAAGAGCGAGGTCTATCATGAGCTTCAACCCTCAAGGTTTGGCCACGGCTATCGGCAGTCTGCCCCATCAGAGCCCCGAGGCGGCCTGCCGGGCCGTCTTGGACAGCATCCCGGAAATCCCGATCTGGCCCCAGCTTCCAGCTTTGGATTTCCGGGAAAGCATGGAGATTCAATACTCGGAGGGTCTTCCCGGTGTGGTCCTCGATCCCGTCGGCCGGAGGATGCATTTCGATACCGGCGGGGACATTACCCTGGGGCTGGAGAAGTTCTACGAGAACTATATGGCCGAGAACCTCGAGTACTTCCGGATCTCTCCGGGTTTCAGCCGGGGTATCTACGAGATGGAGAGAATGTTGGCCGCGCAGAAACCGGCCGGTCTCCGCTATTTCAAGAACCAGGTGACCGGCCCCATTACCGTCGGCCTCGGCCGCACGGACGAAAAGAAGCGCTCCATCTATTACAACGAGATGATGAGGGATGTCATAGTCAAGGGCGCCGAGATGAAGGCCCGCTGGATGTTGACCCGGTTCCGGGCGCTCGGGGTGCCGCAGCTCTGCTTTATCGACGAGCCGATCCTGTCGGCCTTCGGTTCCTCGACCTATGTCAGCGTCCAGCGCTCCGACCTCGTTCAATACCTGCGGGACGTCATCGCGGCCGTCCACAAAGAGGGCGGCTTGGCCGGAATCCACTGCTGCGGGAATACCGAATGGACGATTCTCGTCGATGCCGGCACGGACGTCATCAGCTTTGATGCCTTCGACTATGGGGAGACCATCGCTTACTACCCCGGTCCGATGAAAGACTATCTGGAGAGGGGAGGGGTGCTGGCCTGGGGCATCGTTCCGACTTCGGCCAAGATCGCCGCGGAAACCCCGGAAACCCTGCTCGGGCGGCTTCGTTCGGCCGTCGAAAACCTGGCCGGCAAGGGGATCCCGAAGAGCCTGATCTGGGAAAAGTGCCTGGTCACGCCGAGCTGTGGGACCGGTACGCTTCCCGTAGATTTGTCGGAGAAGGTTTTTGCCCAGTTGGGCGAGGTGAGCCGCCGGTTGCGGGCTTAAACACCTGAGCCGGAAAACGGGAGAAATCGTTCGGACAGGAGACAATGTCGAAACCGAAAAGCATAGACAAAACGGTCAACGAGATGCTCGAGCAGGCCAAGGCCAAAGGCCTGGAGACGATCTGGGACAGGGCGGACGAGCAGACGCCCCACTGCGGGTTCGGGGAGCAGGGGGTTTGCTGCCATGTCTGCTATATGGGGCCCTGCCGGATCAACCCGGCTGGAAAAAAGCCGCAAAAGGGCGTCTGCGGCGCCACTGCCGAAATGATCATCGCCCGGAATTTCTGCCGGAGGATCGCTGCCGGGACAGCCGCTCATTCCGAACACGGACGGGAGGTGGCCAAGACCCTGCTTTTGGCGGCCACGAACCCCG
>Ga0307378_10008647_pt1 | contig 13483 bp, 11 predicted proteins | sample UN1MG_FD_202238 | JGI IMG/M metagenome (GOLD analysis project Ga0307378, IMG submission 202238) | Soil microbial communities from Risofladan, Vaasa, Finland - UN-1 | ecosystem: Environmental > Terrestrial > Soil > Coastal area > Acid sulfate soil | place: Finland: Risofladan, Vaasa | collected... | reverse complement strand
CGCTCCGCCGTGCCGGCATTGCCGAACACGACGTCGCCGAAATGCACGCCGATGCCGAAGTCGATCTCGAGCGCGCGGATGCAGCCTTGCGCCTTCTTCGCGGCAAGCCGTCTTTGCGCGTCTGCCGCGGCCCGCAGCGCCGCCGCGCAGGCCGCTTCCTCCCCGTCCGCATCGGCGGGGAAGAAGGCGAGGATGGCGTCGCCCACGATATCCAGTACCTGCCCGCCTTCCGCGATCACCGCGCCGGCGGCGCAATCGAAATAGACATTCAGCAGGTCGAGGAAGGCCTCCACGGGAAGCGCATCGGCAAGCCCCGTCGAGTTGCGTAGATCGCTGTACCATAGAGCCGCCGCCAGCCGCTCGCCGTCGCCGCGCTTGATGGTGCCCGACAGGATCCGCCCGCCGACCAGCGGCCCGTGAAAGGTGTTGAGCGTGTTCTTGCTGATCTGGTCCTTGATGACGACACGCAAAGCCAGCGACAAAGGTGCCAAGACCTGGCGCATGGCGGCGACATGGGCGGGCGTGAAGCCGCCCGGATCCCGCGTCGCCCAGGACGTGCCGAGGCCGTCATGGGTCTCCGGATGGAGCGCGTCACCGCCAAAGGAAACGATCAAGGCGAGGTAGTCGGTCAAGCCCGTGTCGCGCAGCTCCTGCAACAGCGGGTAATTGTCGACGCAAGGATCGCGGTCGAGCCGGGCGCGGAACTCGGTGCGCTGATTGGCCAGCATGAAATAGAACGGGCTCAGGCGGTAGACGGAATTGTCCTCGTCGAGATGCTCGAAATATTTGACCCCGACGCCCTCTTCCTCGGTCCAGTTGATGGACATGCCGTCGAACAGCGGATGCAGGATGCGGAAGCCCACATGCATGCGGTGGAGCGGCACGCCGGCCGCCACCAGCCGCTCCATGGCGATCTCCATCAGATTGGCCACGGGCGTATCGGCTATCCCTGAGGCGATGATCGCCGTGGTGAAATCGAATGCCGGGGCCGGAGCCTCTGGGGCCCGGTCTTGAACGGTGTCTGGCGCGTGCTGATCCATAAAAAGCAATATAGCAGAGTCCGGCGTGGCGGGATGACGGCGGGAGGCTTCAATAATGCGCTACCGGCCTTCTCTTCGTGTGCTACCGGCCTGCGGCCTACTTGAGCACGAGGCCCACCTTGAGCGCTTGTTCCTTGCACTACCGCTTCGCTGCTTGAAACTTTCCTGGCATAACTTTATTTCTATGACGGAAGAATAGTTGGCGAGCGCGGTAATGCGTCTAATTCACGTTTCCCTAGCCTCCTGGCTTAGACGTGGATGCCCAGGCCGAGACGAGGCATGATGACCTGAAGGGGGCGAAGTGCTGGATTGGACTTAAGCCGGGCCTTTCGATGGTCACGCTAAGCGCAAATGCCTCAGGATGACGACCAGCTCTCCAGAAAACTCCGCAGCATCCGTGAGCGGCTAGGCGCCATCCCCTCACCCCCGCGCCGTAGACGCGCCGCGGCCGCGGCCCAATAACATAAAGATATAGAAGAGCCAGACGCCGACGGCCGAGACGGCCGCGGCCACATAGGTCCAGGCGGCCGCGTCCAGCACCTTGTCGACGCCTTCGATCTGGTCCGGTGCGATGATGCCTTGGGCGACCAGGAGCTCCTTGGCGCGTGAACTTGCGTTGAACTCGACGGGGAGTGTCAGCAGCGCGAAGAAGAAGGACGAGCCGAACAGGATGACGCCGATCCAGGTCAGCGTGTTCCATTGCAGCATGAGCCCGGCGACAAAGGCCCAAGGCGCGATCTGCGAGGCGAGCTGCACCACCGGCACGATATAGGTGCGCGCCTCCATCGGGAAATAGTCCTGCGCGTCCTGGAGCGCGTGGCCCGTCTCATGCGCGGCGATGCCGGCGGCGGCGACGCTCGGCGTGTAATAGACCTTCTGGCTGAGGCGGAGCACCTTGGCGCGCGGGTCGTAGTGATCCGAAAGCACGCCTTCGGTGGATTCGATTTTGACATCTTGCAGGCCTTGGGCGTCGAGCAGGCGCCTCGCGACCTCAGCCCCGGTGACGCCGCCGGGCGTTTTGACTTGCGCATATTTGGCGACATTCGCCTTGATGCGCGCCTGCGCATAGAGGCCGAGCAACAAGCCGGGGCCGACAAACACCCAAAACAGCGGATCTTCGAACATGGCTTTGCGCTCCGAATACGGGCTTAGCTCCGATCAGGGATCGAGGATAGCACGCGCGGAGAAGTCTTCCGCCGAGATCAGATTGAGGAGCGCCACGCGGTTCGCCTGGAAGAAGGCGAAGAGGTCGTCGCCGCCCGCCTGCTTCGCCTGACGCCAGTGGCGGCGCAAGCGTCTTGTCGGCAGCCGACGCAGCATGGAAGCGCCCGTCCGCGCGCGCATGCGGAGCCCGGTCGCTGGCGGCTTCTTACGGATGACCCCGCAGCCATAGTCGCAATCGACCGTGTAGAAGGTGAGGTCGTTGCGGCCATGCACGAAATCGACATAGGCCTCAAAGGTCCGCCCGCACCATGAGCCCGGCCTGTAGGCCGGCCCGGTGAGCTCGACCCGGTCCGGGAGACAGTCGTGCACGACCAGGGTGCCGGCGGCGGGCAGCAGGCGAAAGGCCTCGTTCAGATCGCGCCAGGAGGTCTCGTATTCGTGCCAGAGATCGACCAGGGCAATGTCGAAGGCGAAGCCGTCCTGCGCCATCTGTGCGAGGCAGGCGCCGATTTCCCGGTCTAGGCTCCGATAGTCGATGCCGAGGCCGTCGGGGTGCTCGTTCTGGGTGAGATAAGAGAGCCTGCGGCAGGAAAGACGCCGGCGGTCCATCGCGTCGTAACGCTGGCCGGTCGTGGCGGCGCAGAGTTCCAGATAGTGCCGGTAGCCATGCACCGCCGCCAGGTGATTGACGATCCGCGCCTTGTCCCATGCCTTGGGCATGTCCCTGCCTGTCACTGGGCCGCTTTACACGGGACCGAACGGCAGGGCTTAGTTGTCGAGGAAGCTGCGGAGCTTGCGGCTGCGTGACGGATGCTTCAGCTTGCGGAGCGCCTTGGCCTCGATCTGGCGGATGCGCTCGCGGGTCACCGAGAACTGCTGGCCGACCTCTTCCAAGGTGTGGTCGGTGTTCATACCGATGCCGAACCGCATACGCAGTACGCGCTCCTCGCGGGGCGTGAGCGAAGCCAGCACGCGGGTCGTCGTCTCGCGCAAGTTTGACTGGATGGCGGCGTCGATGGGGAGCACCGCGTTCTTGTCCTCGATGAAGTCGCCGAGATAGCTGTCTTCCTCGTCGCCGATGGGCGTCTCGAGGCTGATGGGCTCCTTGGCGATCTTGAGGACCTTGCGCACCTTCTCCAGCGGCATGGCCAATTTCTCGGCGAGCTCTTCCGGGGTCGGCTCGCGGCCGATCTCGTGCAGCATCTGCCGAGACGTGCGCACGATCTTGTTGATGGTCTCGATCATGTGCACGGGAATGCGGATAGTGCGCGCCTGGTCGGCGATCGAGCGGGTGATCGCCTGACGAATCCACCAGGTGGCATAGGTCGAGAATTTATAGCCGCGGCGATATTCGAACTTATCGACCGCCTTCATCAGGCCGATATTGCCTTCCTGGATGAGGTCGAGGAATTGCAGCCCGCGGTTGGTGTATTTCTTGGCGATGGAGATGACGAGGCGCAGATTGGCCTCGACCATTTCCTTCTTGGCGATGCGCGCCTCGCGCTCGCCCTTCTGCACGATATGAACGATGCGGCGGAACTCGGAAATCTCCAGGCCCGTCTCGGTGGCGAGCATGTGGATCTCGGAGCGCAAGCCCTTCACCATGCCGCGCTCGTCATGGATGAAGTCGGCCCAGCCCTTTTTCTTCAGGCGGCCGACGCGGCGCAGCCAGTTGGGGTCGAGCTCGTTGCCCTGATACTCGGCGAGGAAGTCGTCGCGCTTGACGCCATAGCCTTCGGCCAGGCGCAGCAGGCGGCCCTCATAGCCCATCAGCTTCTTGTTGATGTCGTAGAGGGTCTCGACCAGGGACTCGATGCGGTTGTTGTTGAGCGACAGCGACTTGATCTCGGCGACGATCTCGTCCTTGAGAACCTTGTAGCGCTTCTCCTGGGAGGTCGAGAGCTGATCGTTCTTCAGTGCCTTCTCGACGAGCTGATCCTGCAGCCGGCGGAGCTTCTTGTAATTGGTGGCGACGAGATCGAAGGTCTCCAGCACTTGCGGCTTGAGCTCCGCTTCCATGGCAGCCAGCGACAGGGAATTCTCCATGTCGTCGTCGTCGTAATCGTCCTCTTCGCCTTCCTTCTTCTCGCCGTCTTCGCCGTCTTCGGTCTTGGCCTCGGTGGCGTCGCCATTGGCGGCCTTGCCGTCGGCCTCTTTCGGCTCTTCGCCGGGCAGCGGCTGGGAGGCGACCTGCTTGGCGTCGGGGCCCTGATAGGTGGCCTCGAGATCGATGATGTCGCGGAGCAGAATCTTGCCTTCGTTCAGCTCGTCGCGCCAGATGATGATGGCTTGGAAGGTCAGCGGGCTTTCGCACAGGCCGGCGATCATCGCCTCGCGGCCGGCCTCGATGCGCTTGGCGATGGCGATCTCGCCCTCGCGGGACAAAAGCTCGACGGTGCCCATCTCGCGCAGATACATGCGCACGGGGTCGTCGGTGCGGTCGGTGGGCTCCTTGGTGGCGGTCTCGGCCTTGGCGATGGGCGTGGGCGCGGCCACGGCCTTGCCCTCGGGGCCGTCGGTGGCGCTTTCGGCCTCCTCGGCCTCGTCGCTGTCGACCACGTTGATGCCCATGTCCGAGAGCATGGACATGGTGTCCTCGATCTGCTCGGACGACACTTCTTCCGAAGGCAGCACCTCGTTCAGCTCGTCATAGGTGACAAAGCCGCGCGCCTTCGCGGTCTTGATCAGCTTCTTGACTGCCGCGTCAGACATATCGAGCACCGGCCCGTCGTGAGTCTCGGCCGGGGTCTCGACTTGCTCTTCGGCTTCAGCGGTCTTGGTTGCCATTCATGTCACTCCGATGCGCTCACCCGGGATGGGGCGCCGGTCTAATGCCCAAAGAGAGACAAGGGCCTCTCGCAACTTGTGGTCGGGGACGGCCGATAACGGCACGTCCTAGAAGCGATTAACGGCCTGTCCCTTAATCGTCAATTAAGCATGACCCGGCGATTGGGCGCTGAAGTCGATTTCCATCTACTCGCGCCATGCTCGGGCCGTTTGCAATTCTCCCAGAAAATCCAGTTCAGAATACAAGAGGTACGGGCTGAGACGCGCCGTTACTTTCGCTCTTCTGCCCTTTGGGCTCCGCGAAAAACTTTGGACCCACTGAAAAAAGGACTTTTGGACGCGGAGGCCGACCCGCATTTTTCCGCCAATGCGTTTGCGCGGGGATCCTCGCGCCATCAGCCATCACTTGGCGAAGAGCGACCTCCCTGTCAAGGCCGCAAACTCCGTGCCAGTAGGGTTTTTTCTCGATTCGGGCCGCCGGCCGTTCACCCGCCGGCCGCGGCAAGATCAGGGACCGGGGCCCGCTCTGGCGCCATTGCGCGGGGACTAGTGCCGCTTCTCGCTGCGGCGGCCCTTGGACAGAGGCTCGCGCTTGAGGCGCGCCAGCATGTCCTGGAATCGCTTGGCGGCGTCGCGCTCGCCAGCGTCGTCGGCCTCGTGATGCTGGCCGATGCTCGCCACCTGCTGCTGCAACGTGGCGAAGCGCTCGAACTCGGCCTCAGAGACGTCGGCCAGATCGGTGGCGCTCTCGCTGAGCTCCCGGTTCAGCGTCGGCAGCGCCCGCCAGCGATAGATCACGTCGGCGAATTGCTCGGTGACGTCTGATTGCTTGGTCTCGGGCTGGAGGAAGGCGATGCGCTTGAACGGGCTGTCCCGGAACAGCCGCTCCAAGAGCTTGGCGTGCGGGCCTTGCAGCAGTTTCTCCACCAGACGGTCGCGATCGATGGTGGGGTCGTCGAAGATCGCGCGGGTGACGTCACCGAGGAGCGCCGCGAGCGGCTGGTCGTGTATCTCGACACTGGCCACCTCCTCGCCGAACTGATCGAGCAGCCAGGGGTGATTGACCAGCGCCAGGGTGACGATGGTGGCGAAACCGTAAGCGGAGGACAGCGGCGTCATCTCGCGCTGCTCGACCCGGCGTGTGCCGGAACGCATCCCTGAGCGCGTTCCTTGGTGCGCCCCGCCTTGTCCCATCCCTTGGCGCGGCGCGGGGCCCCGGTCGCGCGCAGGCTGCGCGCGCCACAGCACAAACATGCGGTTCTTCACCTCCCGCGCATAATGGTCCTTGACCCGGGCATTGCCGATCTGGCCGAGGAGCGTCTCGAGCCGGGCCTCGAAGGCGGCGCGGCGCTCGGGCGTGTCGAGGCTCGCCGCCGAGGTCTCGCGCGTCCACAGCATGTCGATGAGCGGGCTCGCCCCACGGGCGCAAGCCGCAAACGCGGCCGGGCCCGAGCCGCGCACGAGATCGTCCGGGTCCTGGCCGTGCGGCAGGAAGGCGAAGCGGAAGGAATGGCCTTCGCGCAGAGCGGGAAGCATGCGGTCGACGGCGCGGGCAGCCGCGGCCTCGCCCGCCTTGTCGCCGTCGAAGCAGATGATGGGCTCGGGCGCCAGATGCCACAGCTGCTCCATCTGGCGCTCGGTGAAGGCGGTGCCGAGCGTGGCGACCACGTTCTTGAAGCCCGCCTGATGGAGCGCGATCACGTCCATATAGCCCTCGACCACGATCAGCTCACCCTTGTCGTAGGCGGCCTGCCGGGCGCGGGCGAAGTTGAACACCATCGAGCCCTTGTCGAAGAGCTTCGTCTCGGGCGAGTTGAGATATTTGGGCTGGGCGTCCGCGTCGAGCGCGCGCGCGCCGAAGGCGATCACCCGGGACTTGGCGTCGAGAATCGGAATGGTCAGCCGGTTTCGGAAGCGGTCATAGGTCGGGCGGCCGTCGTCCGGCTTGATGATGAGCCCGGCGTCGAGCAGCTGCGCCTCGGTGAAGCCCTGCTTGATGAGCGCGGTCTTCAAGGCATCGCGCGAGCCCGGCGCATAGCCCACGCGGAACTCACTTATCGTGTCGCGGGAGATGCCGCGGCCTTCGGCATAGTGCAGCGCGTCGCGGCCGCCCGGCGCCCTTAAGGCCTCCTCGAACAGCTTGGCGGCGGCCTCCAGCGCATCGAGCAGGCCGAGCCGCTCCTTCACGGTGCGCTCATATTGCGGATCGGGCGCGGGCATGGGCACGCCCGCCTCCCCTGCCAACCGCTCCACGGCTTCCGGGAAGCTCAACCCCTCCGTCTCCATGAGGAAGGTGAAGATGTCGCCGTGCTTGCTCGAGGAGAAGCAGTGATAGAAGCCCTTCTGGTCGTTGACGGTGAAAGACGGCGTCTTCTCCTTGTTGAAGGGCGACAGCCCCTTCCACTCGCGCCCTGCCCGCTTCAGCGGCACGCGGCGCGACACTACCTGGCTGACGGGCAGCCGGGCGCGGATCTCATCCAGGAACGAATCGGAGAACTTCATCGGTTGGACAGTGGGCCCTAAATGGCAGGCGGTGCGCGCGGCGATTCGCGGTCATACCCATTATCCACCGGTTTGCGAACAAATTAGGAACTTTCATATGTTGGGACGGCCGCGTGGAGCTTTCCATTAGGCACACTGTATCTGCTTGGGGCCGCGACGCCGACAGCTTTGGGTGGCCGGGATGGCTGCGCTATGGCATGAGATAGTGCCTAAGAGGGGAATGCCAATGTCCGACCTCATTATCTATGTGCCGTTCCTGGTCATCGCCGTCTTCGCCGTGTTCGCGGTCTTTGCGATGCGCGGCAAGGACATCCCGAACCAGGTGGTCGGGGTCGCGGCGCCGCTCGCCGGCGCCGGCTTTCTCTATCTCTTCTCCGATTCCATGTCGGCGGTGGTGTTCGGGGTCGCGCTGATCGCCATCGGCGGCATAGCCTGGTATCGCATTTGGCGCGGCGAGACAGGCGATGAAAGCAGCGCCCCGCCGGAGTGAGCTTTAGAGGGAGGTTCGACGGCGCCTGATGGAGACGATCCTCGTCGCAGCCCTTGCCCTATTCGCCGTGGTGGCGATCGTGGTGTGGTGGATGCTCGATATCGACATTGCCGATATCGTGGCCATCGTCACCGCGCCAGCGGCGGGTCTTACGCTTATCTACTGGTACAGCACGCCGCTCGCCTGGGCCGGTGGACTGCTGCTGCTGGCGATCGGCGGCTTCGCTCTCTACTACCTGCTCAAGCGCCGCGCCAAACCGCCCGCATGAAGACGCCGGGCGAAGCGGTTCCGCTCCACCCGGCGTTCTCAATCGTTTTTGGCGATCGGGGTTCTACTGCGTGGGGAGTTCGCAGGTGCCAAACTGGGCGTAGGTCTTACCGATTTGAGAGACCGATCCGGCATACTCGCCCGTGACCTTGTTCACGACGGCGGTCCAAGTCTGAAGGTCCCGCCTGCCATGCAGGATGAGCACCTTCTCGTCCTCGTAAACGTCGCCGTTCTGAAGCAGCCCTTCACCGTTGAACAGGCCGGAGAACAGATTCTTTTCCTTGACGTTGAGCGTGACCGCAGGCGGCAGATTGTGACCCGTCGCCTTCTGGCAGCCGGCCGTGGCCGTGCATTCGTAAACCTCGGCGAGCTGACATGCGTAAGCCGGAGCCGCAATGGCCCGCACCGGCGCGAAGGAGACAACTGCCAATAGCGCCAGCGCCGTGAACTTCGAAAGTCGCATTACATTACCTCTGTGTTTGAGACCCGATAGCCGCGCAGCATGTCGCCGCGCTCGCCGCTCTGCCACGAGAAAAATGGCTCTTTAGAGCAATAGCTCTTTGCAAAACTCGGGACAAAAAGAAGCCGGGCAAAACGTTTCCGCTCCGCCCGGCCAGGCCTCCTCGCGTTCGCAGCGGGAAGTTAGTTGACGTGTGCCGCCTTGGTCAGGAGCTCGCCGCGATTCAGCACGGTGAGCATGGCAGCGTTAGGCCCGCAGGTGAGCACGACGCTCTCGTCCATGACGCTGTCGACGTGGAACAGCTCGCCCGGGTAGAGCGCCACCCGCACCCGCGTCGGAGCGCGGGCCGCTTTCGACGTGTCCGACACCACGACGCTGACGGCACATTTGCCGTTGTCGGGCTCGAAATACGCGATGAGGAGGTGGTCGCCGATCGTGGCGAGGATCGGCGCATCCGGGCCGACGGGGCCGAGATTGGTCAAGCTGTCGGCGGCAGACGCCATGGGCGCCGAGAGGGGCGCCAAGGCGAGCGCTGTGAGCAAGCTCGCCGCAGCGATGGGAAGAAGTTTCAGGGTTCGCAGCATTTTCGGTAGGCCTCCAATTCAAATTTTCAGCACGAATCGCTCCGTGCTGCGCTGCGCTATAGATAGTGCTGCGACGCGACAAATATATGTTGCAGTGCAAGACATACTGCCGCGTGGCCCGCTGCCGCAGGATTTTTCAGAAGAGTCGATTTGATTTGGTGATCGTTGCGCGCGCGTTGCACGCGCATGGCTGAACGATTAGCCGAGCTTCGCTTTGACCGCGCCGCTCGCTTTGCCGAAGTCCATCTGGCCGGCATAACGGCTTTTCAGCGCGGCCATGACCTTGCCCATGTCCTTGATGCTCGCAGCACCCGTTTCAGCAATCGCATCGTCGATGGCCTTCGCCATGTCCGCGTCCGAGAGCTGTTGCGGCAAGAACTCGCGAATGATCGCAACCTCCTCGCCCTCCTGCGTGGCGAGCTCGGCGCGGCCGGCATCGGCATAGATCTTCTGCGACTCTTCGCGCTGCTTGATCATCTTGGCGAGCAGTTCGAGCAGCTCGGCGTCGGACGCCTTCTCGGTGCCCGCCGTGCGCGCGGCGATGTCGCGATCCTTGATGGCGGCGCTCATCAGCCTCAGCGTGGAGAGGCGGCGGGCGTCGCGCGCCTTAGTCGCAGCATGCAAGGCGGCGGTGATGGTCTCGCGCATGGATGTCGTCACGGGTGCTCAGGGAAGGAATTTCCCAAAGTAATGGACGGGGCCCGCCTGCGCAAGCGAATTTGCCGGTCTAACCTATTGTTTTCACAGGAAAATATTTCGCGCCATCGATTGACCCGGGCGCGCGCGTGACTTAAAGAGCCAGTTGAGAATGGTTGCTCCGACAGCGATCCTCGCAGCCGACCGAGCGAAGCGGCTTTGCCCCGACGCAGCCGCATCAAGTTTGCGTCGAAAAGTTTTGCGCCCAAAAGTTCTACGCCCAAGTTCTACGCCCATGACCGACACATCTGAAACTCCGGCTGCGGAGGCCTCATCCTCGCGCGCGAAAGCCATGCCCGCTTGGGCCGACGAGGCACCGACCGCGCTTCTGGTTCTCGGCGACGGCACGGTGATCGAGGGCTATGGCGCCGGCGCGCCAGGCGTTGCCGTGGGCGAAGTGTGCTTCAACACGGCGATGACCGGCTATCAGGAGATCCTCACCGATCCGTCCTATACCGGCCAGATCATCACCTTCACCTTTCCCCATATCGGCAATGTCGGCGCCAACACCGAGGACACGGAGACGGCGAATCTTGCCGCCGCGTCGGGTGTGCGCGGCTGCGTGATGCGCGCACCCATCACCGCGCCGTCGAATTGGCGCGCGGGCCAAGACTTCGATGCGTGGCTCAAGGCCCGCGGCATCATCGCCATCACCGGCGTCGATACGCGCGCGCTCACCGCGCTGATCCGCGAGAAGGGCATGCCGAACGCCGTCATCGCCCATGCGCCGGACGGTAAGTTCGACCGCGACGCGTTGAAGCGCGAGGCGGCGGCCTGGCCGGCCATGCTCGGCCTCGACCTGGCCAAGGACGTGACCTGCGGCCAGAGCTACACCTGGGACGAGACCGCGTGGCGCTGGGGCGAAGGCTATGGGCGGCAGGACGCCCCGCGCTTCCATGTGGTCGCCATCGATTTCGGGTTGAAGCGCAATATCCTGCGCGAACTGGCCACGGCGGGGTGCCGCTTGACGGTGGTGCCGGCCACGACGACGGCGCAAGAAATTTTCGAGCGCAAGCCGGACGGCGTATTCATCTCCAACGGTCCCGGCGATCCGGCGGCGACGGGGGAATATGCGGTGCCGGAGATCAAGAAGCTCGTGGAGTCCGGCGTGCCGATGTTCGGCATTTGCCTCGGCCATCAGATGCTTGGTCTGGCGCTGGGTGCCGAGACCTCGAAAATGCATCAGGGCCATCACGGCGCCAATCATCCAGTGAAAGACTTCACCACGCACAAGGTGGAGATCACCTCGATGAATCACGGCTTCGCCGTCGACCGCGACAGCCTGCCCGACACGGTCGAGGAAACGCATGTGTCGCTGTTCGACGGCTCGAATGCGGGGCTCAAGCTGAAAGGCAAGCCGGTGTTCTCGGTGCAGTATCACCCGGAGGCCTCGCCCGGCCCGCAAGACAGCCACTATCTCTTCAAGCGCTTCGTCGACTTGATGGAAGAGACGAAGAGGGGCTAGCGCGCTTTAGCGCCAGGCCTCGCCGACGGTGTCGGCGACCACGGCGCCGCGCTGCCCCAGCGGCTTGTCGGGGCGCACGGTGGTGTCGCGCGCGGTCTGATGCTCCATCTCGGCGTTGAGCTCGCCGCCCACCAAGATCACGATCACCGACAGCCACAGCCACATCATGAGACCGATACCCGCGCCGAGCGAGCCGTAGGTGGCGTCGTAATTGGCGAAGTTCGACAGATACCAGGAGAACAGCACGGAGCCGGCAAGCCAGGCGACGGTGGCGAACACGCTTCCGACCCCGAGCCATTGCCAGCGGGCAAGCGTCCGGCTCGGCCCGTAGCGATAGAGCACCGTGAGCCAGACCATGACAACGATGAGAAGCACCGGCCAGCGCAGCAGCGTCACGATCTGCGTGGCGCGGCTTTCCAGGCCGAACCAAGCAAGCACCAGCGGCAACACCACCACGGTGGCGAGCGCTAGGATGATGAATACGAGACCGCCGATGGTGAAGGCGAAGGCGACCAGGGTCAGGCGCACGAAGCTGCGCTTCTCGCGCTCGTCATAGACGACGTTGAGCGCGTCGATGATCGCCTTCATCCCGGCATTGGCGCTCCACAGCGCCAGGCCGACACCGAACAGGAAGCCGAAGCTCAGCGCATTGCTGCTGGTGCCGGCGAGCTGGGTGACCTGCTCTTCGATGATGGCGATGGTGCTTGTCGGGAAGACGCCCTCGAGGAGAGACAGTTGGGCGGTGATGATCGAGGGGTCCGTGAACAGGCCGTAGAGCGACACCAGCGCGGTGATCGCGGGAAACAGCGCCAGCAGCATATAGAAGACGACGCCGGCGGCGACGGCCAGCAGGCGGTTGTTCTGGATCTGGTTGAAGACGCGCCAGCCGATGTCCAGCCAGCCCTTGGCCGGAATGTGATGCGGCTGCTTGGCCTCGCGGCCGCGGCCCGGGTCCCAGGCGCGGGACTGCTGAAGGCTCTCGGGTTCCTGCGAGGGACGGATGCCCATCGCGCCGCCATCGTCGTCCGCGACTGCGCCGGCGCCGCGTGATGGGTCGCTCCGCGGCGGCGCGGTCTCTTCTTGTCCATTGGTCGAGACCGCGGCGGGATCAGCGCCCTCGCCGTCCGCCGGCGCTGGGCGCAACGGCCGGATGAACCGTTCGAGACCGTAGGCTGCCCCGATCAATCCGGAGGCAAACAGTAGGTCAAGCCAAAGCGGTGTATTGGCGCGCGGTTGGGTTGGCATGGAGTCCTGAGCGGTGTGGAATGAGAGCCTAACGTGGCGGACGGCCGAAAGTTGCACAAAAACGCCACTTTTCCGCCCATGGGCACCCTGCTTGGCTTCCCCTTCAGTAGAATCTGGTCTAAGACCCTCCCCGGCTCCTGCACCGCGCAATTTCAACCCGCCCGCGTCCGCAGCCAGGGCCTGATGTCAGCCGAAAATGCCCAAACGCACAGACATAAAGTCCATCCTGATCATCGGGGCCGGACCGATCGTGATCGGCCAGGCCTGCGAGTTCGATTATTCCGGCACGCAAGCCTGTAAGGCCCTGAAAGAAGAGGGCTACCGGATCGTGCTGGTGAACTCGAATCCGGCCACGATCATGACGGACCCCGAGCTGGCCGACGCCACCTATATCGAGCCCATCACGCCCGAGGTGGTCGCCATGATCATCGAGAAGGAGCGCCCGGATGCGCTGCTTCCGACCATGGGTGGGCAGACGGCGCTCAACACCGCGCTGTCGCTGCGCAAGATGGGCGTCCTCGACAAATTCGGCGTGGAGATGATCGGCGCGCGGGCCGAAGCCATCGACATGGCCGAGGACCGCGAACTGTTCCGCCAGGCGATGATCCGTATCGGCCTTGAGGTTCCCCGCGGCACGACGTTGAAAGGCAACCTCCGCCAGAAGAAGGGCACGGACGGCAAGCCGCTCTATGACGGCCAGAATAATCCGATCATGGAGCTGTCGCCGGAAGCCTTCGCCCGGGCGCTCGAGGCTCTCGACCATTGCGGCCTGCCGACGGTCAT
>Ga0307378_10008645_pt1 | contig 13487 bp, 11 predicted proteins | sample UN1MG_FD_202238 | JGI IMG/M metagenome (GOLD analysis project Ga0307378, IMG submission 202238) | Soil microbial communities from Risofladan, Vaasa, Finland - UN-1 | ecosystem: Environmental > Terrestrial > Soil > Coastal area > Acid sulfate soil | place: Finland: Risofladan, Vaasa | collected... | reverse complement strand
ACCCTACTTGCATCTACTGAGAGCCAGGAAGGAGAGGGTTTCCCGGTAACATTATCATTTGAAAGAATGACTTCCCTTCGGTAACATTCTCATTTGACTGGACACGGGGCGCTACTTGTCGTCCAGGGGCTGCACGAGGACTTTGTCCACACGGAGACCATCCATATCAACGACTTCGAACCGGTAGCCGGAAGAGCGTACTTCATCTCCTTCGCGAGGCACGCGGCGCAGATGAGCCATGATCAGCCCACCCAGGGTACGAAACTCGTGAGCGTCCTCGCCTTCGAGACGCTGCAAGTTGAGAGTCTCCTTGAGGTCGGAGATGGAGAGGGAGGCGTCTATGAGCAGCGAGCCATCTTCCCTGCTGAGCACCGAGGCTTCCTCCACGTCATATTCATCCCTGATCTCGCCCACTATCTCCTCGAGCACATCCTCCAGCGTTACCACACCCTCCGTGCCGCCGAATTCGTTGATGACGACGGCTATTTGGCTGTGAGTGTCTTGGAAGGTCTGCAGCATGCCCAATAGAGACTTCGTCTCGGGCACGAACAACGCCTCCCTCAGTATCGGCTTGAGATCTGGAGTCTCCTCCTGAGAGAGCAAGTCCTTGGCGTGCACGACACCCAGGATGCGAGAGAGGTCCTCTCGATAGACCGGAAAGCGAGAGTACCCCGATGCAAGGATCTTCTGTCTGACCGATTCCCAGGGTTCGTCGATATCGAGCCCCACGACGTCAGGGCGAGGTCGCATGACGTCAGCCACTGTCTGATCGGCGAAGCGGAATATTCTTTCCACGAACTCTTTTTCTGCCGGTACGAACACACCGGTGCGGGCGCCCTCTGCGACCAGGTATCGCACCTCCTCTTCGGTGACTGTGGGCCGGTGCACACCACGGATGCCCAGCGGCCTCAGCGCAGCGTCCGTTGAACGACTGAGCACCCACACAGCCGGGCGTGAAACAGCTGCAAGGTAGCGCATGGGGCGGGCCATGGCCCTGGAGATGCCTTCCGGACGGTGCAATGCCAGCCGCTTCGGTACCAGTTCGCCAACAACAAGCGTCAGGTAGGCAATGGTCACAACCACGAGGCCGACCGCCACTGGTTCCGCATAGTCTGCGATACCAGGAATTGGCAATGTGGACAGTCGAGGCGCGAGGTACTGAACCGCATCCGCCCCACCCACGGCGCCTGCCAGGATGCCTACCAGGGTGATGCCTATCTGGATCGTAGACAGAAATGCGTTGGGATCATCAAGCAGCCGAAGAACCTGCCGCGCTCGGCCGTCGCCGGCCCTCGCCTGAGCCAAGAGCAGGGGCCGACGCGCCGACAGCACTGCGATCTCAGTCCCAGCGAGGAGTCCGTTCATGAGAATCAAAAGCAGAATGATGAGTATTTCAGCCATTTGTCGTTTCTCCTTGCCTCCAGGAAGGGACCATCACCCCATTCTAGCACGGAGCCAGGAGCCACACAAGGGGATCACTCTCTCCGACGAAGGGTTCACAACCGATCGAGAGGGCTCTCGCCAGGCTCACGCCGCGGCTATCTGAAGGCAGCGCACGGCAGGAGGCACGCTCCACAACAACGTTGCTCGGGCGAATGTCGGCTATCCTGAACGCCCTGCACAATGGAGGTTGGAGCGGACACCTGCGTGTGCTATAATCCCATCAGAGCGAGCCTGTGAGGGGCTGCCACTGAAGGGAGGAGGACGATCGGTGAGGGCGTATCTGTGGTTCACTTGAAGCGGAAGTGGGCGGGCCGTTAGGCCGCGCAGGCTAGAGCCGGGGGACACGTTCACCTGGCGTTTCAAGACCAGGGACTACTGGCAGGCTGTGGCTGCACCCGGCCCTATCGAGACGGTCGAAGACCTCATGGCCTTGCACGAACCGTGGGTTACCTCGAGTGCCGCGCAAGTCCTGGGACTGCTGGACAACCATGACGGGGAGCCATCACTCGATGAGGAGGGACTCATCGTGGTTGAGGTTGACGATGCCAGGCTGGAGCAACTGAATCACGAGCTTGCCAGACTGGGGTGCACACTGAGCAGCGAGTTGCTGCATACTCTGTAGGGGAGGGGCCATGGGCAGGGAGATCAGAGTTGGGGCAGCGCAGATCTCGCCCCACTTCTTCGATAGAGAGAAAACACTGGAGAAGACTTGCCGCTACATCGAGGAGGGTGGCAGACTCGGGCTGGACCTCCTCGTATTCCCCGAAACCTACTTCTGCGGCTACCCCTATTGGCGTGGGTCGGTGTCGGTGAGGCGGTCCACAGAATTGCTGGCTCGCATGATTCATACCGCGATACGGGTGGATGGACCAGAAGTCAACCACATGGCGCAAGCGGCGCGGAAGGCCAATGTCAACTGCGTCATCGGCTGCAACGAGCTTTCCAACTCTCCAGGAAGCCTCACGATCTACAATTCCCTTGTAGTAATCAGCCGCCACGGAGAGGTCCTCGGCCGGCACCGCAAGCTGATGCCGACGCACTCAGAACGACTCTATTGGGGCTTGGGCGATGCCAGCGACATTCGTGCATTTGACATGGACATAGGCAGAGTGGGAGCTGCCATCTGCTACGAACATCACATGACGCTGCTGCGCGCTGCTCTGGCCATCAAGGGAGAGGAGATTCACTGCGCACTGTGGCCGGGCTGGTGGCGCGTGGACGGGCATCTCGGCGGCAAGGTGGGGGAGGCGGGAGCCGACAACTGCGACTTGGAGTCCGCCATCAGGCAGCATGCCATCGAGAACGGCGTTTTCGTGGTCAGCTCCAGTTGGTTTCTGGAACCGGAAGATATCCCCGCGGACTTGCGCAGCGAGATGAAGTACAACCTCGCCGTGGGTGGAAGCTGCGTTGTGCATCCGTCGGGGCGCATCGTTGAGGGTCCAGTGTTTGGGGAGGAGACCATTGTGTGGGCAGAGATAGACATGGAGGAGCGGGAAGTAGCAAAGGCGTATCTAGACGGCGTAGGGCACTACTCGAGACCGGATCTCTTGAACCTTCAGATTCGAGAGGAAGCCTGGACTGCCGCAGACACTCCAAAGACGCAAGACACTGGAACGGAACTATCGGCTGCTCATCGCATGCTCGACATGTTGGAGCGGTATCAGATCACTCCCGAGGAATTGGAGAGCATACTGGCCGAGCGGAGGTAGACTCAGAGAGGCAATGCTCAGGCCCACTGCGGGCTGTCAATTGGAGAAAGGAAAGAGGTGCCGCTGCTCCAGCCACGGCATAAAGGCGGCCACGATGAGGCACAGCGAGCCAGCGAAGATGAGGCTTCCTCCGACTTCTTCCAAGAGCGCTGAGCGCCCTCCCTGCCAGACGAGCGAGATGATGCCGGCGCCCAGGACCATGTAGATCACTCCCACAGCGATGAAGGTGAGCCTCCACGGCACCCCGAGGGAATTGGCTGCGCCAGCGAACAGCAGAGCCAGGAACAGCAGGGCCAGGTTCAGCCCAACTATGACGAATGTCCACGCACGGAACATGTGTGACGTCCAAAGGCCCGCTTTTGGGTTTGCATTGTATCACTGACGAGAGACTTGCACAACACCGTATCTGCGGCACGTAGGCTGTCAATTGTCTCAACACGGGGCTAGCAGACAGGTTCCGCCCGCCGTATGGAGAGGGAAGGGCTCTGTTCGTGACCATTGAGATAGCACTAACGCTCTTGATAGTAGCTGGGGCGATAGCTCTCTTTGTGACTGAGCGATTGCCGGTGGAGCTCGTCGCCTTGCTGGTGGTATTGGCCCTTGTGGCCACGCAATTGCTGACCCCAGCCGAGGCGTTTGCCGGTTTCGCCAACCCGGCGGTCATTGCCGTGGGAGCCATCTTTGTAGTCAGTGCAGCAATGTTTCAATGCGGTCTCGCGGGATACATGGCGGAAGCGATGCTCAGACTGGCAGGTCGCAGCGAGCCTCGCATGATCGCGCTGCTGATGATTGGCGTGGCCGTTCTCTCAGCAGCGATGAACAATGTGGCGGCAGTGGCAGTGCTTCTGCCCGCAGTGGTCGGCATCTCCCGACAGAGCGGCATATCACCATCCCGATTGCTGCTGCCCCTGGCATATGGCGCAGCGATGGGAGGTACCCTCACCCTGATCGGCACACCCCCCAACCTCATCGTCAGTGACGTGCTGAGGCAGCGCGGCCTACCACCCTTGGGTTTCTTCGAAATCACAATGGTGGGACTCCCTCTTGTGTGCGCCGGGGTTGTGTACATGCTGACAGCGGGCAGGCGGTTGCTACCCGATCGGCCGGCGATGGAGAAGCTGAGGCGGACGAGACTGCCGGAGGAGCTGGTCGACATTTATCACCTACCGGAGTACATCTATGCCCTGGTAGTGCCTGCTCACTCCGCCCTCGTGGGCATGACTCTGGACGAGAGCGCGATGCGGCGAGACTTTGGATTGACGGTCCTGGGTGTAGTGCGACGTACAGGGCGGGTGCTACATCCCCAGCCTTCTGAGACCATCAGGGCAGGCGACCGGCTTCTCGTGGAAGGAGGGCCGAGGCGGCTGGAACGAGCATCGAGCACCTGGGATCTGCAGCCAGGCGCGGCGAGCCCAGAGGAGGCGGAGCTTCTGCTAGCTGGAGACACCGGCTTGGTAGAGGTTACACTGGCACCGCGCTCATCTTTTGAAGGACGCTCCCTGCGGGAGGTGGACTTCCGGGAGAAGTACGGAGTGACAGTGCTGGCCTTGTGGCGCGGCGGAGAGCCCATAGAGCGCGACATCGCAGGTGAGCCGCTACGTATGGGTGACGTGCTATTGGTCCAGGGTTCATGGGCGCGGATCAGCGTGCTGAGAAGGGAGCCGTCCTTGATAGTTCTGTTCGGTGACGACACAGTCCCCCGGAGAACGCGCAAGGCCCCCTGGGCAATCGCCATCCTCCTGGGGATGATCGTCTTGGTTGTGTCCGGTGTGGCACCCATCTCCGTTGCAGCCCTGAGCGCCGCCCTGCTTATGGTGCTCTTCGGCTGCCTCAGGATCGACGAAGCACATCGGGCCATCGAATGGAACGTCGTGTTCGTGGTCGCGGGGACACTGCCGCTGGGGATGGCCATGGAGAAGAGCGGCGCGACGCAGTGGATCGCGGACGTGGCTCTCTCTCCCGTCGGTGACTGGGGCATGCTGCCCGTGCTCGTCGTGCTCTTCGCCATCACTGCGCTGATGAATCTGGGCATCTCCAATTACGCCACGGCAGCGCTGTTGGCGCCCATCGCCTTCAGCGTGGGCGTCAGCCATGGCTACAATCCCCGCTCTCTGGTCCTGGCCGTGGCCGTCGCCTCCTCGATTGCTTTCGCCACTCCCATTGCCCATCAGTCCAATCTCCTCGTCATGGGACCCGGCGACTATCGCTCGAGTGACTATATTCGTGTTGGCGTACCGCTGACTCTCGTTGCCCTGGTGGTGGCAGTCTCTGCTCTGTGGCTGCTGGGGTAGCGTGAGCACGTCGGCATGAGGCCAGAATGCCGACCAGAGCTCGAACCCACCAATCTGCCTCAGGCAGAACTGCTAGACTGACAGGAGGCATCTCCTGTGTTACCCCACATCATTCTACACAGTATGGTGAGCGTAGACGGACGCATGGATTTGACTGCGCCAGACCTTGGGCTGTACTACGAGGTAGCCTGCAGGTGGGAGGTGGACGCCATTCTCTCAGGGGGAGAGACCATTCTCGCGGGCTTTAGCGGCCCTGAGGCAGATGCGCAGCATCCAACTCTGCACAGGAAGGCCCAGGAATCCCCAGCGATGCCCCGCTGATGGTCATCCCCGACAGCCGGGGACGTATTCGGAACTGGGCGCTCATCCGTCACCAGCAGCCGTCCGGGCGAGACGCAATCGCGCTCGTCTCAGCCGCGGCACCGAGGGCGTACCTGGCATCTCTCGAAGGTGAGGGAGTGGAATACATTCTCACCGGGGGGACCACGTCGATTTCCGGGCGGCGTTGGAGGAACTCAACTCTCGCTACGGCGCAGAACTGCTTCGCGTGAACAGCGGAGGGACGCTCAACGGCGTCCTCCTGCGTGAGGGAGTGGTCGATGAGGGGTCAGCCTGCTGATTGATACCAGTCTCGTAGGAGGCACCTCACCGCGCTTTGTCTTTGTCGCGCCGGAACTGGCGTCTCCCGACGACGTGATCGGCGCACGGCTGAGCCACGTTGAGGACCTCGGGAATGGTGTCGTCTGGCTTCGGTACGACGTGAGCCAGTGAACAAGGTGGCCCGAGTGCCGGGCGACCCAGCGGCACTTCGCCTCCCGGGCGGCGCTGTACTCTACCGCTCCAGCAACTCCAGGATGATGCCGTCAGGGTCGGCGAATATCGCGATCTTCCAGTGCGTTCTGCCCACGGGTCTTGCAGCTCTCCTCAGCTTCTCGTCTGAGGGTTCGACGACGTACTCTATCTGCGGTTCGAACTCGTGGGGCGCTGTGATCAGCTGACCGCCCAGCTCGTCGATCTTCGCTATCGCCTGGTCCATGTCATCCACGCGGAAGCCCAGATGCGTGATGCCCACCGCACAATACAATCGTTCATCGCAGTCCTCAGGTCCCTCAGGCACGCACACCTCCGCGGGAATCCTGCACTGCGTCAACTCAAGAAGCTGGTCGTCCAGATGTAGATAGGCATTGGTTGTCATCTTCCTCAGCAGATTGAACCCTAGAACCTCGGTGTAGAATCTGATGGACCTCTCCAGATCAGAAACGGTAAGACCCACGTGCTCGAGTATCATGTCACGCTCCTGCAGCTCTTGTCTCTTCTTTGACGGTATGTGATCTGGGCCTCTCGGGCACCCTTCAGACTCTCGTGCCGCTGTATCCGAGAATAGTGCTGCCCCTCGGCATGTCGCACCGCGCTCAGCCCGGTCATGCTCGCCAGGCCGTGGCTGAAACAGGGCTAGAACACATGGCGCCACCAGCATACGCCTGCCGGCGTGGACGCTGACAAGATAACACCGCTCCCCATGGCCAGCCCACGATTACCCTACGAGTCCTCCAAGCCCAGCAGCCGCATGGCGTTCTTGTGCAGCAGCTTCTCCTTGACTTCGTCCTTGAGCGGCAGAGCATCCACTTCATGCACAGCCCGACTATGCGATATAAGGGAATCCGTGGCGAACAGGATCTGATCCTGGAGCAGTGAGTTGCCATAAGTCAGGAACAGCTCCCATCCTGTGCCGGGCCTGGCGATGTACTTGGGCGATATGGCCCCAATCTCCAGGTACACGTTGGGTCTCTTCCAGGCCACAGCCACCATCTCGTTCACCCACGGCCAGCCACCGTGGTTGGCAATGATGGTCAGGTCTGGAAAGTCGCACGCCACGGCGTCGAGATGCAGCGGGTGTCCGTAGTCGATCCTGCGGTGCAGAGCGAAGTTCATAGAGGCGTGGATGGCCACCGGCAAACCAGCATCCTGACAGTATGCATAAAGGGGGTAGAACCTTCGGTCGTTGGGATACCAGCCCTGTACCCAGGGCTGGAGGTTCAGGCCCTTCATGTTCCACTGCGTGACGTAACGGTCGAGATCGCCCACGGGATCTTTGGCGGACAGGGGGTCAAGGCCCGCGAAGCCAAGGAGGATATCGGGATGGGCTTGCACCTTCTCGGCCACGGTCTTATTGAGCAATTCGGCGTCACCGAAGGAGTATTCGGCGTGCAGGACGGCCTTGGACACGCCGCTCTGTCTCATCTCCGCCAGGAAGTCCTCGAAGGGTAGGGTGCACATGCGCTGGAAATCGTAGAGCTGCTTGTAGCGCTCCATGAAGGGTGGAAGAGCGTCATAGCCCCCAGGGAAGAACTCCTCGCCCGTGCCGATGATGCGGAAATCGATAATCATGCAGTGCCTCCCCGTGTCTGCTCGCGGGCAAGTCGGTCGTAGCAGCCCTCAGTCAGATCCTCTTTCTCCTGGATCAGCTTCCGCTTCTGAACGCGCTCCGATGGGGTCTTGGGCAGGCTGTCCCTGAACTCCAGGTAGCGCGGGACCTTGAACGCCGCCATGTTCTGCTCGCAGAACTCGATGACCTCTTCTGGCGTCATTTCGACCCCCGGGTTGAGGCCGATGTAGGCCTTCACCTCCTCGCCACGAATGTTGTCCTTCACCGGGACCACCGCCGCGTCCAGGATCTTGGGGTGATCCATCAGTACCTGTTCCACGGAGGCGGCAGAGATATTCTCACCACCCCTGCGAATCATGTCCTTCTTCCGGCCCACGAAGTGATAGTCGCCATCCTGATCCTGGTAGCCCAGGTCTCCCGAATGGAACCAGCCGCCGCGAAAGGCATTTGCTGTCGCCTCAGCGTCCTTGTAGTACCCCGTCATCATGCCCCTGCCGCGCTTGAGGATGATCTCTCCTACCTCTCCCTGGGGCACCGCCGCATCGTTGTCGTCCACGAGCTTGACCTGGCGGTAGGGGACTGGGCGACCGATACAGGCTGTTCCCACCTTGCGGTCCATGTCGTGTGTCACTGCAATGTCAGCTGTGGTCTCCGTAGAGGCGTAGATCTCGAACACTGGCACACCGAAGCGCTCTTCCCACGCCTGATGAATACGGGGAGGGATCCCGGAGGTCTGGACCATACGGAGGGTGTGCTCCCTGTCCAACTCGGAAGGATGCATGTTGTACAGAAAGGAGATCATGGAACCGATGCAGTAGAAGCAGGTTATGCGGTTGTCCCTCACCTGGTCCCAGAACCTGCTGGTGCTGAACCTCTCCGCCAGCACCAGCGTGGCGCCATACGTCATGCACATGATGGTGTTCCACTGGGGGTCCATGTAGTAGAAGGGCTGTGCCGTAAAGACTCGATCCTCGCTGGTAAGCTGAAAGAGCTGTCCCTGGATATCTCCCAGGTTCAGGAAGTACTCGTGGCTGGCCAGGCACCCCTTGGGCCTACCAGTAGTGCCTGAGGTGTAGAGTATGACAGCGTCGTCATCGGGGCCGATGTCCATGGGAGGCAGGGCGGTGGGACTGTCCAGGAGAGACACGAAGGGAATGCTCTTGGTGGTGTCAAAACCGTCGACGTTGACGATGGTGTGCAGGTGAGGGGCGTCGCCCTTGATCCTCTCAACAGCCTCCAAATAGCGATCAGATGTGAAGAGAACTCGCGCCTCTGAGTGGTTGAGGATATACTTGATCTCATCGTCCACAAAGCGGTCATTGACGGGCACCATCACTGCGCCGATGCAGTTTGCCCCGAGCCAGGAGTAGGGGAACTCCAGGCAATTGGGAAGCAGGATCGCTACCTTGTCGCCTTTCTTCACGCCCAGCGACAACAAACCATTGGCCACGCTACGCACGGTCTCCAGGAAGTCCTGATAAGCGATCTCCTGGTCCTTGAAGACGAGCAGGGGCTTCTCAGGGCTTCGTGAGGTGGCGTCTTCGAGCAATCCCCCGATGCAATCCATGTTCCCCTCCTCCATCCTGACGGCTCCTCGGTGCCGAACCGCATCACAGGGACAGAGCCGTCTGCTGCCGCTATTGTAGCTCCATTGAACAGCGAAGCCGAATCCCGCCAGCGGCGATGATCTTTGAGATGGCCTCGAAGCAGAGCTACCGCACCGGTAGGGGGTTGGCGTGGGGAGGGTCCAACATGGTTGACATAAGACACTGCCGCCCGGCGCCTCTCGCGGCTCAGCGGCATGGCAGAGGTTGCGCTATGCGGAATGGACATAAGCAACTCTAGGCTCGGATATCCTGGTCCCGGACGCCTACGCACCACAATGGCCCTTTCGGCGCTGGCTGGGGGTAGGGCGTAGGGGCCTTGCTGGGCGGGGAAGTTGTGCAGCCCGTCGGTACGGCCGATGGTCGACCGCAGCAAGGAATGCTACAATCTCCGCGTTTGCACACTCTGCAGGGTGAACGGAGAGACCACCGTATGAAGGGCAGGTTCACAGGCGAGCCCAGCTACACCCAGATATCAAAGCTCTATCTGCCACTTGCCCTGAGTTGGCTGCTGATGCTCATGGATGTTCCGGTGCTCAACGCCTTCCTGGCGAGGGCGCCAGAGGCAGAGCTATCGTTGGCCGCTTTCGGGATCGCCAACAGTCTGATCTTCATGCTGGAGGCGCCCATCTACATGATGCTCGACCTATCCATCGCCCTTTCCGGCAGCAGGGCAGCGTTCAAGACGCTGAGGCGCTTCTATATAGCGGTAGGGCTGGGTCTGACAGCCTTGGGCGTCGTTGTCCTCTACACACCGCTTTGGCAAGTCCTGATCCAAGGGCTGATGGGCATTCCTGCCAGCATAGCACCAGTGGCAGCCTCTACGCTGCGCATACTGATGTGGTGGGTCTTTCCCATCGGGTGGCGCCGAGTGTATCAGGGCGTTCTCGTGCGAGACGGCCGGACGCCTATCATCTGCATGGGGACGGTGATTCGGTTGGTGGTCATGTCGGTGGGGATGCTCGTGGGACAGGCTCTGACAACAACCCCACGCGCCTATCTCGGCGCGCTGGCGGCGGGTGCGGGTGTGCTAGTCGAGACAGCACTCATGCACTGGGCAGCCCAGACTAGCATCGCCGAAAGGCCGGCGGAGAAGAGCGCTGACGATGCCCCCTTGACCTATGGCACGCTGTGGTCGCTATTCGTGCCTCTGGCCGTGACCTCGGTGCTTTTCCAGTTGATACCTCCACTTATCAGCGCGGGTGTCGCTTCAGCACCCAATGCGGAACTGTCGCTGGCAGCCTGGCCCGTGGCCTGGGGTCTGGTCACGGTCTTTTGGGCGCCGACGATGGGGCTGCGTCAAGTCAGCGTCGCTCTGGCGCAAGACAGGGCTTCGTGGGTGAAGGTGTCTCGTTTCGTGGTCCTCGCGGGCGTGGCACTCACCGGCGCGCTGGGTGTGGTCAGCCTGACGCCGCTTCTGGACGTAGCGCTGGCCGGTCTGCTCGGAGTCTCTGGCCCGGTGGCGATCTTAGCGTTTCCAGCGGTGCGGATCATGCTGTTCCTCCCGCTGGGGTACAGCCTTCACAGTCTCTACGGAGGCTTGCTGGTCACGCAATCCCATCCGTCCATCATGCGCACAGCCAAAGTTGTCAACCTTCTCATCGTTGGGATCATCCTGTGGGCGGGTCTGCTGTACGGCCAGGTGCACGGGGCTACATTAGGCGCGCTGGCGATGACAGCCGGTACCCTGATGGAGGCAGTGTGGCTCTGGTTCTTCAGCAGGGCTGTAGTGCAGACGCTTCGGGGCCCCATCAGCAGTCCGGCGAGCTAGCTCGCCATGGTCCGCCTCATTTGCAGCTCCCTCATTGGCAATGACCTAGGCATCGTGAGCCCATCTCACCTCCGGCGCAACTCGACTTCGTCCTCATTCCATGGTATCATGTCTCCTAACCATGCCCACCAACCTCCCCCCAGAATACTTCGAGGCGGAGACGCGGTATCGCGCAGCGCAATCGACTGCGGACAAGATAACACGCCTCGAGGAACTGATGGGTACCATCCCCAAGCACAAGGGGACGGACAAGCTGCGCGCGGGCTTGCGCAGGCGGCTCTCCAAGCTGAAAGCCTCAGCAACGGCCAAGAAGGGGCCCGGCCGGCAGGAATCTGCCTACCACATCGACAGGGAGGGTGCCGGTCAAGTGACCATTGCCGGGCCACCCAATACCGGCAAGTCAGCCCTCCTGGCAGCTCTCACCAACGCCACCCCGGCTGTATCTGGGGCTCCCTTCACCACCTGGGAACCTACTCCGGGCATGATGGTGTGGGAGAACGTCCAGATCCAGTTGATAGACACGCCTCCGCTCAACAGGGACTTCGTGGAGCCGCAATTGCTGGATCTGATAAGAAGGTCGGATCTGCTTCTGCTGGTCGTCGACCTCCAGACAGACCCGCTCGGTCAACTCGAGGATAGCATCGCTTTCCTGCAAGAGCACCGTATCGCGCCCCAACAGCACGCAGACCAGAGGGCTGATGACCCAGGATTGACGCTCGTGCGGCTACTGGTGGTGGTCAACAAGAACGATGACCAAGCATCAGATGAGTTGCTGGATCTCTTCCTGGAATTGCTCGAGGATGAATGGCCTCTGGTGGCGGTATCAGTCAGGACGGGTAGGAACTTGGAACAGCTGAAGCAAGCGGTCTTGGATCAACTGGAGATCATCCGGGTCTACGCCAAACCGCCTGGGAAGAAACCCGATCTCGACATGCCGTTCGTTTTGCCCCAGGGGAGCACCGTGGACGACCTTGCGGGAAAGGTGCACAAGGATTTCGTGGAGAATCTCAAGGCGGCCAGGGTCTGGGGCAGTGGCTCCTTCGACGGCCAGATGGTGGGACGCGATCACGTGCTGGCCGAAGGAGATGTGGTGGAGTTGCGCATCTAGGTGGTGTACGTCCACAGCGGCATAGTGATTGTTCTGGAGACAGTTTGGACGATCTTGCGCTCTCCAAGGCGATTGACGTGACAGGGATTCGAGCCCTCGCGAAGAGACCCGCCACAGGTCGCGCTGCTGCTGTTCGAGTAACCCCACGGCTTCTGCGCCAGCACGGTTCTTCTCAGACTCCGGGCTATTAGTATCCCCAGTCGGGTAGTTGGTAAGGAGGATACTGGCTACAGGGGCTGGGAAAGACCGTCAGTGTGTAGTACATGGCCGAGATGCCATCCTTCGCCGAGTTTCGTTCCTGAAACTGCTTGCCGCATCCCAACACCGACTGGGCCTGCTGGAAGGAGGAGAAGCTATGCTTGAGGCGATAGTCGGCGATCTTGTCAGACCCGGACCAGCCGCCGTCGTCGTCGTAGAGGTTGACCCAAAGCTCGAGAGTGAGGTTCGTGGCCTGTTTGCTGAGTCGAAAGTCCCCACGAGTTTTGTGGACACCTCCCTTGTTGGAGGGTGCGCTTAGCCCAAGAACCCGCGCAAGCTATGGTCATAGGACGGAGACATTCGGTCCCCGGATCTTTACTACCAGGCACGACATCACGCCAGCTTGCTTAGTGCAGAGGCGGTGTTCACCCTCGTAGGTTTTCCATTGGTCCAGCGACAAGGTGATGGTCTTGGAGGCTTGCTGGAACTTGGCCAGCTCTCCCAAGGAGTTCTCATAGAACCAGCGCGAGCCGAAGGTAAGCGACGTATCGGAGGGCGAGATCTGCACGGTCAATGTGTTCTTGGTGGGCTCGGGCCACTGGCCCCAATCGATTTTCCAGGTCTGGCATGAGAGCTTCATTGGGAACATAGCGTTGAAGCGCAGCGCAGACTGGTCGTTGGCGAAGACGCGGAACCAGCATTCGGCCGTGTCGCAACTGGGGCACGCCGGATGGAACCAGTTCGTGTCCACACAGATGACCTCGATTTGTTCGAAGATGACCTCGACGGCCACCGGGCATTCAGGTGTGCGATACTCGTATGCGGCGCTGAGCGGCGACTGGCGCTCACCGGCCACGGCGGCCACCTGCCAGCGCTGACGCTGCCCACACCCTGTGAGCGGTGCCACTGCTCTGCCTCGTTCGTCCCCCCCGAAAATGATGGCGTAGGGCTGGCCGTCCAGGAAAACGGCGAAGCCG
>Ga0307378_10008641_pt1 | contig 13494 bp, 14 predicted proteins | sample UN1MG_FD_202238 | JGI IMG/M metagenome (GOLD analysis project Ga0307378, IMG submission 202238) | Soil microbial communities from Risofladan, Vaasa, Finland - UN-1 | ecosystem: Environmental > Terrestrial > Soil > Coastal area > Acid sulfate soil | place: Finland: Risofladan, Vaasa | collected... | reverse complement strand
TGATCGGGTTCGCCTGTCCGCAGGACCAGCTGCGCCTGTTCGACGTCGGCCGCCAGGCCCAGAACATGATGATCGCCGCACACGCCGAAGGGGTCGGCACGTGCCCGGTCACGCTGGGCCATCAGGACCTGGCGCGAGCAGCGGTGGGCCTGCCCGACGACTGGGTGATGCCGATGGTGATCACACTCGGCTACCCGGTCGCCGATCATCCCGACAGCCCGCTCAAGCGCCCCCGCGTGGCGCTCGACGAGCTCGTCCGCTACAACCGCTGGAGCTGACACGCCATGACCACCATCAGGAACTGTGTCAGGCCGAGCGGCGCCGACTTCTTCATGGATGCTGACCAGAGGTCGTGAACGCGAACGTGGGCCCCTCCGAGGAGGGGCCCACGTGGTCGGAGATCCGGTCAGAACCGGTGGTGGTTCAGACGGACTGCGGTGTGCCCGGTGAATCCGCCCGCATCGACTCGGGGATGGTGTCCGGAGCGGCAACCTTCATCTTCTTCTTGGTGTCCCAGATGAATGCGGCACCCGACACGGTGCTCACGACGCCGAGGCCGGCGAGCAGAGCGGCGACACCGAGGGCGAGCTGCAGGGTGCTGTGCGTTGCCGCACCCACACCGAGTTCTGCGACGAGCGCATGCGCCGTGCCACTCCAGGCCATGTCACGAGCCTGACCGTCGAGCAGATCCGTCCGGTCGAATCCGGTCCAGTAGCGGCCGTTGACCGGCACCTCGTAGACACCGGGCTCGAGGACCGTGCCCTGATAGGCCTCGATCGATCCGTTGTAGGTGCCATCCGCTTCGAGCTGCTCGGACTCGATCGCCGCGGAGATGTCGTCAGCGGTCAGCACGATGTTCTGGGTTCCGTTGAGGGTGTGGTAGGCGATGGTCGCCATCTGGAACATGTACTCGCTCGCACTGTTGACGAGCGGATCGTTGGGATCCATGTCGCCGTCGACCACCGGGAAGCCCCAATCGTCCTCGAGCAATGACATGATCGCCTGACCGCCTTCGACCGTCCCCCGGTCGACGAGATCACCGTCTTCGTTGTAGCTGAGTTGGACGTTCTGCACCTCGCTGAACGACTGCAGCGAGTCGTATCCGCCCTGGACCTTGCTATAGGCGACGCCAGCACCGACGAAGTAGCCGATACCGACGATGATGAGGAAGACCCCCAACAAACCGAGTGGCTTCTTGAACATGACAGACCCCTTTCATTGGTCTCGATCGCTCGTGAAGCAATTCACGAACTGCCTTCATTTTGATGCGTGTACACGCAAATGTTCAGGGCCCTTGGGCCCCTACCGATGGGGTCGAAAGTCCCTTTCGCACACGCGAGTCCAGGCGCGCGCGTGGCGCCAACGCCGGACACGTGGCCGACGGTGTGCGCCCGATCGACGCTGAGGGTGCGATGACCGCGAACCGTGACGTCTGGTACCTCTGGGGTCAGACCCCAGAGGTCACACTCACTCGGCCCAGGACTTGATCTTCTCGATCGTCTCCAGTGGGTCGGGGCCGTGCGGGTTGATGTTGAGGTACGTGACGCCCACATCCTTGAAGACCTGGATGCGTTCGCGGACGTGGCCCTCGTCGCCGATCAGCGCGGACAGGTCGATGTACTCGTCGGGAACGGCCGCGATCGCCTCAGCGCGCTTGCCCGACAGGAAGAGGTCCTGAATCTCGGCGGCCTCCTTCTCCCAGCCGTAGCGCACGAACAAGTCGTTGTAGAAGTTCTTCGACTTCGCGCCCATCCCGCCGACGTAGAACCCGATCAATCCGCGAGCCGCCTCGCGGGCTTCATCGACATGAGCGCCCGAGCCGAGGGCGACCGTGCCGCCGGCGATGATCTCCAGCGGCGCCTTGTCCGGGTCGCGCTTGGCGGTGCCAGCGGCGAGTGCGTCGCCCCACACCTGCTGGAACCGGTCCGGGACGAAGTGGATCGTCTGCCAGAGGTCGGCCATCTCGGCGGTGAGTTCGACGTTCTTCGGACCGATGGTGGCGAGCGCGATCGGGATGTCCTTGGCCGGTGGCCGGTTCATGAACTTGATCGGCTTGCCGAGACCCGTGCCGCCCTCCGCGAGCGGTAGCTGGTACGTGGCTCCGTCGTGCTCGACCTTGTCGCCACTCCACACCTTGCGACAGATCTCGATCGTGTCGCGGGTGCGTCCGATCGGCTTCTCGAACGGCACGCCATGCCAGCCCTCGATCACCTGGGGTCCCGACGTGCCAAGACCCAACACGAACCGACCGTCGGACAGCGCGTCGAGCGTCGCTGCGGTCTGAGCGATCAGCGCCGGGCTACGGGAGTAGAGCGGGATGATGCCCGTCATCAGCTGCACCGTCGAGGTCTGACCGGCGAGGTAGCCGAGTGTCGAGATCAGGTCGTAGCCGTAGATCTCCGCGCCCCAGATGAGGTCGACGCCTGCCGACTCGAGATCGCGCGCCTGCTGGGCGAGCTTCTTCGGGTCGCCGTTGAATCCAATGGTGGTGGAGATCTTCATCGCCGTTGCCTTTCGTCGAGGTGAGACGTGATGCCTTGCACCGGCGTCACCGGTTCGAGCCGACCGTAGCGCCGCGGTGATGGGTCAACCGAAGGGACCATCCGCAGCAAAGGCGAACGCAGCGAACCGCTCGCCCATGCGTCGGTAACCGGCACTGTTCGGATGCAGACCGTCGGGAAGGTCGTCGACATCGTCGACACCGAACAACTCGTAGCCGTGCAGGTAGTGCAGCTGCTCGTCGCCGGCGCTGCGGCGCTGTGTGACCACGCGCTCGAGCAGCGTGCGAATTCGACGGAGCGACAACGCCCCGAACATCAGCTCGTCCGAGCGATCGACGACGGCGAAGCGCCCGGCCGCGTTCGGCAACGTCGGCCCGGGGTGGTCCTCTGCTGTCGGGCAGATGATCGGACTGATCACCACGATCGGCTTGTCGGGATGCCCGTCGCGGATCGTGTCGAGCATCCCGTGGACGGCGGGAACGAACGTCCGCTCGCGCATCGAGTCCGCGTTGACCACGTTGATGCCGAGCTTGAGGCTGATCAGGTCTGCCGGCTGGTCTCGGATGGTGCGGGCCGCGAACTGATCGAGCTGGCACTGCCCGGCCAGGCCGAGGCTGTACAGGTCGACGTCGGCGGTTCGCGCGGCGACCGCGGGCCACGTCCCGGTCGGATGCTCAGCCTCCATGCAGTGACTGATCGAGCTGCCATAGTGCGTCCATCGCCGACGTTCGGACGGCGGTTGCGCCTCGATCGTGGCCGTCTCGTCGATCCGCAGGTTGCGCAGCATCACCGTGGCATTCTGGGCGAGCCACATCTCGATGTGTTTGCGGCCGGGAGCAAGACCGGCGAATCGGATCACGCTCGGATCGAGGTGCACCATCTCGAAGTCGAACGACGTGCGGTCAGGGAACCGGATCACGTCGGTCGCCGTCAACGCCTCACTGGCAATCAGCTCGCCGTCGACAACCAGGTCGACGCTGGCGATGTGCGGGGTGACACCGCCGTACTCGAGTCGGGTGAACACCGCCTCCAATTCGATCGATGTGGAGTCGGTGACGAACTCGAGCCGCCCGCCGGACGGCATCGACGACACGAATCCGATCGCCGGATCGACGAGCTGCGCTCGCACCCCGGTGGGCAGCCGCTCGGTGAGCGCACCACGCTCCATCACGGTCAGGTCCGCGATCCCGGCGAGACGAACCCGAGGGTCGGCCACGCGGAGGTCGATCGATGTCATGCGCCGGGACGCGGCAGTCCGGGTGCGACGGTGCGAGCGAGGATGCCAAGCGTGGCTCGCAGGCTGGCTTCGGAGATGATCGGGAAGCGGTCGGCGATGCCGGCGTAGGCCTCGTGAAGTTTCGACCAGTCGTAGTACGACGTCACCAAGGTGCCACCGTCGATCGGTTCGAGTCGGTACCCGTAGATGTGCCCGAGTGGCGGATCCATCACTCCGTCGATGCTCCAGGCGATCTCCGACTGCGGCTCGAACGTCTCGATCACGACGGTGACGTCGTACTCGCCGAGGTCGAAGTCGCGCAGCGCGTCGCGGTCCATGTGCACGACGAAGCGGTCACCGACTGCGGAGGCTGGTTCACCGTCGGCCGACATCAGCATGCCGGACGCATCGATCGCCACATGGCCATCCGGGCTTCGCAAGACCTCGAAGATCACAGACGGCTCCGCGGCGATCGCTCGGTCGACTTCCAGTCGATTCACAGGTTCAGTCATGGACGCATCCTGGCATCGGCTGGTCATCAGCGCCGAGCCAGCACCTTGGCCAAACTGCGCAATGCCAGCTGGAACCCGATGCGACCGAAGAACGCCGCCACGGGAGCGATGAACGTCGGGAGGTATGGCACCGTCACGTCTTCGCGCCAGTCGATGACCGAACCAGCGCCGTCGGCGCGGACGGTGAATCCAGCACCGCCGCCGAGCACCGGGCCGAGCTTCTCGACGTCGCAGACGCCGGTGTGAGCGGTCTCGTCCCAGTCGCATCGGGTGACGCGCATCCGATCTTCCAGGGCAACCGGTCGGAATCCGGTCCAGGCGGTGAAGGTGTAACCGACCGCCGTCGGATCGCCGGGCTCTGCCTCGATCGACGTCGCCGGGATCCACGCACCGTGGGCCGGCCAGTCGATGAGCTCGTCCCACAGGTCGCGCACCGGCACGTCGAAGTGCCGGGAGAGTTCGAATCGCACAGGAGCCATGCTCATGATGCTGCCAGCAACAGCTCGCTCAACCCCGTTCGTGCGCAGATTCGGGTGAACGCCCCACCAGGAGAATGGCGCAACGGAACGCGTCGTGCAGCCCCCGTTTGCGTCGAGGTTCGGGTGACCCGCCCCACTCAAACCCCGACGCAAACGGGAGAGTCAGGGGCGGGGGGTGAGAAGTCGGTCGAGGAACCGGAGTGCGGCGCTCGAGGTCTCTCGGCGCCAGAGCACCACAACGTCGGCGTTGTCGGCGGGAGCCACGGCGACTGCGAGGTCGGCGACGACCGCACGCTGACGCTCGAGCATCTCGCCGATGTCGATGCCGCATCGTTCGGCGATGACCAATTTGAGGAGCAGCTCGCTTCGCAGATCGCGGAGATGTTCGACGGGCGTCGCCAACCACCGTCGGAGTTCCGCTCGCCCGGTGCGGGTGGCGGCGAGCATCGTTCGAGTGCCGCCGGCGATTCCAGGCTCGTGCCCTACCGTGCGCACGAGACCCCGATCGGCGAGTTGGTCGAGCGAGCGGTAGGTCAGCGCCCTCGACAGCGACCACACGCGGCCCAGCTCCCCACCGGGGCGCAGCGCCGACGCGATCGCAAAGCCGTGCGTCGGGCCCTTGTAGAGCACGCCGAGGCATGCCCACTCCCCCAGCAGGAGGTCGCGACGGCGGCGATCGCCAGACGAGTGGGTCACGACGGAGCCACCTCGATGTCAGTGGCCTTCACGGACGCATGCACACGGTCTCCGACACCCAGGCGCAGTTCGTCGAGCGCCGCGGCGGTGATCTCGGCGGTGAGCGGCAACTCGCCATCGATCACCACTCGGACCCGCTCGCCCAGCCGATCGACGTCGACGATCGATCCCGCCCACGTGTTGCGCGCGCTCGACGCTGATGCTTCTCCGCGCGCCACCAACACGGAATGAGGACGGATGCTGGCGAGCGTCGGGCCATCGGCAGCATCGGCGATCACGACCCGGGCGCCGCTCGCCGTCGTCAGTACGCCATCGACCACCTCGCCTGCCACCAGATTCACACCCACGAGATCGGCGACGTAGCGGGTCCGCGGGTGTGCGGTCACCTCGGCCAGCGTTCCGGCCTGCGCGACGCGACCAGCCTCGAGGACGACCACACGGTCGGCCAGTGCGTGAGCGTCGACCGGGTCGTGGGTGACGATCAGTCGCATCCCCTCGAACGTCTCGAGATGCCGACGCAGATCCCGTCGAACGATCGCACGCGTGCCGACATCGAGCGCTGCGAGCGGCTCGTCGAGCAACAGCAGACGCGGGTTCGTCGCCAACGCCCGCGCGAGCGCGACGCGCTGGGCCTGGCCGCCCGACAATGAGTCCGGGCGCTCGGACGAATACTCGGTGAGGTTCATCCGCTCGAGCCACTGACCGGCTCGCTCACGAGCCTCGCCTTTCGCAACCCCGCGCGCACGCAGACCGTAGGCGACGTTCTCGAGAACGCTCAGGTGCGCGAAGAGCACGTAGTCCTGGAAGACGAAGCCGATCGGTCGTTGTTCCGGCTCGACGAACACGTTGGCCGCAGGGTCGTCGATGGCCGTTCCGCCGAGGAGGATCCGTCCATCGTCGATCGGTTCCAGACCAGCGAGGCAGCGCAGCACGGTGCTCTTGCCCGCACCGTTGGGTCCGAGCAGCGCCACGATCTCGCCCGGCTCGACGGTCAACTCGATCTGGAGGTCGAGCGTTCCCAGCCGCAGCTCGATCCGTGCAGCCAGGGTCACGCTGCCACCTGCGCCGATCGGTCGACCGAACCGAACCATCGATCACGCAGGCCCAGCAGCACGCCGAACGAGATGGCGATCATCACGAGCGCCAGGACGATCGCCTCCTCGGGATTCGTCTCGAGCGAGAGATAGACGGCGAGCGGCATCGTCTGGGTGGTGCCGGGGAAGTTCCCGGCGAAGGTGATCGTGGCGCCGAACTCGCCGAGCGCTCGCGCCCAAGCCAGCACAGCACCCGCCACGAGCGCCGGGCGGATCGCCGGCAGGGTGACACGCCGGAACGTGTACCAGCGCGAGGCGCCCAGCGTCCGCGATGCCTCCTCCAGTCGGGGGTCGAGGAGGCGCAGCGCCGCTTCGACGGTGATCACGAGGAACGGCATCGACACGAAGGTCTGCGCCACGACGACGCCCGCTGTCGTGAACGGCAGCGTGATGCCGAACCATTCGTCGAGGTATTGCCCGACGATCCCGCGCCGACCGAGCGCGAAGAACAGCGCGACGCCACCGACCACCGGCGGCAGCACCATCGACAGAAGACACAACGCTCGGACCGCGCCGCGCCCAGGAAAGCTGACGCGGGCGAGCAGCCAGGCGAGCGGGACGCCGAACACGATCGACAGCGCGGTCGCGCACAGCGAGGTCACGAGCGACAGTCGCAGCGCTGTCAGGGCAGTGTCGTCGGTGAGGTAGGCCCACGCGTTCGACCACGGCGCCCGCCACAGCAGCCCGACGAGCGGCAGCGCGAAGAAGGCGACGGTGATGCCGGCGAGGACGAGGGCCGGGAACGGCATCGCCAGGCGACGGCCGCGGGGTCGGCGACTCACGCCGGACCGAATCCGTAGGCGGCCAGGATGTCCTGGCCGGACGGACTGAGCACGAAGTCGACAAACGCTTGCGCACCCGCCGCGTTCGGGGCGTCGGCGACGGGCGCAATCGGATACTCGGCGACCACGTTGATCTCGTCGGGAATCGGCACCCCCTCGACAGCGTCGCCTGCAGCAATCACGTCGGTGCGATAGACGATGCCGGCGTCGGCCTCGCCGAGCGTCACCTTGGTGACGACCCCGTTCACGTTCTCCTCGTACGACGACGGCGTCACCGTGATACCCGCGTTGGCGAAGACCTGTACGGCGTAGGACCCGCACGGCACCCCGGGAGCGCACTGCACGACGACCAGATCGCCGTCGGCCAGGTCGGCCACGCCGGTGATGCCGAGTGGGTTACGGGGCTCGACGACGACCTCGACGACATTGGTAGCGAACGTCGACGGTTCGCCTGCGGCGAGTCCTGCATCGGTGAGCTTGGCCATGGTGGTGAGGTCGGCTGACGCGAACACGTCGACAGGTGCGCCGTCGGAGATCTGCGCGACGAGGTCCGACGACCCGGCGAAGTTGAACCTGACGTCGACATCGGGGTTGGCGGTCGTGAACGCGTCGCCGAGCCCGCCGAACGCGGCGGTCAGCGACGCCGCAGCGAACACCGTGATGCCTCCTGTCGACGCAGCATCCGAGGCACCGTCACCCGATCCACATGACGCGACCACGAGGCCGGCGACCACCATGGCAATCGCGATTCTCCGGCACATCCGGTCGACATTAGTCAACGGATGACTATTCGACGACAGCGCCGCACGGCGCTCCACGTCGGCGCGGCCACGAGCCCCGCAGTACGTTCGCACGCATGTGGTCGTTCGAGACAGATCCGGAATTCCAGAAGAAGCTCGACTGGGTCGAGCAGTTCTGCAAGGAGGAGGTCGAGCCCCTGCACTACGTGTTCCCGTATGCGGTGCGCTCACCTGACCCCAAGGTGCGCGATCTCGTCCGTGGCCTCCAACAACAGGTGAAGGACCAGGGTCTGTGGGCGATCTTCCTCGACGAGGAACTTGGCGGCCCCGGCTTCGGTCAGTTGAAGCTCGGCCTGCTCAACGAGATCCTCGGCAAGTACCCGGCGGCGCCGCAGCTGTTCGGCGCGGCCGCACCGGACACCGGCAACATGGAGATGCTCGCCGCATACGGCACCGACGAGCAGAAGGAGCGTTGGCTCACACCACTGCTCAATCAGGAGATGTTCTCGGCCTATTCGATGACCGAGCCGCAGGGCGGGTCCGATCCGAACCTGTTCCGAACGACCGCCGTTCGCGACGGAGAAGAGTGGGTCATCAACGGCGAGAAGTGGTTCACGAGCGCCGGACGGGTCGCCGACATCCTGTTCGTGATGTGCACCAACGGCATGTACGTCGTGCCGCGCACGACACCAGGCGTCGAGATCATGCCCGAGCCACGCAATCACAACCACATCATCTACAACGACGTGCGCGTGCCCCTCGACCACCTCCTCGGGCCGGAGGACGGCGCGAAGGTGCTCGCCCAGCGCCGACTCGGCGGCGGTCGCATCCACCATGCGATGCGAACCATCGCCCAGTGCAAGCTCGCCTTCGACATGATGTGCGAGCGCGCCCTCAGTCGCGAGTCGCACGGCAAGATCATCGGTGAGCACCAGATGGTGCAGGAGAAGATCGCGGAAAGCTATGCGCAGATCCGGATGCTGCGGCTGCTCGTGCTCGAGGCCGCCTGGAAGATCGACCAGACCAGCACCCAGGAGGCCCGCACCGACATCGCCGTCGTCAAGTTCACGATGGCGAGAGTGCTGCGCGAGGTGTCGTTCAATGCGCTGCACATCCACGGCTCGCTGGGCACGACCAACCTCACGCCGCTGCAGGACATGTACGCGTCAGCACCCACGATGGGCCTCGCCGACGGCGCCGACGAGGTCCACAAGTCGACCGTCGCTCGCCGTGTGTTGAAGGACTACCGGCCGCACGAGGGCTACTTTCCGCGTGAGTACATCCCGTACAAGAAGGAAGCCGCCTGGGAGGCCTACCAGCCGAAGTTTGCCGCCGACCCCGAGCTCAAAGAGGCCGCCGAGCGCTACCGCAAGTACTTCGCCAAGCGCAGCTGACGTCCACATTCCACGGCGGCGCGGACACACCGATCGGCTCCCCGACCAGCCCGACGCGGAATCCACGCTCGTGTGTTTCGGTTTCGACGACCGGAGGGGCAACCACTTCTGCCGGAGGCAGGACCCGCGGTCAGCGGATGAGCCGGGCGAGCCGCGGCAGGGCACACGGGCGCCCCGAGCAGGCGTCCCACGTGGCGAGTCCGCCGCTCAGCTCCTTGAGTCCACCCAGGTTGCACACTTCGGACGCGAGCGCCAACCGGGCGGCGAGCTCTTCCGGGCTGTAGGCAGTCCACATCTCGGTGTCGGCGACGGCGGTATCGGAGACCGCCGCGCCGTCAGAGCAGTTCCAGCCATCGTCGCTCGACGTTCGGGAGCGGAGGATGCGCACGCTGCCAGACGGGCTCACCAAGATCGTTCCCGGGTGCAGCGCAGTTCGAAGATCGCCCACGACCATTCATCGGTCACGACTCCGCCCGAGTTGAGCCCCGATCGGGAACCCACATCCCACCGATGAGCGAGACCACCGCATACGACCAGCTCACTCATCTCAACCCCATGTCTCGCCTGACCGATGAGCGAGACCACCGCATACGGCCAGCTCACTCATCGCACCCAAGCGATTCTGCGGCCCCGGCCCGTGATGCAGTCCGACCCGAGTGGACATCGGCCGCGTGACTACGCTCGACCGCTTACCGACATGGGGGTGTCCGTGGTGACCGTTTCCGCTGATCAGTTCGTCGAGAAGTACATCGCTACGCCTGGCGCAGCCGATCAAGATCTCGATCGAGTCGTCACCGCGTCGAGCGGTCTCGATGCAGCCGGCATGTTGGACGCGCTGGCGCATCCGTCGTTCACCGAACCCGGGCGCCAGGCCATCGCCTTGCAGATGATGTCGGACTTCATGGCGCCGACCGGTTCGATCTACTACGACGCGATCTACGGTGCGTTCGACGGTCAGGTGGCCGTACGAAACTGGTTGATCCCGACGATGGCGTCGATCGATTTCATCGAGTTCGTCCCGACCGCCCCTCCCGCCGTCATCGACGACGGACTGGGCGGAACCTCGGTCGACGAATGGCAGATGTTCGCCGTGATCGGCGACGATCGCATGCCCCTGCCCAAGGGAGTCAGTGTTCGCCGATACCGCGACGGCTGGATCACCTGGGCCTGCGACGTGTACGACACCGGGCCGTTCCGTCTCCCGCCTCCACCCGAAGCAGGAGTCGACGCTGCGCCGATTCCGGAGTGGCCACGCACGGTCTGGCACCGCGATCCCGAGGTTCCCGAGACGGTCGCCGCGTCAACCGACTTCGCAGCGGATGCCGATGAGTTCCATCCGACCGACTCGGCGTACCACGACCCGATCTTCGGCGAGATTCGCGGACGAGAAGCGATCCGAACGTGGCTCGGCGACATCATGGGCAAGGTCGGCAACATGATGTTCGAGCCGCTCGGGCCACAACTCGACGACGGCACCACCTCGGTGTCGGAGTGGCAACAGATGGCAGTCCAGCCCGACGGAACCCGAGTGTTCATGACCCGGGGAACCAGTGTCCGGCGTCGCGGCGCCGACGGTCTCGTCACGTACGCCGCCGACTACTTCGACACTGCCTCGCTGATGGACCCTGACGTGCAGGCTGCGGCGCTCGCCGCAGGATCGACGATCACAGGCGACGACATCGCCCGCTACCGCATCGTCGCCTGAGCGCAGACTGCGTGGGGTGACCGCGTATCGTTGCCTCGAGAAGCCCGATGGAAACCCGGACCCTTCTGACGGGTGCGTCGAACGTTTCCGGAACATGGCGGCCACCTCGCCGAACTCCGCAGCGTGGGAGCTCCTCGACACGATGCCCACCCCACTGCGACACGCCGAATGACCAGCGCGAGTGTTTCGACGGTGACGTTCGGCTCTGGTGTGCGGACGCGCATTGCGAGATCCTGGCGACATCCGGGAGTCACCCGATTGCTGAACGAGGTCGCGGAGGTTGCCCATGGTCAGGGTGTTCCGAAACCGGACGGACGCAGGCATCGCGCTTGCTGCGCGCCTCGAACACCTGCGTCGTGACGACGTCGTCGTGCTCGGGCTGCCCCGCGGCGGCGTCCCGGTCGCATTCGAGATCGCCGAGGCGCTCGACGCACCCCTCGATGTGATCGTCGTGCGCAAGGTCGGAGTGCCGGGCCAGCCCGAGCTGGCGATGGGGGCGATCGGCGAAGACGGCGTGCGCGTCGTCAACCACGAGGTCGTCCGGCTTGTCGGGGCCTCCGAGGCCGACTTCATCGGGGTCGAACGACGCGAGCGCGAGGAGTTGCAGCGGCGGGCCGAACAGTTCCGCGGGGCCACGGCACGCATCGACTTGTCCGGGCGCACCGCGTTGCTCGTCGACGACGGCATCGCCACCGGTTCGACAGCGCGCGCCGCCTGCCATGTCGCTCGTGCCCACGGCGCGGCGCGGGTCGTGTTGGCGGTGCCCGTCGCCGCCCCGGAATCCGTGCAGGCGCTGTCGAAGGACGCCGACGAAATCATCTGCGCCGAGCAACCATCGTGGTTGCGCTCGGTTGGCGAGTGGTACGAGGACTTCAGACAGGTCGACGATCAGACGGTCGTCGACCTGCTCGAACGAGCACATCGACGTGGTGCGACGACCACGTCACGACCGGGTGCGGAGCAGGCACCGTCAGACGCTCCCGTCAGCATGGACAGCGAGGTGGACGTCGACGTCGGAGGGTGGGCGTTACCTGGCCACCTGACCGTTCCCCCCGGTGCGGTCGGCACCGTCGTCTTCGCGCACGGGAGCGGCAGTAGCCGCCACAGCCCGAGGAACCAGTTCGTGGCCGATCAGCTCAACGCGTCCGGCCTGGCGACGCTCACCTTCGATCTGCTCACCGATGCCGAGGCGAGGGATCGCAACAACGTGTTCGACATCGGCCTCCTCGCGTCCCGGCTCGCCCACGCCACCGACTGGGTCCGTGGCCAGCGCGTCGTCGCCGACCTGCCGGTCGCACTGTTCGGTGCGAGTACGGGTGCCGCGGCCGCACTGGTTGCCGCGAGCGATCCATCACGTCCGGTCGCCGCGGTCGTCAGCCGGGGTGGACGACCGGACCTGGCGGGTGATCGCCTCGGCCATGTCATCGCGCCGACGCTGCTGATCGTCGGGGGCGACGACGTCACCGTGCTCGCACTCAACCGGGACGCGGCGCGGCAACTGCCTTGCCAGCACGAACTCACGGTCGTGCCCGGAGCCACCCACCTCTTCGAGGAACCAGGCACGCTCGAGGCAGTCGCCTCGCTCGCCGCCGACTGGTTCGTCGACCGATGCCGGAGCACGGGAAGGAGCGACCGGTGAGCGCCGTCCCCGATCTGTATCGGACGGCCGGCCTCGCGTCGCTGGCCGCGCCGGCGAGGTGACCACAGCGACCGACTGGGGTCGACCTGCGCGGCAGCGCGCCAACCAGAGGACCTCCGGCTCTGGTCCGCACGCCGCCAATGGCGGCACGGTCGAGACAGACCAATCCTCACGAAAGGCAGAGACAAATGGTGTTCGAAGAGACCGTGGTCCTCGAGAGACCGTTCGACGAGGTGCTCGCATCGACGAAGGAGGCGCTGGCCGCCAACGGATTCGGTGTGCTGACCGAGATCGACATGCAGGGAACGCTGCTGGCCAAGATCGACAAGGAGATCGATCGCTACGTCATTCTCGGCGCCTGCAATCCCACGCTGGCCGGCGCCGCACTGGACATCGAGCCGCAGGTCGGCGCGTTGTTGCCCTGCAACGTCGTCGTCCACGAGGTCGCCGGGACCGTTCACGTCGACGCCCTCGACCCAGGCCTGATGGTGTCGATGACGAGCGTCGACGAGTTGGGGCCGATCGCCGCGGAGGCCCGCCGCCTCATCGGCAACGCCCTGGCCTCACTCGCCGCACCCTGACCCTCCCATCCCACATCACCACCACCCACCCCCCGCCACCCAGGTACCCAGGTACCCAGGTTTGCGTCGGGGATTCGGTGGGACGCGTCACCCGGATCCCGACGCAAACGTGGTGGGTTGCGGACGGTCAGGTGGACACGAGCACTCGATCGTCG
>Ga0307378_10008640_pt1 | contig 13494 bp, 12 predicted proteins | sample UN1MG_FD_202238 | JGI IMG/M metagenome (GOLD analysis project Ga0307378, IMG submission 202238) | Soil microbial communities from Risofladan, Vaasa, Finland - UN-1 | ecosystem: Environmental > Terrestrial > Soil > Coastal area > Acid sulfate soil | place: Finland: Risofladan, Vaasa | collected... | reverse complement strand
CTCTACGTCAGCGCCACGCAGGACCTGCACCGCGTGTCGGCCACGTTCCTCGGCACGATCGCTCCGAAGGTCCCCTACATCATCGGGATCGCCGGCAGCGTCGCGGTCGGCAAGAGCACGTTCGCACGCATCCTGCAAGCACTGCTCGCACAGTGGCCCGACCACCCCAAGGTCGACCTGATCACCACCGACGGCTTCCTCTACCCCAATCGAGAGCTCGAGTCGCGTGGCATCATGAACCGCAAGGGCTTTCCCGAGTCATACGACACCAGAGCGCTGTTGCGGGTGCTCCGCCGGATCAAGAGCGGCGACGACATGGTCGAAGCCCCCGTGTACAGCCACGTCGTGTACGACATCGTGCCCGACCAGAAGGTGATCGTGAGCGGGGCCGACATCGTGATCATCGAAGGCCTCAACGTGCTGCAGACCCGCAGCGGGGCACCCGAGTTCGTCAGCGACTACTTCGACTTCTCGATCTACGTCGACGCCGCCGAGGCCGACATCGAGCAGTGGTACGTGGAACGCTTCCTCGCGCTGCGGGCGTCGGTGTTCCAGGATCCCGACTCCTTCTTCCGGTTCTACGCCGAGCTGAGCGACGACGAAGCGGTTGCCACCGCCCGCCGGATCTGGCGGGAGATCAACGGCTTGAACCTGCGCGAGAACATCGAGCCGACCCGCGAGCGCGCGTCGCTGATCGTGCACAAGACCGCCGACCACCGCGTCGACCGCGTCCAGCTGCTGCGCCTGTAACCCGCGCCACCAACGCGCTGCGAAACGCCGCGATTCGGGCGGTTCGCTCTTCGCTGGGTGGGGGTTCGCCCCGACGGCACTCAGAGGTGGGTGAGGCCGAGCCAGAGCGGGACGTCGGCGATCGAGGCGAGCTCGACGACGTCCTCGTCGTGATCGTCGACGCGCTCGTGCTCCCAGGTGATGTGGTACGGAACGTGGATCGCGTGGCCGCCGAGGGCCAGGACCGGCAGCACGTCACTACGCAGCGAGTTGCCGATCATCAGGAACCGGTCGGCCGTCACGCCGAGCCCGTGCAGGATCCTCGCATACGTGTCCGGATCCTTCTCGAGGACGATCTCGATGTCGGTGAAGTGGTGCTCGATCCCCGACGTGGTGACCTTGCGCGTCTGGTGCACCAGATCGCCCTTGGTGATCAACACCGTGCGGACACTCGGTGACACCGCGGCGAGCACCTCGCTCACGTGTGGGAGCAGGTGCACGTCCTCGACCAGCATCGAGCGTCCGAGATCGGCCAGCTCGCCGACGACCGTGCTCGGGATCCGGCCCTCGGTCACGTTGATCGCGGCGCGCACCATCGACAGGGTGAACGCCTTGACGCCGTAGCCGGTGACCGAGATGTCGGCACGCTCGACGGCCTTGAGCGCGTCCTCGATGTCGACACCGACGCCGGCGTACGGCGACACCAGTTCGACGAAACGCCGTTCGGCGTACCTGAAGGAGTCCTCGCTGCGCCACAGCGTGTCGTCGGCGTCGAACGCGACGACGTCGAATCGGTCGATTCGGCGGGTCACCGGTGGATCGCGTTGAGGTAGTTGTAGACGGTGATTCGGCTGACACCCATCGCGTCGGCGACATCCTCGACGGCTCGGCGCAGGATGAACGCCCCACGCTCGTCGAGCAGCCGCACGGCGCGCTGCTTGTCCTCTCGCGACAGCATCGGGAGGCGGCCGCCGAGTTCGGCTTCGACGGCGTCGATCAGGCGGTCGAGCGCGCCGTGCAGCGGTGGCATCCGGACCCCGGCGACGGTGCGTCCCTCCCAGACGAGCGCGACGTCGCTGGCCTCCATGTCGTCGGCAGCGACGAACGAGGCGCCCAACGCTTCGACGACCGGCCTGACCGACCGGAGCAGGGGATGAACGGTCGGCCGACCGCCGGCTGCCGACATCTCGCCAGCGGATCGAGGCGTCCTGGTGTCGCTCACTGGCCGCCACCGCGGGGAACTTCGAACGCCGGCGGTCCGGTCGGGATCTCGCGGGCGACGTGGACGCTGACGTGGGTGGCGCCGTTGGCCATCGCGGCGTCGGTGAGTGCGGCGATGACGGCACCGACGTCGGTGAGATCGACGACGACGGACGATCCGAAGGGTCCGACCTCGACATCGAGCCCGCAGGCCTTGGCTGCAGCGATCGCCGCGGTCACGTGTGGGCCGGGTCGTCCCTCGACGAACGGCTCGATCGTGAACTCGACGTATCCCACCCGAGTCAGCGTAGAGGCTCTCCGTTCAGCCGCGAGCGCCGAGCACCCGGCGGAGCTCGTCGGACATCGTGATGCAGTCCCGTCCCGCCAACCCGAACGCCTCGTTGAGCTTGCCGAGCGCCTGCTTGAAGCTGCCGTTCCAGTCCTCGACGAACTGATCGCGGGCGGGCCCGGTCCAGGCCGTGCCGTCGAGCACGCCATCGACAGTCGACATCACCTGCGTGATCGTGTCGATCTGGCGATTCAGGGTGCCACCGAGAGTGGTGAGCTGCTCGGGGTTCGCTCCGTACATGGTCATGGTCGTCTCCATTTGCCTTGTCGTGGTCCGGTGTCGTGGTCCGGTGTCGTGGTGTCGGTCGGGGGCGACGGCCCGGTGCCGCCGCTCGACACCGCAGTGGGCGGTGACAGCGTCCAAGGGGAACGCGTACGATGCATCGATGACCGAACGTGCGAACGGTGCTGCACACGACGTCGACCCCATGATCGGCTCGGTGACGTCACACGCGCAGGATCTGCTCGGCGACACGATCGCGTTGCGGCGAACGCTGCACGAGTGGCCCGAGTTGGGCAACGACCTGCCGATCACCCGTGATCGCGTGCTCGAGTCGTTGGAGGGGTTGCCGTTGTCGATCACGACCCACGAGTCGACGAGCGGCATCGTCGCGCTGCTCGAGGGGTCGAAGCCGGGCCCGACGATGCTGCTGCGCGGCGACATGGACGCCCTGCCGATGCCGGAAGACACCGGTCTCGACTTCGCCTCGCACGTCGACGGGTGCATGCACGCCTGCGGTCACGACACGCACACGGCGATGCTGTCGAGCGCCGCCCGCCTGTTGAGCGAGCGCCGTGACGACATCGCCGGTCGGGTGCTCTTCATGTTCCAGCCCGGCGAGGAGGGCCACCACGGTGCCCGGTTCATGCTCGACGAAGGGCTCCTCGACGTGCCGGCGCGCTCCGACGGCACCGAGTCGCCCGTCGATGCCGCCTTCGCCCTGCACATCACCTCGGCGCTGCCGAGCGGTTGGGTGAGCAGTCGGCGCGGGCCGATCATGGCATCGGCCGACACGATGACGATCCGGGTGCTCGGTCGCGGCGGGCACGCCAGCGAGCCGCACCGTGCGCTTGATCCGATCCCGGTCGCCTGCGAGATCGTGCAGGCGCTGCAGACGATGATCACGCGATCGATCGACGTGTTCGACCCATCCGTTGTCACCGTCGGTCGGATCACCGCGGGCACCACCAACAACGTGATCCCCGAGGTCGCCGAGATCGAGGGCACGATTCGAGCGACGAGCGAGCGCACTCGGGCCAAGGTGCACGACGGCATCCGCCGGGTCGCCGAGGGCGTCGCCTCAGCGCACGGGTGCGGCTGTGATGTCGAGGTGGTCGTCGGCTATCCCGTCACGAGCAACGACGACCGATTCGCCGACTGGGCGCTCGACCTGGCTGGTGACGTCGCCGGGGCTGACCACCTGGTCAAGCTGCCTCATCCGGTCATGGGCGCCGAAGACTTCAGCTACGTCCTGCAGAATCTGCCGGGGGCGATGATGTTCCTGGGCGGCACCCCACAGGGCGAGAACCCCGCCACCGCCGCGCCGAACCACTCGAACCGGGTGATGTTCGACGAGCCCGCGATGGCGACCGGCACCGCCCTCTACGCCGCTGCCGCCCTCCGCCACCTCGCCCCCACCTGAGCACCACCCCGTCCCACCCCGATCCCGACCCCACCCCGAAATTCGGAGCCAACGTCGCGCCAAGCGCAAACCTCGCACCGAATTTCGGAAGTGGGAGAGGCGTCCCCCGGCCCGGTCAGCGGGTGCGGCCGTCGTCGCCGGCGGTGCGCTGCAGACGGAGGGTGACGATCTGGAACGGTCGCAGCGTCAGGTTCACCACGCCGTCGCCGACCTCCTCGCCCGCCCCGGGCTCCTCCAGCAGGTTGCACCGCCACGCCGCAGAAATGCGGTCGCTCGTCATGACCGAGACCCGAGATCGGTTGCCGCAGGCCTCGTGCAACCGCACGATCAGGTCGCCACTGCCGTCGTCGGCGAGCTTCACGGCGTCGACCTCGACTCCTGCCGGATCGCTCGACACCTGGACGACCGGACGTGATGGCGCCCGCGTCGCCGTGTCGCTGCGCCCGACGACGCGCAGGGGATGATTGAAGCGGCTGGCGGCGGCGCGCACGTCGACGAGGCCCGCTCCGTGCGGACGGACGGCGAGCGACACGGTGTGGTGACCACGGTCGGCGAGCGGGTCGGGATACTGCGCGGCTCGGGCGATGCTCACGCGGACCCGGCCGCCGAAGACCCCGTGCCCGAACCGGCCGTTGTTGAGGATCGCCACGCCGAAGTCCGGCTCGGCGACATCGACGAAGCGATGCGCGCACACCTCGAACTTGGCGGCATCCCACGGACTCGACGGGTGCGTGGGTCGAGCGACCACGCCGAACTGCACGTCGCACATCGCCACATCCGCGCGCACGTCGAGCGGGAACGCCATCGACAGCAGGTGCTCGTCGTGGTGCCAGTCGAGCTCGACGTGCACGTCGAGTTGGCGGCATCCGGCGCGGAGTTCGTACGTCGTCACGGCGGTCGACGGCCCGAATGCCCGCTCGACGCGCACGCGACCCACGAGCGGGCCGGCGTCGGCCACATGGACCGACACGCCGTGGCCACCGGTGAGTGCCGTGCCACTGTCGACCGTCCACGACTCGACGTCCCATGCGTCGTACTCGACCGGATGGTCGACGGCGAGCTCGAGCGCAGCTGCGAACGCGCCCTCGGGAACGATCTCGCGGGCACCTACGAGGTCGATGATCGAGGTGATGTTGCCGTGCGCGTCCCAGCGCACTGCGAGGTGCCCGTTGGTCATCGACGTGTCGGACAGCACGACGCGGTCGTCGAGGGCGAGTGCCTCGAGGGGGACGACGCCCATCGCAGGGACCGACAGGCGCAGTGCCGTCGTGCCGTCGGCCAGCCGCTGGACGGGACCGTCCAGCTCGGCCTCGACGAGATCCCGTGGGTCGGCGTCACCGAGATCGAGCGTGACGACCTCGTCGACCGCCACGTCACCCCGGTTGGCGACCGACGTCGTGGCGCCGGCCAACTCGGCGAGGAGCCCGGCGATGCGGTCTTCGACCTCGGCCTCGACCTCGCCGAGAATCTGCTCGGCGTCCTGGTGGACCCACGCGATCGACGAGCCGGGCAGGATGTCGTGGAACTGCTGGGTCAGCGTTCGTTTCCACAGGTCGTCGACATCGGCGCTGCGGCCCAGCGTCGCCGCCCACAGTTCGGCTTCGACGAGCAGCCGCTCGCAGCGCCGATTGCCGAGCTTGGTCTTCAACTGGCTGGTCAGCGTGCCCCGGTGCATCTCGAAGTACAGCTCGCCACGCCACACCGGGACCGCGGCGCCGCGGTCGGCGTCGCGTTCGATCCGCTCGAACATCGCTGCCGGGGTGCCGATCTCGAGCGTTGCGCGGGAGTCGAGGTGGGCCAGGCGACGCGCCCGCTCGACCATCTCGCGTGTCGGCCCGCCGCCGCCGTCGCCGTGACCGAACGGCATCAACGAGTCGGTACTCCAGCCGTGGTCCTGGAAGTTGGTCACCGAGAACGCGAACTCGGTCGGGGTGATCTCGGCGTTGTAGGTGTCGACCGGCGGGAAGTGGGTCAGCACGCGGGTGCCGTCGAGGCCCTCCCACCAGAACGTGTTGTGCGGGAAACGGTTCTGCTTGTTCCAGCTGAGCTTCTGGGTGACGAAGCGGCGCATGCCGCCCGCCGCGAACACCTGCGGGAGCCCGGCCGGGTAGCCGAACACGTCCGGGATCCACACCTCGGTGCAGCGGCGACCGAACTTGCCCTCGAAGTAGCGCTGGCCGAACACGATCTGGCGGACGAGGCTCTCGCCCGAGGGAAGGTTCATGTCGGCCTCGACCCACATCCCGCCGACGGGGACCCACTGACCGCGGTTCACGCGCTCGCTGATCGCCGCGAACAGCTCCGGCTGGCGCTCCTCGATCCACGTGTAGTGCTGCGCCGAGGAGGCGCAGAACCGGTACTCGGGGTAGTCGTCCATGAGCGCCACCGCTGACGCGAACGTACGGATGCACTTGCGCACGGTCTCACGCAGCGGCCAGAGCCACGCCGTGTCGATGTGCGCGTGGCCGATGGCGATGGCACGGTGGCGCACGGCATCACCGAAGTCCTCCGCGAACGCAGGGGCGAGCACTCGCCGCGCCGCCGCAACGTCGGGGACGCGGTCGAGCGCGTCGGCCAACAACCGTGTGAGTCGGGCCCGGCGCGGGTCGTCGGTGTCGAGCGCCCGCATCAGACCGTCGAGGACCTCGATGTCGAATGCGAGCGCACGGACTTCGAGGTCGACGACGACGAGTGACGCCCGCCGGAACTGGTACAGCGGTCGTTCGCCGGCGGTCTCGAGCAGCCCGAACTGCGAAGGCTGGTAGCCGGGGAATGTCGGATTCGACGCCGCCTCGAGGTGGAGGACCACCGGTCCGGGGACGGCATCGACGGCGTAGTTGGTTCGACGGGGATGAATGCCCTGCAGCGGGGAGAAACTGCCGTCGTCGTGCACGTCGACGAGCAGCCCCTCGCACTGGAATCCGGCGGCGTCGGGATGGAATCCGAGGTCGATGACCGCTTCGACCTGCCGACCCACCCACTCGGGCGGGATCTCTCCGGTGAAGCGGAACCACGTGGTCGCCCACGGCGCACCCCACTTCGTCCGTGGAGCGAAGGGCTCGAGGTGATCGAGGTCCGGGCCGGCCTCGATGCTCAGGGTGCGGGTGTCGGAATGCGCGAGCGGGAGGACCCGCTCCCACAGCTCCCGTTGGATCCGTTTCTCGACGAGGTCCCGGTTCGCGTGCACCGCCCGACCCTATTCCGGCGGGATTCCGCGTGGTGTGCGGAGCCGCCGGACTGGGACCGTCGGGTCAGTTGAAGGGGACCACGCGGACGTCGAACGCTTCGTCACCGTTGCGTCCCTCGCGGACGCTGAAGTCCACGCGGGCACCGTTGTCGAGCGTCTTGAAGCCGTCGTTGACGATCACCGAGAAGTGCACGAAAAGGTCCTTGCCGCCGCCGTCGGGCGTGATGAACCCGTAGCCGCGTCCCGAGTTGAAGAACTTGACGGTCCCCTTGGCGTCGCCGGCGTCGCCTGTGGGAACCGGGCGGCTGGTGTCGGACTTCGCCGAACGCTGCGGGCGCTCGGCAGCCACCTTCGGCTCGCGTACGATCCGTGTCTGGCGGTGCTCGACGTCGAGCGTCTCGGTGTGGGCCTGCTTCGCGACTGCTGGTGCTACATGGATCACCAGATCGTGCACAGCGGCCTTGGTCACGGGCTCGTCGATGCCGATGCCGCGCTGCATCTTGAGCGCATCCTTCTTCTGGCTGTGGTCGAGCAGCGACACGACCGTGCCGGTGGCGCCGGCGCGAGCGGTACGACCCGAGCGGTGTAGGTAGGTCGAGTCCTCGGCCGGCGGGTCGTAGTGCACGACGGCGTTCACGCCGTTGACGTGGATGCCGCGGGCGGCGACGTCGGTGGCGATCAGCGCCGACGCCTGGCCCTTCTTGAACGCGGCGAGCGCACGGTCACGCTGGCCCTGGCTGCGACCGCCGTGGATCGGCTCTGCGGTCACGCCGCTACGGCCGAGCTGCTTGGCAAGGCGGTCGGCGCCGTGACGGGTGCGGGTGAACACGATCGTCGACCCCAGCCGCTGGATGACGTCGGCGGTGGTGGCGACGCGCTGCTCGCGGTCGACCAGCCAGAAGTGATGCTTGGCGGCGTGCACGTCGGGGCCCTTCGGACCGACTTCGTGCCGGACCGGGTTGTGCTGGAAATCGGCGACGAGCTTGGCGACGGGGCCGTCGAGGGTCGCCGAGAACAGCAGCACCTGACGGTCGTTCGCGGTCTGCTCGACGATGCGGCGGACCGCGGGCAAGAAGCCCATGTCTGCCATCTGGTCGGCTTCGTCGATCACGACGGTGGTGACGTCGCGCAGGTCGATCGCCCGCATCTGCATCAGGTCCTCGAGGCGGCCGGGGCAGGCGACGACGAGTTCGACGCCGCGGTCGAGCGCCTTGCGCTGGCCGCCGTAGCCGACGCCACCGTAGATCGACGCTGCGTCGTGTCCGGCGGCCTTTGCGAACGGGGTCAGCTCGGCCATGATCTGCTCGGCGAGTTCACGGGTCGGGGCGAGCACGAGTGCGACGGGGCGCTTCGGGCGGGCATCGATGAGGCCGGCGACGAGCGGGAGCCCGAAGCCGAGGGTCTTGCCCGAGCCGGTCGGCGCGCGGCCGGCAACGTCGCGACCGGCGAGCGCGTCGGGGATGACCGCGGCCTGGATCGGGAACGCGGTGTGCTTGCCCTGGCTTTCGAGCCGGTGCACGATCGCATCGGGCAGTCCGAGGTCGCGGAAGGCGATCGCTGCGTCGGCAGCGTCGGGGGACGTGACGCGCGGGGCGTCGTCGATGATGGTCATTGGGGGGGACTCCTATGTAGCTCAACAGCGCAAGACCGGAGCAACAAAGAATCCGAATGCGCTCGTTGTTCGGGAATTCGAACAACGCCAGGTGACAACCCTAGCGGGGCATCGGCCGATTGGGGTGTGACGCCGGGCGCACCGCCCGGCGTCGACGGGCTCAGGTGCCGAGCACCTTGGCCTTGGCCTGGGCGAACTCCTCGTCGGAGAGGATGCCGTTGGCGTGGAGTTCGCCGAGCTGCTTGAGCTGCTCGATGTCGATGTCGATGTCGGCCGCGGCGGGACCAGCGGGAGGCGCCGGAGCGGGAGGCGGCGCCGGCGCATACTGCTGCTGGGGCGCCGGCGCGTACTGCGGCGGCGGCTGGTTGTAGCCCATGTCGCGCTGGTAGGCCGCCGTGCGATCGGCAGCGAGCTGAGCGTCCTTCTCGGTGTAGCGCGACGCCTGGCGTCGAGCGACGCGACCGGACACTGCGGTGGCAGTCCCGGCGACGACGGCGGTCCGGGCGATTCCTCTGGCGAGTCCTGGCATGGTCGTTCCTCTCGGTCGTGGAGTGCAGTTCGGGTGCTTCAGTCGGACGCTTCGAGTTCGTCGAGCGCGGCGATGACGTCCTCGGCGGGGATGCGCTTGGAGGCGATCATCGTGCCGCCGGCGTCGAGCGCGGCGCTGACGAACGGGATCGCCCAGGTGTTCTCGTACATCAGCAGCACGCCGGTTGTTCCCGGCAGCATCGTGTCCGCAGCGGCCTGCATGTCGTCGTCGCCGAGCAGACCCGAGCGAGCGCCGGTGAGGACCAACAGGTCACCGCCGAGCGCGTCGAGATCGACGACGGTGAACGTTCCGTCGTCCTCCTTGCGGATGGCGGCGAGGTCGTAGAGGCTGACGATGCCGCGGCCGATGAGATCGATCAGCGCCGCTGCGGTGGTCGAGAGATCGTGACCTCCCGTGAACTCGAGGAGGACGAAGTCGATCGGGCCGTGGGTGTCGGTCATGTCGTGTGCCGTAGCGCTTCCTGTGGTGGGGACGTTCTGACGGACAGAGTATGGCTTCAGCGGGTGTCCCGGTCACCACCCAGTTCGGATGATCTCGCTCACTCGATCGGGCCGGGTGGAGCGACCGCGTCACCGAGCACCGCAGCGGAAGATTCGGTGGCCATCGACTCGTGGCCCACCGTTCCCGCTCGGTTCGGGTCCTCCCGGGGACGGGGCCGGGGAGGACCGACGCGGCAAGATGGGGGCGTGACGATGTCCTCGACCAACGCTCGACCGCTGTCGGGGATTCGCGTGCTCGACCTGAGCCGCGTGCTCTCCGGGCCGCACTGCACCCGGATGCTCGCCGACATGGGCGCCGAGGTCATCAAGATCGAGCCCCCCGCGGGCGACCTCACCCGGTTCGCCACGCCACGCCGGCACGGCCTGTCGAGCTACTTCGTCCAGCAGAACGTGGGCAAGCGCAACCTCAGCCTCGACCTCGCGACTCCGGCGGGCGCCGAGATCCTGCTCGCCCTCGCGGAGCACGCCGACGTCCTCGTCGAGAACTATCGCCCCGGCGTGATGGCGCGGCTCGGGCTCGACGCCGACACGATGCGCTCTCGCAACCCACGGTTGATCTACGCGTCGATCTCCGGCTACGGCCAGACCGGGCCATGGGTGAAGCGTCGGGCATACGCACCCGTCGTCGAAGCCGAGACCGGCATCGTCGCCTCACAGGGCAAGGCCCGTGGCGGCGAGTTGGCGAAGGACCCACACAGCCACGCCGACGTCTACACGTCACTCGAGACGGCTTCGGCGATCCTCGCTGCGCTCTACCAACGAGAACGCACCGGCGAAGGCCAATGGGTCGACGTGTCGATGGCCGAGACGATGTTGTACGTCAACGAGCACCTCCACGACGCGCTGTGGGACGGCCACGACGACCCGCAGTGGATCCGCAGCTACCGGCCAGGCGACTACCTCGTGCTCACGGTCGCGAACGGGGAGTCGCTCGTGGTGGCCGGCCATCCGGCCGAGCGCGGCACGTTCAACTTCTTCATCGCCGCGATGGGCCGACCGGATCTCGCCGACGACCCGCGCTTCGTCGACGTTGCGGCGCGCCTGGCGAACTTCGAGGCACTGCGCACGATCATCCGCGACCACGCCGCGACGGTGCCCGACGCCGCAACGTTCGAGGAGCAGTTCTCCAAGCACCGGCTCGCCGTCGGCCGGGTCCGTCAACCCGGGGAACTCACCGAGACGGCGTGGGCCCGCGAGCGAGGAGCCGTCGTGAGCGTCGACGACCGCGGCGGCGGAACGATTCGCGTCCCGAACGTCCCGTGGCGATTCAGTTCGTCACCCGGCGTCGGCGTGTCCGGCGTGCCCAAATACCGCGGCGAGGACAACCGGGCGCTGCTCGCCGAGCTGCTCGGCTACGACGACGACCGACTCGACCAGCTCGAGGCCGACGGCGTGCTGTCGAGCCGCCTCCCCGACGCCTGACACGCCGATGACCCTCCGCTTCCCGGTCGCGCCGATGAAGGCGACGATGGGTTCGACCGGCGCGGTGCCTGACGGCGAGGGCTGGGCGTTCGAGATCAAGTGGGACGGCTACCGCACGATCGCTCACGTCGCCGACGGTCGTGTGCGCCTCCAGAGCACTGCAGGCCACGATGTCACCGGTCGGTGGCCGGAGTTCTCGGGTCTGGCCGGTGCGGTGAACGCCCGGTCCGCGATCCTCGACGGCGAGCTGGTCGTGTTCGACGACGACGGGCGACCGCGTTTCGAGCTCGCCCAACGCAGCGGCGTCGGCTCGGACCGCCAAGCGGTGATCCAGTTCTTCGACGTCCTCCAGGTCGACGGCAACGACACCATCGATCTCCCCTATCTGGACCGGCGGCGGCTGCTCGAGCAACTCGTCGAACCCGGCGACAACTGGACGGTGCCGTCGTTCCGGATCGGCGATGGCGCAGCGCTCGTGGCGGCGACCGCCGAGCAAGGACTGGAAGGTGTGATCGCGAAGCGCATCGACTCGCGCTACCGGCCCGGTACGCGCACCAGGGACTGGCGCAAGATCAAGAACCGCACGGAGGTCGAGCTGGTCATCGGCGGCTTCACCGCCGGCACCGGCAACCGCGCCGACACCTTCGGCGCACTGCTGGTCGGGCGACCGATGCCCGACAGGCTCGCGTTCGCCGGCGGCGTCGGAACGGGCTTCGACCAGCGCACATTGCGTGATCTCACCGACCGCCTGCGCGGGTTGGCCGTCGCGGAGTGTCCGTTCGACCCGACGCCACCCGCCTCGGTCGCACGCACCGCCACGTGGGTCGAGCCGCTGCTGCGGGCGCGCGTCGAGATCGCCGAGTTCACCAACGACGGCTTGGTTCGCCATGCCACGTTCATCGGCCTCGCCGACTGACGGACGACCGCCGCAAGCCGGGCCGCCAGGTGACAGAGTGTCGCTGATGTTCTCCCGTGACGATGCGCAGGAGCTCGACGCCGACGACCCACTCGCCCGTTGGCGCGACGAGTTCGTGATCGGCGACCCCGAGCTGATCTACCTCGACGGGAACTCGCTCGGGCGCCCTCCGAGGCGCACCGTCGATGCGTTGCATCGGGTGGTCGAGCAGTGGTCGACCGACCTGATCGCATCCTGGTGGGAACACGATTGGCTGAGCTTGGCACTCACGGTCGGCGACGAACTCGCGCCGCTGATCGGAGCGAGGGCCGGGGAGGTCGCAGTCCACGAGTCGACCACGGTCGCGCTCTTCCAGCAGGTCAACCTCGCACTCGACCTCGCCCCCGGCCGGCACACGATTGCCGTCGATGACGGCGACTTCCCGACCGATCGTTACGTCGTCGAGGGAATCGCCCGCCTGCGCGACCTGGAGATCCGGCGGGGGCTCGACGACCTCGACGGCGTCGATGTGGTCGTCCGATCGCTCGTCGACTACCGGACGGCCGAGGTCGCCGATCTCGCCGGCGAAACGGCCAGGGCGACAGCAGCCGGTGCATCGACGATCTGGGACTTGTCGCACGCGGCCGGAGTGCTCGAGCTGGACCTGCCGGGCGCCGGCGTGGAGTTGGCGGTCGGCTGCACCTACAAGTTCCTCAACGGAGGCCCCGGAGCACCGGCCTTCGTCTTCGTCGCGGAGGAGATCCAGGATCGGGTGGTCCAGCCGATCTGGGGCTGGTTCGCGCAGTCCGACCAGTTCGCGATGGAGCGCCCGTTCGACCCGCGACCCGGCATCGGACGGATGCTCAACGGCACGCCACCCGTGCTCGGCCTCACTGCAGCGAGAGAGGGAATCGGAGTCACCGTCGAGGCCGGCATCGCCGCGATCGCCGAGAAGGCCCGAGCCCTCACCGGGTTCTGCGTCGACCTCGCCGACCAGTTCGGGTTCGGGACCGACACGCCGCGCGATCCGGCACGTCGCGGCGGCCACGTTGCGATCCGCCATCCCGACGCCCGCGCCCTTCGCCAAGCGCTTGCCGACCGCAAGGTGATCGTCGACTACCGCGATCCCGACGTGCTGCGATTCGGACTCTCGCCGCTCACGACCAGCTTCACAGACGTCTATGACGCGATGGCAGTCCTTGCCGACGTGGCCCCACCCCAATCCCGAAATTCGGAGCCATCCTCGCGCTGAGCGCAACGGTCGCTCCGAATTTCGGGTTTGATGAAGTCATGAGCGTCGTCAAGATCAATGCCATCACGATTCCCGAGGGCATGGGCCCGCAGCTCGAAGGCCGCTTCGCCGGGCGGGCGAAGATGGTCGAGCAGTTCGACGGGTTCGAGGACTTCC
>Ga0307378_10008638_pt1 | contig 13495 bp, 11 predicted proteins | sample UN1MG_FD_202238 | JGI IMG/M metagenome (GOLD analysis project Ga0307378, IMG submission 202238) | Soil microbial communities from Risofladan, Vaasa, Finland - UN-1 | ecosystem: Environmental > Terrestrial > Soil > Coastal area > Acid sulfate soil | place: Finland: Risofladan, Vaasa | collected... | reverse complement strand
CGCACGGCGCGATAGGTGGCGGGAGTAGTTCTCCACGCCACTGGAGTAACCTGTCTCGCGGAGCATCTCTAAATCGTAATGGGTTCTCGCCTCGATCCTTTGAGCCTCAAGCAGCTTGCCCTGGCTGTTGAGCTCAGCAATCCTCTCCCTGAGCTCTGCCTCGATATCTACGATGGCAGCCATAAGCTTATCGTAGGAGGTGACGAAATGCTTGGCGGGATAGATATCTATCTGCTGGCGCTCGGAGAGAAGCTCGCCGGTGAGCGGGTCTATCTCCTGGAGGCGCTCAATCTCATCGCCCCAGAAGGATATACGCACTGCGAGGTCTTCGTAGGCAGGCTGTATCTCCAGGGTATCGCCGCGGATGCGGAAACGACCTCTGGCGAAATCTATGTCGTTGCGCTGGTACTGCATCTCCACCAACTGGCGTACGATGCGGTCTCGGTTCTTTTTATCGCCCTTCTTAAGGCTGACCACGAAGCTATAGTATTCCTCAGGTTCGCCCAGGCCGTAGATACAGGAGACCGAGGCCACGATGATGACATCGCGGCGCATAAAGAGAGCGCGAGTAGAGGCGTGGCGCAGCTTGTCAATTTCCTCGTTGATGTCGACATCTTTCTCAATATAGGTATCGGTGCGCGGGATATAGGCTTCGGGCTGATAGTAATCGTAGTAGCTGACGAAGTACTCCACGGCGTTTTCGGGGAAGAAGTCCCTGAACTCGGAGCAGAGCTGGGCAGCTAATGTCTTGTTGTGGGCGATGACCAGCGTGGGACGCTGCACGCGTTCGATGACATTGGCCATGGTGAAGGTCTTGCCGCTGCCGGTGACGCCTAGTAGAGTCTGTTTCTTAAAGTTCTTCTGAAGCCCCTCAACAAGCTTCTCCGCCGCCTGGGGCTGGTCGCCGGTGAGTTTGAAATCGGAGACGATTTTGAAAGAAGGCATAACAATTCTATCGATCAGACGAGAATTACTAATCTTATTATACCGCTACTCGCTTCTCAGTGCTTCTACAGGATCCATCTTGGAGGCGCGGATAGCGGGATAAAGACCTGAAAGCAGGCTGATGGCTAGACAGATGCCGATTGCGATTGCTGCCCACTCTAGAGGCAGAGAGCCGGGGACATTAAATAGTAAAGGCACCGAGGTAAAAGAGGCAATGGTGGCAAGCACCAGTCCCAGAACGCCTCCGAGAAGGCCGATGACGCAGGCTTCGAACAGGAATACCATGAGCACCATGCGGTTTCGGGCGCCTACAGCTTTCATGACACCGATTTCGCGTGTCCTCTCCGACACCGTTACCAGCATCACATTGGCTATCCCGATCCCGCCCACTAGCAGGGAGATGCCCGCAATTGCCACTAAAGCAAGCTGAATCATTGATGTTATGTTATTGGAGATGTCGAGAATATCAGCCTCAGTTCTTATCATGTACACGCTTTCTTTCTGTTCGGGTATCGCCGGCATAATCCCGAAGAGCGCCCCATCTCCTTCGGACGTCACCACTTGCCTCACAGGCGGCACTTTGAGCAGCCTGTCCAGCATCTGCCTGGATTCAGCTTCAACTGTATCGATATAGTTGGAGTCGGAGGAAATAAGCGTTATCTCGTTGTATCCCTCACCTCCTAACATGGAGTTGAGCGTTCTGATAGGTATGTAAACAAGGCCGACTCCAATACCTGGCTTTGGTTCCTCGACTATGCCTTTGACTCTGAATTCCTCGGTTACTTCCTGTCCATCAACTGTTACAGTAAGTTCTACAGTTGCCATCAGGGACAATGGCCTTCTTGTTGCCGAACTCATTACCGAGTCTCCGAGAACAGTATTGAAGCGGTCCTGAATAGTCAGCGGCTGCCCCGCAAGCATTGTACGGTTCTTGGCCTCAAGATAGCCCGGTTCTGTCCCCACGATGATAATGTTAGATTCCTCTCCTAAGTACTTGATTGTTGCATAGGTTGTCCTGGCTGCTGTAGCTTCATCGACATAGGGAAGGCGGCGCACCGAGTCGAACAGGTAGGTATCCAGAAGTGCATCCGCTTCGAGTTGAGGCCCTAATAGGCCGATGCTGCTGGCTGGTCTTATGGTCACAAAGTTGGAGCCCAGCGTTTGTATCTGGCCCTCAAAGTAGGTTCGAAATCCCTCGACCATCGCAGCATTTACCAGAACGGCAGTTATCCCGATGATAATGCCCATGGTCACGAGGAAGGAACGTAGCTTATGGGCGGCTATAGATTCAACCGCTATTTTTAACAGCGTTACCGGGTCCACGTTTTCTTCTCCGCAGAGATAACCAGATAAGCACAAGCAATACGACAACTACCGGTGGGACGATATATACAATGAGATTAGCCTTGCCGGCTGAGTTGAAATGAATCACCATATTCACAGGTGAAGTTTCATAAGTCTGACGACCGATGCGGTAGAGCAGTTTGAAGCCAATCCGGTCTCCGTCCTTGAATTGGTCGGTCTGTATCTTGAAGCTCGCAGGCAGGAAATCATTGGAGGACATAGTGCCGATAAAGAACTCAGAAGGGGAGGTATCAATGTCTCCAACGGGAACTACACTGACAGCCTCGACTGATACTGGCAAGTCGTTCGCTACATGCAACATGACAATCGTTTCTTCGCCTTTGTTAGCCTCTATACGCTCAGCCTGAATGAGTCTGATGCTCGGGCTTTCGATGATAGATGTATCAACACTGAATTCTTTTTGAATTACGGCGCTACCCAGCCTGTAGGATATCTGGAAGCTCAGTTTCTGGGTTCCGATTGCGGGGTCATAGGCTTCAAATGTCAGCTCTCTTCCTCTTACAGACCTGTTAACCTCTTGCTCTTCTTCCGTTGGGCTGCTTCCGGTGAGGAGTGAGGCAATGTCAACCGCCTGAACTTGCTGTTCTTCTGCTATCTGTTCTCCGAGATAATAACCGGTAGGTTGTATTCCTTTAGTAAGCGCTTTAATCTCCAGCTCGCTGATGCCGGCTTGATCGGAGGCGGCTACAACTAGAGAGAGTTTTAATGTTTCGGCGGGATAATTTGCTGGGCTTAGAGAGGAAAGATAAACTTTTACAGCGGAGTCTGCGGGAATGACCTCAAACTCCAGAGGCAGCGGCGGGGCACTGCCACGCTCGTGTTCGGCCACGAGTTGAAGGCGATTGAGGCCAATTTCGTACTTATCGATTCGCAGGTTTGTATCCAGCGACTGGTTTGCATTAAGAGCGCCCACATAATAGAGGGTTTCTGCGCCGTTCTTGATGCGCACTCCGGATACCGATTGCTGCCAGAGGTTCTGTACCTGAAGCTGGGCTACGAAAGACGTTCCCTCATATATTGATTGAGGAGCATTGACGATGCGGAGCGTTATTGACTCCGAGGGCGGCCTCACTTCGAACCATATAGTCCTGTGAGGGGACTCCCCATTATAATAAGTGGCATAAATTTCGACAGAGTTCATCCCCATCTTGTAATTCTCCAGGAAGAGCGTGTTCTCCTGTGTAACGGCAGTTTGCAGAGTTCCGATGGTCTTCTTTTCCCCTGTGGAGGAGCGCAGCATTACATTACTTAGTTGGTTGCCGCTGACATTGGAGAGGTTAACCGTAACGGGAATCCTGTCTCCATCGAAGATGAGGTGAGGATATTGAACGACCTCCAATTCCAATGATATATCTTGAGCTTTAGCTTGAGGTGGTAAGGCGAGAAAAAGCAAAAGCAGTAATATAATAGTCAAAACGTTCGTAATCAGGTTTTGCTTAGTTCTCATCATGGATAACCCTCCCGTCTCTAAGGCGAATTGTTCTGTCTGCCCAGATTGCGATTTCAGGGTCATGAGTGACCACTATCAGCGTTTTACCTGCATCGTTTAGTTTCTTTAAGATGTACATGATTTCGCGGCTGCTTTTTGTGTCCAGATTACCTGTGGGCTCATCAGCGAAGATTATTTTCGGATTGCTCACCAGGGCTCGCGCAATGGCAACTCTCTGTTGTTCGCCGCCGCTCATCTGGGATGGCCTGTGGGTGAGCCTATGCCCCAAACCTACCTGGTGTAGCATCTCAACAGCTCTCTTGTTACGCTCAGCGGCTGCTACTCCCTGAAAAATCAGGGGAAGTTCCACATTCTGTTGGGCGGTTTTTAGTGGGAGCAGATTGAATTGCTGAAAGACAAAGCCTATCTCGGTGGCGCGTATGTCAGCGAGTTCATCCTCTGAAAGTTCAGCAACATTAATGCCGTCCAATAGCACCTGGCCTCTTGTAGTGCGCTGGAGGCAGCCCATGACGTGCATCAGCGTCGATTTCCCGCTGCCGCTGGGCCCGATAATTGCCACAAACTCGGCTTGCGAGATTGTCAACGAGACACCTCGCAGAACCTCTACCTGGATTTTAGTCCCGTAAATCTTCCAGACATCTCTTACATCGAACACTGTGCTATGGTTCAAACCTCAAGGTTCCTTTTCTAGCTCAGATAAGTACCTAGAGTCAACTATAGTGGTATCATTTGCGTGGCCGAATTGTAGCTCGAAAAAAGCTCCACAGAATTGGGTACGACGAGTTAAGATAGACAGGCCGAACAGCTCAAATCTATTATATATTATCAGGGTTTGCTATTTCAAAATACACTGTCGATAAGACGTTTAATTCCGTCGAAGAGACCGTAGCCTGCGAATGCGAAAGCCAGCGATTTTGCAGTCTTGCCCGCCCAGCAAAAGATAAAGAATTTCCATATAGGGTAGTGCAGGCCGCCAGCGGCAATGGTGGCTGCCTTAATGAAGAAGTTGGGTATCGCAGAGAAAAGGAATATAGCCGGGCCTCCGTACTTTTTCATCCAGTTTTCTATTTGCTGATATTTCTTGAACCTCCGTAGCGCAACCTGTCCACCATAGCCAGCGGTATATCCCGAAAGCTCACCCATGCCCTCGCCAAGTCCTGCCAGCAGGCCTAGGAAGAGCGGATTGAGACCGAGACCGGCGGCAATGAAGGCAGCCCATGAGCCAGGCAGCGGCCAAACAGGAGAGGCGCTTCCGATTACAGCCATAGCGAAAACACCGATGTAGCCTGAGGTCTTAAGATATTCCTCGGGATTCTCCGGTCTCTGGACAAGTACGCTGACCAGTACCATAACCAGCACAGCGGCTGCAAGTAGTATTATGTACTTGATCTGGCTCTTACGCTGTATAGCTGGCGTCGGAGCGGCAACTTGCTCATCAGAAGCAAGAGGGGATTTCTCCTCTTCGAGAGGCTTATCCAGTTCATGAAAGCTCATGTTACGTTTAGACTAAACCTTGGCGGGTTTGAAGTCAAGATCAGCTTTTATCCGGTTTGCGCTAATACCTTTGTGAATCTATATGCAATAGTTTATACTGTTTTGGGGATATTATGATAAATCTGGACGAAATTCTTTATAGAGTTACCAAGCCGGCACGTTACACTGGAGGCGAATGGAACAGTGTGGTGAAGGAATGGGATTCGACCAGCATAAAGGTCGTACTCTCGTATCCCGACCTCTATGATGTGGGCATGTCTAACCTGGGGCTTGCCATCATCTACGATGTGCTTAACCATCAGCCCGATGTGCTTGCGGAGAGGACCTTTGCACCCTGGGTTGATATGGAGGCCGAGATGCGCCGTGCTGGCATGCCTCTGTTCAGCCTGGAGTCGAGGCGTCCTGTTAAGGATTTCGATATCCTGGGTTTCTCGTTAGGTTATGAGCTCACTTATACCAATTTGCTTAATATACTTGACCTCTCGGGGATACCTGTACTTGCTGCTGAGAGAGTCGACTCGGTACCGCTGGTGATAGCCGGTGGGAGCTGTGCCTTTAACCCTGAGCCTATGGCGGATTTCATCGATTTGTTCGTGGTTGGTGAAGGTGAGGAGGTAGTACTGGAGCTTCTGAGCGTGTTCCGTAAATGGAAGGGGAAAGGTTCCGGATGGAAACAGGGATTTCTGAGAGAGGCCGCTGGTATCTCTGGTATTTATGTTCCCGGCTTTTATAGGGTTGACTACCACCCTGATGGCACAGTAGCTTCGATTATCCCCGTAATTACCGAGGCAAGACCTAAAGTGGAACGGCGTATGATGGACAAGCTGCCGCCGCCTTTGATTCGCCCAATCGTCCCTTACCTTCAGGTGATACATGACCGTGGCGCAGTCGAAATTCAACGAGGTTGTTCCCAGGGATGCCGTTTCTGCCAGGCTGGAATGATATACCGTCCGGTGAGGGAACGCAGTCAGGGGGAAGTGGAAAAAGCGGTAGACGGTCTGGTAAAAAACTGTGGCTATGATGAGATCTCACTGCTCTCTTTGAGCACAAGCGACTACCCTGGAATAGGGAATCTGGTTGGCACCATTTTGGAAAGTAATAATGGTGGCAATTTCGTTTTATCTCTGCCAAGTTTGCGTATGGATACCTTCTCTGTGGAACTGGCTGATTCCTTTAAGGATAGAAAGAAGACAGGCCTGACATTTGCACCGGAGGCAGGAACAGAAAGGCTGCGCCAGGTGATAAATAAAAAAGTTCAAGAGGCAGAGATACTGCAGGCAATAGAAACCGCTTGGCAACGGGGTTGGAGGAATGTCAAGCTTTATTTCATGATTGGGTTGCCCACCGAGACACATGATGATATTGCGGGGATAGTTGAATTGGTAAATAAGATTAGAAGCATCGGAAACAAGGGTATCAATATTAGAGTCAATGCTTCAACCTTTGTGCCGAAGCCACATACACCTTTTCAGCGGGTGGCGCAGGTGGGCATGGAGGAACTGGACGCCAGACAGAGGATACTTAAGTCGGGACTGAAAAAAAGTGGGGCGCACCTTTCATGGCAGGACCCCGAGGTAGGCATACTTGAGGCTGTGCTATCCCGCGGAGACCGTCGCCTGGCAAGAGTAATACACCGAGCCTGGCAACTGGGATGCAAGTTCGATGCCTGGAGCGAGCTGTATAGCTACGAGAAATGGCAGAAAGCTTTCAATGAATTTGACCTCGACCCCTGTTTTTATGCCTGCAGGGAACGTCCTCTTGGGGAACTGTTGCCCTGGGCTCACATAGACACAGGTGTTACCCCCGATTTTTTTGAGAGGGAATATGAATGTGCTCAGCGGGAGCGCGTGACTCCCAACTGTAGAACAGGACCTTGCTCTTTATGTGGTCTTCACCTGAAGCAGGCTGTTTGTAAGAAAAGGTATCAGGAAATAACTGCTTCCAAAAAAGGTGTTTCAAGTAGAACGAGTACAAAATAGTTAGTATTTAGAAGATAAATCAGGGTCTCTAACATTACTCAAATCAGGCGATCAATCTTGCGAAAGAGATATAACGAGGTAGACTGCTGTAGTACCTGTGCTCAGGCTGTGTGAGGGAACTTTGCTTGAGGAAGAGAACATGAATTTGATAATAAATTTCAGTCCCACGGGCATGATCCCAAGCAAGAAAATGACTCCTTATGTGCCGGTGAGCGTTCAGGAGATTATTGAAGATGTGCACCAGGCCATCGAAGTGGGAATTACCATGGTTCATTTGCATGCACGAGATGAGCAGACCGGAGAACCAACATACAAAGCAGAAATATATGAGAAAATCATCTCGGGGATTCGCAAGTTCTCCAAAGACTTGATAATAGCGGTTTCTTTAAGCGGACGCAATTTTCGTGAGTTTGAAAAGCGAGCAGAACCGTTGAAACTCGAGGGCGATGTTAAACCTGATATGGGGAGCCTGACCTTGAGTTCGGTAAATTTCAACAAAGAAGCAAGTGTAAATACGCCTGATATGATTCAGGCGCTGGTAAATGAGATGCTAAGCAGAAGCATAATGCCCGAACTCGAGGCATTCGATGCAGGCATGATAAACTACGCCAAGTATCTTGAGAAGAGAGGATTGTTGAAGCCACCTCACTATTTTAATCTATTGCTTGGGAACATCGCTTGTGCTCAGGCTGACCTGTTGCATGCTGGTATGATGATAAGAGACCTGCCACCTGATTCATACTGGAGCCTTGCCGGTATTGGCGATTTTCAGTTGATGATGAATTCGGTTGCCATTGCTGCTGGTGGTGGAGTGCGCTTGGGGCTTGAGGACAATATCTGGTATGATTTGGCTCGAACCAGGTTAGCGCGTAATGTTGACCTGATACGTAGAATACATAGGTTGGCAGAGGATAACGAAAGAAAGATCATGGCTCCGAAGGAGTTAAGGAAGCTGCTGCGTCTGGAAAAGGGCAACGGAAAGTACGGCCGTATCTATAAGGACGTACTAAGACCCTCGTGATTGCTTTGCTTCAAGCTAGATAAAGAAACCTGAATAGATTCATTGCCCATGATGGAAAGGGCTCCATCCGTGGCATGAAGACCTTGCATATAAAGAGCGCGATTAATACGCCTAAAGCAACCCCGGCTAGGATATCCACGAAGAAGTGTATGCCTGCATATAATCTCGCCATAGCCCAGCAGGTGGCCAGCACATACACTAGGATTCCCACTTTACGATTGCCCAGAAAAATCCCGGTAGCAGCGGCGAAGGCTATCGTGGTGGCGTTGCTGGGAAATGAAGGGTCGTGAGCAAAGTAAAAAACGGTTTGCGCAGCGTGCCTTGCGCTTTCTAGTATTGTGGGGTCGTCTACCAGGAATGGGCGTGGCCAGGGATCCCAAAAAGTATTGACAATATGTACCCCTAGCGTGGATATGCCGATAGCGACGGCGGTGTTCATGACGGCTCGCTGAATTTTCTCTCTCTTAAAGCGGTCGGACTGACTGAGCCAAAGGGTGAGCATGATGAGGCATATGAGTACAGGAATGAAGAAATCACTGGCCAAGAAGCTCATAAACTCATCAAGGGCGGGTGCTTTGCCCACGAAGCCGGTTATCCAAATTGTCCATCCCGAAAGCGGCGGCGGCATTAGACCTTGTCCTTTCTCTCTTTTTGAAGGCTGCTGAATATGGCACCGAGAAGCGTTCTGGTTTTCAGGTTCTCGATACCCAGTTTGTACTGTTTTCCTTCGGTGGGTGCGTTGGCTGTAGAATCAACTTTTGCCTGTATTATGGATGCTAGAATGCCTGTGACCACCCATGAAGCGACAATTGCCCCCAGGAATAACCCGAGCTGCTGTGAACCTTCCACTGTGTGTTGAATGTTGCGTTCTTCAGTGGTAAAAAACCATCCGAAGGCCCCTACAATTGCCAGTACGCCGAAGAAATACTGGAGCGGACGCTGTTTGAACAGACACATGCCATCCAGCTTTGCATAGATTGCTACTATCTGGTATACACCCATAGATGCCACAAATACCAGCACGAAATAATCCAAAGCCATGTCTTTATCCCTCTTTGATAGTTTTCACACGCCACGTCCATATTACATTAGAGAGGAAATTCCACATAGTGGCAACCGCTATCGCTATTATCTGGGAAACGATGTAATATATCCCCGCCAGATTCAAGGCAAGGTAATACACGCCCAAGTTAATGCCCCACCCAACCTGGCTAACTAGATTAAATTTGATAGCTCGTATCAGGAAGGACCTGAGACCTGGAGTCCGGCGGTCACTGAAGGTCCAGAATTCATTAAACATAAAATTTGTCAGTATAGAAATCTGGTAACTTGGTATTTGAGCCCAGACTTTATGCATACCAGCGACTTCAACAAAAAGAGCCAGCAGTCCTACGTTAACACCGAATCCACTGGCTCCCACTACACAGAATTTAATGAAACGTCTTATCCCGCCATCGTACCATGCCAGGCGGTAAAGGTGTTTCAGATAGTTTATCTGTTCCTTTGCTGTAAGATTACTCTTGCCTCGCTCACGCTCTCTAAAAGTATAAGGAATTTCTACCACGCGAGCCGGTTTTCCTTTAACCAGTACCTCTAGCAGGATTTTATAACCTGTGGGGCTAAGCTCGGTGCCTTCTATTACCTGTTTCCTGAACAGGAAGAATCCTGAGAGAGGGTCTTTTATCTTCCTGGCTGCGGTGAGAAGAACATTTGCAGGTAACTTTGCTCCCAGCGAAATAATCTTTCTCTTCAGCGTCCAGCCTTCGATAGCGCCACCTTTGATATAGCGACTGGCGATTGCCACGTCTGCGCCTTCTTTAACCCCCTTAATCAAGTTGGGAACAAACTCCGGAGGATGCTGCAAATCGGCGTCTATTACTCCCAGAATATCTCCCTTTGCCTGTTTGAACCCAGCAACCACCGCTGAAGCTAAACCACGCTCATTTGTGCGAACGATTACTCTAACAGGATATTTAGAGGAGAGGCTTTTTGCCAGTTCAGCGGTCCCATCCGGGCTGTTATCATCTACCACGATGAGTTCGTAGTTATAGTCGGATAGAGATTTGTGAACTCTTTCAACCAGTGTCTTGATATTTTCACTCTCATTATATGTGGGCACAATGAGTGAGAGTTCAGGGCTTGAAGCGTTATGCGATTTCATCCTCAAATTCCTGAGATTGGCTCCCTGTAATGAGGGAAAGCGACAACAACTCTATTTTACCTCGGTTTTGCTTTTGTAGCCCTGGCTCGACTTGTGTAGACGGGAGTACACAACTTGAGATATTTTTTGTTTCTGCCGAACTCAACATCGAGGTATAATTTCTGTAATTGCTTCGTTATTTTCCCGATCTTGCCGTCCCCAATCTTACGATGGTCAATCTCGACTACCGGTGTTACATGGGCGGCCGTGCCCGTCAGGAAACACTCCTCTGCCAGATAGAGTTCGCTACGATCAATGTGACGTTCCTCGGTTTCTAAACCGAGTTCATTCCTAGCCAGTTGAATTACGGTGTCTCTTGTTATGCCAATGAGAATCCTATCGTAAGTGGCAGGGGTCACCAGCTTGCTATTCATGACAAGAAAGATGTTTTCGCCGCTGCCTTCAGACACATAGCCATCTGAAGTGAGCATGATGCCTTCCTGGAAGCCATTTTCTATAGCTTCTGTTTTGGCGAATGCGTTGTTTACATAAATGCCCGTAATCTTGCCTCTGGGCGGTATCATATTATCGTCAGGCCTTATCCACGATGATACGCAGCACTTGATTCCGTTCTTGTCATCCAGATAAGCACCAAAGGTTGTAACAATAATGCAAATATCGTCTTCGAGCCCGTGTAGCCTGACTCCAAAAGCTTCAGAGCTTTTGTAAGCGAGTGGTCTAATATAGACGTCTTCTTTAAAACCGGACTTTCTAACAAGCTCGACTGTCAGGCGGCAGAGTTTGTCTACAGAGTAGGGGATGTTAATCTTAAGCAGCTTGCAGTTATTTAGCAGTCGTTCATAATGTTCAGGACAGCGGAAGATGTATAGCTGCTTCTCATTTTTGTTCCAATTGCCTCTGATTCCTTCGAAGCAGGCAGTTCCGTAGTGGAGAGCATGGGTCATGATGCCGACCTTGGCTTCTGAGAGCGGAATGAGCTTGCTTTTAAAAAAGGCATAGGGTGGCATTGCTACACTCCTTTTTGTGCTAGCGATAAGTATAACCAGCCTAGGTGGTAATGACAAGTCGGTATAATGCTCCTTGAATTCGAGACTATTTAGTGCTAGCATTAATAAAGCCCTCAATGGGCTCTTACTTATTGTAGGGCGGGTGCTGAATTGTATGATGTAATGATAGTAGGGGCTGGTCCTGTGGGGAGTTACCTTGCCTACAGGATGGCTGAGCTTGAATATAAAGTTATAGTTTTCGAACAGAGGGCAAAGGTTGGCGATGCGGTCTGTTGCACGGGTATCATAGGCAAGGAATGCTTTGACCGGTTTCCTATTATAAATCATGGTATCCTGACTCAGGCAAGCTCCGCAAAGTTCTTCTCTCCATCTGGTAAATGCCTCGAGGTAAGTAAGGAAACAGCACAGGCTTATGTGGTAGACAGGGTCGACTTCGATTCTGCACTGGCTCAGAAAGCAGAGGAAAAAGGAGCAGAGTATCTTCTTTCTGCCAGGGTAATGGATATTAGCCTGAGGGACGACTGTGTTAGTGCTAAAGTCGAATGCAAAGATAGGATTGCCGATTTTAATGCAAAAATTGCGCTTATCAGCAGCGGATTCGGTGGAGCTATGACGCGTAGACTTGGCCTGGGCGAAATCAATTACTTCGTTCTGGGGGCTCAAGCCGAGGTGGATGTGGGAAAATTAGAGGAAGTGGAGGTGTATTTCGGTCAGGAGGTAGCGCCTGGTTTTTTCGGCTGGCTGGTTCCTACCTATTCCGGCAAGGCATTTGCAGGACTTCTCTCACGGCGGAGCCCGGGCTCCTATTTGAAGAGTCTTCTGGATTCCCTCAAAACACAGCGTAAGATTATTTCTACCGAAATGAAAATCACCTACGGCGGTATTCCGTTGACTCCGTTGCCTAAAACCTATATGGAAAGATTGCTGGTTGTTGGAGACGCTGCCGGACAGGTTAAACCAACTACCTGTGGGGGGGTATACTATGGTCTATTGTGTGCTGATATAGCCACTGAAGTTGTCCATAATGCTTTGCGTACCGATAGCTTCTCAGCGAGAAGAATGAGTAATTACGAGAAGATTTGGAAAAAGAAACTTGGCAGAGAGCTGGAGATAGGGTACTGGGCTAGAAAGTTATATGAAAAACTGAGCGATAGGCAAATTGAGCAGATATTTGACATAATTGAGATAAACAGGATACATGAATCGTTGCTTCAGTCGCCTGATTTCTCTTTTGATTGGCATGGCAATTTAATCTTAAGAGCATTGCGGGATAGGAGATTGTATCAGGCTATTAGAACTGTAGCTAAATCTCCGTTTCCTTCTCAGAGTATTGCCACGTAAATGACTTTCTTGCACCCGAAGCTGTTTGACAGGATACGGGAAGGTGGATAAAATGACGGCAGTGGGGCTTTAAGCCCCTTTTACTATTAAAGGAGTTCACACATAGCGCATGTATCAGAAAACCACTCTTGATAATGGACTCAGGATAGTCACCAGCATGATGCCACATACTCGTGCAATATGCGTAAGCATGTTCATTGGAGCAGGTTCAAGATATGAACTGCCTGAACAAGCAGGAGTATCACACTTTGTGGAGCATTTATGTTTCAAAGGGACAGAAAAACGCCCGACGGCGAAGGAGATATCTGAGACAATCGATTGTATCGGCGGCGTACTAAATGGTGGCACTGACAAAGAGCTGACTGTGTATTGGGTCAAAGTAGCGCGTCCTCACTTCTCTGCGGCTCTGGATTTATTGGTGGATATGTTGCGTAACTCTAAATTTGACCCGGTGGAAATAGAAAATGAACGCAAGGTTATTATCGAAGAACTGAAGATGAGCATGGACTCCCCCCAGGGCCGAGTAGATACGCTTATAGATGAAGTGGTATGGCCTAACCAGGCTTTAGGTCGTGATGTCGCCGGCACCAAGGAAACGGTTAGTATCGTCAATCGGGAGATGATGCTGGACTATTTGCCAAGGCTTTATCTGCCCAGTAATACGGTGGTCAGCGTGGCTGGAGATATTAGCCATGAAGAAGTGGTGTCTTCAGTAAGCAGGATGTTGGATAA
>Ga0307378_10008635_pt1 | contig 13498 bp, 11 predicted proteins | sample UN1MG_FD_202238 | JGI IMG/M metagenome (GOLD analysis project Ga0307378, IMG submission 202238) | Soil microbial communities from Risofladan, Vaasa, Finland - UN-1 | ecosystem: Environmental > Terrestrial > Soil > Coastal area > Acid sulfate soil | place: Finland: Risofladan, Vaasa | collected... | reverse complement strand
CCACGCAGCGATACGGTGATGATCACCAACGATGACCACGACAAAGGCAACGAGAGCATCGCGCTGATTGGCGGCATCTGGGACATGGACAATCGCCAACAGGCGCCGAATCCGTTCCCGGCGATGGGGCAGGCGGCGCTGACCACGCCATACGACCCGGCGCGCTTCATCGGCGTGCTGATGCGCTTCAACCGCGTGCGGAACCTCACCCTGCAGGGATTGACCTTGCGCGATCCGACCACCTTTGGCGCACAGTTGGGCAACCTCTACCAGTTCACCGTGCGCGACATCACCTTCGACTACCGGCACCACCTGCAAGGTGACGGTCAGCAATTCCCGCGGCAAGGCCAACGCACCGGTCAGATCGGTCACGGTGGACGGCAAGCCGCACCCGGCCCGTGCGCCGCTGCCCATTGACGGCCGATCGCATACCGTCGTGGTGCGGCTGGCCTGAGGCGCCATCTCAAGCGGCTCAACCCTCTCCTGCGCCGATTCTCCGGAACGCAGGCGAGACCGGCTTTCCTCCAACCTCGCCAGACCTCCGGTGAACTCGCTTGGCCTCCTATCACCGATGGCCAAGTCACGCCACACGTGCGGCACGCGTGCGACATACCGATGTCACTGTGCGCGCGCTCTCATAAGGCCGCGCCCCCTGTCATGGGTTACAGTCTTCCGGCCTGGGTTGGCCAACCTGGGACGGATCGTCGGTACTCCTGGCCTGTGGGGTCGTGGCGGGGATCGTTGTCACGAGCGAGGGAATCCGCGTTGCCGGTTGCCCGGCGGAATCCGGCCGCGCGTCCTGATCCCCGCCGGGTTGCTCGCTGGGAAGGTCATGCCGGACATTCCTGGGAAATCGGCGCCGGCCCGTTTTTTCCCTGAAGCGCGGGGCTGGGTAGCGCTGAGACTGGTGCCTTATGTGCCAGCCGAAATCCGAAGTCAGATTGAGCAGTTGGCCGGGCTTCGCCCCGGCGTAGCCCGCCCAGGGCGGGGCGTAGCCGGCTCGACCCTAGCGATGCGGGCTGGGGCGTCGGCGGGCGCGTCGCCCACCGCACGCGGCGCCAGCGGCGCGTCGTCGTTCACGAGCGCCGCCCTGGCGCTCGTGAGCCATCCGGCGGCGGTGGCCTGGTCGCGCGAGATCGCCGAGCGGGTTCCGGCGCTCGGCGTCGGAGCAGGGCCGGCCTGCATCGCGCGTCTCTGGGCGGCGCGCCTGCTCAGTCCCCGCGGAGGGCTCGATCCCTACTGGCCCAGCGTCGTGGCGTGCGTCTGGGCCGTTGTCAGGCCGGTGCTGGAGAAGTTGGGCGTGACCGTGGACGGATGGCACGGCGCCGAACTTCGACACGAGGTTGCCGCGCCGCTGGCGCTCGTGTTTCTGAAGAGCCTGGCGGCGGGTCGCAAGGACCTGCGGCTGCTCGGGATGGGCGACGCGGACCGGCCCGATGGGCTGCCATTCGGTTGGGCTCCAGGCATGGACGCCCCCAGCGCGGTCATCCGGTACCTCGTTGTGGGCCAAGTGCCTGGTCCGTTCCGGTCGCACGCCCTGATGTCGAGCCCGCTGGCGCGGCTCGTCCGCGCCGCGGGAATCGCGCTCCCTGTGACGGTGGCCCGGTGGCGATGCACCACGTGCCGGGCCTGGACGGACGCCGGAGGCGGGCGGTGCCCGCAATGCGGCGATCCCCTGGCGGTCAGCCGGGTCCGCCGGCTGGTGGCCAGCCGGTCCCTGTGCAGCGGGTCGCTGGAGCCTCGTCGCACCATCGGTCCGGACTCTGGTCCGGGCCTGGTCGCCGCGCGGCTCGATGCCCTGGCGGTTCACGAGCGGGTGGAAGCCGCCATGGTCCGCCGGGGTTGCGTGGAGCGTGCGCGGCGGCTTTGGTGGGAGGTGATTCAGAACCGTCGCACGAACGTCTCGGCGATGCTGGTCCTGGGGGCGCTGGCCGGCCTCAGGCCGCTTGCCGCGGTGGCCGAGCAGCCGCCGCCCGAGGTCCAGTGGCTGGCGTGGCTGGTCGAGACGTTGGCGGACGGACGGCTGGATCGCCAGGCGATCGCCGGCGCCGCGAACGAAGCGTTGGAGACGGTGGCGTCGCGGTTGGGTCGGCCGAGGCCGGCCCGGATCCTTTCGGCCTATGTGGGGGTCCTGGCGACGCGGTTCAGGCACCGGGTCCTCCGGCCGCCCGAGCCGGCGAATCTTATGGACTGAAGGGTTCGCATCAGGCGTGGCCTTGCAAACGGGCTCCCGGCCGCTACAATGCTTCTGTCTTGTTTCGGCGTACACCAGCGGCCGCCCCGGGCGGCGAGGAGAGGACGCATGACGCGACGGAATCTGATCGGCCTGCTCCTGATCGTGGCTGTGGCGGGCCTCCTGATATGGGCCTTCGAGGCGGCCGCCGAGCAGGAACGCCTGGACCCGAAACTCGTCGAGCAGTACGACCGATTCATCGAGGTCATGCAACTCGTTCAGAAGCAGTACGTCCACGACGTGGACACCAAGAAGATGTTCGAGAACGCCATCAACGGCATGCTCGGCGGCCTCGACCCGTTCTCGAACTACATTCCGGAGGAGGAGGTGGCGGAGTTCAAGAAGGCCACGCTCGGCAAGTTCAGCGGCATCGGCATCCAGATCGGCATGCGGAAGGGAATGCTGACCGTCATCAGTCCGCTGGAAGGAACGCCTGCCTACAAGGCGGGCGTCCTGGCGGGCGACGTCATCACCGAGATCGAGGGCAAGACGACCGAGAACATCCGCCTCGATGAAGCCGTCAAGATGATCCAGGGCGAGCCCGGAACCAAGGTGCGCCTCAAGGTCCACCACTTGACCGGCGAGAACGAGGAGATCACCATCACGCGGGACCAAATTGAAGTCCAGACCATCAAGGGTTACAAGCGCGACGCCGACAACCAGTGGGTCTACTGGGTGGATGCCGACAAGAAGATCGCGTACGTCCGCCTGACCAGTTTCACGGAGTCCAGCGCCGCGGACCTCCGGAAGGTCCTGGACGGGCTCGTCAAGGACGGCATGAAGGGCCTGATCCTGGATCTGCGTTTTGACCCCGGCGGCATCCTGAAGACCGCCGTCGAGGTCTGCGACATGTTCATTGACCAGGGTATCATCGTCCAGACCAAGGGCCGCACCACGCCCTACTGGGAGGCCACCGCCACCAAGCCAGGAACGCTTCCGTTCTTCCCGATGGTGGCCCTCATCAACCCCTTCAGCGCCAGCGCCAGCGAGATCGTCTCCGGCTGTCTCCAGGACCATCACCGCGCCATCATCGTCGGCGAACGGTCGTTCGGCAAAGGCAGCGTCCAGAATGTCATCCCCCTGGAAGGCGGCAAGGCCGAACTGAAACTCACCACGAGCAAGTATTACCTGCCGAGCGGCCGCAACATCCACCGCGAAGAGGAGATGACCGACAAGGACGAGTGGGGCGTCGTGCCCGACATCGTCGTCCCGATGACGCCGGAGGAATACGTCGGCATCGTCCGCGCCCGGCAGGAGGCCGAGGTCATCCATAAGAACGGCGCCGGCGCTCCCACGAAGCCGGAGGGCCAGCCGAAGTCCGACGCGCCCAAGCCGGAAGCCACGAAGTCGGAAACGCCGAAGGACGAAAAGCCGAAATCGGAAGCCCCGAAGGACGAAAAGCCGAAGTCGGAAGCCCCGAAGCCCGACCGGCCGAAGTCCGAAGGGCCGGTGATGCCGTCGCCGGACGAGGAGGACTTGCCGGGCGCCGCCCCGGCCTCCGCGCCGGCAGCCGCCGCCAAGGCGCCCAAGCCGGTCGAGGACAAGCAACTCCTGCGCAGCGTGGACGTCCTGAAGAGCATGGAGATCCTCGAAAAGTACCTCAAGAAGGAACCCGTCAAGGCCGAACCGCCCAAGCCGGCCGAGACGAAGAAGGCGGCCTGAAAGACAGTTCAAAGTTCAAGGTTCAAAGTTCAAAGTGGCGAGGAAACGCCGCCGTCGGGGTCGCCTCTTTCAACTTTGAACTTTGAACTTGGAACTTCGAACTATGTTGGTCCTCGGCATCGAAACCTCCTGCGACGAAACGTGTGCGGCCGTCGTTGAAGACGGACGCCGCGTCCTTTCCAACGTCGTCGCCACCCAGGTCGAGATCCACCGCAAGTACGGCGGCGTCGTGCCCGAGATCGCCTCGCGGGCCCACCTGGAAGCACTCGTGCCGGTCGTCTCGGAGGCGATGGAGCAGGCCGCCCTTGCCATGGATGCGATAGAAGTCGTCGCGGCGGTCCATCGGCCGGGCCTCATCGGGTCGCTCCTCCTGGGCCTGACGGCGGCCAAGACACTGGCCTGGCTCCACGAGCGGCCGCTGGTGGGCATCAACCACGTCGAGGGCCACATCTACGCCGCGTGCCTGGAACGCGACCGGCTGCCGTTTCCGTGCGTGAGCCTGATCGTCTCGGGCGGCCACACGAGCCTGTATCATTCGACCGGTCCGCGCGAGCACGCGCTCCTGGGCGCGACGACCGACGACGCAGCCGGCGAGGCGTTCGATAAGGTCGCGGCCATCCTCGGTCTCGAGTATCCCGGCGGCCCGAGCGTGGACAAGGCGGCCGCGCGCGGCTCGCCTCGCGCGGTGGCCTTCACGCGGCCGTGGCTGGCGCGCGATTCGCTCGATTTCAGTTTCAGCGGCCTGAAGACCGCCGTCCTTTATCACGTTCGCGGCCGTGGGGCCGGCGCGAAGGATCGCCCTACGGAACTCTCCGAGCAGGAAATCGCCGACGTGGCCGCCGGGTTCCAGGAATGCGTCGTGGACGTCCTCGTCGGCAAGACCCTCCGCGCCGCCGAAGCGCGCGGCGTGGACCGGATCATCGTGGGCGGCGGCGTCGCGGCCAACCGGCGGCTGCGGGCGCGATTCCAGGAGGAAGCCGAGCGGCTGGGCCTCGAGGTGCTCCTTCCCCAGATGCGCTACTGCACCGACAATGCCGCCATGGTCGCCGGCCTGGCCTATCATTACGCCCGCGAGGGCCTCTTTGCCCCCCTTGACCTGGAGGCCAAGGCCTCATAGTCTCTTTACCTTGCTGTGGCCGTCCTTATAATAGGCCCTGATAAGTGAAGAGGAGGACGGGATGCCTTATCCATCAGTTGACCGCCTTCAGAAGATGCTTGCTGCCGACGTCTTTCACTATGCCAAGGACGCTAAGAAGGCGTCCGGGCGCGCACTGGGAACACTGGTGGAAATCATCACGTTCTACTTGCTGAAGTCTTGGGGGTTCGAAAACCATATGGCAATCGAACGCCCGCTGCCGGAATACGCCAATGCGGATATAACGCACAATGTAGAATACAGCCTTCATCCAGCAACGAGTGTCCAATCTCTGGAATTTGACCGCCATGAGCTTCCACTTACAGCCAAGAAGATCACAAGGCATAGTGGCCTTGCTCGCTGTCGAATCCACGAAAATGTCTTCAAGTCAAATGCACTCCTCAGCAAAGATCTTGTGCTGCGCAATTGCTGCACAATCTGTGACTTGGGCGGCAGGTTCTATAACGCCAATCTGGAAACCTTGACAGATGCCCAAGCCAGATGTACCGTTGTCGCCCTTTTGGCAAGGCCCTTTGCAATCTTTGAATGCAAGCGTGTTGGTGTCGAAGAGGGGGTGAAAAAAGGTCCCCAGACCATAGAGAAGGCAAAGCAAGGCGCGTACGTTGCCAGAGCGGTTTCATCCTTGCAGAAAATACGTTTCTCGGACGGGCGCATCGGCGGCCTGATTCAGAAACAAGACGGTTCATTCATCTGCAAGGACTATTACCAGCTGATGGCGGAAATTATCGCCGGTGACAGTGCGGAACTCCTTTCGCAATTCATTCTGACCGTGGGAGTTGTCAGCAATCACGGAAACTGGTTTACATCTGAGAATCACAACAAAGAACTCAGAGTCCTCGCGCAATCCTACGATTGGCTTCTTTTCCTGACCGATGCTGGCTTGGCGCAATTCATCGACGAACTCTTGTTGCATCCCAAGCAATCGCTTGTTGCCGCGCGCGAGGTTTTCCTCGCCAGCTATACGGGCGAGAAGGGGGTTAACCAGTTCACGAAAGTCCAGATAGCCTTGTCTGCAGACGCTGCCCTGAAGGAGTATTTTGCGGCGAATCTGGATACAATCGAAGGCTGGTTTAATGTCATTGCGCCGGCGAAGAAGGGACTCTCCGTCTTGAAAAGTGAGATGGGCACACTCAAGAGAAAGAAGTGGGAGGAGATTCACTCGTGACCGCAGGCAGAACTGTTAACTCTTCGAGCCAGCAGTGGGGAACGCCACACAAATATGTAGATGCGGTAAGGCATGTGTTCGGCGGAGAAATAGACTTAGACCCCTGCTCAAACGAGTTCTCGATAGTCAAGGCAAAGACCGAATACAGGCTTCCGGCACAGGACGGACTGCGCGAGTCATGGAACTTCAGCAGAATTTACGTGAATCCGCCATATGGTGCGGACAGACAGCACAAAACGACTATAAGGCATTGGCTTCATCGATGTGCGGAAGCCCACAAGAGATATGGGTCAGAGGTTCTATCTCTCGTGCCGGTTGCGACAAACACGCGCCATTGGAAGAATTACGTTTGGGGGCGAGCTGCAGCGATATGTTTTCTCTATGATACCCGCCTTAGGTTCCTCGTGGATGGGAGGGACGTCGGCAAAGGGGCTCCTATGGCATGTGCGATGATCTATTGGGGGAAGAACTACGAGAGATTCTCTCAGGTATTCAGCCAGCATGGTGCCATTGTTGATCTGCGCCCTATGATCGGGCGAAGAATGAGTAAGTATGAACTAGTCCAACCTCTTCTCTTGGGAGAACTTTAGACCAGCGGCGCTGTTGATGACTCTAATGGCCAGGATGAACGTACGTGAACACTGAATCGCTGCGCGAACTTCTGAAGGCTGTGCAGGACGGCGCGGTCTCGCCCGATGAGGCCGCCGAGCGCCTCCGCCACATGCCCTTCGAGGACCTCGGCTTCGCAAAACTCGACCATCACCGGGCCCTCCGGTGCGGATTCCCCGAAGTCATCTTCTGCCAGGGCAAGACCGTCGAGCAGGTCGTCGCCATCGTCGGCCGCATGGCCAAGCACGGGTGCACCATCCTCGCGACGCGAGCCGCGCCGGAGATGTATGAGGCGGTGCGGGCCGTCCACCCCGAAGCGGTATACCACGCGTCGGCCCGCGCGATCGTCCTGGCGGCCGCCGAGGGACCCAAGCCGACGAAGGGCTTCGTGGCGATCGTCTCGGCCGGAACGAGCGATCAGCCTGTGGCCGAAGAGGCGCGGGTGACGGCCGAGGTCATGGGCTGCCGCACGGAGGTGTTCTACGACGTCGGCGTCGCGGGGATTCACCGACTGCTGGCCCAGTCGCGAGCCCTGGCGCAGGCGACGGTGGTCGTCGTCGTCGCCGGGATGGAAGGGGCGCTGGCGAGCGTCGTCGGGGGCCTCGTGGACGTGCCGGTGGTCGCCGTGCCGACCAGCGTCGGTTACGGGGCGAGTTTCCACGGCCTTGCGCCGCTCCTGACGATGTTGAACAGTTGTGCGGCCGGGATCGGCGTGGTCAACATTGACAACGGGTTCGGCGCCGGGTACCTGGCGGCCATGATCGTGCGCGCCGCCTCGTCGGCCGGTGCACCTAAGCCCGTTTAGCCGCCGCGCTTGCGCGGCGCTTTTCAGGAGTTACAACATGGAGCGTATCAGTGCGATTCCGAAGCCGCCGGTGCGGCCCGTGGACGCCCACAAGGGAACGGCCGGCCTCGTGCTGGTCGTGGCCGGAAGCCGCGGCATGGCGGGCGCGGCAGCGCTGGTCGGGAACGGCGCCCTTCGCGGCGGGGCCGGACTCGTACGAATCGCCACGCCCAATGTCATTCTCGACACCGTGGCCGCCATGGCGCCGTGTTGCACGCTGGCCCCGCTTCCGGACGACGGGACTTGCCTGACGCGCGAAGCCGCCGACGGCGTCCTGCGGCTGGCCAAGGACCGTCACGCGCTGGCGATGGGCCCCGGCCTGGGTCAGACGGACGGAGTGGCCGCCGTGGTGACGGCGGTCCTGGCGCGGGCCGTCGTGCCGATCGTCCTCGATGCCGACGGCCTGAACGTCCTGGGCCGCCACGCGGCCGTCGTGCTCAAGACGGCGCAAGTGCCCGTGATCGTGACGCCGCACCCCGGCGAGGCCGCGCGGCTTCTGGGCCAGACCATCAAGCAGGTCCAGGAGAACCGGGAGGCGGCGGCCGCGGCCTTGGCGGCCATGGGCGCCGTCGCCGTCCTGAAGGGCCACGGCACGGTCGTCTGCGACGGGCGACGCCTCTACGTCAACCAGACGGGCAACCCCGGCATGGCGACCGCCGGGTCGGGCGACGTGATGACCGGCCTCCTGGCGGCCCTGGTGGCGAGTGGGATGGAACCGTTCGACGCCGCCGTCCTGGCCGTCTGGGCTCACGGACGGGCCGGGGACCTTGCGGCCGAACGGCTCGGCATCCTCGGGATGACCGCCCTCGACATCCTGGATTGCTTGCCGCAGGCTTTGCGGCTATAATTTCGCGACTTTCCCCAGGTTTTCGGAGGATCGGATGGGCAAGGTCAGGGAAGTGAAGCGGAAGCGGGCAGGGGCCCCCTCGCCGGGCAAGGGGGATGGTCTGACGGCGGAGTTCAAGATCGGCCTCCTTCATCGCATGATGGAGATACGTGCATTCGAGGATAAGGTCTTCGAACTCCTCGGCCGCAACATCCTTCAGGGCGCCAGCCACGTCTACGCCGGCCAGGAGGCGGTGGCGGTCGGCGCCTGCGCGGCCATCGGCGACCGCGACTACGTCACGAGCACGCACCGCGGCCACGGTCATTGCATCGCCCTGGGCGCGGACCTCAAGCGGATGATGGCCGAACTCTGCGGCAAGGCCACGGGCTACTGCAAAGGTCGCGGCGGCTCGATGCACATCGCCGACGTGTCGAACCGGAACCTCGGGGCCACCGGCATCGTCGGCGGCAACATCCCCGTCGGCACGGGGGCGGCCCTCGCCTGCCAGATGCAGAAGAAGGACTCGGTGGTCCTCTGTTTCTTCGGCGACGGCGCGTCCAACGAGGGCACGTTCCACGAATCGCTCAACATGGCCGGTAAATGGAAGTTGCCTGTTATCTATATCTGCGAGAATAACCTGTACGGCATGAGCGTGGCCTTCGAGCGGGCCTGCGCCGTCAACGACGTGGCCAGCCGCGCGCGATCCTATGCGATGCCGGGCGTCATTGTCGACGGCCAGGACGTTCTGGCGGTCCGCGAAGCGGTCCTGGAGATGGTCGAGCGGGCCCGCCGGGGCGACGGGCCCGCCCTCATCGAGGCCAAGACTTACCGCTATCGCGGCCACAGCCGCAGCGACCCGCGCGTCTATCGGACCAAGGAAGAAGAGGCCTATTGGCACGACCGCGACCCGATCACGCTCTTCCGCACGAAACTGATGGGGGAGGGTGTCCTGACGGAGCAGTCTTTCGAGGCGCTCCAGCAGGAAGTGGACAAGACCCTGGCGGCCGCTGAAAAATTTGCGATTGAAGACAGTCCCTATCCGAACCCCGCCGAGGTCATGGACGATGTGTACTGCGGCTGGGTCGAAGGGGAGCGGGGCCTGGTGCGCACGGACCTGCCTGCCGGTCAGGCAGGTCGGAAAGGGTGATTTTGATGCCGGTGATTATGTATCGCGAAGCCATCCGGGATGCGCTGGCCGAGGAGATGCGGCGGGACCCGCGCGTGTTCGTCATGGGCGAGGACGTGGCGATCTACGGCGGGGCGTACTCGGCCACGCAGGGCCTCGTCCAGGAGTTCGGCGAGGAGCGCGTGCGCGACACGGCCATCAGCGAGGCGGCCATCGCCGGGGCCGCCACCGGCGCCGCCATGTGCGGCATGAGGCCGGTCGCCGAGATCATGTACGTGGATTTCATGACCCTGGCGATGGACCAGTTCGTCAACCAGGCCGCCAAGAACCGCTACATGTTCGGCGGAAAAACGACCGTCCCGATGGTCCTCCGGACGGAGGGCGGGGCGGGGCGGTGCATCGCCGCCCACCACAGCCAGAGCCTCGAAGCCTGGTTCGTCCACGCTCCGGGCATCTTCGTCGTCATGCCCTCGACGCCGTACGACGCGAAGGGGTTGCTCAAGACATGTATCCGCGACGATAACCCCATCCTCTTCATCGAGCACAAGATGCTTTATAACACGAAGGGCGAGGTGCCGAGCGAAGAGTACCTCATTCCGCTCGGCGAGGCCGCCGTCCGCCGCTCTGGGTGCGACGTGACGATCGTCAGTTACTCGCGCATGGCGCTTCGGGCCGAGGAGGCCGGCAAGACGCTGGCCGACGAAGGCATCTCGGCCGAGGTCATTGACCTCCGGTGCCTGAAGCCACTGGACATAGACCTCATTCTGGAATCGGTCAAGAAGACCGGCCGTCTGGTCCTGGCCTCCGAAGCCTACAAGGACGGCAACTTCGTCTGCGAGATTGCGACGAAGGTCCAGGAGTTCGCCTTCGATTACCTCGATGCGCCGATCGAGCGGGTCTGTGCGGCCAACTGCCCGGTGCCGATGAGCCCGGTCCTGGAAGATGAAGCGATTCCGCGGGCCGACAAGATCGTGGCCGCCGCCAAACGGACGTTGGGCAAGGCCTAGCGGCGCTGCAAGGTTGGGTTAGCCGCCCGTCGCAGCGGGCGCATTTTGGTTGGCCGCCGCGCTTGCGCGGCGCGTTTTGAGGCGCCCCATGATTCAGAAAATCATGCTGCCGAAACTCGGCGAGACCGTCGAGACCTCGACCATCGAGAAGTGGCTCAAGAAGGAAGGCGACGCGGTCGCCGTCGGCGACATTCTCTGCGAGATCACGACCGACAAGGCCACGCTCGAAGTCGAAAGTTACCATCGGGGCACCCTCCTCAAGATTGTGGCGCCGACGGGCAAGGAACTTCCCGTCGGCACGCTGATCGCCATCCTGGGCGACCCCGGCGAGAAGATTCCTGACGAGGTCCTGGCCGAGGCGGCTGCGGCTAAGCCGGGGTCGAAATCTTACCCCGCCACGACGTACGCCGCCGCTTCCGCGGCGGCCTCGAGCGCCGCAGCGGGCTCGACGGCTTCCGCGGCCGGCTCAATAGAAGCCGCGCCTGTTGTCGCACCAACCGGCCCCCTCATCGCCTCGCCGCGCGCTCGCCGACTCGCCAAGGAACTTGGCGTGGCTATCGAGAAGGTCAAGGGCACCGGTCCCGGCGGCCGAATCGTCGAGGCCGATGTCGAGGCGGCCTCGAAGGCAGCGCCCTCCGTCAGGGCGACGCCACTGGCGCGCAAGGTCGCTGCCCAGAAAGGCGTGGACCTGGCGACGCTTGCGGCCCCCGGCCGCAAAGTAACCAAGGAAGACGTGTTGCGCGCCAAGGCCACTCCCGAGGCCGCCGCGGAAGCGGCGGCGCAGCCTCGCCATGCGCCAACTCCAGGCCAGGTCATCCCGCTTTCGCCGATGCGCCGCATCATCGCCGAGCGGATGCTCGAAGCCAAGCGGACCGTCCCGTGCTATTACCTCCAGATGGACGCCGACATGACGGACCTGGCGGCCCTGCGCACCAAGTTGAACGCCGGCCGGGAGAGCGGGAAGATTACGTTCAACGACTTCGTCCTGAAGGCGTGCGGCATGGCGCTACGGGCTTTCCCCGTCGTCAACAGCCGGTGGGTGGAAGGCGGGATCGAGCGCCGCAGCGAGGCGAGCGTCGGCCTCGCGGTGTCGCTGGACGAGGGCCTGATCGTCCCGGTGGTCCGCGACGTGGACCGTAAGCCCCTCCGCCAGATCAGCCAGGAGGCGGCGGACCTCGTGGAACGCGCGCGGTCCAGAAAACTGAAGCCGGCGGAATACCAGGGCGGGTGCATGACCCTCACGAACCTGGGCATGTATTCCATCCGGAGTTTCATCCCGATCATCAACCTCGGCGAGAGCGCGATCCTCGGCCTCGGAGTCATCGAGGATCGGGTGGTGTGCCAGCAAGGCTGCATGCGCATCCGCCAGATCATGACGCTGACGCTCGCCATGGACCATCGGCTGGTGGACGGCACCGTGGGGGCCCAGTTCCTTGAGATGATCCGCGACCTGCTGGAGGCTCCCCAGAAGTGGGTCGAGTAAAACAATTTTCGATTTGCGATTTTGGATTTTCGATTTAAAAAGCAAACGGCAATGGCTCGCGATTGCGGGTCCGTTGCCGTTGTCGTTCAATCGAAAATCGCAAATCTAAAATCGAAAATGGCTGCTGGGGGAGGGCGCTACTGTCCTGCCGTCGCAACCAGATAGATAGCATACCCGACGCCGGCGATGGCGACGGCGGCCAGCGCCATGCCAACGGTGGCCATGCGGCCCAGGCGCCGATGCGATTTCAGCAGGATCGCCTGATACTCGAACAGGACCTGGCGGTGGCCGTGTTCCAGTTGGGCTATGGCCTGGAGATGCCGCCGCGAACTTTCCTCGACCGTCCGGAAAGCCGCCCGAAGTTCCGAGATGCCGTCGAGCATGGACTCCAGGACCAGGGTCTGGCGTTCGAGGCCCTTGCAGGTCTCGCGCAGGAGTTGCGTCTGGCTGAGCGCGAGGTCGGGCAACCGCCGGACGGAATCGGCGATGACGCGCGTGGCCTGGCGATGGCCCTCCAACTCGGCCCCGATGTGTTCGAGGCGGCGGACGCCGGCCGCCGTCCTGGCGGCGGACTCGGCCAGGCGGCCAGGAAGGTCTTCCAGTGACCGTATCCACTGGGGGTCGAGGATATCCAACTGACGCGCTGGGGCGCCTTCGGAGACGGAAGCGGCGCGTGGCGGTCCGGCCGGTGCGTCCATGGAGGCATCGCCGTCGTCCAGCGCGGGCGGACTCGCCTCCGCACCTCGTGCGGGAGCGACCCCCGCGACGCCGGCCGCCGCGGCGCCCGTGCCGGCAAAGGCCAGGGCGGCGTCTCCGGTGGCGGGCTCGAGCGACCATCGCTTGTCGCCCGCGGGGGAAGCGCTGCGGCCGGTGTCCTGCTTTCCGCCGAACCAGCCCTTCATGCGTTTCAGAAGTCCGCTCATTGGACCCACCTTTTTGCGGGGGAGGGGAAGACCGTGCGGAATGTCGAATGCGGAGTGCGGAATGAACAGCCCCACGGCCGCGCACCACAAGCACGCCGCAAGCCCCTCGCTCGCCTTTGTTATCGGACGCGCGCGACGGGCGGCTTCAAGAAAAGCGCGGAACTCGGAGCGCGGAACGCAGAGTGAACGGCAAAGAGGCTTTAACCGCAAAGGGCGCAAAGAACGCCAAGAGAGACTTTTTTAAAAAAACGAGAAACCGGGGTGGCGCTCGGCCTTCATGCTAAAGGAACACGGCCGGGCAAGCCGGCCGTGGCACACGTCTTTGTTCACTCCGCGCTTCGAGTTCCGCGTTTCGAGTTTGACTTAGAGGCTGTTTCAAAACCCCTGAAGTCGCATAGTTGTTGATGACGATATTGGGGCCATGGGCCCGTACTCAGGAGGACGACCTATGGCTCGTGAATGGG
>Ga0307378_10008633_pt1 | contig 13499 bp, 16 predicted proteins | sample UN1MG_FD_202238 | JGI IMG/M metagenome (GOLD analysis project Ga0307378, IMG submission 202238) | Soil microbial communities from Risofladan, Vaasa, Finland - UN-1 | ecosystem: Environmental > Terrestrial > Soil > Coastal area > Acid sulfate soil | place: Finland: Risofladan, Vaasa | collected... | reverse complement strand
GTTCATTCTTCTAATATCCTTAAAAGTATTTAATTTTTTAGTTAATTAATCAGTGCCTGAAGGATGGGCTTTTCGCCCCACTAACACCATTGATTTTGGTGGGGCGAAAAGCCTCCACCCTACAATCCTGCATCATTAATGACTCTGTTGATTTACTCTGATTTTAGGAAAACACCAAAATTAAATAGTCATGAAAACAGGATGTTATGTCTCCTATTTTTTTAAAAAATGCTCATTTTTGGACTAAATCAACGAACTCATTAATACAGAAAAAACTGGAGTGTGGCATCTACAGACAGTACGCACCCTAAAAGGAAATGTTAGTGCCATTAGGCCCCTTGTGCCTGCCCTTTCCCCGTACATGGGCGGCCACAGGGGGCAGCCCCTAAACTGGTCGGGTATTTAAGGCGACCTGTACTAAGCCCTTCCTCCTCCAGGTCAGAGTTGGCTGATCATCTTTTCCAATATTGGCAGGCCATCTTCAGGCTTTTCGTTCTGCCAGGTGACCCAATCGCGCAGTTTGTTCAAGGCGCGACCATCCGCCACTGCCTCTTTGGCCATTGCAAGACCCTCTTTCAGATCCTTGGCCTTGCCTGTGATGTAAAGAAGCGGTGCAGCATTCAGACATACAATATCAAGTCGGGGGCCGTTATCCTTGCCAGCAAGCACGCGAAGCAGGGTAAGTGCATCCTTTTGTACATCACGGCTTGAGGCCACATCTTCGAATCTAGCCTGCTTCAGGCCAAAATCTTCGGGCGTAAGGGTGTAATTCTCTATGGACCCATCCTCTGCCAGTTCAGCCACGTGCGTGGTTCCAAGAGTGGACACCTCGTCCATGCCCTGTCCTGACTCATCGTCCAGCCCGTGCATCACGAATGCCCTCTTGAATCCCAACTCCCGCAGGGTCTTGACCTCAATCTCGATCATATCCAGGGTCGGAACGCCCATGACCTTGAAGGTTGGCATGGTGGGATTCAAAAGCGGCCCCACCAGATTAATGGCAGAACCAAACCTGATCTGCGACAGTACTCTGGCCAATGTCTTTGGGTGCACGGTAGGCAAAAAGGCATTCCAGGCGCAAATACCGGCGTTCTCAATACTTTTTTTGGGAATACCAGGTGCTGATTCCACGTTTACCCCAAGTGCCTCGATGACATCGATAGCACCGCAGTTCGATGAAATTGCCCGTGCCGCGTGCCGAACCACATACAGGCCCAAAGAAGCCGAAATGATGGCAGCGCCGGTACTGATATTTATGGTTTTCAGGGTATCAGCGCCTGTTCCGCAGTTGTCGATCAGGGGTTGGGGAGTATTCACCTGAACCTTCAGGGTATCGTACTCATACAGGGCCTCAAAGGTACCAGCCACCTCTTCAGGTGTTTCATGCTTGGCCCTGAGCGCACCGATAAATCCGCCCTGTTGCAGATCGCTCTGTTCCTCTTCACAAATTTGCTTCCAGCATTCCCGCGCTTCTTCCCTGCTAATGTCTTCGCCACGCGTCAGCCGGACGACAATGGCACCGAACTTTCTCCAACGATCCTCTTTAGTTTCCATGCCTGTCTACTCCTTCGTTTGATGTTACTTACCCATCAGTATCTGATAATTCATTTTGGTATATAGATAACTCAGTATCTGATAAGTCACTTTGGTTTATAGATTACATAGAGGTAATCACCAAGTATGTTGACCTTATCCAGCTTAAATTTCGGCACATCTCCCTTTGGCCAAAATGCGCTCCTTTCCACAGGTGTGATAGACGCAGATCCGCCGATAACAAAGGGGCAGATAATCAGGTGAAGTTCATCGTAAAGACCTGCGCTGATCATCGATTGATGGACTGTGCCGCCACCCTCCACCAGAAGCCGTTTGATCCCGAATTGCTCGTACAAGGCATTCATAAGAAGCACAAGGTCCACATACCTGCCGCCGCCACCGGCAGTCACGACCCTTGCGCCAGTCTCTCTGAACGCTTCGACCCGCTCTAAAGGTGCGTCCGCGGTTACAGCGATAATCGTGGGTGAATCCTGATTCAACACTTTTGCAGTCGGAGGGATCTCAGCCAGTCCGTCCAGCACGATGCGCGTAAGGCGATGGTCTTTATTATCACGCAGGGTCAGACGCGAATCGTCCAGCAGAATGCAGTTAAGCCCCACCATGATGCCGTCTGCATTAGCGCGCTGTACATTGTGCAGTTTCATGATATCCGCATCAATGAGGGATGGCCCTATGGGGTTGGGCTGCCCTGGTCGCCGCCTGGGAGATATCTTGCCATCAATGCTGACTGCCACCAGCATAAAGGTATATGGTCTGTTCATTTTGCCTTTTCCTCACTCAACTGCCTTTACGGCTATTCTGCCGCTTTTACCGCTCTCACGAACTCCTGCATCAGGTGTTCATCTTTTATGCCTGCTTCTTTTTCCACACCGCTGATTACATCCACAGCATAGGGTCGCACCAGAGCAATGGCCTGGCTGACATTTAGCGCAGTCAACCCTCCGGCCAGGATGAGGGGTAAGCGGATACTGGCCGACACCTGCCGGATCATGCTCCAGTCTAAGGCAACGCCCGTACCGGCTGGCCTTGCGGAGGTCTTGGAATCAACGACCAGCCCGGCTATGCCTGACCGGGCCAGGGTGCGGCAAGCCTCAAGCGGGTCCTGAACAGAGAAATGCGCCTTCCCCGTATTTACATCGATCCGTAGCGCCTTTAATACCTTGATGCCTGTACCAGCCAGCGATTCACAAACAGACTGGATCTCCTCCAGGGTCTCATCACCGTGGAGCTGCAAAAAATGCGGTCTGACCGTAAGTGCTATGGCCACAATCTCCTGCACCGTACCACCCACGACTGCGGTAGTGGTCACAAATGGCGGGCTTGCAGCCACCAGCTCTGCCGACTCCAAGCGTGAAATATTCCATGGCACCGGAACGGGATACTCGGTCACAAAGCCGAGGGAGTCCGCTCCTGCGGCAACAGCCATAGCAATATCACTGCGGCTCATGAGGCCGCATATTTTGACTCTGGTCATTTGGGTCGTCTCCCCAATCAGGTCATTACACAGGTCACTAATCAGGTCATTTCCCTATCATTTTTTCAACATCTTCCCAACCTGACCGATCAATTCCACAAGGCGTGCGGCAGGATCATCAGATTGCAAAATAGCCGTACCTACCAGCACTGCATCCGCGCCCGCTTTAATAGCACGGGCCATATCGTCAGGAGTATTAAGGGAACTTTCCGAAATCGTCACCAGTGAATCGGGAATCAATGGGGCCAATTTCTCGGTCAAAAGTACGCTGCCGCAATCCTTCTCAAGATTCAGGATATCCCGGTTATTGATGCCGATAATGGTGGGGGTAGGGGACAGGGCCAGCGCCCGCTCAAGCTCCAGCAGGTTATGGATCTCCACTACTGCTTCCATGCCAAGTTCTCGGCTGCGCTGATACAATACAGGCAAAACAAGTTCCGGGATGGTGGCCAGAATAAGCAGTACGCTTGATGCGCCTGCCTCTTGAGATTCGTCAATCTGCTCAGGAGAGGAGAGGAAATCTTTCCTGAGAACAGGTAGAGAGACTGCCTGGGCTACCTTAGCCAGCATGTGGATACTGCCGCCAAAATGCCGGGGTTCAGTCACCACCGACAAGGCACACGCCCCGGATCTCTCCAGTGCTTTGGCCAACTCTGCCGGATCACGCTTTCGCACCAGATCGCCATCCCGTGGGGATACCGGCTTGATATCGACTATCACCGCTACGTCACCCCGCTCCTTCGCCATCAGGATCGCGCTTGAGAATGGGCAATTATCAATTATACGACTATCGCCTGGTATATGGCTATCGACTGGTATACGACTATCGACTGGGCGGTCATCACTAGAGCGGTCATTAGCTCCTAGAGGAAATCTGACCACATCCTCTCCATATCGTGCTTCGAGTAGCAGCGAAAGGCCATGTTGGTGTTCGTCATGAGGATGCCGTCAATACCAGCAATATCCTGCGACACCAGCTTGGCCAGCGAATCGTATTCTTTCACCCGAATAATTGCCATGATGTCATACTCACCGGATACAGAATATACTTCGGCGACTCCGTCCAGGTTGATCAGTTTCTCCGCGACCTGGTGGACCGTACCTGTCTCACAATTAATCATTACAATCGATGTGATCATAGTTAGTGCTCCTTTTTATGTTAAGGAAAAGGTGCTGAGTCGAAAAAAGGGTGATAGTGGTATAATAATATAATATATTGATAAATTAAAGTGATAAGCATTACCTTTTCTGTTAGAAACTCAGTATACTCCATCCTTGTCGGGCCTGTCAATCAGCACAATTCGCCTGGGAAAATATATCCGCCTGCAATTATCTGATTTCTTCTGTTGACAACATCGCAGCCTATGATATAATTTTTACCAATAAAATTACTAAAGATAAAAAAGTAAGGGGCCGAAATCCATAATGCAGAAGAAAAAAACCTGAATTCTGACTCTTGCATTCTGGCTCCTGACATTCGGAATTCTAGAAAAGCTATAAAAACTATGACTATCCGAAAGATGCTGGAGGAGCAGGAAGAAAAAATTCTCTCCCCCAAAGCTGCTTTAAGCTCAAAAAGCCGGGGGCGACTGCACCCGGAAGAAGAATGCCCCATTCGGCCAATCTTTCAAAGGGACCGGGACCGCATTATTCACTGCAAGAGCTTTCGCCGACTGAAGGACAAGACACAGGTTTTTCTGTCCCCTTCAGGCGATCACTATCGCACTCGTCTTACCCATACCCTTGAGGTTTCTCAGATCGCAAGAACTATTGCCAAAGCCCTCAGCATCAATGAGACACTAACCGAAGCCATTTCAATGGGCCACGATCTGGGGCACACCCCTTTTGGCCACGCAGGGGAGGAAGCCCTCAACGAAATCCATCCCGGCGGGTTCAAACATGCTGAACAAAGTTTGCGGGTGGCTGACGTTTTGGAGAAAAACGGCGAAGGACTCAATCTAACGATCGAGGTCCGCGATGGCATTCGGCGCCACTCCAAGGGAAGATCAAGACTCTTGCCAACCCCCGAAGACAGATCACTCACCCTTGAGGGAGATGTAGTCCGAGTCTCGGACACTATTGCCTATGTAAATCATGATATCGATGATGGAATGAGAGCGGGAATCATTCATCTGGGACACTTGCCCAGGGAGTGTCGGGAAATTCTTGGATCTACCAACGTGGAGCGGATCAACACCATGGTCACCGATGTTATTCAGACCACCAGTGATTATGATCTGGAAAAAATCTCCATGAGTGACTCTGTTTTATCAGCCACCCTGTGCCTGCGGGAATACCTCTATCAAAAAGTTTATTATAATGCCGAGACTGACAGTGAATTCAACAAGGCCACAAAAATTATCAAAGAGCTCTATGAATATTACCTTGCATACCCGCACCTTTTGCCCGATCACCATACCCAGGACAACTGCACCCAAGCACAAGAGAACTCGTCGGTGGAGAGTATACACCAGGAGGAGAGTATACACCGGGCCGTGTGTGACTATATTGCCGGAATGACCGATCGATTTGCACTCCGGCTTTATCAGGAATTGTTTTTTCCAAAGCCGTGGCTGGTATTATAATTCAGGAATCAGGAATCAGGAGTCAGAAGTCAGGAGTCAGAATCCAGGGATCAATGGCCAGTGATTAATAAGCAGAATCCAGCCTCAATCATCCAACACCCAGGAGCCAGAATATGCACATAATCGCTGTTATCCCCGCGCGATACCAATCCAGCCGGTTTCCGGGCAAGCCTCTGGCCCCGATTTTAGGCAAGCCGATGATTCAATACGTGTATGAGCGGTCCAGCGCAGCTTGCCTGGTCAATGAGGTTTGGGTGGCCACCGATGATCAGAGGATCTGCGATGTGGTCAAGTCATTTGGCGGGAAAGTAATGCTCACCTCCCCTGATCATGAGTCAGGAACGGAGAGGGTAGCTGAGGTAGCGCAAAAAATCTCGGCAGACGTTGTGATCAACATTCAGGGGGATGAGCCGTTAATTCGGCCGGAAGCTATTGATCTTTTGGCCGGAGCTATGGCTGAAGATCAAAAGACCCCTATGGCCACACTCAAGCGAAAAATTTCACGAAAACAGGATATTGATAATCCTAACTGTGTCAAGGTAGTGACCGGCAGGGAAGGATTTGCCCTCTACTTTTCCCGTGCCCCCATCCCTTTTGACCGGGATGGCCATACGCCCCTTATCGTGTATCAGCATATCGGTATTTATGCCTATCGCAAAGACTTTCTTCTACAGATTCCGGCACTTCCTCCATCAACTCTGGAGCAGGCCGAAAGGCTGGAGCAGCTTCGAATTCTGGAAAACGGCTATAGGATCAAGGTGATTGAAACTGATTACGAATCATACGGAGTGGATACGCCGGAAGATGTACTCAGAATCGAATCGATGCTGATGAGAATGATGAAGAAGGACGAAGAAAATGATAAAGAATGATGAAGAAGGACGAAGAAGCAAGGTTCCCCACCCGACACCATTACCCAACCCCATTAGAAGTGCTTGATTATGAAATACGAATATTATGGAATATGAATATTATGAAATACTAATATCTGGATAATGGATAATGGGTGCTGGATATATGGATGACTCCCTCGATAAAAAAAGAATAGACTGGGTTGATACTGCCAAAGCTTACGGCATTCTTTTGGTGTTTTGGGGGCATTTTGTTGAGAGAGTTTGCTTCTCAGGTAACCAGGCAGCTTTTTTCCAATACAAGGCCATCTACTCTTTTCATATGCCTTTGTTTTTTATTTTAACCGGCTTCTTTGCAAAAGAAAAGAGGTCCGATTTTCTCCGTTTTTTAAAGAGACAGTCTCTTAACAGGCTTGTGCCCGTACTATTTTTCGGTTTTCTTGCCATCCCTTTTTTCATGCTCAATAATTTTTTGAAATTGGGGAGAATTGGCCGTAACGATTTGATTGCCCGCGCATTGAGTTACCTTCTGGGGCAGCCATATTTTAACTGGGTTACCTGGTTTTTAGTGTGCCTATGTATGGTAGAGTTAATTCATTATTTCCTGGGAGAGTATATTTGTAAGGAAAAAAGGTTATTCGTGGCTATCCCTTCCTTTTACTTGATAGGTTGGATTGTAACTCGGAAGATTGATTTCGTTGTTGGCTTCACTGGCATAGGGAAAAACTTTTGGTTTATTCATGAGGCTTTGATAGCGTATTCCTTTTACCTGTTCGGTTTTCTCTTACATAATCTTAACTATTTGAGACTTGAGATTAAGATTTTCTATCGGATCTCACTATTGCTCCTGTTTTTATGTATTCTGTTATTTACTTTTAATCTCAATCAAGGGCCTTTTGACCCCTATTATCCCGTGGTAATGATGGGCCAATCATGGCATGGAGACATCCTGTACTTCCCTTTAGCGGCTATTGCCGGTTCTTTCTTTATATTTTATTTATCCCAACTAACACCGGATTTTAAGCTTACTAGCTACATAGGGAAAAATACCTTAATTCTACTCGGATTAAACGGGCTGTTTCTTCATTTCTTTAATGAACGGATACTCCATTTCTGGACTCTTTATTTCTTCACCATACCAGACAACACCACCGCTGTTTTCATCTTCTGTCTGCTGGTTTCGTCTATTTCTCTTCTTCTTTGCCTTCCCGTAATATGGGCTTTTAATAAATACATTCCTCGGCTTGTAGGAAAGCCTGCTGGTAGTGCTCGTATAAGTCTAGAAGTTTAGGTATTCAGTTAAAAAGGTTCCCAATCGACACTATTCATAAGAGGGGAAACTATTTATGAGAAAAGAGTCTTCCAGGAGCCATGTGTTTTCCAAGAAATGAATTTCGAACCCCCTTTACTACCTTCCCAGCGGGCTTGGCTATAGAAAGCAAAATCATATTAGCCAATACCAGGACTTGTATATTGCCAACTACGAGCAGCATCGTGCGACAGTAAATGTAATGCGCATCAATGTAATGCGCATCATGGAGGGACAGCAGCCGTTGCGCATGGGAGAGAGCAATCATGTTGTCCAGCCAGGGCAGGAGCCAGCATACGCCGGTGATGAGCAGGGCTATGGTGCCAATCCACTTGATCGTAACCCAAAGATACTTAAAGAAACCCCATTTGGTCATCAGTGAGATCATCAAGCCAGTCAACAAGACACCGATTGCCGAAGGAGCAATCAGAAAGTCATCGAGGAGTTTGACGCTCAAATTAAAGGCATAGAGCTCCTCTCCACTGCGTGGAGCGGTCTTAAAGAGCACAATGAGATTCATGGATATGGCTGTGCCAATCCAGACAGAGGCGAAAAGGACGTGCAGGGTCACCAGCCATAGCTTGCCACCGGAACTAAGCTTTTTCATTGTTCCCCTCACTTCAATACGGTCGTGCTTTTTGCTCTATAACTGCCGAAACTGCCGAATTGCCGAATTGCCGAAAATTGCCCACATCCAAACCGATAAAGAAACTATTAATCGGGAATAAGTGACTGGTCATAAAGAATGATAAAAAATACTCTCCCGCCTAATCCCCTCCCCCCTTGAGTGGGTAGGCTTTAGTGGGAGTGATCATGTTATAAGATGTTTATGAGTGATTGCTTATCGCGCGTACACAAGCGGAGAACAACACACAATGAACCGGTGTACGAGCCGTGATTAGCGAGATCTTACCTTTCTTTTCGGTTCGATCCCGATTCTCCTTTTATTTTTAAACGAGGTGATAATGAGCACTCAGAGAATCCTTTCTCCCCTTTTTTTAAACGGACTCTTTCTTACGATCACCGCAGTCGGCAGCGAGGGACTGTTCCTGACAAGGCTACCCGGATCTATGTGGCTTTCGCTGGTCTGGACCCTTTGGGTACTGGCCAACTATCTTTTCCTGACCCGCGTCAAGGTATGCCGCCACTGCTCCTTCTATGGAAAAAGCTGCCCGATGGGCTGGGGGAAAGTAGTCCCTTTCCTTGCCAGCCGGGGAGATCCTGACAGATTTTCCAGGCAAAAATGGCCTCTGTTCTACTTTATTTCATTTGCTCTCATTCCGCAGTTCCTGATGGGCGTCTCTCTGCTTCAAACCTGGAATCCTTTCCTGGCCTTTGTGGAGGCATTGTTTGGCCTTTTGGGACTTCTCCTCTATGGATTGGCCAGGACTCTGTGCTGCCCCACGTGCAGCATGAAGCCATCGTGTCTCTTGAGCAAGCTCCCCCCTCGTCGCTTATTGCCCCGCTGCTGAGGATAGCAGTGCGTAATTATTAAGCAGCCCCGATCACCTGCTACAGGGACTACCTGTCAGCATTATTAAGCAGCGCCGCTCACCTGCTACAGGGACTACCTGTCAGTCATCTCCCCCAGGTTTGTGAGATTGGTTTTTGATATTGGTGCGCAGAGTGCGCAGGCCAGGTTCAGCACTTTGCGGCTACTGGCTTTAACTTATCGAGGATGACGAAGATGGGGAGAGGTCTGATATTCGCGTTTCTTACTTGACAAATATCCTAAAGAATGTTAAAAAAATGCTCATATAGGTAAGATTTACTTCACAGATTAGAGTGAATAACCTTACTATAGTATATGCCGAAGTGGCGGAATTGGCAGACGCGCTAGATTCAGGGTCTAGTGCTCCACAAGGGCGTGGGGGTTCGAGTCCCCCCTTCGGCACTCGCTTTACAGAGATTTTGAATGGTTAAAAAAACACCGTGGTTAAAGAAATGGTTAAATTTTTCCATTTTCTTCCCCTCTGGTTAATTGCATCAAGTATCCCTCCATTTTTCGTATAGCATCACCTAAATCCCTAAGCTCAAATGTGCTATACCGACTGGTCATTTCAAGGCTTTTTCCAGGACTGTGCCCCATGATTTGCATGATGGTCAACTGGTCAACCCCTGCCCGGCGCATATTCGTATTAAAACAATGCCGAAGGTCATGAAACACGAGCCCTCCTTTCTTGAACCTGCCGTACTCTTGACCTGTATCCTTGCAGGCACGTTGAAAACCATCCCTGATCCGCTTGATAGGCTTCCCTCGATACAGTATCACATGATCATCGTGGAGGGCTTTCGGGATTCCTTTCAGGATCTCGTACGGGTTCCCCTGGATCTTACAAGCAAGAGGGACGATTTTTCCCTTGCCCTCTTTAGTATCCCCCTTCTCAAGTTTGATATGCGGCACTGAATCTTGCAGATTGACTTTTTCCCACGTAAGCCCCAAAATTTCACCAAGGCGCATTCCCCCGAAGAAGCCGAGTGACACAACTCCTCTTGCATACTTCGGTACTCCATCCAGGAGCTTGCAAAACTCATCAAGGGTGATAATCCGGTCTCTGGCATTACTGTTGCCTTTTACCAGTCTGGATACCTTACGGAATGGCTTAATGCAATCGGCAGGTATCCGGTCATCATCAATAGCCAATTGGATCATGGTTTTTACTCCGAAAATCTCCTGATCAATCGTACTCGGTGCCCAGCCTTCATCAAGACGCTTTGACTGATGGTCAAGAATGTCAGTTCCGCGAATAGCCACTATCTGCTTACTTCCCCATATCTTGTTCCAACCAGCAAGTCTGTAGGTAAGTGTTTTAAAATATCGTTTTTTTTGAATAGAATGAAGTCCTAAGTACCATGTGGTTAAATCCTGAAAATTTAACCGCGTGTTCTTCACGTCAAAGAATGGGTTTTCCCGCTTCTCTGCCCTTATCTTCCCGTCTGCATCCTGAGCTTCTGACAGCGAAAACCCTACATATTGCCATTTTAATTTTTTCTGAATTATGTTGCATATCCAATACTTAACCCTATCAGATCGCTTTGCTTTAACCAGGTCTTCTCCGCATGATCGACACTTTTTAAGAGCATTCTTTTGTTTTAACCTGCACACTGGGCACTGCTGAAATACTGCCATAGCCTATCCTCCTTTACGCTAGATTGTAACAGAATGTAAAGGAGCGTACTAGACATTAATTTAAGGCCATGAGCTTTTCAATCTCTTGCCGATCAATGCGAACCCGCTTATTAATGCGGTTAATTTTAACTGCTTGCCCATTGATTGTAAGCGGATTCTTTGAGCTTGGCACTACCTGCCGTTGTAGGGTTGCCGCTGGAATACTCAAAAGCTCTGCCGCCTCCGATATGGTCAAATAACGCTTTTGTACTTGTGGTTCCATATACAATCCTTTCTTAAGCACTCTCGCTCTGCTGCTGCCATGCTCCGAACTGGGCCTAGAGATCGGAAAGCTGCTGCTGAAGTGTGCTGATATCAATTTGTGGGGTTGGGGTAATTGGCATGGTGGCCTAATTCGCCCTTGATTGCCATTTGATTTTTGCTTCCAGTGCCAGGAACCTTGTCGCATCCCAATAGATCCCCGGAAGGGAAAACTGATGTGAGCACGCCCGGCAGCTTCCCTGCTGAGTTTGCGGGTAGACATCTACCGAGCGACTGCGCCACAATTCGGACATAGTATCCAGGCTAAACTTTTCATTCCGGGGCCCCGAAGATAGCGATCATAAGTATGATAGTCAGCATAATAAATACACACGCCATGCAAAGTTTATTGAAAGAGGCTATCAATTTTGATCTCCTTACCATTCCTCTTCCTTTATCCATATTGGATTGAACGCCAGCCTAAATCCAAATGGTCCGATAGGCGTTTTCTCGTCAATAATCCTGTGATAATCCTTGGCGATATCCTCATTGCGCTGAATACACTCCTGGCAGTATGGAGTCAGATCCGGCTGTGGAATGATTATGGTGCAGCAGCCGGTACAAAACGATTGATTACTCATGGCTTCTTTTCTCCCTCAAGGATCTGGCTGGCCTCCAGGTCCGCAGTAAACAGCAATGTTACCAGCGGTGACCTTTCCATTGCGGCCCTAAAGGCGTATCCGGACGGGTAATTAAAGTGGGTTCCTGGCTCAGTTGGGCCCATGTGCCAACGGATAGCCAGCTTCTCGTCATCGGTAAGGCTGATGAAGTCCTGCAGGATGGAGAGGCTTTTTTCTCCATGCCCAAGGGGAAGTTGGTCATTGACCGAGTAGACCATGGGCAATTCCGGCATGGGATCAAAGCGGCGATTCTTCAGCCAGTCAATGAGGATAGTGGCGTGATTGCCTGGAATGCTGCGTTTCAATTTTCCCTCCGAAGAGAAAATCCTTTCCCTGACCGAGACGGGTTCATCTTCCCAGCAGATTCTATTTAAAAGGCTGTTGAGGAAATTATATTGGGCATCGCTGCAAGGTTCACCGCCCTCTTTGTAATAATTGACCTTACAGAGGTCATGGCCCAGGGCTGCGACAATTACCTCTTCGTCGAGGATGGTTATTCCCTTTTGAATCGTTTGATAAAGGCGACATTTTTCGGTTAACAGTCTGTGCACATTCAGAGAGTGTATAGCCAGCCCACCAGGGTAAGCCAGATGATGATTCATACTGCAAGGTGCCGTGAAAAAATCGCTCTTCTCTAGGAATTTGATAAGATCCTCGATGCCGGGTCGGTTGACCTGGCCGGGCCGGTTGACCTGGTGCCAGAGATCTAAAATTTGCTGCTTTGTTTTTTCCATACATTCCTCCATATTTACCAAAGTCCAACTAGTCCAACTTCCAGGGCTCCTGGTACTACGCTATCTATTTTGTTCTGGCCGTTCACAACCAAGATGCCATCCGTATTTTCCTCCGGCACATCCTCGCAATCCTCAGCCACCGGAACCCCGTCAACCGCGGCCAGTTCCCCGGCTACGATGTGGAAGCCTTCCTGGCCGGGCTCTTCCTTGACCATGGTTACCCAGATCTGAGCGCCAGTCTTCCTGGCAAACTCCCGGACAACCTCTTTGCCGTCGTTATCCAGCTCACTCCATCCAACATCGATGGTTACAATGCCGATCTTGGGATGCTGGGCCAGGCAGATAGCGCACGAAATTTCGATCTGCTCTCGTCCGCTGGCCTGGTCCAGGGGCAGGCCGTTATAGATGACGCGGCCATCTTCGAAACCAAGGCCGGGGAGGGGGAGTTTGGCCTGTTTGATAAGGCGGAGCTTGTATGCTTTGAGCTGCTCTATCTGGCTGGTGAGCCTTTCGGAGTCTTTGCTGGCCTTGTCGAGAAACTCCTTTGACTGGCCAAGCACTGTTTTTTGCTGTTGTATCTCATTGGCCTGCTTATTGTGCTTATCTGCATTGGCTATGCGCTGGTTAATGTCAGTGAAATCCGGGTCTATGAGATCGGCCACCTCGTCACCAACTGTAAAATATTCGTTCATTGTTTTTGCCAGCGATTCTTTCAATGTCGATTTTTCTTCATTCAACCTAATGAGCTTTTTTTCCAGTTCACTTATCTCGGTTTCCTTTGCGTAAATAGCATTCTGTATAGACTTAACAGATGCATCAGCGATTCCTGACTGCATTCTAACACATTGATTATACGTATATTATTCAAATTGCTTTTCGTAAAGAAAAGCTTATAAAATTCAATAGGTTATATAAAATGTTAAGCAAAAAGGAACCGCCGGT